>Ga0182749_1000056_pt1 | contig 153758 bp, 143 predicted proteins | sample eDN3rd37CKraftMG_FD_128875 | JGI IMG/M metagenome (GOLD analysis project Ga0182749, IMG submission 128875) | Enriched Miracle-Growth compost microbial communities from Emeryville, California, USA - eDNA 3rd pass 37_C Kraft MG (version 2) (version 2) ...
CGAATTCAAGGTCATCAAGCTCGACCGCAAGCGCAACAACGTCGTGCTGTCGCGCCGCCAGGTGCTGGAAGCCAGCATGGGCGAAGAGCGCCAGAAGCTGCTCGAGACCCTGCACGAAGGCGCGGTGGTCAAGGGCGTGGTCAAGAACATCACCGACTACGGCGCGTTCGTCGACCTGGGCGGCATCGACGGCCTGCTGCACATCACCGACATGGCCTGGCGCCGCGTGCGCCACCCGTCCGAAGTGCTCCAGGTGGGCCAGGAAGTCGAAGCCAAGGTCCTCAAGTTCGACCAGGAAAAGAGCCGTGTCTCCCTGGGCGTCAAGCAACTGGGCGAAGACCCGTGGGTCGGCCTGGCCCGCCGCTATCCGCAGGGTACCCGCCTGTTCGGCAAGGTCACCAACCTGACCGACTACGGCGCGTTCGTCGAAGTCGAGGCCGGCATCGAAGGCCTGGTGCACGTCTCCGAAATGGACTGGACCAACAAGAACGTCGATCCGCGCAAGGTCGTCACCCTGGGCGAAGAAGTCGAAGTCATGGTCCTGGAAATCGACGAAGACCGTCGCCGCATCTCGCTGGGCATGAAGCAGTGCCGCCCGAACCCCTGGGAAGAGTTCGCCATCAACTTCAAGCGCGGCGACAAGGTACGCGGCGCCATCAAGTCGATCACCGACTTCGGCGTGTTCGTCGGCCTGCCCGGCGGCATCGATGGCCTGGTCCACCTGTCGGACCTGTCCTGGACCGAAGCCGGCGAAGAAGCCGTGCGCAACTTCAAGAAGGGCGACGAAATCGAAGCCGTGGTGCTGGGCATCGACACCGACAAGGAACGCATTTCGCTGGGCATCAAGCAGTTGGAAGGCGACCCCTTCAACAACTTCGTGGCCACCCACGAGAAGGGCGCCGTGGTGCCGGGCGTGATCAAGTCGGTCGAGCCCAAGGGCGCGGTCATCACGCTGTCGGTCGACGTCGAAGGCTACCTGCGCGCCTCCGAGATCTCCTCGGGCCGCGTCGAAGACGCCACCACCGTCCTGAAGGCCGGCGAGAACATCGAGGCCATGATCGTCAACGTCGACCGCAAGGCGCGTTCGATCCAGCTCTCGATCAAGGCGCGCGACAACGCCGAGACCGCGGAAACCATTCAGCGCATGTCCGAAGCCAGCGCCTCGTCGGGGACCACCAATCTCGGTGCCCTGCTCAAGGCCAAGCTGGATCAACAGCGCGATAACGGTTAATAGTGACCAAGTCGGAGCTGATCGCAGCGCTGGCGGCCCGCTATCCCCAGTTGGCCGCCCGCGACACCGATTACGCGGTCAAGACCGTGCTCGACGCCATGACCCGGGCCCTGGCCGGGGGGCAGCGCATCGAGATCCGCGGTTTCGGCAGTTTTTCGCTGTCGCGGCGCTCGCCGCGCATCGGACGCAACCCCAAGTCCGGCGAACAGGTGCTGGTGCCTGGAAAACAGGTGCCGCACTTCAAGGCGGGCAAGGAGCTGCGCGAACGCGTGGACATGGCCGACGAAGCGGACGGGCAGCCGGACGACGGCGATTCGCCGCGGCCCCAGTCGCCCGTGGGCAGTCCCGCGCTGCAATGATCCGCCTACGCGGAACAGGCCGCCTTCGGGCGGCCTTTCTTTTTCTTGCGACGATATCCATTTAGGGCCGGCCCGGCGGCTTACGATTTACAATTCCCACCTTGGAACGATTCCGGAGCGGCTGCCATGCGCTACCTCGTCTGGGCCTTGCGCCTGCTGGTCTTTATCGCTGTATTGATGTTCGCCCTCAAGAATACGGGGCCGGTGAACGTCAATTTCTACGCCGAGTACGTCATCCAGAACGTGCCGCTGATCGTCGTCATGCTGGTGGCTTTCGTGCTGGGCGCCATTTTCGGCCTGCTGCTGACGGTGCCGGCCTCGCTGCGCCGCCGGCGCGAAGCCGCCCGCCTGCGCCGCGAACTCGATCGCATCCAGGCGGCTTCCAATATCCCCGATGCCCAGGCGGCCGCCGTCGCGGCCGAGACCATCGCCCCCATGTCGCCGCTCTGAGCGGCGACGCCTTCGTTTTCTAGGATGATCCCGCACCGTGGATTTTGAACCCTGGTGGCTGATTTTCGTGCCCGTCCTGTTCGGGTTGGGCTGGATAGCCGCGCGCGTCGATATCCGGCAGATGCTGTCGGAAACCCGGATGTTGCCGGATTCCTATTTCCGCGGCCTCAATTTCCTGCTCAACGAGGAACCCGATCGCGCCATCGACGCTTTCGTCGAGGTCGCCAAGCTCGACCCCGAGACCACCGAGCTGCATTTCGCGCTGGGCAGCCTGTTTCGCCGCCGGGGCGAAATGGAGCGCGCCATCCGCGTGCACCAGAGCCTGCTGTCGCGCGCCGACCTGCCCGCCAACGAGCGCGAGCACGCCCAGCACGAGCTGGCGCAGGACTACCTCAAGGCCGGCATGCTGGACCGCGCGGAAGGCGCCTTCGAGCAGCTCAAGGACACCCGCTTCGCGCTGCCGGCGCTGCGTGCCCTGATCCGCATCTACGAATCCGAGCACGATTGGCCGCGCGCCATCGAAGCCGTCAAGACGCTGCGCCGCCTGGTCGACGAGCCGGTGCCGCAACTGGTGCACTACCACTGCGAACAGGCGCAGGCCGCGCTGGCCGCCAAGCCGCCCGACTACGACACTGCCCAGGTCGCCCTGGACGCCGCCGACCACGCGCTGGCCACGGCGCGCAAGGAACAGGGCAGCCACGCTTCGCGCGTGCGCATCGCGCTGCTGCGCGCCCGGCTGGCCGCGAGCGAAGGCGACGCCAAGCGCGAACGCCTGCACCTGGAGTCCGTGCTGTCGGGCATGCCGGAGTTCGCCGGGCTGGCCGCCGCGCCGCTGCTGGCCAACTATCGTGCCGCGGGGCAGGCCCACGAAGGCCTGCAGCGGCTGCAGCAGCACTATGCCCAATACCCTTCGCTGGACCTCTTCAACGAAGTCTTTCGCGAGCTGCGCGTGCAGCAGGGCGCCGACCCGGCCTGGGCGTTCGCCCGCTCGGCCCTGCGCCTGCATCCCTCGCTGCTCGGCCTGGACCGCCTGCTGGAGGCCGAGCTGGCTTCGGCCGGCACCGACGGCGGCGATGTCAGTCCGGTGCCGGGCGCGGACCTGGCGCTGCTGCGCAGCCTGATCCACAAGCATACGCAACGCCTGGATCGCTATGCCTGCCGCGCCTGCGGTTTCCAGGCGCGCCGCTTCTACTGGCAATGTCCCGGCTGTAATGCCTGGGAAACCTACGCCCCGCGGCGTCTGGAAGAACTCGAATGAGCCGATTTCCCATCGAGGCCGCCTCCCGCGCCCGGATCCTGGTGGTGGGCGACGTCATGCTGGACCGCTACTGGTTCGGCGAGGTCGACCGCATTTCGCCCGAGGCCCCGGTGCCCGTGGTGCGCGTCGCGCGCCGCGAGGATCGCCTGGGCGGCGCGGCCAACGTGGCCCGCAATGTCTGCGCCCTCGGCGCGCATGCGACGCTGGTGGGCGTGGTGGGCGACGACGAGGCGGGCCGCAGCATACTGGAGCTGGCCGAAGAGGCCGGCATCGACGTCCGCCTGGGCGTGGACGGCGCCTTGCCGACCACGCTCAAGATGCGCGTGCTGGGCCGCCAGCAGCAACTGTTGCGCGTCGATTTCGAGGAATCGCCGGGCGTCTCGGCGCTGGACGGCGTGGACGAAGTCATCGGCCAGTTGCTGGCGACCCACGACGTCCTCGTGCTGTCGGACTACGCCAAGGGCGCCCTGGGCCGGGTGTCGTCCATCGTGGCGCAGGCCCGCGCGGCGGGCGTGCCGATCCTGGTCGATCCCAAGGGCGACGACTATGGCCGCTATTCGGGGGCGTCGCTGGTGACGCCCAATCGTTCCGAGATGCAGCAGGCGGTCGGGCGCTGGGCCTCGGAAGAAGAGCTCACCGACAGGGCCCAGGCGCTGCGTGGCCGGCTGGCGCTCGAAGCCTTGCTCGTGACGCGCTCGGAGCAGGGCATGACGCTCTTCACCGATGCCGGGCGCGACCACGTGGACGCCCAGGCCCACGAGGTCTTCGACGTCTCCGGAGCGGGCGACACCGTGCTGGCCACGCTGGCGGTGGCGCGCGCGGCCGGGCTGGACTGGTCCGCGTCCATGCGCTGGGCCAACCGCGCGGGCAGCATCGTGGTCGGTAAACTGGGTACATCGGTGGTTACGGCGGGAGAATTGTCATGATGGTCGTCACGGGAGCGGCAGGCTTCATAGGCAGCAATCTGGTGCGCGGACTCAACCGCCGCGGCATCGACGCCGTCATCGCGGTCGACGACCTCACCGAAGGCGACAAGTTCGTCAACCTGGTCGATTGCCGCATCGCCGATTACATGGACAAGGACGAGTTCCGGCGGCGCGTGGCCGACGGCAGCCTGCCTCCCATCGAAGCCGTGCTGCACCAGGGAGCGTGCTCGGACACCACCGAACGCAACGGCCGCTACATGCTCGACAACAATTACCGCGTCACGCTGGAGCTGTTCGAGTTCTGCCAGGCGCGCCGCGTTCCTTTCCTGTACGCGTCCTCGGCTTCGGTCTACGGCGCGGGGCCGGTCTACGCCGAGGACCCGCGCAACGAGCAGCCGCTGAATGTCTACGGCTATTCCAAGTTCCTGTTCGACCAGGTCCTGCGCCGCCGCCTGCCGGCGCTGACCGCCCAGGTGGTGGGCCTGCGCTATTTCAATGTCTACGGCCCGCATGAGCAGCACAAGGGCCGCATGGCCTCGGTCGCGCTGCACAACATGAACCAGTTCCGGGCCGAAGGGCACGTGCGCCTGTTCGGTGGCTGGGACGGCTACGGCGACGGCATGCAGAGCCGGGATTTCATCTCGGTCGAGGACGTGGTGGCGGTCAACCTGCATTTCCTGGACCATCCCCAGCAATCCGGGATATTCAATTGCGGCACCGGCCGCGCCCAGCCCTTCAACGACGTCGCCACGGCGGTGGTCAACACCCTGCGGCAGGCCGAGGGGCAGCCCGCGCTCGCGCTCGAGCAGCTGGCGGCGCAGGGGCTGATCCGCTACGTGCCGTTTCCGGACGATCTCAAGGGCCGCTACCAGAGCTATACCCAGGCCGATCTCACGCGCCTGCGCGAAGCGGGCTTCGAGGCCCCCATGCGCGACGTGCAGACCGGCGTCGCGGAATACGTCCGGGCCTGGCTGGGGCAGGACGGCGCGGGCCGCTGACGCGGATCCCCGCGTAGTATCGCGCACGGACCTTTTCATGCGCGGCGGCCCGCCGCGCGCGCTTTCCGAAGCACCATGGCGAAGCGCCGGCTCGTCCGAGCCGGCCTTTTCCTCGACTCCGGAGACCGCACATGAATCCCTTTCTGCATTCCACCGTGGCCGCCCCCGTATCCGGCGCCGGCCGTTCCTGGCGGGCGCCGTGCCGCGTCGCCCGGATCGCCGGGCCGCGCCCGCGGCGCGCGGGGCTGGTCCGCGCCGCGGGCGTCCTGGCGCTGGGCGCCGGCCTGGGACTGGCGTCCCTCTCCGCGCATGCCGTGGACGTCAATACCGCGACCCAGGCCGAACTCGAAGGCATCCGGGGCGTGGGGCCCAAGACCGCGCGCATCATCCTGGACGAGCGCCAGCGGGCAGGGCGCTTCGAGTCCATGGAGGATCTCTCCGATCGCGTGCGCGGCATCGGGCCCAAGCGGGTGCAGGCCTTGCAGGCGGCCGGGCTCAAGATCGAGGCCGCCAAGCCGCCCGCGAATCCGGCGCGCAGGGCCGCGCCCCGGCCGAGCGTCCGGCGCTAGGCGGGTCCCATCCTTCCAGTGGGGGTAATGCCGCGCGCGCGGCGAGGTTGGCGGTATGATGCCCCGCATGACTACCGCCTCCTATCCCACCATAGAAGAAACCGTCGGCAACACCCCCCTGGTCCGCCTGCAGCGCATTCCCGGCGGGAGCGCGGATCGCGGCAACGTGGTCCTGGCCAAGCTCGAGGGCAACAATCCCGCGGGCTCGGTCAAGGACCGGCCGGCCCTGTCCATGATCCGCAAGGCCGAGGCCCGCGGCGAGATCCAGCCGGGCGATACGCTCATCGAGGCCACCAGCGGCAACACCGGCATCGCCCTGGCCATGACGGCCGCCATGCGGGGCTACCGCATGGTGCTCATCATGCCCGACAATCTGTCGGTCGAGCGGCGCGCGGCCATGACGGCCTACGGCGCCGAGCTGATCCTCACGCGGGCCGACCAGGGTGGCATGGAATACGCGCGCGACCTCGCGACGCGCATGCAGGCCGAAGGCAAGGGCAAGGTGCTGGACCAGTTCGCCAACCCGGACAACCCGCAGGCCCACGTCGAAGGCACCGGTCCCGAGATCTGGAACCAGACCGAAGGCAGGGTGACGCATTTCGTCAGCGCCATGGGGACCACCGGCACCATCATGGGCGTCTCGCGCTATCTCAAGTCGCGCAACGCCGCGATCCGCGTGGTCGGCGCGCAGCCGGCGGAAGGTTCGCAGATCCCCGGCATCCGCAAGTGGCCCGAGGCCTACCTGCCCAGTATCTACGATCCGTCGCTGGTGGACGCCTTCGAGTCGATCGACCAGCGCGAAGCCGAGGCCATGGCGCGGCGGCTGGCCGCCGAGGAAGGCATCTTCGCGGGGATTTCCTCCGCCGGCGCGCTGATCGCGGCGCTGCGCGTCGCCCAGCGCGAAACGGACGCCACCATCGTGTTCGTGGTGTGCGACCGCGGCGACCGCTACCTGTCGACCGGCGTATTCAATTAGCGTCGCGCGCGATCGCGGCGGCCAGGTCGGCCACCGCGGACGCGTAGAAATAGCTGCGGTTGTACTGGGTCAGGGCAAAGAAGTTCGGCGTGGCCGTGCGGTATTCCACCGTGCCGGCCGGCTGGTCCACCAGGTCGATCACGCCCAGCGGGGCCCGCTGCCATGCCGGGCCGGGCGCCGCGGCCGTGGCGCCTGCCGCCAGCAGGTCGTTCCATGTCAGGTGCGGCGACAGTCCTCCATCGACGAGGGCCGAGGGGTCGGCCGGCAGGCGGGCCGGCGCGAAGACCGGCAGGCCCGGCTGCCAGCCGTGCTCGCGCAGGAAGTTGCCAACCGACATCACGGCATCGGGCACGCTGTACATCAGATCGATCCGGCCGTCGCCGTCGCCGTCCACCGCATAGCGCTTGATGCTGCCGGGCATGAACTGGGGCAGGCCGATCGCCCCTGCATAGGAGCCGCGCACGCCCGGATCGAGCCGGCCGCCGAGCGCCAGTTCCACGAAATCCGCCAACTGGTCGCGGAACATGCGGGCGCGGTCCGGGCGCGAGGGATCGGGATAATCGAAGCCCAGGGTGGCGAGCGCATCCACCACGCGGAAATTCCCGGTATTCTGGCCGTACACCGTTTCCACGCCGATGATGGCGACGATGATTTCCGAAGGCATGCCGTAGCGGCGGGAAGCCTCGTCCAGCACGCTGCGGTAGTCCCGCAGGAAGCCGCGGCCGGCGCGGATGCGACGCGGCTCGACATAACGGCCGCGATAGGCGCTCCAACTGCGCACCGACTTGACGGGCGAGGGCCGCACCAGGCGGGCGACCGCCGGACTGTAGCGGGCGCCGCGCAGCAGCGCCAGCACGTCCTGCTGGTCGAGGTCGCGCTGATCGGACAGCGCGCGGGCGAATTCCCGCAGCTCCGGCTGCTGCGCCAAGCCGGGCGCGGGCGGCGCGGGGGCGGCCGCCGATACGCCGGGCACGGCCGGCGCTTGCGGGGAGCCCGCCGGCGCGGACGGCTGCGCCCCGGGGGGCCGGGAACCGGAGCACGCCGCCAGGAACGCCGACAGCACGCTTATTTGCAGGAATCGCGAGCAGATACGCATAATCGCTTTCATGAAGACCCTGTATCTTACCCACCCTGCCTGCCGGCTGCATGAGATGGGCGACTGGCACCCCGAAAGCCCGGCCCGGCTGGATGCCGTCGAGCGCGCCTTGAGCGATGCCGGCGTGCTGGCGCAACTGGAAGCGCGCACCGCCCCGGCCGCGTCCCTGGCGGCGATCCAGCGGGTGCACGATCCCGATTACGTCGCCGACCTGGGGCGGCACAGCCCGCGCCAGGGCTACCATGCGCTCGATCCCGATACGGCGATGAACCCGCACACCTTCGAGGCGGCGCTGCGGGCGGCGGGGGCGGCGATCGCCGCGGTGGACGCGATCATGGGCGGCGAGGCCCGCTCGGCTTTCTGCGCCGTGCGGCCGCCGGGCCACCATGCCTGCCCGGACCATGCTATGGGGTTCTGCTTCTTCAACAATGCCGCCGTGGCGGCCCGCCACGCCATGGCGCGCCACGGCCTGGAGCGCCTGGCCATCGTCGACTTCGACGTGCACCATGGCAACGGCACCCAGGCCGCCTTCGAAGGAGACGACCGGGTGCTCATGTGCGGCTTTTTCCAGCACCCGTTCTACCCCCACAGCGGCGCCGGCCCGGCCGCGCCCAACATGGTCAACCTGCCCGTGCCGGCGGGCACGGCCGGTCCGGCCATCCGAGAGTTGGCGGCGCGCGGGTGGCTGCCGCGGCTGGACGCGCATCGTCCGCAACTGGTCCTGGTGTCGGCCGGCTTCGACGCCCATCGCGAGGACGACCTGGGCGGCCTGGGCCTGGTCGAGGACGACTACGCCTGGCTGACTTCGCAAATCGTGGACATCGCCGGGCGGCACGCGGCCGGCCGCATCGTCAGCACGCTGGAAGGCGGCTACAACCTGTCCGCGCTGGGGCGCTCGGCGCTCGCCCATGTAAGGACCCTGGCGAAGTTGTAGAATCGATAGGATTTGTCATCGAAATCCGGGCTTTGCCCGGAAAGCTTTTCATAAATTGAGGGAGATTGCTTGATGAAGGTGCTGGTGCCCGTCAAGCGCGTCGTTGACTACAACGTCAAGGTGCGCGTGAAGTCCGATCAATCGGGGGTCGATATCGCGAACGTCAAAATGTCGATGAATCCGTTCGACGAAATCGCGGTGGAAGAAGCCACGCGCCTGAAGGAGAAGGGCGGGGCCGCCGAGGTGGTGGCCGTGTCCTGCGGCGTGACCCAATGCCAGGAAACCCTGCGCACGGCCATGGCCATCGGCGCGGACCGCGCCGTGCTGGTGCAGACCGACGCCGAACTGCAGCCCCTGGCCGTGGCCAAGCTGCTCAAGGCGCTGGTCGACAAGGAACAGCCCGAGCTGGTGATCCTGGGCAAGCAGGCGATCGACGACGACGCCAACCAGACCGGCCAGATGCTCGCCGCGCTGCTGGGCTGGCCGCAGGCCACTTTCGCCAGCAAGCTGGAACTGGCCGACGGCAAGGCCACCGTCACGCGCGAAGTCGACGGCGGCCTGGAAACCCTCTCGCTGAAGCTGCCGGCCGTCGTCACGACCGACCTGCGCCTGAACGAGCCGCGCTATGTGACGCTGCCCAACATCATGAAGGCCAAGAAGAAGCCGCTCGACACCTTCACGCCCGAAGATCTCGGCGTGGACGTGGCGCCGCGCCTGAAGACCCTGAAGGTCAGCGATCCTCCGGCGCGCTCGGCCGGGATCAAGGTGCCCGACGTCGCGACGCTGGTCGACAAACTCAAGAACGAAGCGAAGGTGGTGTGAACATGACGACCCTGGTTATTGCCGAACACGACAACGCCGAACTCAAGGGCGCCACGCTCAACGCCGTGGCCGCGGCCGCCAAGCTGGGCGGCGACGTCCACGTGCTGGTGGCGGGCAGCAACGCCAAGGCCGTGGCCGATCAGGCCGCCAAGGCCGCCGGCGTTGCCAAGGTGCTGCTGGCCGATGCGCCGCACCTGGCCGACGGGCTGGCCGAGAACGTGGCCGAGCAGGTGCTGGGCCTGGCTCAAGGCTACAGCCACATCCTGTTCCCCGCGACCGCCTCGGGCAAGAACATCGCTCCGCGCGTGGCCGCCAAGCTCGACGTCGCGCAGGTGTCGGACATCGTCGCCGTCGACGGCCCCGACACCTTCCAGCGCCCGATCTACGCCGGCAATGCGATCGCCACCGTGCAATCGTCCGACGCCGTGAAGGTCATCACCGTGCGCACCACCGGCTTCGACGCAGTGGCGGCCGAAGGCGGCTCCGCCCCGGTCGAGACCGTGGCGGCCGTGGCCGATTCCGGCCTGTCGGCCTTCGTCGGCCGCGAGGTGGCCAAGAACGACCGTCCGGAACTCACCGCCGCGCGCGTGGTGGTGTCGGGCGGCCGGGGCCTGGGCAGCGCCGAGAACTTCAAGATCCTGGATCCCCTGGCCGACAAGCTGGGCGCCGCGGTCGGCGCCTCGCGCGCGGCGGTGGACGCCGGCTACGCGCCCAACGACTGGCAGGTGGGCCAGACCGGCAAGATCGTCGCCCCGCAGTTGTACGTGGCGGTCGGCATCTCCGGCGCCATCCAGCATCTGGCGGGCATGAAGGACTCCAAGGTCATCGTGGCCATCAACAAGGACGCCGAGGCGCCCATCTTCGGCGTGGCCGACTACGGGCTGGTCGCCGACCTGTTCCAGGCGGTGCCGGAACTGGCCGCCGCGCTCTGATCCCGCGCCCCGCGCGCCCGGACCGGGGCCTCCCCGGGCCCGCCCGGGACGGATGACACTCCGTCCCGGCAGGGTTCCGCGGGAGGCCTTTTCTTTTCCATGGACACGGAGGGAATGTCCGCCGCGCACGCAGGGGACCGGTTCCATTTCCGCGCACCCCGTCCCCGTCCCGCGGGTGTCGCCGGATCCGCGGCCGTTTTCCCGGCATGTCGGACGACCGTCGCCTGTCGTACCATGTGCCCTGGGCCGCCGTCGGCGTGATCGGCCGGCGGCCAGTTTCCGGAGCCGACATGTCCTATACCGCGCCGCTGCAAGATATCCGTTTCGTCCTCAATGAACTCGCGGGCCTGCCCGAGGTGCTCGCGCTGCCGGGTTGCGAGGAGTTTACGCCGGACGTGGTCGACGCCGTCCTGGAAGAGAACGCGCGTTTCGTGCAGGAGGCTGTCGCGCCCCTGAACCGGGCCGGCGACACCACGCCTCCCGTCTGGCGCGACGGGGCGGTCACGGCCACGCCCGGCTACGGACGCGCCTTCCGCGCCTTCGCCGAGGGCGGCTGGCAGGGCCTGCAGCATCCGCAGCAGTGGGGGGGCCAGGGCCTGCCCAAGCTGGTGGCCGCGCCGGCGAGCGAGAATCTCAACGCCGCCAGCCTGGCGTTCTCGCTGTGCCCGCTGCTGACCGACGGCGTGATCGAGGCCCTGCTCATGGTCGGCACCGACGACCAGAAGCGGCGCTATATCCCCGCCTTGATCGAGGGCCGCTGGACCGGCACCATGAATCTCACCGAACCGCAGGCCGGCTCCGACCTGGCGCTGGTGGCCACGCGCGCCGTGCCGCAGGGCGACGGCGGCTATCGCCTGCACGGGCAAAAGATCTTCATCACCTACGGTGAGCATGACCTGGCCGAGAATATCGTCCACCTCGTGCTGGCGCGCACGCCGGATGCGCCGGCCGGGGTCAAGGGCATTTCGCTGTTCATCGTGCCCAAGTTCCTGCCCGGCGAGGACGGCAAGCCGGGCAAGCGCAACGACGTCTGGTGCGCCTCGCTCGAGCACAAGCTCGGCATCCACGGCAGCCCCACCGCCGTGCTGCTGTACGGCAGCGGCAAGGGCGACGTCGGCGAAGGCGCGGTAGGCTACCTGGTGGGCGAGGAAAACCGCGGCCTGGAGTACATGTTCATCATGATGAACGCCGCGCGCTATTCGGTGGGGGTGCAGGGCATCGCGGTTTCGGAGCGCGCCACCCAGCAGGCGTTCGCCTACGCCCGCGAACGCGTGCAGGGCAGGGCGCTCGAAGGCTCGCCCGGGCCGGTCGCCATCGTCGACCATCCGGACGTCCAGCGCATGCTCGCCACCATGCGCGCGCTGACCGAGGCGGCGCGCGCGGTCGCCTACGTGGCCGCCGGCGCCCACGACCTGTCGCGGCTGCACCCGGACGCCGACACCCGGCGGCGCAACCAGGCCTTCTACGAGTACATGGTGCCGGTGGTGAAGGGCTTCTCCACCGAGTCGGCCGTGGAAGTGGCGTCGCTGGGCGTACAGGTGCACGGCGGCACCGGCTATATCGAGGAAACCGGCGCGGCGCAGCATTACCGAGACGCCCGCATTCTGCCCATCTACGAAGGCACCACCGCGATCCAGGCCAACGATTTCCTGGGCCGCAAGACGCTGCGCGACGGCGGCGCGACGGCGGGCCATATCGTCCAGGCCATGCGGGCGACCCTGCAGGACCTGGCGGCCGCGCCGGCCGAGGGTCCCGCGCGGGCCGCGCTCGAGCTGATCCACTCACGCCTGGAACAGGCGGTGCTGGACTACGAGGCCACGGTCGGGTTCCTGGTGGAACGGGCGGGCGAGCATCCCCGCCAGGCCTACATGGGCAGCGTGCCCTACCTGATGCTGGCCGGCATCGTCCACGGCGGCTGGCAGATGGCCCGCGCCGCGCTGGCCTGCACCGGCCGGCCGGGGAGCGGCGACGACGCCTTCCGGCGCGACAAGCTTGGGACCGCGGCCTTCTATGCCGGCCATATCCTGCCGCGCGCCGCCGCGCTGTCGGCCGCCGTGCGCAGCGCGGGCGCGCTCGAGCAGGCCGGCTGGAGCGTGGCATAAGGTTATGTGAATTGCTTATTTTTCTTGCGACGGGTTTGCTGCCAGAATCAACTCCGCATTGGCCGCCGCGCGCCTGGCGCGCGGGCAGGCGGCCGTTTCTGTCCTCCCGAACAAAGGAACCTACATGAGCACACTGCGACTGGGCGATACCGCCCCCGATTTCGAGCAGGATTCTTCCATCGGCAAGATCCGCCTGTATGACTATCTGGGCGACAGCTGGGGCGTGCTGTTCTCGCACCCGGCCGATTTCACTCCCGTGTGCACGACCGAACTGGGCTACACCGCCAAGCTGGCCCAGGAATTCGCCAAGCGCAACGTCAAGGTGCTGGCCCTGTCGGTGGACCCGGCGGATTCGCACGTCAAGTGGATCGACGACATCAACGACACGCAAGGCACCGCGGTCGATTTCCCGATCGTGGCCGACGCCGACCGCAAGGTATCCGAGCTCTACGACATGATCCACCCCAACGCCAGCGCCACGGTCACCGTGCGCTCGGTGTTCATCATCGACCCGGCCAAGAAGGTTCGCCTGACGATCACGTATCCCGCCAGCACCGGCCGCAACTTCAACGAGATCCTGCGCGTCATCGACTCGCTGCAACTGACGGACAACTACAGCGTGGCCACCCCGGTCAACTGGGAAGACGGCCAGGACGTGATCATCGTCCCGTCGCTCAAGGACGAGGCCGTGCTCAAGGAAAAATTCCCCAAGGGCTATACGGCCGTGCGTCCTTACCTGCGCATCACGCCGCAGCCCAACAAGTAATCCGTCGCCGCGGCCCGGGGAAACCCCGGGCGCGCGATCGGCGGCTTTCTGCGCGCTCCTTCGGGAGCGTTTTTTTGTCCCGGCCACCGGCCCAGGCCAAAAAAGGCCCATCGTCAAGCCTTTTTTCCGGGGTTTTTGGCGGTGGACAACAGTGTCCCGGGGCCTTCCCCGGGCGGCCGGAAAAAGGAGTAAAAAGAAAACAGCAAAAGCGCTTGATCAAAGTACTGGTTTTTTGTACAGTGCATTCATGGTCAGCGCACATGCTTGCTTTTCCGCCGGTTCTGGGTCCCCGGCTGCCGCCCCCGCCGCCTTGCGCGGCCGGGGTGCGGTTACTAATGTAGGGCATCGCTACCAGTCGGACAGCCGCCAAACGGCCGACGACGGCTGGGGCGTCGATCCCTCCGCGAGCGAAGGGCAGGGCCGGGTTCCGCGCACCACCGTCCGCGTCGAACACGCCCGCAAGGTGCTGGCGCGCAACGATTCCCCGGATATTCCCTTCGACCGGTCGATCAACCCCTACCGGGGCTGCGAACACGGCTGCGTGTACTGCTACGCCCGTCCCACCCATGCCTACCTGGGGCTGTCTCCCGGCCTGGATTTCGAAACCCGGCTGGTCGCCAAGGCCAACGCCGTCGAAGCCCTGCGCGCCGAGCTGTCCCGGCCGGGCTATCGGCCGCGGTCGGTCACCATGGGTTCGGCGACCGACGCCTACCAGCCCATCGAACGCGACTGGAAACTGACGCGCGGCATGCTGGAGCTGCTGCTCGAAACCCGCCATCCGGTCGTCGTCATCACCAAGAATGCCCTCGTCGAGCGCGATCTCGACCTGCTGGCGCCCCTGGCGCGGCAGGGCCTGGCAGCCGTCTACATCAGCCTTACCACGCTGGATGCCGACATGGCCCGCACGCTCGAACCCCGGGCCTCGGCACCCTGGCGCCGCGTGCAGGCCATGAAAACGCTGGCCCGGGCCGGGGTCCCGGTCGGCGTCTCGGTGGCCCCGGTCATCCCCTTCATCAACGACGACTGCCTCGAACGCATCCTTCACGCCGCGCACGACGCCGGCGCCCGGCGGGCGTCCTACACCATGCTGCGCCTGCCCTGGGAAGTCAAAACCGTTTTCGAGCAATGGCTGCATGCCCATTTCCCGGACCGCGCCGCCCGGGTCCTGCACCGTATCGAAGACATGCGGGGCGGGCGCCGCAACGATCCGGCCTTCGGCTCCCGCATGCGCGGCACGGGCATCTGGGCTGATCTGTTCGCCCAGCGTTTCGCCCTGGCGGTCCGCAAGCTGGGACTGAACGCCGAACGCTTCCAATTGGACCACAGCCACTATGCGCCGCCCGCTTTCCGGCCGCCCGCACCGCCCGCATCGAATCGGGCGCCCGCGGGGCAACTGGGCCTGTTCGACTGACCGGCGGGATAGCGCGCCGGCCCGACCTTCACCTCCACAGGAGCGATTCCATGAACACCATGACCAACCGGCATCTCCCCGGCAAATGGCCTTTCCCTCCCAGCCCGCCCGACCGTGGCACGGACTTGACCGCCTTCCCGCAAGGCCTGGCCGATTCGGCCTCCCGCAGCCGCCGGACCTCGTTCGCCCAGCGCCGGCAAATGTGGAGCGACGTATTGCTGGTCCTGGCCTGGGGGGCGATGATCCCCGGATTCCTGTGGCTGGGGTACGCGGCGGGGTTTTGAACCGCCGCCATGCCGGCCGGAGGGCCTTCCCGCGTCAGGCCGACCCCAGCAGCACCACGCCGGCCACGATCGCCAGGCAACCGGCAAGTCGTCCCGGGCCGACTTTTTCGCGCAGCAGGATCATGCCTGCCAGCGTGCCCAGCATCATGGACATTTCCCTGGCCGGCGCCACCAGGCTGAGCGGCGCGCCGTTGCGCAAGGCGTACAACACCAATATGTAGCCCAAGGGCGAGAGCGCCCCGACCGCCCACGCCAGGCGCCAGTACCCGCGCATGGCTTCCCACGATTGGGCGCGTCGGGTGGCCATATGGGGCAACATGAGCACGGACCGCGTCAGGCACGTGAACCAGTCGAATACCACGGGCATGATCGCCAGTACCTTGACGCCGTAGGCGTCCACCACCGTGTACATCGCGATCAGCACGCCTATGGCCATGCCCCAGCGCACTCCGATCCACGCATGGGGCTGGCGGAAGATTTCCAGCCTGCCCTGGGTGGCTATGAGCAGTACTCCCGCCACCACGCACAGCATGCCCGCGATGCCCGCTGTCCTGGGCGGTTCGCCCAGCAGCACGAAGGCGCCGATGGTCGACAGCAGGGGGCCCGTGCCCCGGGCGATCGGGTACACCACGGAAAGGTCGGCCACCTGGTAACCGCGCTGCAGGCACAGGCTGTAGCCCAGGTGGAGCAGGCCCGAAAGCAGGATGCAGGCGACCACGGCGGGTGTCCAGGTCATGCCTTCGTGCAGCACGATCCAGGCGACCCAGGGCGCATACAGCACCGTCGCGCATACTCCGTAGGCAAAGACGAAGGCGGGTCCGACTTGCGCGGCCCGCTTGGCGATCAGGTTCCAGCTGGCGTGCGTGATCGCCGCGGCAATCACCAGGAGCAGGGAGACAAGCGACATGGATATGACGTGTTTATGACAGCCGCTAGCGTACTCCTTTCGCCGGGCCGTGCCGATGTTGTCCGCCTGGTTTGTTCAAAAAGTGCTCAAGGCGGTTTTTTGGTGTAGAATGCCGGGTTTTGCAACTCATCCTCTGTCCGGGTGACTTTCCAAGAACAGGGTGTGCCTTCCGGGTGTGTCTTCCCAGGGCGGCATGCCCGATAAGCGGACATGCTCCAGCGGGCATGCCCCTATCACCGCCCGGCACGATGATCCAGGAGTTCTCATGAACCTTATCGCTCTTCTCGAACAGGAAGAAATCGCCCGCCTGACCGGCGGCAAGGAAATGCCTGCGTTCGCCCCCGGCGACACCGTGGTGGTCAACGTGAACGTGGTCGAAGGCACGCGCAAGCGCGTCCAGGCCTACGAAGGCGTGGTCATCGCCAGGCGCAATCGGGGCCTGAACTCGGCCTTCACCGTGCGCAAGATTTCCTCGGGCGAAGCGGTCGAGCGGACTTTCCAGCTCTATTCGCCGCAGATCGCCTCGATCGAAGTCAAGCGCCGCGGCGACGTGCGCCGCGCCAAGCTCTACTACCTGCGCCAGCGCTCCGGCAAGTCGGCCCGCATCAAGGAAAAGCTGGTGCGCAAGTCGGAAACTGCCCGGTAAGCGTTCGCGCCCGTTCGTGTTCCAGGTTAAAAAGGCACCTGCAAGGGTGCCTTTTTCGTTATCTGCATGTCTCAGCCCAATCCGCCTGTCCGACCCCGTCGCCCGCCCGTGCGGCCGGCATTCGATCCCCAAGCCCAACCCTGGACCGTCGCCGACGACGGACTGGCCGCGGTCGCGCCCGGCCGGCTCACGCCCGTCGCCCTGCGCCAGGCCTTCGGCGACGCCCGGCCGGCCATGGTCGAACAGCAAGGCGACGACGTGCGCTATCCGGGTCGCGAAGGCACGCCGGTTCCCGCGGCGGTCCTGATCCCGTTGGTGGCGCGCGACGACGGGCCGTACGTCATGCTGACCCAGCGTACCGCCCATTTGTACGACCATGCGGGCCAGATCAGCTTTCCCGGCGGCCGCGTCGAGCCGTCCGACGCCGACGCGGTGGCCGCGGCCCTGCGGGAAACCCAGGAGGAAACCGGCCTGGGGAGCAGCCACATCGAGATCCTGGGCAGCATGGCGCCGTATCGCACCGCCACGGGGTTCGTGGTGACGCCGGTCGCGGCGCTGGTCCGGCCGGGCTTCACCCTGGCGCCCGACACCTTCGAGGTGGCCGAGGTCTTCGAGGTGCCGCTGGCCTTCCTGATGGACCCGGCCAACCACCGCCGCCACCAGGCCACGCTGGCCGACGGCACCGTGCGCCACTATTACTCCATGCCCTGGAAGGGATATTTCATCTGGGGGGCGACGGCCGCCATGCTGCGCAACCTGTATCGCCTGCTGGCGGCCGGGCCGGCGCATCCGGCCGCGGCGGCGTAATCCGCCAGAGCTTGCGGCCCGGCCGCCGGCCGGCCGGGATCCGCGACAACCGGCCCGGTCCCGGCGTACGTTAATTTCAATACCGCTGGCCGGCCTCGTTCTCGGCCAGGATGCGCGCGTACAGCGCATGGCGGGCGGCCGGAATCCGGCCTTCCTCGACCGCCTGCAGGACCCCGCATCCCGGCTCATGGCGGTGGGTGCAGTTATAGAAGCGGCAATGGGCGGCCGGTTCGGCGAATTCGGGGAACCCTTGCTCCAGCTCGCCGCGCGACAGGTGCTGCAGCCCGAAAGCCTGGAAGCCGGGTGAATCGATGAGATCGCCGGCAATGCCGGGCAGATGGTAAAGGCGGGTGCTGGTGGTGGTGTGCCGGCCCGTGCCCAGGGCCTCGGAATGCGCCCGCGTGGCGGCCCCGGCACCAGGCACCAGGGCGTTGAGCAGGGTGGACTTGCCCATGCCGCTTTGTCCCAGCAGCAAGCTGACGCGGCCTTCCAGCAGCGGCGCCAGTTGCCGGCGGGTGTGCCCGGGATCCAGCGCCGAAGTTTCGATCACCGGCACGCCTTGCGATGCCAGGGGCGCCAGCCGCGCGCGCGCGGCGTCCAAGCCCGGCGCCAGGTCGATCTTGTTCAATACGATGCAGGGTTCGATGTCGGCGCTGTAGGCGCCGGTCAGCGCACGCCCGACCAGGTCATCGGAAAAGGCAGGCTGCACGGCGACCACGATCAGCAGGCGGTCGACATTGGCGGCGAACTGCTTGGTCCGCATGTCGTCGGAGCGGTAGAGCAGGTTGCGCCGCGGTTCGACCGCTTCGATGGCGCCTTCGTCGCGGCCTTGCGGATGAACCTGTACGCGGTCGCCCACCGCCGCGGCCGCGGCTTTCTTGCCGCGCGGATAGCACTGGCGCAGCGTGCCGTCCGCCAGCTCCACCGTGTAGTGGCGGCCGTGGGCCGCGACGACCCGCCCGGCGATCAGGACACGCCCCCGGCGTTCAGGTGGCGGATGCGCACGGCGGCCGGCGGATGGCTGTCGTAGAACGCGGAATGGACCGGATCCGGCGTGAGCGTGGCGGCGTTGTCGTCGTAGAGCTTGACCAGCGCCGACACGAGCCGGTCGGGAGCGCTCTGTTCGGCGGCGTAGCGGTCGGCCTCGAATTCGTCGCGGCGCGAATACCAACTGGCCAGCGGCGTGAGCGGGAACATGAAGACCGGAATGGCCAGAAAGAACAGCAGCAGCGCCATGGCGTCGTTGCGGCCGCCCAGTTGCGGGACGACGCCCAGTCCCGTATAGAACCAGACCTGTTGCGCCAGCCACCCCAGCAGCGCGAAGAACGCCAGCGCGGCCCCGAAGCTCAGGACCATGCGCTTGACGATGTGGCGGCGCTTGAAGTGCCCCAGCTCGTGGGCCAGCACGGCCTCGATTTCGTCCGTGCCCAGCCGCGCCAGCAGGGTATCGAAGAACACGATGCGCCGCGATTTGCCGAAACCGGTGAAATAGGCGTTGCCGTGCGCCGAACGCCGCGAGCCGTCCATGACGAACAGCCCGTTCAGCGCGAAGCCGCAGCGCTTGGCCAGGGCCTCGATGCGCGCGCTGAGCTCGGGATTGTCGAGGGGCGTGAACTTGTTGAACAGCGGCGCGATCACGGTGGGGAAGATGAGCAGGATCAGCAGGTTGAAGACGGCCCACAGCGCCCAGGCCCATACCCACCACAGCGGGCCGGCCTGGCCCATGAGCCAGAGCACGGCGGCGGCCAGCGGGATGCCCAGCACGGCCGACACCAGCAGGCCCTTGATGGCGTCGGACACGAACAGGGCGGGCGTCATGCGGTTGAAGCCGAAGCGGGCCTCCAGCCGGAACTGGCGCCACAGCGTGAAAGGCAGGCTCAGCACGCCCATGAGCAAGGCCACGACGCCCAGCAACAGCAACTGGCGCACGAAATCGCTGCCGGTCAGCGTGGCGACCCAGAGGTCGATGGCCTGCAGGCCGCCCAGGAGCGTCAGGCCCACGAGCACGACGGCGTCGTACACCCGTTCCAGCATGCCCAGCCGCACGCGCGCCACGGTGTAGTCGGCGGCGCGCTGATGGCTGGCCAGGCCGATGCGGTCGGCGAACTCGGGGGGCACCCGGTCGCGATGCGTGGCGACATGGCGGACCTGGCGCGTGGCCAGCCACAAGCGAAGGGCGATATCGGCCAGCAGCAGCGCGACGAACAGGAACGTGAACATGGGCAGGAGGCGGGTGTGAGAAAATCCGGTGTTTTAAGGCAAATTATATGGCTGCGAACGAAAACCGCCTGGTCTGGCTCGACATGGAAATGACCGGGCTCGACCCGGAAAAGGAACGGATCATCGAGGTGGCGGTGGTCGTGACCGAGCCGGACCTGACGGTGGTCGCCGAAGGCCCGGTGCTGGTGGTCCACCAGCCCGACAGCCTGCTCGACGCCATGGACAACTGGAACAAGTCCACCCATGGCAAGAGCGGCCTGATCGACAAGGTCAAGGCCTCGACGCTCGCCGAGGCGCAGGCCGAAGACATGCTGCTGGCTTTCCTGGCCAAGCACGTCCCCGCCGGGAAATCCCCGCTGTGCGGCAACACCATCAGCCAGGACCGCCGCTTCATGTACCTCTACATGCCGCGGCTGGAAGCTTTCTTCCACTACCGCAACCTCGACGTCAGCACGCTCAAGGAACTGGCCCGCCGCTGGCGGCCGGAGATCTACAAGGGCTTCGAAAAGAAAAGCCGCCACGAGGCGCTGGCCGACATCTACGAATCCATAGACGAACTCAAGTACTACCGGGAGCACTTCCTGAAGGTCTGAGCGCTTCGGGCGCGCCGCCGAACCGGCGATAGACCTCCGGCGCCAGCGGCAGGAAACGCTCGTTGTCGCGGCCGGCCACGGCGTCCAGGTGCCGCTCGGCGGCTCCGAACACCTTCCAGTACAGGTCCGCGCACAGGCGGCGCGCCGGCAGCTCCGGCCACTGGGCGGGCAGCAGGCCGGCCGGCAATTGCGGGTCGTGCAGCACGATCCGCCGCCACGCGTGCACCAGCAGGGCGCGCAAGGCGAAGGCGGTGCGCGGCTGAATCGGCGTGCCGGCCTCGAGCAGCCGCGCCGGCGGCGCGAAGGCCTGCTGGAAGGCCCGGTACTGCGCGGCCAGGCGCTCCAGGTTCCAGCACTGGCTCGCCAGGCTGGCGATGGGCAGGCCGCCGGCGCCGGCCAGGTCGCGCGCCGACAGCACCAGCGCCTTGTCGGGAATGCCCAGCTTGTCCAGGACGTCGTGGGCGGCGCGCGCTTCGGTCTGCGGATGGGCGAACACGCCCGGCGCGATGACGCCGAATCCTTCCCATACCAGTTCCCGGCGCAGTTCCGCCCGCTCGGCCAGCACCTCGTTGCCGGCGCGCGGCAGGACGACCAGCGTCCATTCGCCTTGCCACGTCCGCGGCGGGCCGTCGTAGATGCGCTGGGAAGCGTGCGCGGTCAGGCGTTGCCCCTGGGAGGACAGGGCATAACGGCTGCGCCGCCCGTGGCGCTCGGATTTCAGCCAGCCCTGGGCCACCAGGCGGAACACGCTGGTGCGCAGCAGCCGTTCGTTGATGCCCAGCGGTTCCAGCAATTCGATCAGGTCTCCCAGCCAGATGGCGCCGCCGTGGGGCCCGAGGGCGTCGCCCAGCAAGGTGACGCAGAGCGACTTGGCGCGCGGCGGATCGTTGCGCAGCAGGCGTTCGACGTGGCGGTCCAGGGTGGAGGAGGTCGGCGGCATGGGTCGGGAAGGCCCGCGATGGCAGGGGACGGGACATGATACATAAATCGAAAACGATACAGATATTGGTTTGACATAGGATTTTTTGTATTAAATAATCGTTCCATGATCAGGGCCGCGGACCGACGCCGGCCCGCGGAGACTTCCTCATGTATGCCCAGCTTGTCGAAACCGGAATCCGGCAGGTGCGCTCGGCCGATGCGCTGACCGGACGGGAGCAGGTCTTCCAGCGCCGCATAGACGACGGCGTGCGCGTCGAGCCCAAGGACTGGATGCCCGACGCCTATCGCAGGACCCTGGTGCGCCAGATCTCGCAGCACGCCCATTCCGAGATCGTCGGCATGCTGCCCGAAGGCAACTGGATCACGCGCGCGCCCACGCTCAAGCGCAAGGCCATCCTGCTGGCCAAGGTGCAGGACGAATGCGGCCATGGCCTGTATCTGTACAGCGCCGCCGAAACCCTGGGCGCGTCGCGCGACGACCTGCTGCAGGCGCTGCACGCCGGCCGGGCCAAGTACTCCAGCATCTTCAATTACCCCACGCTGACCTGGGCCGACATCGGCATGATCGGCTGGCTGGTCGACGGCTCGGCCATCATCAACCAGATCCCGCTGTGCCGCTGTTCCTACGGCCCGTATGCGCGGGCCATGGTGCGCGTCTGCAAGGAAGAGTCCTTCCACCAGCGCCAGGGCTACGACCTGCTGATCCAGATGTGCCGGCACGGCACGCCGGAACAGAAGGAAATGTGCCAGGATGCGCTCGACCGCTGGTGGTGGCCGGCGCTGATGATGTTCGGGCCGCCGGACGCCGACTCGCCCAACAGCGCGCAATCCATGCAGTGGCGGATCAAGCTGTTCTCCAACGATGAACTGCGCCAGAAAATGGTCGACCAGACCGTGCCCCAGGCCGAGTACCTGGGGCTGCGGATACCCGATCCGGACCTGGCCTGGAACGCCGCGCGCGGCCACTACGATTTCGGCGCCATCGACTGGGACGAGTTCCACGCCGTGCTGCGGGGCGACGGGCCCTGCAACCGGGAGCGGCTCGCCGCCCGCGTGCGCGCCCACGAAGACGGCGCATGGGTGCGCGAGGCGCTGGCCGCCCACGCCGGGAAGCGCGAGCGGCGCGCTGCCGCCTGACCTGCCGCCGGAACCGGAGAACCCCATGCCGCGCCCCTGGCTTGCGCCCCTGCGGGCCGCTTTTGTCCCGGGGCGGCCCGGCAATGAAAAGGAACCACTATGAGCAGCAAGGAATGGCCCCTGTGGGAAGTCTTCATCCGCAGCCAGCATGGGCTGGCCCACAAGCATGTCGGCAGCCTGCACGCGCCGGACGCCGAAATGGCGATCAACCATGCGCGCGACGTCTACACCCGCCGCAACGAAGGCCTGAGCATCTGGGTGGTGCGGGCCGCCGACATCGTCGCCAGCAGCCCCGGCGACAAGGAACCCCTGTTCGAACCGGCCAACAGCAAGGTCTACCGGCACCCGACCTTCTTTCCCATGCCGGACGACATCAAGCACATGTAGGGGGCGCGGCATGGACAAGGCCCTGTTCGAATCCCTGCTGCGCTGGGGCGACAGCCCGCTGGTCCTGTCGCAGCAGCTCTCGGCCTGGTGCGGCCACGGTCCCGCGCTCGAAGAGGACCTGGCGCTGGCCAACGTCGCGCTCGACCTGCTGGGGCAGGCCCGCCTGTGGCTGACGCTGGCCGGCGAGGTCGAGGGCGCGGGCCGCGACGAGGACCGCCTGGCCTATCTGCGCGACGCCCCGCAGTTCCGCAACCTACTGCTGGTCGAGCGGCCCAACGGGCATTACGGCGACACCATGGCGCGCCAGATGTTCTTCGACCTCTGGCATTATTTCCTGCTGGAGCGGCTGGCGGGCTCGGCCGATCCGCGGGTGGCCGCCATCGCCGCCAAGTCCGTCAAGGAAGTCACCTATCACGTGCGCCGGTCGTCCGACATGGTCATCCGGCTGGGCGACGGCACCGAGCACAGCCATGCGCTCATGCAGGCCTCGATCGACGCGCTCTGGCCCTACACCGGCGAACTGTTCGTCGGCGACGAACTGGACGGGGAACTCGACGCGCGCGGCGTCGGCTGCCGGCCGGAATCGCTGCGCGAGCCCTGGCTGAGCCATGTCCGGGACGTCTGCGCGCAAGCCACGCTGACGCTGCCCGACGAAGCGGCCGCCTGTCGCCCCGCGCATCGCGGCGGCCGGCAGGGCAGGCATACCGAGACGCTGGGCTACCTGCTGGCGGAAATGCAGCACCTGCAGCGGGCCTATCCGGGAGCGGCATGGTGAACGCGTCCGCCGCAAGCGCCGCGCCCGTCGCCGCGGCCCGCGTCATGGAATGGCTGTCGGCCGTGCCCGATCCCGAGATCCCGGTGCTGTCCATCGTCGACCTCGGCGTGGTCCGGCAGGTCGGCTGGGAAGGCGACTGCTGCGTCGTGACCGTGACGCCCACCTATTCGGGCTGTCCCGCCATGCGCGAGATCTCGCAGGGCATCGAGCGCGAGCTCGACCGGCGCGGCATCGCCCGCGTGCGGATCGACACGCGCCTGGCGCCGGCCTGGACCACCGATTGGCTGACCGAGCGCGGCCGCCAGGCCTTGCGCGGCTATGGCATTGCGCCGCCGGCCGAGCGCGCCGTCGACGTGTCCGGTATCCTGCCGCGGCGCGACGCGCCCGTGGTGCCTTGCCCGCATTGCGGCTCGGCGCGCACGCGGCTCGTCAGCGATTTCGGTTCGACGGCATGCAAGGCGCTGTACCGCTGCGCGGCCTGCCAGGAACCGTTCGATTACTTCAAGCCCCATTGAGCGGACGATACATGAGCCGTTTCCATGCCCTGACGGTCGCCTCGGTCGCCCGCAACACGCGCGACGCGGTGGTGGTCACGTTCGACGTGCCCCGCGAACTGGCCGGCGATTTCGATTTCCGGCCGGGCCAGTACCTGACCTTGCGCACCCGCCTGCACGGGCAGGAGTTGCGCCGTTCCTATTCGATCTGTTCCGCGCCCCACGACGGGTCGCTGCGCGTGGCCATCAAGCGCCAGGACGACGGCGCTTTCTCCACCTGGGCCAACCGCGAGCTGGCCGCCGGCCAGACGCTGGAGGTCATGCCGCCGGAAGGCAATTTCACCGTCGAGTTCGACGCGGCCAACAGCCGCCACTACGTCGCCTTCGCCGTGGGCAGCGGCATCACGCCCATTCTTTCCCTGGCCAGGACGGCGCTGGCCGTCGAGCCGCGCAGCCGCTTCACGCTCTTCTTCGGCAACCGGGCGTCGTCCGCGGTGCTGTTCCGCGAGGAAATCGAAGACCTCAAGAACGCCTGCATGGAGCGGTTCTCGCTGGCCTACGTCATGAGCCGGGAAAGCCAGGACATCGAGCTGTTCAACGGCCGGCTCGACGGCGCCAAGATCGATCGCCTGCTGACGGTCTGGATACGGCCCGGGGATATCGATTACGCTTTCGTGTGCGGTCCGCAGACCATGGCCGAGGAAGTCGTGCGGGGCCTGCGCGACAAGGGTATCCCGCCGGAGCGCATCAAGTTCGAGCTGTTCGGCGCGCCGCCCGGACCGCGCGCCTTGCGCACCGGCCGCCGGGCGCCGGCGGCGCCGGGCAGCGGACAATGCGAGGTCACCGTCGTCCAGGACGGGCACAGCCGCACGTTCGCGATCGACAAGAACCGCGACAGCGTGCTGGATTCCGCCCTGGCCCAGGGCGTGGAACTGCCGTATTCGTGCAAGGGCGGGGTTTGTTCGACCTGCCGCTGCAAAGTGATCGAAGGCGAAGTCGACATGGACGCCAATTTCGCCCTGGAGGACTACGAGGTCGCGCGTGGCTTCGTGCTCAGTTGCCAGAGCTATCCGGTGAGCGACCGGCTGGTGCTCGACTTCGATCAGGAAACCTGAGCGGCGCGCCGTCCGCGCCGCTCGCCAACGGAGAACGCCGAGTGCCACCCGATTATTTCGAGACCCATCGCCCCGTACTGGAGCAGGCCCTGGCCGCGGCCGCTGCGCGCGGCTACTGGAGTCCCCATCCCGAAGCTCCCAGCCCCCGCGCCTACGGCGAGAGGGCGGCCGACGAGGGCCGCGCGGCATTCGAGGCGCGCCGCGGCCAGGTGTTCGGCGCCGGCGCGGCCGGCGCCGGGCAGACCGTGGGCGGCGAACGTTCGCCCTACGGCTTCGAGCTGGAGATCGCCTATCCGCAAGTGCCGGTCGACGACCTGGTCCGGGCTGCCGGGCAGGCTTCGGACACGTGGCGCAGGGCCGGTCCGCGCGCCTGGGTCGGCGTCTGCCTGGAAATCCTGCATCGCCTGAACCGGCGCAGCTTCGAGGTCGCCCACGCGGTGCAGCACACGACGGGACAGGGCTTCATGATGGCCTTCCAGGCCGGCGGGCCGCATGCGCAGGATCGGGGGCTGGAGGCGGTCGCCTACGCCTGGCAGGAAATGGCGCGCGTCCCCGGCCGGGCGCTGTGGGAAAAGCCGCAAGGCAGGCACGATCCCATCCGCATGCACAAGCGGTTCACCGTGGTGCCGCGCGGCGTCGCCCTGGTGATCGGCTGCGCCACCTTCCCGACCTGGAACGGCTACCCCGGCCTGTTCGCCAGCCTGGCCACGGGCAATACGGTCATCGTCAAGCCGCATCCCGCCGCCCGGCTGCCGCTGGCGATCACGGTGGAGACGGCGCGCGCCGTCCTGGCGGACGCGGGCTTCGACCCCGACGTGGTGCAACTGGCGGCCCACGGCGCGGACGACGATACGGCGCAGCGCCTGGCCGTGCATCCCGACGTGCGCATCGTCGACTTCACCGGCAGCACCGCCAACGGCGAGTGGCTCGAAAGCCATGCGCGCCAGGCCCTGGTCTATACCGAGAAGGCCGGCGTCAACCAGGTGCTGATCGATTCGGCGCAGGACATCAAGGCGGTGGCGCGCAACCTGGCCTTCTCGCTGGCCCTGTATTCCGGCCAGATGTGCACCGCGCCGCAGAATATCTACGTGCCGGCCGGCGGCATCGACACGGCGCAGGGCCGCCTGGACTTCGACCAGGTGGCGCAGGCCCTGGTCGATGCGCTGGAGAAGCTGGTCGCCGACCCGGCCAGGGCGGTGGAACTGACCGGCGCCATCCAGAGCCCGGCCACGCTCGAGCGCATCGACGAGGCCCGGGCGCTGGGCCTGCCGGTGCTGGCCGACAGCCGCGGACTGGCGCATCCGGAGTTTCCGCAAGCGACGGTGCGCACCCCGCTGCTGCTGCGCGCCGCGGCCGACGACGAGGCGATCCGCCGCGAATGGTTCGGCCCGATCGCCTTCGTGGTCGCCGTCGATTCCACCGAGCACGCCATCGCGCTGGCCGGGGATCTGGTCCGCGGCCAGGGAGCCCTGACGCTGTCGGCCTACACCACGGACGACGCGGTGGCCGAACGCATCCGCGACATGGCGGAGACCGCCGGCGTCTCGCTGTCCCTGAACCTGACCGGGGCGGTCTTCGTCAACCAGACCGCCGCCTTCAGCGATTTCCACGGCACCGGCGCAAACCCGGCCGCCAACGCCGCGCTTTCCGATCCCGCCTACGTGGCCAACCGCTTTCGCGTGGTGCAAACCCGCTGGCACGCTTGAGGACCCCATGACGTATCACGACATTCTGTTCAGCCTGCAGGACGGCATCGCCCACCTGACCCTGAACCGCCCCGACAAGCTCAACAGTTTCACCGTGCGCATGCACGAGGAAGTCGCCGCCGCCCTGACCCGCGTCGAGCGGGAAGGCGCGCGGGTCCTGGTGCTGACCGGCGCCGGGCGCGGCTTCTGCGCCGGGCAGGACCTGAGCGAGCGGCAGACCGCGCCGGGCGGCGAGCCGCCGGACCTGGGCGCGACGGTGGGCCGCTACTACGCGCCCCTGGTGCGCCGCCTGCGCGCGCTGCCCATGCCGGTGGTGGTGGGCGTCAACGGCGTGGCGGCCGGCGCCGGCGCCAACCTGGCGCTGGCCGGCGACATCGTGATCGCCAAGGAATCCGCCAGCTTCATCCAGGTGTTCTGCCGCCTCGGCCTGCTGCCCGATACCGGCGGCACCTATGCGCTGCCGCGCCTGGTGGGCCGCGCCCGCGCCATGGGCATGGCCATGCTGGGCGACAGGATCGGCGCCCGCCAGGCCGAGGAATGGGGCCTGATCTGGAAGTGCGTGGCCGACGACGCGTTCGACGCCGAACTGCAGCGGCTGGCCGGGCATTTTTCCCGCGCGCCGACACAGGGACTGGCCTATACCAAGCGGGCGATGGACGCCAGCCTGGACAATACGCTGGACGCGCAACTGGACCTGGAGCGCGACCTGATGCGCGAACTGGGCCGCAGCGAGGACTACGCCGAAGGCGTGGCCGCGTTCATGGCCAAGCGCGAACCGGTCTTCAAGGGGCGATGATGCGCGAGACCCATCCGCAGGCGCCAGCGGCGCCCGCCGATCCGCAGGACCTGGCCGACGCAGTCGGCCGGGAAATGTTCGCGGCCGACGCCGCGTCGCAGTCGCTGGGCATGCGGATCGAGGCCATCGGGCCGGGCTACGCGCGGCTTTCCATGCCGGTGCGCGCCGACATGCTCAACGGCCATCGCACCTGCCATGGCGGCTTCATTTTCGCGCTGGCCGACAGCGCCTTCGCCTTTTCATGCAATTCGCGCAACCAGAGCACGGTGGCCTCGGGCTGCGCCATCGATTTCCTGGCGCCGGGGCAGGCCGGCGACCTGCTCACGGCGGAGGCGCGCGAGCAGTCGCTGGCCGGCCGCACCGGCCTGTACGACGTCACCGTGCGCAACCAGGACGGCCGGACCATCGCGCTGTTCCGCGGCCGCTCGTACCGCATCCGCGGACAGGTCGTCGGGGAGGGCCCGCCGCAGGAGTGAGCCCGCCCCGTCCATGGCGCGGCAACAGAACAACAGGAGACACCCATCATGACCGCAACCACCGCCCGGGCCGGCGCGCTCGAACCGATCGAGCGCGCCAGCCGCGACGAGCTGCAGGCGCTGCAGCTCGAGCGCCTGCGCCGCACCCTGGACCATGCCTATCGGAACGTCGCCCACTATCGCCAGGCCTTCGACGCGGCCGGCGTGCATCCGGACGATCTCAGGCAGTTGTCCGACCTGGCGCGCTTCCCGTTCACGACCAAGCAGGACCTGCGGGCGAATTACCCGTTCGGCATGTTCGCGGTGCCGCGCGAGCGCATCGTGCGCGTCCATGCGTCCAGCGGCACCACGGGCAAGCCGACGGTGGTCGGGTATACCCAGGGCGACATCGACAACTGGGCCACGCTCATGGCCCGCTCGATCCGGGCCTCGGGCGGGCGGCCCGGCGACATCGTGCACGTGGCCTACGGCTACGGCCTGTTCACCGGCGGGCTGGGCGCCCATTACGGGGCGGAACGCCTGGGATGCACGGTCATTCCCATGTCGGGCGGCCAGACCGAGAAGCAGGTCCAGTTGATCCAGGACTTCCGTCCCGACATCATCATGGTCACGCCTTCCTATTTCTGCAACATCCTCGAGGAAATGCAGCGCCAGGGCATCGACCCGCGCCAGAGCTCGCTGCGCATCGGGATCTTCGGCGCCGAGCCCTGGACCGCCCGCATGCGGGCGGACATGGAGCGGCAGGCCGGCATCGACGCCGTCGATATCTACGGCCTGTCCGAAGTCATGGGGCCGGGCGTGGCCAACGAATGCGTGGAAACCAAGGACGGTCCGGTGGTCTGGGAGGACCATTTCTATCCCGAGATCGTCGACCCCGCGACCGGCCAGCCGGTGCCGGACGGCGAGCAGGGCGAACTGGTCTTCACCTCGCTCACCAAGGAAGCCATGCCGGTGATCCGCTACCGCACGCGCGATCTCACCCGCCTGCTGCCGCCCACCGCGCGCAGCATGCGCCGCATGGCCAAGATCACGGGACGCAGCGACGATATGGTGATCGTGCGCGGCGTGAACCTGTTCCCCACCCAGGTCGAGGAACTCGTGCTCAAGGTCGCCCAGCTGGCGCCGCACTACCAACTGGTGCTGACCCGCGCGGGTAACCTGGACGAGCTGGAGATCCTGACCGAAGTGCGCAGCGAGTTCGGGCACCTGGCCGAGGCCGGGCGCGGCGAACTGGCGGCGCAGCTCCAGCAGGCCGTGAAGGCGTACATAGGCGTGACCGCCCGCGTGAACGTGGCCGCGCCGGGCCAGGTCGAGCGCACCTCGACGGGCAAGGCGCGCCGGGTGGTGGACAGGCGGCCCCGCCAGTAGCCGCGCGCCGCGGCCGCCGCGGCCCTAGCCTTCGGACCGGCCCGGCCCCCGGGCCGCCAGCCGCATGACCGCGTCCAGGTCGTGGATGGTGAGATGCCCGTAGCTGGCGCTCACGATGCCGGCCCTGGCGAGCTTGCCGAGCTCGCGATTGACCGTCTGGCGGGACACGGACACCATCGACGCCAGGTCGGCCTGCGAGACATCCAGTTCGATTTCCTGCCGCTCGTTCGGCCTGCCCGACCAATGGACCAGCCTGACGAGCACCTGTCCCAGGAGTTGCGGGATCGGGGCCAGCGCGCGCCGCTCCATGAGCTGGATGTTGCCCATCTGCCGTTGCAGGGTGATCAGGGCCACATCGCGCCACAGCAACGGGTTCTCGTCCAGCACCGTTCGCAGCAGCGCGGTCGGGACGTGCACGATCAGCGCGTCCTCGCGCACCACGTAGGCGTAGGCGAGGTCCTGGACATCCAGGAGGTTGACCAGCCCGACCAGCCCGCCAGGACCCAGCACCGACAGCACGAATTTCTGTCCCGAGGCATTGAGACCGCTGACCTCGATGGAGCCGGTCACGGTGACGAGCACGTCGCGCCGGTCCAGGTCCTGCATGGCCAGTTGCGTGCGGCGGGGATGGTTCTTGAGCAGGGAGTGCCTGGCCAGCCTGTCCACGACTTCCGGGGGCCAATCCTGCAGCATCTTGCATTGCCGCAGCCCCCTGCGGATGAGGGCGCGCTCGGATCTCGGGTCGACGGACATGAAAGGGGGGAGTGAACGGAACAGCGGGAAAACCCTAGGGCGACGACGCCCGGACTGTCGCGTAGCCGACTGAGTTCACCTTCCGACTGAACCCATACTGGATTCCGCAGCGCGTCGAGCCGCGACCGCACGCAGTCCGCGAGACGCCGCAAGCGATTCACTGTACCCCAGCAGCCAGGAGAGAGCAACAATGCCTGTACGCATCATCGGAATGATCGGCGTCAGCCCGCCCCAGGGCGCCTCGGTCCATGTCATCGCGGGCAGCATTTCGCGGGACTGGATCGTCAAGACGTCGCGCGATCACGAAAAGGCGGGGTATGACGAGGTGCTGATCGGCTACCACTCGAGTTCGGCCGACGGCTTCGGGATCGCCGGCTTCGCGGGCTCCCATACGGAAAAACTGTCGTTCCTGATCGCCCACCGGCCGGGCCGGGTGCTGCCCGCGCTCGCGGCGCGCAAGATCGCGACGCTGGACCAGTTGCTGGACGGCCGGCTGTCCATGCACATCATCATCGGCGGCAGCGACGCCGACCAGGCCCAGGAAGGCGATTTCACGGACAAGCGGGAGCGGTACGAGCGCGGCGGGGAGTATCTCGACATCATGCGCCGTCTCTGGACCTCGGAATCACCGGTCGATTTCGAAGGCCGGTTCTATCGCGTCCAGGAAGCGCGCTCGGACGTCCGGCCGTTCCAGGACCCGTATCCCACGCTGCTTTTCGGCGGGTCGTCCGAAGGCGCGCTGGAAATGGGAGCCCGGTTCTGCGATACGTTCGCCATGTTCGGCGAGCCGCTGAAGGAAACGGGCGAGCGCATCGCGGATTACCGGCGCCGCTGCGCGGCGCATGGCCGGCAGGCGAAGTTCAATGTTTCGTTCCGGCCCATCATCGCGCCGACCGAAGGGCAGGCCTGGGACAAGGCCAGGCGCATCCTGGCCGACATCCAGGGCAAGCCCGTGCCCAAATCCGAGACCGCGTCCGCCAGCGTGTCGAACCTGCGGCTCATGGATGTCGCCGCCAAGGGAGAGATCCACGACGAGCGGTTCTGGACGCCCATCGCCTCGGCGACCGGCGGGCACGGCAACACCACCTGCCTGGTCGGCACCGCCGAACAGGTCGCCCGGTCGATTCTCAAGTACTACGAACTCGGAGTCGGATCCTTCCTGCTCCGGGGATTCGATCCCGACAGGGACGTCGAGGACTTCGGCCGCGAACTGATCCCGGCCATCCGCGCCGGGGCCGACGCGCTCGACCGGTCCGCCGGCCAGCGCGGCCCGGCCGGCGCCGCCCTGCGGCGGGAGGGGGGGCGATGACGGCCGCGATCCCGGTTCCGGACAGCGTCGAGCGCGGCATCGATCCGCTCGCGCTGCGGCGCGCGGCGGGGCGCTACGTGACGGGCGTCGGCGTGATCACGTCCGCCTGCGAGGACGGCACGCCGGTAGGCGCGACGGTCAACGCCATCACCTGCCTGTCGCTGGATCCGCCCCTGTACCTGGCCTGCCTGTCGAATAGTTCGAACACGCTGAAGGCCATCCGCGAGCGCGGCGTATTCGGCGTGAATCTCCTGTCCCACGGGCAGGACCACGCGGCCATGACCTTCGCTTCCAAGGCCGCGGACAAGTTCGCCGAAGTGCCTTACGAAAGGACCGACAGCGGGGTGCCCTTGCTGCGCGACATCGTGGCGGGCTTCGAATGCCGGGTGGAGCATACCTATGCCGGGGGCGACCACACGATCGTCGTCGGCAGGGTGCGCAGCATCCGCGAGTGCGACGATGCCCCGCTCGTGATGCGGTCGGGCAAGTTCGTGCGCCTGACCGAAGCCCTCTCCTGAGCGCCTGCGGGCGGACACGAACCGAGGTCCGGAGCAGGCGGCGTCAACCATTCCTCGAGCGATCCCATGGAATCCAAGATAGACATCCTCAGTCCGGTCGACGGCAGCGTGATCCGCACGCTGAAAGCGGCGGACGACACCGAAATCGGACGCACCGTCGAGCGGGCGGCGGCCGCCCAGCGCCGGTGGGCGGCGCTGGCGCCGGAGCGGCGCAGCGAAATCCTCTGGAACTGGGGCAGCCTGGTCGAGCGGCACAGCGACGAGATCGCGCTGCTCGATACCCGGAGCACCGGGAAGGTCCTGCGCGATTCCCGGGCGGAGGCGCGCCGGGGAGCGCGCCACGCGCGCTATTGGGCGGGCATGGCCGACAAGCTGTATGGCCAGGAACTGGCCGACGTCGGCGAGCGCCTGTCGTATTCGCGGCGCGAACCGCTGGGCGCCTATCTCGTCATCCTGCCGTGGAACGCGCCGGCCCACGCCTTCATGGCGCGCTCCTCGCCGCCGCTCGCCTGCGGCAATTCGGTCATCGTCAAGCCGTCCGAGCTCTCGCCCCTGTCGGCGCTGCGCCTGGCCGAACTGGCGCTGGAGGCCGGGTTTCCCGAGGACGTGCTGCAGGTCGTCGTCGGGGACGGCCGCGCCGGCGGGGCGCTGTGCGGCCATCCGCAGATCCGCGGGGTGTCCTTCACCGGCTCGCCGCCGACCGGCCGTGCCGTGCTGCGCGCGGCGGCCGACACGTTCAAGAAGGTGACGCTGGAACTCGGGGGCAAGTCGCCGATCGTCGTCTTTCCCGACGCCGACCTGGATTCCGCGGTGCGCGCCGCGGTGCAGGGCATCGCCACGAACGCCGGCCAGATCTGCGCCGCCAGCAGCCGCCTGATCGTCCATCGCGACGTGGCGCGGGAGTTCGTGGACGAACTGCGTCGACGCTTCGAACGGGTGGTGGTGGGAGATCCCTGCGACGACGCGACGCATGTCGGCCCGATCGCCTGCCGGCGCCAGTACGAGCGCGTGCTGGAACTGATCCGCGGCGGCGTGGCGGACGGCGGGTCGCTCGTCATGGGCGGCGGCCGGCCGGCGCACCTGGCGCAGGGGCCCGGGCTCTACGTGGCGCCGACGATCGTCGATACGGGAGACCGGCGCCTGCCCATCGCCCGGGAGGAAGTCTTCGGGCCGGTGCTGACCGTCGACCGCTTCCGCACCGAGGAAGAAGCCGTCGCGTTGGCCAACGACACGGAATTCGGCCTCGCGGCCTATGTCTGGACGCGGGATTCCGCCCGCGTGCTGCGGGTGCTGCACGCCCTGGAAGCCGGTGTCGTCCATGGCAATTCGACGCTGGTCATGGATTCGGGCCTGCCGTTCGGCGGTTTCAAGTCCAGCGGCCTGGGCGGGGCCTTCGGGGCCGATGCCGTCGAGGGATGCACGCAGACCAAGCGGGTGACGCTGCGTATCGGCGCGGGAGCGTTGCCGCAATACTGGGCGGGCGTATGACGCGGACGCAGAGCAGGAGCGGCCCGCTGGCGGGCGTGAAGGTGCTCGATATCTCCACGGTGATCGCGGGACCGTGGTCGGCCACGCTGCTGGCCGACATGGGGGCCACCGTGGTCAAGGTCGAGAAGCCGGGCGCGGGCGATCCCTTGCGGGCCCTGCCGCCGCACAAGGACGGCGAGCCCCTGTGGTGGAAAGTGACCAACCGCAACAAGCAGGGGATCTCGCTGGACCTGCGCACCGAGGCGGGACGCGGGATCCTGGGCAGGCTGCTGCCCGAGTTCGACGTGCTGGTGGAGAATTTCCGCCCCGGGACGCTCGACCGCTGGGGCATCACCGGGCAATGGCTGCGCACCGTCAATCCGCGCCTGATCGTCCTGCGCATGACCGGATTCGGGCAAACGGGCCCCTACAGCAGCCGGCCGGGCTTCGCGCGGGTATTCGAGGCCATGAGCGGCTTTACCCACCTGTGCGGCGATGCGGACCGCCCCCCCGTGCACGTGGGATTCCCGATCGCCGATGCCGTGGGCGGCCTGTTCGGGGCGCTGGGCATCCTCGGCGCGCTCACCTGGCAGTTGCGCAATCCGGGCAGCGAGGGGGTGGAGATCGACTGCTCGATGCTGGAAGCCATGTTCCGGGTGCTGGACTTCCTGCCCATCGAATACGACCAGACGGGCGTGGTGCGGCAGCGATCGGGCAACTCGAGCCAGTACGCGGCGCCGGGCAATGTGTACGAGACCGCGGATGGCAAATGGGCGTCCATCGCCGCCTCGACGCAAAGCATTTTCGAACGGCTGTGTGCCGCCCTGGGCCTGCGGGACATACTCGGGGATGCCCGTTTTGCCGACAATGCCGTGCGGGTCGCGAATCGCGCCGAGCTCGACCGGCTGCTCGCCGGCAGGATCCGCCGGATGACGCTGGACGAACTGCGGCAGGCGCTCGACGCCCATCACGTGGGCTTCAGCCCGATCTATGCGATAGACGACATCTTCCGGGACGAACACTTCGCCGCGCGGGAAGCGATCGTGGAAGTGCCGGACGCGGAACTCGGCACGGTGCGCATGCAGAGCGTGGTGCCGCGGTTCTCGGGCTTGCCGTGCCGGGTCGACGCCGCCGGACCCGGGCTCGGCCAGCACAATCGGGAAATTTTCGAACGGATCGGCCTCGATCCGCAGCAGATGGAGGCATTGAAGGCCGCCGGCGTCATCTAGCCGCGGGCCTCTCGCCGTTCGGATTCATCGGCCGCTATCCGGCCATCCAAGGAGGAGACACTATATGTTGAAAAGACTGCTTGCTGCTTTCGGGATCTGCGCGCTGGCCTGGCTGGCCGGCACGCCCTCGCCGGCGCCGGCCGCAGAGCCGCTGAAGATCGTGGTGGCGTTCGCGCCGGGCGGAGGCTCCGACCTCATCGCCCGCGTGCTCGGCAAATCGCTGTCCGATTCGCTCGGCCGGCCGGTCGTCGTGGAGAACATGCCCGGCGCCTTCGGCGTCGTGGCGGGCAGGCATGTGGCCAACGCCGGCGCCAACGATCACACCCTGATGCTGGGCACGACCGGAACGCTGCCCATCCCGGTCGCCATGGGCGTGAACCTGCCCTATGACACGCTCGAGGATTTCGCGCCCATTACGCAGGTGGGCCTGACGCCCATCGTGCTGGTGGTCAATCCGAGCCTGCCGGCCAAGACGTTCGAAGAGTTCGCCTCGACGCTGAAGGCCAGTCCGCCGGACAGCTTCTTCTACGGCACCTGGGGCGTGGGGTCGGTGGGCCATTTCGCCGGCGAGCTCCTGAAGCTCAGGGCCCACCTCGCCATGACGCACGTGCCCTACAAGGGCAGCGGCCCGCTGGTCAGCGATCTCATCGCCGGACACGTGAAGATCGGCTTCCTGGAGAGCTCGACGGCGCTGCCGCATGTCCGGAGCGGACAACTGCGGGCGCTTGCGGTGGCGTCTCCCCGCCGCGCTCCCCTGCTGCCGGACGTGCCGACCTTTTCCGAGGTGGGCGTGAAGTTCGACGAGGCGGCCTGGTACGGCATCGTGGGCTCCAAATCCATGCCGGCCGCCGAAGTCGCGCGGCTCAGCGCCAGTCTGCGGGAGGCCCTGAACTCGAAAGAGGTCAAGGAGAAGCTGCTCTCCATGGGCGTCGCGCCGACCGCCACGAGCCCCGGGGAATTCGGGAAGATCCTGCAGAACGACGTCGCCGTCTGGTCGCAGGTCGCCCGAGCGGCCAGCATCAAGGCGGATTGAGGCCGCGCTGCGCGCGCATCACTTTCCAGTACCAGCCATGCAGCAGCACCGTCGATAGCGCCAGGCCGATGGTGGCCATGACCCACATGATGCCGGCGCCGGCCGGCGAGCCCGGCACCAGCGCCTCGCGCAGCGCGTCGAGCCGGCCCCGGCCGGGGCCGAAGCCGTACCACCAGCCCCCGGCCAGCCCGACGCCGACCAGCGCCAGCGTCTGCAGCAGCATGGGCACGAAGGCCACCTTGTAGGCGCGCAGCAGGTAGGAATTGATGCATTGCATCGAGTCCACCAGATGGAAGAGAGGAATGAGCTGCAGCAGGGTCACCGCCACCGCCGCGACGCCGGCGTCGTCGGTGTAGGCGGCCAGGATCCAGGGCCGGCCGAACAGCAGGATGGCGGCGGTCATCACGGCGCCGGCCAGGCCCAGGGCCAGGCCCGCCATGCCCGTGCGATGCGCCTGCGTGAGCTGGCCGGCGCCGATGGCCTGCGCGGTGAGCGAGGCGGTGGCGATGCCGATCGCCATGGGCATCATGTAGGACAGCGCCGCCAGGTTGGACATGATCTGGTGGCCGCCGGTCACCAGCGTGCCTTCGCGCGCCACCAGCAGGGCCATGAAGGTGAAGGCGCAGACTTCGGCCAGGTAGGATCCGCCCATGGGCAAGCCCAGCCGCAGCAGCGCTTTCTGGGCGGCCCACGAAGGCCGTCCCAGCTTCAGGGAAAAGCGCCGGTAATAGCGGTCGCGCGTGATGATCCAGAGACCGGCCGCCAGGCTGAGCCAGTACACCAGGGCGGACGACAGTCCCGCGCCGACCGCGCCCAGCGCGGGCAGGCCCAGGTTGCCGTAGATCAGCAGCCAGTTGAACAGGACCTTGAGGCCGACGCCCGCCAGGTTGATGGCCATGACGACCTTGGGCCGCGAGACCGCGGTGCCCAGGGCATATATGGTGCGGAACATGAGCGCCGCGGGCAGCGCCAGCACCAGTGCCCGCAGATAGGCGCCGACCCGTTCGCGCACGGCCGGATCGACGTCGCCGGAAAACGCCAGCCACATGTCGGGAAACAGCATGAGCGCGCCGCCCACCACCGACAGGCCCAGCGCCATCCAGACGCCCTGGCCCCAGGTGCTGCCGACTGCGTCCAGGCGGCCCGCGCCGAAGTGCTGGGCCAGGATGGGGATCAAGGCATGGACCACGCCCATCAGGCCGACGAACACGGTGATATAGACCGACACCGACAGCGCCATCGCCGCCAGGTCGGCCGCGCTGGCATGGCCCGTCATGGCGGTGTCCAGCACTCCGAAGGCGATGCCGGCCCACTGGCTGATCAGCACCGGCCAGGCCTGGCGCACGATGCTCGCCAGCACCGGGAGGAAGCCGGTGGGAAGCGGGGCGGACGCGCTCATCGCGACTTGATGCGCAACAGGCGGAAGAGCTCGTGCCGGTCGGCTGGCCGCGATCCTTCCCACAGGACTTCGCCCTGGTCGCTGTAGCCCGCGGTCCCGTCGCGCAGGCTATGGCGCGAGGTCTGCTGCACCAGCAGGGAGCAACGCGAATCGAAGGTGAAGTGAATGCCGTCGAACACCAGGAAAGAGGCCCGCTGGCCGCTGCCCAGGCTGAGCGCGCGCAGGCATTCGCCGGGCCGGCGATGTTCGGCCAGGGCGGCCGCCAGTTCCGCCGACACCGAGCGATAGCTGCGGGCGTAGTCGACGGCCGGCATCCAGAGCAGCACCAGCAGCAGCCAGGTGGTGACCAGGCCGCCGGCCGACAGCACCGTGCCCCGCCAGAGCGCGGCCGGACGCACCCGCAGGCGCCACGTGACCAGCGTGATCCAGGCGACCGACACGAACACCGCGAGGACGAACATCAGCCACGAGATATGCGGCTCGAAGCCGGTGGTCTGGCGGGCGATATTACGGGCGATCTGCCGCGGCCAGCCGAAATGCAGCGCGATCCAGCCCAGCCACACGGTCGCCGCGGTGAGCGAAAAGCACATGACCGCGAACCAGTCCAGGGTGTTGACCACGCCGCGCCGCAGTGTCGGCAGCGAAAAGGCGGCCAGCACGGCGCAGGGCACCACCAGCAGCATGAATTCCGGTTCGGACGGCTCTTCCATGAACGGCAGCACGATGACGACGCCGATCGCCAGCGACAGCGGCATCCAGACATGCGGCGAGGCGATCCAGTCGCGCCAGCGCCAGATCGCGAGCAGGGCCAGAGGCCAGGTCGGCCACAGGAACCAGGGCAGGTCGCGCAGGGTCCGCAGCGCGTCCGCGGGCTCCGGCAGGCCGAACACCGATTCGTTCCACAGGCGCCAGTTGTGGATCCAGTAGTCGCCCACGCGCATGGCCGGCACCCACCAGGCCAGCACCAGGGTGAGCGCCAGCAGCAGCGCCCACAGCAGCCAGCGGCGGGCCTCCCACAGGGCGCTCTTGGGATGGCAGGCCAGCGGCACGGCCAGCAGCACGGGCAGGGCGCCCGGCCAGGCGCGGGTCAGGAACGCGCCGGCCAGCGCCACGCCGAGCACGGTCGCGCCCAGCACCGGCTTGTCCAGCATGCGCGCCAGCGCGTAATAGGCCAGCGCCTGGAAGGCCATGATGGCGGGGACTTCGGACGATTCGTGGGTGCGCCACAGGATGCCGACCGTGGCGACCAGCAGCAGTAGGGCGGCGTCGGCCAGCATGCGGCCGTAGTCGCGCACCGTGGGTTCGCCGCCGAAGGGCAGGGCCAGCGGCTGGGCCTCGGGGCGGCGGCCGAGCAGGTACGTGCCGTACCACAGCGACCAGGTCGTCAGGCCGAACCACAACAGATTGGGCAGGCGGGCGGCCGCCAGGTCGCCCATGATCGGCCCCGCCAGCCAGACCACGATGGCCCCGACCCAGGTGATCAAGGGGCCGTCCTGCGCAAAGGCCAGGGATCCGACCTGCGGCAGCAGCCAGGCGTGCCCGCCTTCTTGCAGCGCCGACAGCATCGTGGCCACGCCCACGACGTCGTCGGTCTTCCAGGGGTCCCGCGGAAACAGCCCGGCCACGATATAGACGAAGGCCAGCCCGAGCAGCGCCAAGCGGGGAAGTTTTGCGGTGGCCGGAGCGGTCAGCCGGGCCGGGGTGGAGCGCGATAGGGCAGACACGGGCGTAATGTAACCGGATACCGTAACCAGAAGGCGAAAACAAGGGTAAGGAAACCCCCATGTCGTGCCCGCGGCGGGCCGCCCGCGGGGGCGGTTTCGTTGCGGAGCGGGATGGGGCTGGCCCCGCCGGGTTCCCGGGTTCGCGGCCCCTGCGGGATGGCGCCCCGGCGGCAAAAAAAGGCAGCCCGAGGCTGCCTTTTCGTGCTTGCGTCCCTGTGCGGAACCGGCCGCTTACTTCTTGGCGGCGCCGGCCGTGCGGGCGAAGCGGGCGCGGAATTTCTCGACGCGGCCGGTTTCGACGATGCGGGTCTGGGCGCCCGTATAGAAGGGGTGCGATTCCGACGTGACGTCGCACTTGAAGAGCGGGTAGGTCTTGCCGTCGAGATCGATGGTTTCGCGGGTGGACAGGGTCGAGCGGGTGACGAACTTGCCGCCGGTCTGCACGTCCATGAACACCACTTCGCGGTATTCGGGGTGGATGCCTTCTTTCATGATGGGTCCTTGCAAATCCAGGGTCGCCAGCCAACCGGGCCTTCCCGATCGACCACGTATCCGATAGGTAACCATGAATTCTAGCATGGACAGGGACTTGGAGTAAATTTCGCGTCCGGTTCAGACCTGTCCCCGCTCGGCCAGGGAGATCGCCTCCGCCCCCGCCACGATCAGGTGGTCCAGCAGGCGTACGTCGACCAGGGCCAGGGCCTGCTTCAGGTGGCGGGTCATGGCATGGTCGGCGCCGCTGGGCCGGGCCACGCCGGAAGGGTGGTTGTGGGCGATGATCAGCGCCGCGGCGTGGTGGCGCAGCGCCGCGCGGACCACCTCGCGGGGGTACACCGAAGCCTGGGTCAGCGTGCCGCGCGCCAGTTCCTCGGTCGCGATCAGCCGGTACTGGCTGTCGAGATAGAGCGCGACGCAGTGCTCGACCGTGCGATGGCCGATCAGGGCGGTGCAGTACTGCTTGACCCGCTGCGGGTGGTCCAGGGCGCATTCGCGCGTCAGGGTCTCCTCCAGCGTCCGCCGGGCCAGCTCCAGTACCGCCAGCAATTGGCAGATCTTGGCGTCCCCCAGGCCGGGCATCGCCCGCAGGTCGGCCGCGCTCGCCGCGAACAGGCCGCGCAGTCCTCCGAAGCGCTCGACCAGCAGCCGGCCCAGGTCCACGGCGCCGCGCCCGGCCATGCCGGTGCGCAGCATGACCGCGAGCAGTTCGGCATCGGTCAGCACGGAGGCGCCGTGACGCAGCAGGCGCTCGCGCGGGCGCTCGGATTCGGGCAATTCCGGGGACAGGGGCATGGCAGGCTCTAAAATGAAAGTTTTCGTCCGGTCCCGACGGTGACAGATTTTGAGCGCCACGCCTGAAGCCACGAACGTTTTCGTCCGTGAGGATTCCTACTTGACCCTGCATTACCGCATCACGCTGGCCTCGGGGCCGGGGGCGGGTTCCGTGTTCGCCGATACCTTCGACGGGCGTCCGGCGACCCTGCAAATGGGTGGCGGACAATGGGCCCCCGGCCTGGAGGCCGCGCTGCTCGGCCATGCCGAAGGCAGCCGCGTGAGCTTCGGCCTGCCGCCGGCCCAGGCCTACGGGGAGCGCAATCCGGAACTGCTGCAGAAGGTCGGCCGCGGCATGCTGGCCGAGCACGCGGGCCCGGACGCGGCGTTCGAACCCGGCGATCTCGTCGAGTTCGCCGCGCCCAACGGCGCACGCTATTCGGGCGTGTTCAAGGAGTGGCAGGACGACGGCGCGCTGTTCGATTTCAATCATCCGCTGGCCGGCATATCGCTGAACGTCGACGTGGCCATACTCGGAGTCCTGTAATGAATACGCCATCCGCGCCGCCCGCCGGCGCCGAAGTGCTGCTCGCCCAGCCGCGCGGTTTCTGCGCCGGGGTGGACCGCGCCATCGACATCGTCGAGCGGGCGCTGGAGCTGCACGGCGCGCCGATCTACGTGCGCCACGAAATCGTCCATAACCGCTATGTGGTCCAGGACCTGCGCGCCAAGGGCGCGGTGTTCATCGACGAACTGGACGACGCCCCGGCCGGCGCGATCGTGGTGTTCTCCGCGCACGGGGTATCCAGGGCCGTGCGCAAGGAGGCGGAAGGCCGCGGCCTGCAGGTCTTCGACGCCACCTGCCCGCTGGTCACCAAGGTGCATGTCGAGGTCGCCCGCATGCGCGCGGCCGGGCACGAGATCGTCATGATCGGGCACAAGGGCCACCCCGAAGTCGAGGGCACGCTCGGCCAGAGCGACACCGGCATGTACCTGGTCGAAACGGTCGAGGACGTCCAGACCCTGCAGGTCAGGGACCCGGCCAATGTCGCCTACGTCACCCAGACCACGCTGTCGGTCGACGACGCGGCCGCCGTGGCCGCCGCGCTGAAGGCGAGATTCCCCGGCATCGTCGAGCCCAAGAAGAGCGACATCTGCTACGCGACGCAGAACCGCCAGGACGCGGTCAAGGTCATGGCGCCGGAATGCGACCTGGTGCTGGTCGTGGGCAGCCCCAACAGCTCGAACTCGAACCGCCTGCGCGAAGTCGCCGAGCGCCGCGGCACCCCGGCCTACCTGATCGACGGCGCGGAGTCGATCGATCCCGCCTGGCTGCAGGGGCGTCGACGCATCGGCATCTCGGCCGGGGCATCGGCGCCCGAAATCCTGGTGCGGCAGGTGATAGACAGGCTGAAGGAACTGGGCGCGGTGTCGGTGCGCGCCATGCCGGGCCTCGAAGAGAATGTGGCGTTTCCCTTGCCCAAGGGGCTTTCCCGCAAGCTGCCCCACGGATGATTCCGGCTCCCCGGGAGCGATACCAGGAGACTTCATGCAACTGTACAGCTACTTCCGCAGCTCGGCCGTCTACCGCGTGCGCATTGCGCTCAATCTCAAGGACCTGCCCTGCGATCTCGTGCCCGTCCACCTGCTCAAGGACGGCGGCCAGCAGCTCAGCGCGGAATATCGCAAGCTCAATCCCGGCGCGACCGTGCCCACGCTGATCGACGGCGACACCGTCATCAACCAGTCGATGGCCATTATCGAGTACCTGGACGAGACCCATCCCCGGCCGCCGCTGCTGCCCGCCGATCCGGGCGGCCGCGCGCGCGTGCGCTCCATCGCCCAGAGCATCGCCTGTGACATCCATCCCTTGAACAACCTGCGGGTGCTCAGGTATCTCAAGCGCGAGCTGGACGTGGGCGACGAGGCGCGCGATGCCTGGTATCGACACTGGGTCGAGACCGGCCTGCGCGGCGTCGAGGCCATGCTGGCCGCATCGCCCGCCACCGGCCGTTTTTGTCACGGCGATACGCCGACCATGGCGGATCTTTGCCTGGTGCCGCAGATGTTCAATGCCCGTCGGCTCGGTTGCAAGCTGGACGACATGCCGACGGTGGTGCGCGTCGACGCCGCCTGCCGCGAACTGCCGGCCTTCGAGCGCGCGGCGCCGGCCAACCAGCCGGACGCGGAGTAGGGCGCTCGCGGCAAAACGCGCCGGCTCCGGCATGCAAAAAGGGCAGCCCGCGGGGCTGCCCTTTTTGTCGAACCATGGTGCCGGAGATAGGAGTCGAACCTACGACCTTCGCATTACGAATGCGCTGCTCTACCAACTGAGCTACACCGGCGAAGCCCAGAATTCTAGCATGAGATGCCGATCCGACGGTGCGGACGTTTCGCCGAAAAACAAAAGCCGCCATGAGGCGGCTTGGAGGGTGTCGGTATGGGTTTCGCTGGGCTCGCGTTCACGGACTCAAGCGATTTTTTTTTGGCTCCCCGAGCTGGGCTCGAACCAGCGACCTGCGGATTAACAGTCCGTCGCTCTACCGACTGAGCTATCGGGGAACTGAAGAAGCGGGATATTAGCATTTTTTTCGTAAGGGCCGCAAATCCGGGAATGAGCGACCGGCGGTGCTCCGGCGCCCGCCGGATCCGCAGCCGCGGGAAGACGGGCTTGGCCCGGCGCGCGCGCCGCCCGATCCGCCGGCGGGGACAATGCGCTATAAGAAAGAACGCGGCCAGATGCCGCGGTCTCGCGCCGAGCCATCCATGTCCGAGCCGATCCGCCGATATGCCCGCAACGCCATGGGCCGCGATCTCGCCGTGGGCGATATCCATGGACATTTCACGCGCCTGCGTGCGGCGCTCGACACGGTGCGTTTCGACCCCGCGCGGGATCGCCTGTTCTCGGTGGGCGACCTGGTCGACCGCGGGCCCGAATGCGAACGCGCCGCGCAGTGGCTGGCCTATCCGTGGTTCCATGCGGTGCGCGGCAATCACGAGGACTACGCGATCCGCCATGTCGACACCGGCCAGGTCGACACGGACAACTACGTGCTCAACGGCGGCGCGTGGTTTCTGGCGCTGTCCGCGTCGCGGCAGGCGGAACTCGCCGCGGCCTTCGCGCGTCTGCCCTTCGCCATCGAGGTCGAGACGGCGGCCGGCCTCGTGGGGCTGGTCCATGCCGATTGCCCGGTGCGGGATTGGGCCGCCTTGCCCGCCGCCTTGTCGCGCCGCGCCATGCGCAACCTTTGCATATGGTCGCGCAGGCGGCTGGAACGGGCCGATCGTTCGGGAGTCGGCGGCGTGCGCGCGGTCGTGACGGGACATACGCCCATCGCGGAACCCCTGGTGCTCGGGAATGTCTATCACATCGATACGGGAGGCTGGCTGCCGCAGGGGCGATTCACCCTGCTGGACCTCGGCAGCCTCGCCGAGGCGGGCATCGAAAAGCCGGGCTCATGAAGGCCTGGCGCGACGCGCTTCGAGGCCGGGACTGGTTATATGCAAAGAGCTTTGTGTCATATGTAATGAGCGGTGTGGCGAGGTGCGCGCGGGGAGTCCGGAGTTTCCCTAGTGTGCGGGATCGGATTGCTGACACCTCGAAAGGATTCGAATACGATTCGCCCACATATCATAGATACAGGCAAGGGGTGCAGCTATGTCCATCGATCGCAAGAAGCTGGCGTGCTTTGTCGTCGGCATGAGGCCCGTGGATGGCGAATGGTGCTGGTGCGCGTTGAACGAGGATCGCCAATGGCTGGTCCCGCTCGACGCCGCGGGTTCGTTCGCGGGCGAAAAGGCGGGCGTTTTTTGCCGCGATCCGGGCGATATCGTGCGGTCCGCCGCCGCGCAGGGGCTGGGTCTGTCGTTGGACTGCGAGATCGTGGCTCATCGTCTGTTCCAGCCTTCCGATAGCGACGAAGCCGCTGCCGTGCTGTCCTCCCGCGTCATGCCCTGACGCGGGAGAAAACGCCCCGGTGCAGCCCTGCATTTGGTAGGGCCGGGCAACTTTGTGCAACGTTTTTTCCGGGCCATCGGATACCATGCCTTTCCCTGTTCACAGGAGATAGGCATGGAACGAAAAACCGGAGCCGCCGCCGAAATCCGGACGGCGGTCGAAGGCATCTTGTCGAGCTTCCTGGGCGAAGAAGAAGCCCGGAGCCTCCGCATCCCCGATCCGCAACGATGCGAACCCGACTCGTCCGGCTGCAACTGGTCCATGGACTACCGCGGCAGTTGCGGCCAGCACGAAGAAGCCATACATCGCGCCGTGACCGAGGCGCAGGGCCGCTGGAACCTGCGCGGCTGAGGCCTGCTGGAAACCGGGAGGCGATTCGGGTATTCTCCCTCCGCGGTGCCGCTGCCTCTCGCGGGCCCACCGGCGTTTGCAAACTAAAGGAGATAAACATGCACAAAGGTCTTCTGGCAGTTATGCTTGCAATCAGTGTCCTGCTCGTCGGCTGCAACACCATGGAAGGCGCCGGCAAGGACATCGAGCGTGGCGGCGAGGCCATCCAGAGAGGCGCCAACAAGTAAATAGCGGCGCCTGCGCGGTCTTCCGCGCCCGTGAGCCCGGTCGCCAGGCCGGGCTTTTTCATGCCGCCCGTCGAGCCTTCGCCGAGCGTCCGGAATTGCGACGTTGAGTGTCCGAGGTGTTACCGGACCCGTCTTTTTCACACAAGCCGCCGCATTCCTTGTAACTGCCTCGAAAACCGGATAAAACGGCGCTCAGAGCAGCGGAAAACGGGCGGTGCATGGACCGACTCAAAGCCATACAGGTGTTCGTCGAGGTCTGCGATCGAGGCAGCCTGTCGGCGGCCGCGGTCAGCCTGGGCATGTCGCGCGCCATGGTGTCGCGCTATCTCGCAGAAATGGAGCAGTGGTCGAACAACCGCCTGCTGCACCGGACGACGCGCCGCATGAGCCTGACGCCCGCGGGCGCCGACATCCTGCCGCGCTGCCGCCAGGTGCTGGATCTTGCCCGCGATCTGGACGCTTCTCCCCATGCCGGCGGCGAGACCGAAGGCACGGTCCGCCTGCTGGCGCCGCCCGACTTCGGCCGGGACTGCGTGGCGCCCGCCATGGTGGATTACGTCCGGCAATTCCCGGGGGCCACGGTCGAACTGCAACTCACCGACCGCCCGGGCGACCTGGGGGAAAGCGGCGCGGATCTGTCCCTGTGCCTGTCTTTCGAGCCGGCGCCCAGCGCGAACGTGCGGAAAGTGGGTCTGGCGCGCCGGATCGTCTGCGCCGCCCCCGAGTATCTCGACACCTGCGGCCGGCCCCGCGGCGTGGAAGACCTCGCGGGGCACGCATGCCTGACCGGCACGGACGCCGCAAGCCGCGAATGGAGCTTCCTGCATGCCGGCGCGCGCCTGTCGGTCCGGGTGCAAGGCACCCTGAGCTGCAACGACGACGGCGCACTGGCGCGCGCGGCGCTGAAAGGAGCGGGGATCGCCGTGCTGCCGGTCTATATCGCGCGCCCCTGGCTGGCGGCCGGCCGCCTGGAGCGGGTGCTGGCCGACTACGAGTCGCCCGGGCAGCTCATCTATTTCCTGTATTCGCGATCCTATCGCGCGTCTCCCTTGCTGCGGAGCCTGCAGGATTTCCTGGTGCGGCGCTTCTCGTCCGCCGGCTGGGAGGACGGGCAGGAGGCCGCCGCGGCGTCCGACGCGCCCGCCCCGTAAGCATCGGCGCGGCCCGCCACGGCGCGGGCGCGAGACAGGCCCGCCCAAGCACCCGGCGGCATGCGCCTGCGGTCTACGCTCCACCGATGTTGCGCATCAGGCCGCCGTCGACGAAATAACTGCTGCCGGTGACGTAGCTGGCGGCGTCGCTGGCCAGGAATAGCGCGACATTGGCCACTTCTTCCGGCTGTCCCGGCCGCCTCATGGGGATTTGCCGTGCCGCCTGGCCGGCCGCCTGCGGATCGGCCAGGCGCGAGGCGGTCATGGGGGTGGCGATCATCCCGGGCGCCACGTTGTTGATGCGCACGCCGCGAGGCGCCAGTTCCAGTGCCAGGGTGCGGGTCAGCGAACGCAGGCCCGCCTTGGCGGCGTCATAGGCGGCGCTGCCGGGCAGCGACATTTCTTCGTGCACCGACGTGACGTTGACGATGGCGCCGCTTCCGGCTTCGATCATGCGCCGGGCGATCTCCTGGCACAGCAGCCAGGGCGCGATCAGGTCGACCTGCAGGATGCGCAGGAACTCGTCCGGCGGCGTATCCAGCGAGCGGGACCGGGTGGATCCGACGCCGGCATTGTTGACCAGGACCTGGGGATCGCCGAAAGCCGCGCGGGCCTCTTCGGCAAAGCGGCGCACGCCTTCGATGCCGGCCAGGTCGCCTTGCAGCACGGCCGTGCGCCGTCCTGCCGCGCGCACGGCCTGCGCGGTCTGCGCGGCCCCTTCGGCATCCTTGTGGTAGTGCACCAGGACGTCGGCGCCCGCGCGTGCGAAGACCTGGGCGATGGCCTGGCCTATCCCGCTGTCCGAGCCGGTGACCCAGGCGGTCTTGCCGTCCAGTCTCATGCCGGTTCTCCCGGGCGTGGGGCGGCGGGGCGCAGGGCGGGGAAAGGGCGGGAATCGGGCATGGCGGCCTCCTTTGTTGCAGGATATGCCACGGTGTCGCGGCAATGCCGCATCCCAGCAATCCTCGTACCCGCCGCGGCGGGGAGTTCTTTACATCGGCAAGGAGGTTGCGGTTATAATTTGGGGAACACGCCGCGCTTGCGGAAAAACTGTCTGCAAGTCGCCCACGTGGGGCGCAGGGCTGGAGAGCGCCGAACCTGTAGTGGGTTTTTTGCCTTTTCAGCCGTCGGGCAACAATCAAAAATGGTCCCGCCCGCTGGCCACGTTAGCCAGGCCTGGCCTGCAAGAACCAAACGTTCATTCCAATGCACGGTTGCCGTCGGATCGACTGGCGATGCCGTTTTTTGGCGTATACCGCCCGTCATCACGAATGCATAACACGCAAGCAACAAACAAAAAAGGCCTGGCAAAAAATGCCAAGCCTTTGATGTCTGGTTGCGGGGGCAGGATTTGAACCTACGACCTTCGGGTTATGAGCCCGACGAGCTGCCAGACTGCTCCACCCCGCGTCTGAAGAACATAATCATAGCCTGATTTCCATTACGTTGCAAATGAACCTGTTTGAGGTCTCCCATATCAATGACTGACAGCGAGGCAACATTAGTCCTGGAGACGGCGCTGCTGTGCGCCACCCAACCTATGCCGCTGGCCGAACTGCGCAAGCTCTTCGACGACGAGGCGGTCGATAACCAGAAGCTCGGGGAATGGCTGGAAGGGCTGCAGGCGGCGTGGACCGAGCGCGGCCTGATGCTGGTGGCGCTGGCCGGCGGCTGGCGCTTCCAGAGCCGGCCCCAGATGCAGCGCTACCTGGAGCGCCTGAACCCCGAGAAGCCGCCGAAATATTCGCGAGCCGTGCTCGAGACGCTGGCGATCATCGCCTGGCGCCAGCCCGTGACTCGCGGCGATATCGAAGACATCCGCGGCGTGACGGTATCGTCCCAGATCGTCAAGACGCTCGAGGACCGGGGCTGGATCGAAACCATCGGCCATCGCGATGCGCCGGGCCGGCCCGCCTTGCTGGGCACCACGCGGCAATTCCTCGACGACCTGGGCCTGAAGGCGCTCGACGAACTGCCGCCGCTGGAGTCGCAGCAGGCCGTCAGCGCGCTGGCGGGCCTGGACCTGGCCGAAGTCCAGGCCCTGGAGGCCGCGCAGACGTCCGAGGCGGCCGGTAGCGACTCCGGCGATATCGGCTCCGCCGAAGCCGGGGTTTCCGGCATCGGATCGCCCGAGGCCGAAGCCGCCCCGCTCGAAGCCGCCGGGACGGAGACGCCCGATACCGAAATGGCCGGCATGGAAGCCGGCGAACCCGGCGGTCCCGAAACCCCCGGCACGCCGGAAGTCCCCGAACCGCCGGCGGAGCCGCCGGCCCGTCCCGATAGCCCGGAGGCGCCGCCCGCGCCCGATGTGCCGGAGACGCCGCCCGTACCCGACGCGCCGGAGACGCCGGCGGTCCCGGAGCCCGCCGAGCCCGCGCAACCCGCGGAAGTGCCCGTGCCGCAGGAAATGCCGGAGCGCCCGGCGGCTCCCGCCGAATACCCCGCGCCGCCGCACGAGGACGAAGTTCCGGTACGCCAGGTGCCGGAAACCCCCGTTCCGGCGCGCCCCGATGAATTTTCCGCCGACCGGCCCGCAGAGGTCCCGGCAAGAACGAATGATCCGGAGTCCCAGTAACTATGAGCCAGAGTGTGCAAGACGATGTCCCCGCTTCCCTTCCCGACGACGCACCGGCGGCCGCCGACGCTGCCGCGCCCGCCAAGAGCCGGGGCAGGAAGCTGCGCACGCCTTTTCGCCGCCGTCGCCCCGAGCCTGCCGCCGAAGCGCTGACCGCCGAAGCGTCGGACGCCGCGCCGGCGCCGGCCGCCGCCGAGCCCGCCGCGGCCCCGGCCGAGAACCGGGGCGCCGAACGCGAGGCCGAGCAGGCGCTGGCCTACCTGGAGAGCGCGGCACGCATGGAGCAGCGGCTGGGCAAGTATCTGGCCAGCGACGCCGTGATGCCCAAGCTGCATAAAGTGCTGGCCGACGCCGGTATCGGTTCTCGGCGCGAAATGGAAGAGCTGATCGTGGCCGGCCGGGTGTCGGTCAACGGCGAGCCCGCCCACATCGGCCAGCGCGTCGGTCCGAACGACCAGGTCCGGGTCAACGGCAAGCCGGTCAACCGCAGCCAGGGCAAGAAGCCGCCGCGCCTGATCCTGTATCACAAGCCTGCCGGCGAGATCGTCAGCCATGACGATCCGGCCGGCCGCGCCACGGTGTTCGCGCGCCTGCCCAAGCTGCGCACCGGCAAATGGCTGTCGGTGGGGCGCCTGGACCTGAACACGGAAGGCCTGCTGATCCTGACGACGTCGGGCGATCTCGCCAACCGGCTCGTGCATCCGCGCTACGGCGCCGAACGCGAGTACGCGGTGCGCGTGCTGGGCGATCTCGGCGACGAACAGCGCGCCGCGCTGGTGGCGGGCATCGAGCTCGAGGACGGCAAGGCGGCCTTCGGCAGCCTGGATTTCCTGGGCGGGGAAGGCAGCAACCGCTGGTATCGCGTGACCCTCAACGAAGGGCGCAACCGCGAAGTCCGCCGCATGTTCGAGTCGGTCGGCGTCACCGTCAGCCGCCTCATCCGCACGCGCTTCGGCGACATCGTGCTGCCGCGCAACCTGCGTCGCGGGCGCTGGGAAGAGATCGATTCCTCCCTGGTGACGGCGCTCATGGTCCAGCTTGGCCTGCTGCGCGAGGACGGCGAGGACGGCAAGGGGGGGCGGCGTTCCCAGCAGCCGCAATCGCACGACAGCGCGCTGCCCCCGGGGTTCGGCACGCTGGAGCGCAACGGCATGAACGGCGCGCGCGTCGGGCGCCGCGGCAAGATCCAGGGCGGCCGCAAGGGCAGCGCCAACGGCGGGACGGCGGTGGCCGATCCGTTTACCACCGGCCTGATGGTGACCGGCGGCTATGCCAACGGCCATCCCATGGGAGGCGCGGAAGGCGGGCACAAGGGGCGCGGCAAGGGCGGCCAGAAAGCCCGTCCGGGCACCGGGGCCAAGCCGGCCAAGGGGGCGGCGGGGCAGGGCAAGGGCCCGCCCAAGGCCCGAGGCGCGGGCAAGGGTCCCGGCCGCAACGCCAAGCCCGGCGCCAACGCCAAGCCCGGCGGCAGTGGCAAGCCCGGCGGCAGTGGCAAATCCGGCGGCAACAACGGCAACGGACGGTCCCAGCGAGGCTCGCAGTCGTCCGCCCGTGGCGACGATTGGCAGCCGCGCGGCGCGTCGGCCCACGAATCCCGCCTGGGCCTGGGCGGGGGCTGGGGACGGGGGAGCCGCTGAGCGGCGGCCCCGCGGGGGGCGTCCAAGCGGCCCTCGAGCGTAAACCCTCGATGAATCAGGCAATTTTCCGGTATTTCTGGTAAAATTAACGGTTTTCATGGCTTTGCATTGATCGTGACCCCAGATCACGGTCTGTCCGGCGATTTCCGGAAAGACTCTGGCCGGACGGTTGCCTTTGCGCGCCTTGCGTCGCAAGCAGGGAGCACCGAAGGAAAGCCGTCCCGGGGCAGGACGAACGGGCAAGCGGCACAAAATAACGTGCAACGGGCAGCGCTCATGCGTCCCGGGTGCGCCACAGTGGGCTGAGCTTGCAGCCCATTTTTTTTGAGTGTATGGCAGATATATTCGCATTGACCCAGCAGGCCCTGGCGGGCATGGACGTCGAACTCGTCGATGTCGAGCGCGCGGCGCTCGGCTTGCTGCGCGTGACCATCGATCGCCCCGACGGGGTGCGTATCGAGGATTGCGAACAGGTATCGCGACAATTGTCGCGCGTCTACGAGGTCGAGAACATCGACTACAAGCGGCTCGAGGTAGGGTCGCCGGGGGTCGACCGGCCCCTGCGCACCGAGGCCGAATGCCGGCGCTTCGTCGGCGAGCGGGTCGAGATCAAGCTGCGCGAAGCCGTGGACGGGCGCAAGGTTTACGCGGGGTTGCTGGTCCTGCCGGAGGCGCAGGACACGGCCGCGGAAGCCGCCGACGGGAAGGCGGTCTTCGGTTTGGAATTTGAGGCAAAAAAGAACGAGACCCAGTTGCTGCGGTTCAGGTTCGCCGAACTTGAACGGGCCAGGCTGGATCCGGTTCTGGATTTCAAGGGCAAAAAGCGATGAGTCGCGAAATTCTTCTGTTGGTCGACGCCCTGGCGCGTGAAAAGAACGTCACGCGCGAGGTCGTGTTCGGAGCGCTGGAAAGCGCGCTGGCTTCGGCCATGAAAAAACGCTTCAAGGAAGATGCCGACATCCGTGTGGCGGTCGACCGTGAAACCGGCGAACACGAAGGGTTCCGCCGCTGGCTCGTCGTGCCCGACGAGGCGGGCCTCCAGGAAGCCGACAAGCAGGAGCTGTTCTCCGAAGCGCGCGACATCGTGCCCGGCATCGAGATCGGCGAATACATCGAAGAGCCGCTCGAGCCCGTGGAGTTCGGCCGCATCGGCGCGCAGGCGGCCAAGCAGGCCATCCTCCAGAGGATCCGCGACGCCGAGCGCGAGCAGGTGCTCAACGACTTCCTCGAGCGCGGCGAAACCATCGTGTCCGGCACCGTCAAGCGCATGGACAAGGGCGACTCCATCATCGAGACCGGCAAGATCGAGGCGCGCCTGCCTCGCACCGAAATGATCCCCAAGGAAAACCTGCGCGTGGGGGATCGCGTGCGGGCCTGGGTGCTCAAGGTCGATCACGCCGCGCGCGGCCAGCAGGTGATCCTGTCGCGCACCTCGCCCGAGTTCATCCGCCAACTGTTCGAGAACGAAGTGCCCGAGATCGAGCAGGGCCTGCTCGAGATCAAGGCGGCCGCCCGCGATCCGGGCGTGCGCGCCAAGATCGCCGTCATCGCCTACGACAAGCGGATCGATCCGATCGGCACCTGCGTCGGCATGCGCGGCTCGCGGGTCACGGCGGTGCGCAATGAACTGGGCGGCGAGCAGGTCGACATCGTGCTGTGGTCGGAAGACCCGGCGCAATTCGTGATCGGCGCGCTGGCTCCCGCCAACGTCGAATCCATCGTCGTCGACGAGGACCGGCACGCCATGGACGTGGTGGTCGACGAAGAGAACCTGCCCAAGGCCATCGGCGCCAAGGGCCAGAACGTGCGCCTGGCGTCGGAACTGACCGGCTGGCAGATCAACATCATGACGCCGGAGGAAAGCCAGGGCCGCCAGGAACAGGAGCGCGCCGAACTGCGCGCGACGTTCATGAGCAAGCTCGACGTGGACGAGGAAGTCGCCGACATCCTGATCGACGAGGGCTTCACCGGCCTCGAGGAAATCGCCTACGTTCCCATGCAGGAACTGATGGAGATCGAGGCCTTCGACGAAGACACCATCAATGAATTGCGCAACCGCGCCCGCAACGCGCTGCTGACCGAGGCCATCGCCCAGGAAGAGCGCGTCGAGACGGCCCAGGACCTGCTCAGCCTCGAAGGCATGACGCCGGACCTGGCCGCCAGGCTGGCGACCGGCGGCGTGAGCACGCGCGACGATCTCGCCGAGCTGGCGACCGACGAACTGTCCGAACTGACCGGACTGGACGAGCAGGAGGCCAGCGAGATGATCATGCGCGCGCGCGCCCACTGGTTCGACGATGACAATGCGTCCGGCGGCTGAAACCCCCGGACGGCGCTAGAGTATTGAATGCAGCAAAAGGGAAGAGAGAGCCTAATGTCGAGTAACACTGTCGCCCAGTTCGCGACCGAGCTGAAAATGCCTGCCAACGTGCTGCTGGAACAGTTGCGCGCGGCCGGCGTTGACCTCAAATCGGTGGACGATGCCGTCACCGACAGCGACAAGGCGAAGTTGCTCGAATCGCTGCGCCGTGCGCACGGGGCGACCGAAGGCAAGAAGATCACGCTGACCCGCCGGCAGACGTCCGAAATCCGGCAGGCCGACGCAACGGGCCGTTCGCGCACCATCCAGGTCGAAGTCCGCAAGAAGCGGGTCTTCGTCAAGCGCGACGCGGCCGACGGCGCCGCCGAGCCGCAGCAGGGCCAGGTTGCCGAGCCCGTCGAGCCCGAGGCCGCCACGCCGGCCGCGCCGAGCGCGCCCGAACCGGTGGCGCAGGCGCCCGCGGCGCCGGCCGAGCCGGTTGCCGCCGAGCCGGCCCCGGCCGAACCTGCGGTCGAGCAACCCGAGCCCGCGCCGGCCGAACCGCCGGCGGTCCCCGAGCCGGAGCCTGCGCCCGAACCCGTGGCCGAGCGGCCCGAGCCGGAACCCGAGCCCGCGCCCGAACCGGAGCCGCCGGCGGCCACGCCCGCCGAGCCGGCCGCGGGCGCCGGCGACACCGCCGCGCCGCCGTCGCGCACGGCGCCGGCACGCCGCGCCGCGCCGGCGCCCGAGACTTCGTCCACCGGACGCGACGAAGCGCGCCGCGCCGCCGAGGCGGAAGCCGCCGCCCTGCGCGAAATGCTGAATCGTCCGCGCAAGGTCCTGCGCGCGCCCGAGCCCGAGACGCAAGGCGCCCTGTCGGGCACCCTGCACAAGCCGGCGGCGGGCGCCGCCGCCAAGCCCGGTGTCAAGAAAGACAAGGACGCCAAGCCGGGCGCGCCGGGCGTCAAGAAGACCATCAAGACGGCCGAGGTCGCTTCGACCTGGTCCGACGACGCTTCGCGCAAGAAGCCTGCCGACAAGCGCGACACCCCTCCCACCGGGCGCGAAGGCTGGCGCGCGGGCGGCAAGGGCGGCGGCCGCGGCGGCCGCAACCGGGCGGCCCAGCAGGAGCGGCGCAGCGAGGCGGCGCCGGCCGAATTCATCGCGCGCGAAGTCCATGTGCCCGAGACCATCACCGTGGGCGACCTGGCCCACAAGATGGCCGTCAAGGCGGCCGAGGTCATCAAGCTGCTCATGAAGCTCGGCCAGATGGTCACCATCAACCAGGTGCTGGACCAGGAAACCGCCATGATCGTGGTCGAGGAACTCGGCCACAAGGCGATCGCGGCCAAGCTCGACGACCCCGAGGCCTTCCTGGACGAATCGCCGCAGGCCGAATCCGAGCAATTGCCGCGCGCGCCGGTGGTCACCGTCATGGGCCACGTCGACCACGGCAAGACCTCGCTGCTGGACCACATCCGCCGCGCCAAGGTGGCGGCGGGCGAAGCCGGCGGCATTACCCAGCATATCGGCGCCTATCACGTCGAGACCGCCCGCGGCATGGTGACCTTCCTGGACACCCCGGGCCACGAGGCCTTTACCGCCATGCGGGCTCGCGGCGCCCGGGCGACCGATATCGTGATCCTGGTGGTGGCGGCCGACGATGGCGTCATGCCGCAGACCCGCGAAGCCATCCACCATGCCAAGGCCGCGAATGTGCCGCTGGTGGTGGCGATCAACAAGATCGACAAGCCCGAGGCCAACCCGGATCGCGTCAAGCAGGAGCTGGTGGCCGAGGAAGTCGTGCCGGAGGAATACGGCGGCGACGTGCCGTTCGTGCCGGTGTCGGCCAAGACCGGGCAGGGTATCGACGACCTGCTCGAAAACGTGCTGCTGCAAGCCGAGATCCTCGAGCTCACCTCTGCGGTCGACACGCCGGCCAAGGGCCTGGTGATCGAAGCGCGCCTGGACAAGGGGCGCGGCCCGGTGGCGACCATCCTGGTGCAGAGCGGCACGCTCTCGCGCGGCGACGTGGTGCTGGCCGGCGCCAGCTTCGGCCGCGTGCGCGCCATGCTCGACGAGAACGGCAAGCCCATCAATACCGCGGGCCCGTCCATCCCCGTCGAGATCCAGGGCCTGACCGAAGTCCCCGCGGCCGGCGACGAGCTCATCGCCCTGAGCGACGAGCGCAAGGCGCGCGAGATCGCGCTGTTCCGGCAGGGCAAATTCCGCGACGTCAAGCTGGCCCGCCAGCAGGCGGCCAAGCTGGAGTCCATGTTCGACAACCTGGGCGAGGGCACGCAGACCCTGGCGCTGATCGTCAAGACCGACGTCCAGGGCTCCCAGGAAGCGCTGGTGGCTTCGCTCACCAAGCTCTCGACCGACGAGGTGCGGGTGCAGGTGGTGCACGCCGCCGTGGGCGGCATCTCGGAAAGCGACGTCAACCTGGCCATCGCCTCGCGCGCGGTGGTGATCGGGTTCAACGTGCGCGCCGAGCAGAGCGCCAAGAAGCTGGCCGAATCCAACGGCATCGACCTGCGCTACTACAACATCATCTACGACGCGGTGGACGAGGTCAAAGCCGCCATGTCGGGCATGCTGGCTCCCGAGAAAAAAGAGGAAGTCATCGGCATGGTCGAGATCCGCGAGGTCTACAGCATCTCGCGGATCGGCAACGTGGCTGGCTGCATGGTCACCGACGGCGTCGTGCGCCGCGACTCGCAGGTCCGCCTGCTGCGCAACAACGTTGTGCACTGGACGGGCTTTCTGGAATCGCTGCGCCGCTTCAAGGACGACGTCAAGGAGGTCAAGTCCGGATTCGACTGCGGTATCACCTTGCGCGGCAACAACGATATCGAAGTCGGCGACCAGCTCGAAATCTTCGAGATCAAGGAAATCGCCCGTACGCTGTAAACCGCATGAGCCGCCACAAGTCCAAGCCCATTCCCGGCCGCAATCTGCGGCTGGCCGACCAGATCCAGAAGGATCTGGCCGGCATCGTCCAGCGCGAGATCGATGTCTCGCGCGCCGGACTGGTTACATTGACCGGCGTCGATCTGAGCGTGGACTATGCCCACGCCAAGGTGTATTTCACGGTCCTGGGCGCCGAGCCCGAGGCCGCGGCCGCGGCGCTCAACGAGAAAGCCGGCTGGCTGCATTCCCAACTGTTCAAGCTGCTGCACATCCATACGGTGCCGACCCTGCGCTTCCTGCATGACGAGCAGTTGGCGCGCGGCATCGAGATGACCCAGCTGATCGACCGGGCCAACCGCCCCGGTTCGTATTCCGACGACGTCCCGGACGACCCCGAAGACCGCTCCTGAGCCGTCGTCGCCCTTATTTTCGGATTCCCCAGACGATGGCTACCAGACGCGGGCAGGCGCTCGACGGCGTATTGTTGCTCGACAAGCCCGAGGGCCTGTCGAGCAACCATGCCCTGCAGCGGGCCAAGCGTACGCTGGATGCCCGCAAGGCGGGGCATACGGGTACCCTGGATCCCTTCGCCACCGGGCTGCTGGTGTGCTGCATGGGCCGCGCCACCAAGATCGCGGGCGCCATGCTGAATGCCGACAAAGGCTACCGGGCCTTGCTGGCGTTCGGCGAGGAAACCGACAGCGGCGACCTGACCGGGCATATCGTGGCGCGGGCGCCGGCCGGGTTCCAGGGCGTGGAAGAAAGCGCCCTGCGCGACGTGCTGTCACGATTCTGCGGCACGATCGAACAGGTGCCGCCCATGTATTCGGCCCTCAAGCGCGACGGCCGTCCGCTGTACGAATATGCCCGGCAGGGCGTCGAGCTCGAGCGCCCGGCGCGCACGGTCGCCATCCGCGAGCTGCGGCTGCTGCGGCACGACGGCATGCGCGCGGAAGTGGACATCGCCTGCAGCAAGGGCACCTATATCCGGACCCTGGCCCAGGACATCGGGCGGGCGCTGGGCTGCGGCGCCCACCTGGCCGCGCTGCGGCGCACCCAGGTGGGGCCGTTCGGCCTGGACCGGGCCGTGACGCTGGAACACCTGCAGTCGCTGGCCGACCCGGCCGGCGCGCTGCTGAACATGAACGAATTGCCGGCAGGCCTGCTGCCCGCCACCCCTACAGAGGACCCTCCGCTATGACCCGCGCCCTGCGCAACGTTGCCATCATCGCCCACGTCGACCACGGCAAGACCACCCTGGTCGACCAGCTCCTGCGCCAGTCGGGCACCTTCCGCGAAAACCAGCAGGTGAGCGAACGGGTCATGGACTCGAACGACCTGGAAAAGGAGCGGGGGATCACCATCCTGGCCAAGAATTGCGCGGTCGAGTACGAGGGCACCCACATCAATATCGTCGACACCCCGGGACACGCGGATTTCGGGGGCGAGGTCGAGCGCGTCCTGTCCATGGTCGACGGCGTGCTGCTGCTGGTCGACGCCGTCGAAGGGCCGATGCCGCAGACGCGCTTCGTCACGCGCAAGGCGCTGGCGCTGGGCCTCAAGCCCATCGTCGTGGTCAACAAGATAGATCGTCCCGGCGCGCGTCCCGATTTCGTCATCAACGCCACGTTCGACCTGTTCGACAAGCTGGGCGCGACCGAAGACCAGCTGGATTTCCCGGTCGTCTACGCCTCGGGCCTGTCGGGCTATGCCGGCCTGAACGAAGACGTGCGCGACGGCGACATGCGGCCGCTGTTCGAAGCGATCCTGCAGCATGTGCCGCAGCGCGACGACGATCCCGACGGCCCCTTGCAGATGCAGATCATCTCGCTCGACTACAACAGCTATGTCGGCAAGATCGGCGTGGGCCGCATCAACCGCGGCCGCATGCGTCCGGGCATGGAGGTGGCGTACCGCTTCGGGCCGGAAGGCCAGCCGGCGCGCGGCCGGATCAACCAGGTGCTGAAGTTCAAGGGCCTGGAGCGCGTGCTGGTCGACGAGGCCGAGGCGGGCGACATCGTGCTGATCAACGGCATCGAGGAAATCGGCATCGGCAGCACCGTCACCGATCCCGCGAATCCCGAAGCGCTGCCGATGCTGCGCATCGACGAGCCGACGCTGACCATGAATTTCATGGTCAATACCTCGCCGCTGGCGGGCCGCGAAGGCAAGTTCGTGACCAGCCGGCAACTGCGCGACCGCCTGGATCGCGAGCTCAAGGCCAACGTGGCCTTGCGCGTGCGCGATACCGGCGACGACACGGTGTTCGAGGTATCCGGGCGCGGCGAACTGCACCTGACCATCCTGCTGGAGACCATGCGCCGTGAAGGCTACGAGCTGGCGGTGTCGCGTCCGCGCGTGGTGTTCAAGGACATCGACGGCGTGAAATGCGAACCCTTCGAGGCGCTGACCGTGGACGTCGAGGACGCCCACCAGGGAGGGGTCATGGAAGAACTGGGCCGCCGCAAGGGCGACCTTCAGGACATGCAGCCCGACGGCCGCGGCCGTACCCGGCTGGAATACCTGATCCCGGCCCGTGGCCTGATCGGCTTCCAGAACGAGTTCCTGACGCTCACGCGCGGCACGGGCCTGATGAGCCATATTTTCCACGAATACGAGCCCATGCGGGAAGGCGCCATCGGCGAACGCCGCAACGGCGTGCTGATCAGCCAGGACAACGGCGACGCCGTGGCCTATGCGCTCTGGAAGCTGCAGGATCGCGGCCGCATGTTCGTCAGTCCCGGCGAGCCGCTCTACGAGGGCATGATCATCGGCATCCACAGCCGCGACAACGACCTGGTGGTCAATCCCATCAAGGGCAAGCAACTGACCAATATCCGGGCGTCCGGCACCGACGAGGCGGTGCGCCTGGTGCCGCCCATCCAGCTCACGCTGGAATACGCCGTGGAATTCATCGACGACGACGAACTGGTCGAGGTCACGCCCAAGTCCATCCGGCTGCGCAAGCGCTATCTGCAGGAACACGAGCGCCGGCGCATGGCGCGCGAAGGCGCCTGAGCCGCGGGAGGGGCGCGCCGGCGCCCGTGCAAAAAAGCCCGCATGGTCGCCATGCGGGCTTTTTCTTGCCGTCGCCGGCCGTATGGGCCGGCGGCCCGGGAGGCCTAGATGCCGCCCAGGCAGACGTACTTCATTTCCATGAAGTCGTCCATGCCGTAGACCGACCCTTCGCGGCCCAGGCCGGACTGCTTGACGCCGCCGAACGGGCCGACTTCGTTGGAGAACAGGCCCGTGTTGACGCCGACCATGCCGTATTCCAGGGCCTCGGCCACGCGGAAGATGCGGCCGATGTCGCGGCTGTAGAAGTACGAGGCCAGGCCGTATTCGGTGTCGTTGGCCAGGCGGACGACGTCGGCTTCGTCCTTGAACTTGACCACCGGCGCCAGCGGGCCGAAGGTTTCCTCGCGCATGCAGAGCATGTCCTCGGTGACGCCCGACAGCACGGTAGGCTCGTAGAAGCGTCCGCCCAGCGTATGCTTCTTGCCGCCCGTCACGGTCTTGGCGCCCTTGGCGACGGCGTCCTGCACGTGCTGCTCGACCTTGGACACGGCGGCGTCGTCGATCAGCGGACCCTGGGTGATGCCGTCGCCGAAGCCCTCGCCCACCTTGATGGAACCCGAGACGCGCGCCGCGAGCTTTTCGACGAAGGCGTCGTAGACCTTCTCGTGCACGTAGAAGCGGTTGGTGCAGACGCAGGTCTGGCCGGCGTTGCGGTACTTGGACGCGATGGCGCCTTCCACGGCGGCATCGAGATCGGCGTCGTCGAACACGATGAACGGCGCGTGGCCGCCGAGCTCGAGCGACATTTTCTTGATGGTCGGGGCGCTTTGCTGCATGAGGATGCGGCCGACGGGGGTCGAGCCGGTGAAGGTCAGCTTGCGCACGACGGGGCTGGCGCACAGCGCCTTGCCGATGGCGATCGAGCGCTCGCTGTCGCCCGTGACGATGTTGAGCACGCCCGCCGGGATGCCGGCGCGGCCGGCCAGTTCAGCCAGGGCCAGGGCCGACAGGGGAGTCTGCTCGGCCGGCTTGAGCACGATGGTGCAGCCCGCGGCGATGGCCGGAGCCACCTTGCGGGTGATCATGGCGATCGGGAAATTCCAGGGCGTGATGGCCGCGCAGACGCCGATGGGTTCGCGCAGGACCAGCATGCGGGTGTTCTTGATGGGCGCGGCCATGGTGTCGCCCATGACGCGCTTGGCCTGCTCGGCGAACCACTCGACGAAGGAGGCGCCGTAGGCGACTTCGCCGCGCGCCTCGGCCACCGGCTTGCCTTGCTCGATGGTCATGAGCTGGGCCAGGTCTTCGGTGTTGGCCACGATCAGGTCGAACCACTTGCGCATGATCTGCGCGCGTTCCTTGGCCGTGCGGGCGCGCCACTCGGGGAAGGCGCGCTGGGCGGCCTCGATGGCGGCCTGGGCCTGCTCGGCGCCCAGGTTGGCGACGTTGGCAATGGTGGCGCCGTTGGCCGGGTTGTCGACGGCGAACACGGCGTCGTCGTCGGCGTCGACCCACTTGCCGTCCACGTACGACTGCGTGCGCAGCAGGTCGGGATCCTTGAGTTTGAGGGGAAATACGGCGCGATCCATAGCAACTCCTGGCATGAAAGAGGCGGCCGCCGGGGACGAAGCCGGGGCGGACACGGGCAAACTTCGATTTTACTCCCTTGCCGCGGCAGGGAGCGGCGGCCAGGGGGACGGACGCCGGCGGCTCGCGCGGCGCCTCAGGCGGGCAGGGAAGGCGCGTACTGCTCGCGGCGCTTGCGATCCTCGTGGAAACGCACGATGCGGTCCACGATCGCGGCCGGGTCGTCCTCGATCGAGAACAGCTCCAGGTCGTGCGCCGACACCGTGCCGTTGGCCAGCATCTGCTCGTTGATCCAGTGCGACAGCCCGCACCAGAACTCGGTGCCGACCAGCACGACGGGCCCGGGCGGGACCTTGCCGGTCTGGATCAGGGTCAGCGCCTCGAACAGTTCGTCCATGGTGCCGTAGCCGCCCGGCAGCGCGACATAGGCCAGACTATGCATGAAGAAAGTGGCCTTGCGCGAATAGAAGTACTCGAACGACAGTTCGATGGTCTGGTACTGGTTGTTGCGGGCTTCGTGGGGCAGCACGATGTTCAGGCCGACGCTGGTGCCGCCGGCATGGAAGGCGCCCTTGTTGGCCGCTTCCATGATGCCCGGGCCGCCGCCGGCGATGACCGCGAAGCCGGCCGCGGCCAGCAGGCGGCCGATGGTTTCGCTTTTCTCGTAGTACGGAGAATCGCGGCTGATGCGCGCGCTGCCGAACATGCTGACCGCGGGACCGATATGCGCCAGGGCGTCGGCCGCGGCTTCTATCTCTGAGATAATCCCGGGTATTTGCTTCTCGGCGGGCGTTTCGAGGCCCCGTTTTGTAACCATGAATGAAACCTTGTTGCTGGTTGACGGATCGAGCTACCTGTACCGGGCCTTTCATGCCATGCCCGATCTGCGCAACGCCCAGGGGGAGCCTACAGGCGCCCTGTACGGCGTGGTGAACATGTTGCGCCGCCTCGTCCAGGACCACAAGGCACAGTATGCCGCATGCGTGTTCGACGCGCGCGGCAAAACCTTCCGCGAAGCGATCTACCCCGACTACAAGGCCCACCGGCCTTCCATGCCGGAGGACCTGTCCGCCCAGATCGAGCCCATCCACCGCGCGGTCCGGGCCATGGGATGGCCGGTGCTGGCCATCGAAGGCGTCGAGGCTGACGACATCATCGCCACGCTGGCCGCGCGCGCGACCCGGCATGGCGTGCGCACCGTGGTCTCCACGGGCGACAAGGACATGGCGCAGATGGTCGACGACCACGTCACCCTGGTCAACACCATGAGCGGCGAAGTCCTCGACGAGGCCGGCGTGCTGGCCAAGTTCGGCGTGCCGCCCTCGCGCATCGTCGACTACCTGATGCTGGTGGGCGACTCGGTCGACAACGTGCCGGGCGTGGACAAGGTGGGGCCCAAGACGGCCGTCAAGTGGCTGACCGAATACGGCTCGGTCGACGCCCTGGTCGCGGCGGTCGACGCCGTCAAGGGGGTGGCCGGCACCAACCTGCGCAAGGCCATTCCGCAGTTCGGCATGACCCGCGAGCTGCTGACGGTCAAATCCGATTGCGAACTCGCGGAGTTGCCCGACGACCTGTCTTTCCTGGTTCCCGCCGAACCGGACCGCGATACGCTGACCGAACTGTACGAGCGCTATGGCTTTCGCACGTGGCTGCGGGAACTGACCGGCGACGCCCAGCGTGTCCCCACGGGCGATGCCCGCGCCGCCCATGAGATTGCGACGGTGTCGGCCGACGTCCGCTACGAGACCGTCACCGACCTGCAGGCGCTGGAGCGCTGGATCGAACGGATCGGGCAGGCCGGACTGACGGCGCTCGACACCGAGACCACTTCGCTCGACGAGATGCGCGCGCGGCTGGTGGGCATTTCGCTGGCCACGGAGCCGGGCGTGGCCTGCTATATCCCCGTGGCCCATCGCGGCCCCGACCTGGGTGCGCAGTTGCCCAAGGACGAAGTCCTGCGCCGCCTGCGGCCCTGGCTCGAGAACGCCGATGCGCCCAAGCTGCTGCACCATTCCAAATACGATGCCCATGTGTTCGCCAACGAGGGCATCGCCCTGGCGGGCATCGCCGAGGACACCATGCTGCAGGCCTATGTGCTGGAGTCGCATCGCGGCGTGGGCCTGGACGACCTGGCGCAACGCTGGCTGGGGCGTTCCGGGATCAGCTACGAACAGTTGTGCGGCAAGGGCGCGCACCAGATCTGTTTCGACGAAGTCGCCATCGACAAGGCCTCGCACTACGCCTGCGAGGACGCCGACTTCACCATCCATCTGCACCAGGCCCTGCGCCCGCGCGTGGCCGAGGGCGGACTCGAGCGCATCTACCAACTGGAACTGCTGGTCTCGCGCGTGCTCATGCGCGTGGAGCGCAACGGCGTGCGCATCGATGCCGAGGAACTGCTCCGGCAGAGCAACGAACTGGGACAGGAAATGCTGTCGCTGGAGCGGCGCGCCTACGAACTGGCCGGCCAGCCCTTCAACCTGAATTCCCCCAAGCAACTGGGCGAGATCCTGTTCGGCCGCATGGAGCTGCCCGTGGTGCGCAAGACCGCCGGCGGCGCGCCTTCCACCGACGAGGAAGTCCTGACCCGGCTGGCGCGGGATTACCCCCTGCCCAAGGTGCTGCTCGAATACCGTGGCCTGTCCAAGCTCAAGTCCACCTATACCGACAAGCTGCCCAAGATGGTCGATCCGGCCACGGGCCGGGTGCATACCCACTATGCGCAGGCGGCCGTGATCACCGGGCGGCTGGCGTCGTCGGATCCGAACCTGCAGAATATTCCCGTGCGCACGCCGGCCGGCCGCCGGGTGCGCGAGGCCTTCGTCGCCTCCGGCGGGGCGATCGTGTCGGCCGACTACTCGCAGATCGAGCTGCGCGTCATGGCCCACGTGTCGAACGATCCCAACCTGCAGCGGGCGTTCGCGGCGGGCGAGGACATCCACCGCGCCACGGCGGCGGAAGTCTTCAACGTGGCGCCGGCCGAGGTCACCGCCGACCAGCGACGGACCGCCAAGGTGATCAATTTCGGCCTGATCTACGGCATGGGCGCCTTCGGCCTGGCCAGCAACCTGGGCATCACGCGAGATGCGGCGCAGTCGTATATCGACCGCTATTTCGCGCGCTATCCGGGCGTGGCGCACTATATGGAAGACACCCGGACGCGCGCGCGCGAGCTGGGCTATGTCGAGACGGTCTTCGGCCGCAAGCTGTGGCTGCCCGACGTGCGCGCGGCTTCCGGGCCACGGCGCCAGGGGGCCGAACGCGCCGCCATCAATGCGCCCATGCAGGGCACCGCGGCCGACCTGATCAAGCTGGCCATGGTCGCGGTACAGGACTGGCTGGACGCCTCCGGCATGCAATCCCGCATGGTCATGCAAGTGCACGACGAACTGGTGTTCGATGTCGTGGACGCGGAAATCGACGTGCTGCGCGAGGAACTGCCGCGCCTGATGTGCGGCGTGGCCGAACTGAGCGTGCCGCTCGAGGTCGAGGTGGGCGTGGGCCCGAACTGGGAGCAGGCGCACTGACGCCGCGGGGCAAGGACCTGTCTGCGCCCTGGAAGCCAGGGATTGTTATACTGTAACAATTCATCGCTTCCGGACTCCGACCTTGATGCTCTTCTGGATCCTGCTGGCCACCGTGACGGGCGGCCTGGTTGCCCTGCTTGTCGCCCATTGGCTGGCGTACCGCGTGTTCGCCGCCTATCTCCACCATATGGTGAGCCTCTCGGTCGGCGTGCTGCTGGCGGTGGCCTTGCTGCACCTGCTGCCCGAAGCCTTCGAGTCGTCCGGCACCGACCCGCACCGCATGTTCGGCGTGCTGCTGGCGTCGCTGATCGCTTTCTTCGTGCTGGAGAAAATCGCGCTGCTGCGCCATAGCCACCACCACGAAGGCGACGGCCACCATCACCATCATGGGCATGACGCCCACGAGGCCGGCCGCGGCGGCGTGCTGATCCTGGTCGGCAGTTCCCTGCACAACCTGTGCGACGGGGTACTGATCGCCGCCGCCTTCCTGGTGGAGCCCGCGCTGGGCGTGCTCACCGCCGCCTCCATCATCCTGCACGAGGTCCCGCACAAGCTCAGCGATTTCGTGGTGCTCAGGAATGCCGGCATCGTGCGCTCGCGGGCGCTGGCCCTGATCGTGTTCTCCAGCCTGTGCTCGGCCGGCGGCGGCCTGCTGGGCTACTTCGTGCTGCAGGAGGCCCAGGGCTGGCTGCCCTACCTGCTGGTGATCGCCGCCAGCAGCTTCCTGTATATCGCCGTCGCCGACCTCATGCCGCAGATGCACGAGCGCGGGGCGCTGGCCGACGCCGTGCCGCAGTTGCTGCTGGTCGGCATCGGGGTGGCGGTGATCTATGGCGTGACGAGCTTCATGCACCACGGCCACTAGGGGCCGGGCCGGAGGGCGCGCCGATTCCCGGCGCATTCCGACGCGAATCGCGGCGTACACTAATACGCTTGCCGCCCGGCGATGCTGGGCGGCGGGCGTTTTTGCCGACCGAATCACGTTCCAGGAGATCGCCATGAATTTTTCCGCAGCCGCCGGGGCCGTCGCGCCGACCACCGTCCACACGTCCGCCGAAGGACTGTCCGCGGGGCGCTTCGAACTGCCCGTGCGAGACGGCACGATCGACGCCTACCACGCCGCGCCCGCCGGCAGGAAAGGCCTGCCCGTGGTGCTGGTGATCCAGGAAATCTTCGGCATGCACGAGCACATCCAGGACGTCTGCCGCCGCTTCGCCCACGCGGGCTATCTGGCGATCACCTGCGAGCTGTACCAGCGCCAGGGCGACGCCGGCGCCTATGCCGACACGCAGAAGCTGCTGTCGGAAATCGTCACCAAGGTCTCGGACGAGCAGGTCCTGGCCGACCTGGACGCCTGCGTCAAATGGGCGGCAGGGCAGGGCGCCGATACGAATCGCCTGGGGGTCACCGGCTTCTGCTGGGGCGGCCGCCTGGCCTGGATGTACGCGGCGCACAATCCCGCCGTGAAAGCGGGCGTGGCCTGGTACGGCCGGCTCGCCACGGGCCACAGCCCGACGCAGAAGCGGCATCCGGTGGATATCGCCGGCGAACTGCACGGGCCGGTGCTCGGACTGTACGGCGCACAGGACGCCAGCATTCCGCTGACCGACGTCGAGACCATGAAGCGCGCGCTGGCAAAGGGTTCCGATGCGGCCCGGCAATCGACCATCGTGGTCTATCCCGACGCCGGCCATGCGTTCTATGCCGACTACCGGCCCAGCTTCCGCGCCGACGACGCGCGCGACGCCTGGAAACGCACGCTGGACTGGTTCGGCAAGTATCTCTGAGCGGTGCGCCGGGACGGTTGGCCGCGGCCGCCCGGCTCATGCGCGGCGCAGGCTGAACTCCGCGGACCGGCCCACCAGCCATTCGTGGAAGGCCTGCACCATGGGGTTGTCCCGCTTGTATTCCGGGTACACCAGGCAATACCGCTTTTCGTGCGTCAAGGCGATATCGAAGGGAATCGCCAGGTCCCGGCGCTCGATTTCCTCCTGCACATAGAAGCGGGGCACCAGGCCCGCGCCCAGCCCGGCCCGCGCGGCCTCGATCACCATGGCATACAGCTCGAAGCGCATGCCGGGCGCCGGGTTCTGGTCGGGGCAGCCGGCCAGTTCGAACCAGCGGCGCCAGCCATCGGCCCGTGTCGCCTTGTGCAAGAGCGGGACCGCCGCCAGGTCGCGCGGCTCGCCCAACGCATCGAGCGCGAAGTGGCGCGGGCTGAGCACCGGCACGACCTCTTCGTCGAAGAGGTGGATCTTGACCACCGCGCTCCAGGTCGGATGGTCGAAGTGCAGCGCGGCATCGAAGACCGTGTCCCTGAACTGGAAGGGGTCGGGACGTTCCGAGATATTCAGCACGATGTCCGGATGCCGTTCGCGAAATTCGGATAGCCGGGGCAGCAGCCAGCGATTGGCAAAGGTCGGGATCACCGCGAGTTCCAGCACCCCGCCCGCGCCTTTGTGCGTCATCAACGACTGGGTGTGGATTTCGATTTCGTCCAGATTGCGCGCGATGCCGTCGCGATAGGCGCGGCCCGCGTCGTTGAGCACGACCTGCTTCTTGACGCGGGTGAACAGCCGCATTCCCAGATAATTCTCGAGCGCCGCGATCTGCCGGCTGACGGCGCTTTCGGTCAGGCAGAGCTCCTGCGCGGCGCGCGCGAAACTCTGATGCCGGGCGGCCGCCTCGAAGGCGGCCAGGGCGACGGTGCTCGGGATCCTGCGTTTCATCGGGAGTAGCCTCCGACCGGGTCTTTACAAAACCACATGAATCGCTGACTTTTATTCAATTGCCCGCCTGCAGCGACACTGATGATAATCGCTTATCGATTTTTCCGATGCCATGCAAGGGGGAAAGATGACCCGCTATCAGCTCTTCATCGACAACCGCTGGGTCGACCCGGCGGGCGGGAAATGGTTCGATACGCTGGACCCCTATTCCGGGCAGCCGTGGGCCCAGATCCCGAGGGCCGACGCCGTCGACGTCGACGCCGCCGTGCGGGCGGCGGCGGCGGCTTTCGAAGGACCCTGGTCGGAGTTGCCGGCCTCGGAGCGCGGCCGGCTGTTGCACAGGCTGGGAACGCTGGTCGAGCGCGATGCCGGGCGCCTGGGCGAGATCGAAAGCCGCGACAACGGAAAGCTCATGGCCGAGGTCCTGGGCCAGGTGAAGTACATGGCCAAGTACTTCTATTATTACGGCGGGCTGGCCGACAAGATCCAGGGCGCCATCGTCCCGATAGACAAGCCCAAGGTTTTCAATATGGTCCGCTACGAGCCCATGGGCGTCGTGGCCAGCATCACGCCGTGGAATTCGTCGCTGCTGCTCACCGCCTGGAAACTGGGCGCGGCGCTGTGCGCGGGCAACACCATCGTCTGCAAGCCTTCCGAATTCACGTCGGCTTCCCTGTTCGAGCTGGCGCGCCTGGTGCAGGAAGCGGGCTTTCCCGCCGGCGTGGTCAATATGATCGCGGGATTCGGGCCCGAGGCCGGCGAGCCGCTCATACGGCACCCGAAGGTCGCCCGGGTGGCGTTCACCGGCGGCGACGAGGCCGGGCGTCGGGTCTACGCCATCGCCGCGCAGGGCCTGAAGCGCGTGTCCCTCGAGCTGGGAGGCAAATCGCCCAATATCGTGTTCGACGATGCCGACCTCGACAAGGCCGCCAACGGCGTGATCACCGGGATTTTCTCGGCGGGCGGGCAGACCTGCATGGCTGGGTCGCGCTTGCTGCTGCAGGAATCTATCCACGATGAATTCGTCGATCGACTCCTGAAGATCACCCGCTCGGCCAAGGTCGGCGATCCGGCGGAGGCTTCGACGCAGATCGGCCCGATCGCGACCGAACCCCAGTTCAGGAAGGTCCTGCACTATATCGATGTGGCCCGCCAGGAAGGCGCGCGCTGCCTGTGCGGGGGAAAGCCGCTCGCCGGGCCGGGCTACGGGGCCGGCCAGTTCGTCGAGCCCACGATCTTCGTCGACGTGCGCAACGACATGCGCATCGCCCAGGAGGAAGTGTTCGGGCCGGTGCTGTCGGTGCTGAAATTCAACGACGAGGAAGACGCCATCCGCATCGGCAACGACATCCGCTTCGGCCTGGCGGCGGGTGTCTGGACCCGCAGCCTGCATCGCGCCATGCTGCTGTCGCAGAAGCTGCGCGCCGGCACGGTCTGGATCAACAATTACCGCTCGACCAGCTACACCACTCCCTTCGGAGGCTACAAGGAAAGCGGACTGGGGCGCGAAGGCGGAATCGAGTCGGTCAAGGACTATATGGAAGCCAAGAGCATCTGGATTTCCTCCGATCTGGACATGCCCAATCCCTTTGTCCGCCGCTATTGACGACGGCGCCAGGAGCGATCGATATGCATCCCGCTGCGCTTTCCCGTTTCGACGTCGTGGTGGTGGGTTGCGGCATCGCCGGCCTGGCCGCGGCCGTGTCGGCGCGCCAGGCCGGCGCGCGCGTGGCCGTCCTGGAGCGGGCCGAGGCCCAGGAGCGGGGCGGGCAGACCCGCTGGACCGAGGCCATGATGCGCATGAAGAGCGAGGACGAGGTCGCCGACGATTTCGAAAGCCATTTCGCCGAGAATGCCGGCCATTACCTGGATCCCGCGCTGATACGGGAAGCCGCCGGCGCGCACGAGAACTGGCCGTCCATCGTCAAGACGCTGAACTTCACCGATCCCGACCTCATCGCAACGCTGGCCGAGCAGGCCGGTCCGACGCTGAAGTGGCTCAAGGGTTTCGGCGTGCGCTTCGATTTCCTGCCCGGGTATTTCATTACTACCTGCACCACCCGCATCGCGCCGATCGGCGGGGGGCTGGCGCTGGTGGAGGCGCTGGCGACATGGCTGGAGGAGCATGGGGGGCGGTTCTTCTACCGGACGACCGCGGTGGGCCTGCGGCGGGGCGAGGACGGCGCGGTGAGCGGGCTGGAGGCGGTAGGGCCGGACGGCAGGCGGCTGGCGCTGGAGGCCGGGGCGGTGGTCCTGGCCAGCGGCGGCTTCGAAGGCAATCCGGAGATGCTGGTCCGCTATCTCGGCGCACAGGCGCGCTACCTGCGGCCGGTGGCGCGCGGCGGCTACTACAACAAGGGCGAGGGCATACGGATGGCGCTGCAGGCCGGCGCGGCGCCCAGCGGCGACTATGGGCAGATCCATGCCGAGCCCCTGGATCCGCGTTCGGGCGCGCCCGAGCCCATCGTGCTGGTGTTCAACTACGGCATCCTGGTGAATCGCGCGGGCAGGCGGTTCATCGACGAGGCGCCGGCCACCGTGGACGCGACCTACGAAAACATCACGCGCCGCATCCTGGCCGAGCCCGACGGCATTGCGTGGGCAGTGTTCGATTCATCGATAGACGACGTTCCCAATTGGCGGCGTTCGGTACGTTCCGACCAGCCGCCGCTGCGAGCGGACACCCTCGATGCGCTGGCGCACCTGATGGGCGTCGACCCCGTGGCGCTGGCCTTCACGGTAACGACCTACAACGCGGCATGCGGCCAGGGCGGTTTCGACCCGCTGGCGCCCGACGGCCTGCGAACGGCTCCCGGCTATGCGCCCGCCAAGTCCAACTGGGCGCGGCCCATCGAGCGCGCGCCGTTCATGGCCTATCCCATCATCTGCGGCAATTGCTTCACGTTCGGCGGCGTGCGCATCGATATCCACGGCCGGGTCGTCGACATGGACGGCGTGGCGGTGCCCGGACTTTACGCCGCGGGCGAAATGACCGGCATCTACTACGGCACCTATACCGGGGCCACTTCGGTCTTGCGCGGCGCCGTGTTCGGACGCATCGCCGGCGCCCATGCGGCGGCCGCCGCACGCTGATTTCCCCCCATCCGCTTCCGCAAGCCCCGTTCCATCCGAAAAGGAGACCGCCATGATCATCGACTTCCGCACCCGTCCGCCGTCGCGCAGCTTCACCAGCCTGAACATTTTCCCGAAGCCCGAGGAAGAGCGCACCAAATCGTTCGGCTGGCATAGTCCCCTGCCTCCTTCGGTGAGAAAGCGCTCGATGGATCTCTTCGTCCAGGAAATGCGGGACTGCGGGATTTCATGGGGCGTGCTGTGGGGGCGGGGGGTTTCCCATCGGCCGGACGAAAGCACCTCGGTCGCGGACGTGGCCGACCTGATCGCGGAACATCCCCAGCACTTCCGAGCGGGATTCGCGGGGATCGGCGTCCCGGAGCCCGGCGGCATCCGGCGGTGGCTGGACGAAGTGGACGAGGCGCTGTCGGTGCGCAAGCTGGCCGGGATTTCGGTGGATGCCCAGTTTTCCTTCCCGCAGGCCCGCAGCGACGATCCCCGCCTGTACCCCATCTACCAACGTTGCGCCGACCTGGGAGGCATCCTGGCGCTGACCGTCAGCCGCGGCACCGAGCCGCACGAGAACGTCAGCCTGGCCAATCCCGAGGCCGTCGACCGGGTGGCGGGGGATTTCCCCGATATGAAGATCGTCGTGTCCCACGCCTTCTGGCCCTGGGTGCTGGAAGGGCTGGGCGTGGCCTTCCGGCGCCCCAACGTCTATCTGTGTCCGGATCCCTACGGGATGGGCATGCCCGGGTACCTGGAATGGGTGCAGGCGGCCAATACGTTTCTCGAGGATCGCCTGATCTTCGCCAGCACCTATCCGCGCATGGGAATGCAGGAAGCGGTCGAGGGCTATCAGGCGTTGCCTTTCAAGAACGACACGGTACGGGAGAAAGTCATGTACCGGAACGCGGCCGCGCTGCTCGGGCTCGACTAGTCCGTGGCGGTGGCGGCGCAGGACCTCGTGGGTTCGAAGAGAAAAGGAGACAGCCATGAAGCGACTGATACACGGTGCGCATGTCCTGGCGGCACTTGCCCTGGCCGCGGCCTGCCTGGGCCCCGCACGGGCCGCCGAGACACTTCGGGTGGGATGGGGCGTGGGCACCACCTACCTGCCCCTTCAAATAATGGCCGACCGCAAGCTGGTGGAGAAGCGCGCGGCGGCCATGGGCATTGCGGACCTGGCCATGCAGTGGTCGAGCTTCGGCAGCGCCACGGCGATGAACGACGCCTTGCTTTCCGGCAGCATCGACCTCGGCTCCGGCGGGGTGTCCACCTTCATGCCCTTGTGGGACAAGACCCGGAAGTCCAATCCGGTCATGGGCGTGGGCGCCCTTTCGGCCATGCCCATGTACCTGGTGACCCGCAACCCGGCGGTCAGGACAGTCAGGGACTTTACTGCCCGAGACAAGATCGCCGTGGCCGGCATCAAGGTTTCATACCAGGCCATGATCCTGCAGATGGCGGCGGCTCAGGCTTTCGGCGAGCGGGAATACGCCAGGCTCGATCCGCTGACGGTGACGCGCTCCAACAGCGACGGCGTGATCGCGCTGCTGGGTGGCGGCGAGATCACCGCCCATATTTCACCGCCGCCGTTTTCCACCCGGGAACTGGCCGATCCGGCCACGCACCTGGTGCTCAACAGCTACGACGTGCTGGGTGGCCCGGCCACGCTCACCATGGTGTGGGGCGGCGCCCGTTTCCGCGAACAACGGCCGAAGGTCTATGCCGCCTTCGTGGCGGCGCTGAAGGAGGCCCAGGAAATCATCAATGCCGATCTGCAGGAAGCCGCCGCGACCTATCTCCGGGTCTCGGGCGACAAGGCCAGCACGGTGCAAGCCATCCACGACGTCATCGCCGAGAAGAACGTAGAATGGACGGCCGTGCCCAACGGGACATTCAAGGTGGCGGAGTTCATGGCCCGCATCGGCACGATTTCCCGGGCGCCCGCGAGCTGGAAAGACCTGTTTTTCCCGGAACTGCACGACGCGCCGGGCAGCTAGCGCCAGCGCCCTGCATTTTTCCTACCGCGATGAACGGCTGCTCCACATGAACCCAAACCGCTATCCCGCCGTCTTCATGCGCGGCGGCACCAGCAAGGGCATTGTCTTCCACCGGCGCGACCTGCCGGCCGACCCGGCCGACTGGGACGCGCTGTTTCTGTCCATCATGGGCAGTCCCGACCCCAACGGCCGCCAGCTCGACGGCATGGGCGGGGGGATTTCCTCGCTGTCCAAGGTCTGCATCGTGGGCCCGTCCACCCGGCCCGATGCCGACGTGGACTACACCTTCGCCCAGGTCATGATCCAGGAGTCGCGCGTCGACTACAGCGGCAATTGCGGGAACATGTCCTCGGCCATCGGCCCTTTCGCCGTGGAGGAAGGCCTGGTCGCCGCCCGGGGCGACGAAACCCTGGTGCGCGTCCACAACACCAACACCGGCAAAGTCATCCATGCGCGGTTCCCGCTGCGCGCGGGACGCTTCGACGCCCGGGGCGACCTGGAGATCCCGGGCGTGGCGGGGGCGGGCGCGCCGATCCGCCTCGATTTCATGGAGCCGGGCGGGGCCACCACCGGCCGGCTGCTGCCCACGGGGCGCGCCGCCGACACGCTCGAGATCCCCGGCCTGGGCAGGTTGCGCGTGTCCATGGTCGACGCCGCCAACGCCTGCGTGTTCGTGGCGGCGGCCGATCTCGGCCTGGCCGGCACCGAATCGCCGCAGGCGCTCGAAGACATGCCGGATGCCATGCAGGCCCTGGGCCTGATCCGCATCCATGCTTCCGTCGCCATGGGCATCGCCGCGGACCTGGACGCCGCGCGCGCCAAGCGCGTCGTGCCTTTCGTCGGCTTCGTGGCGCCGCCGCGGGACGCCGTGACGCTTGCGGGTGCGCCGATCGCGGCCGACCAGGTCGACCTGACGGTGCGCATGCTCTCCAGTGGCCAGCCGCATCGGGCCCTGCCGCTGACGGCCTCGCTGTGCACGGCGGTGGCGGCGGCCATCGAAGGCTCCGTGGCGCACGCCGCCGCGCGTCCGAATCCGGCCGGGGCCCTGCGCATCGGCATGCCGTCCGGCATCCTGCAGGTGGGGGCGCAGGTCGAGCGCGTCGATGCGGGCTGGCATGCCGCGCGCGGTTCTTTCTATCGCACCGCGCGGCGCCTGTTCGACGGACAGGTCTATCCCGCGTAGCGCGGGCGCGAACCGCTGCCCGCGCGGCGGCCGCCGGCTCAGGCTTGCGCCTTGCGCAGCCGGCTGGGCAGCAATTCGCCGTGGCGCGCCAGCAGGGGATAGGCGGCCGCGCCCACGATATGCGAATTGATGCTCTTGAGATCCCGCAGTATGTCCAGGTAGAGCGCGCCGGCGTCGGCGGTCTCGACCTGTCCCGACTTGATCTGCTGCATGTGCTGGGCCGCCGCGTCGGCCTCCAGTTGGCGGAACCGTTCCTTTTCGCTGGCGAGCAGGCGCGCCGTGCCCAGGTCGTCGGCCACGAACAGCGCGGCCGCCTGCCGCTGGCTGGAGATCAGGCGCGCCAGCGTCGAGTCCAGCTCCGCGCGCTGCGCCGGGGAAAAGGTCCAGCCCTGCTTGTGCAGGCGATTGGCATGGTCGAGCAGGCCGTGGTGCGCGATGTCGGCGGCGTGGCCGATATTGCTGGCGAACGCGACGATGTCGGCCAGCCGCTGCCGGTCGGCCGGCGTCAGGTTTTCCTGGTCCAGCACCGCCAGGTACGCGGTGATGGCGTTTTCTATCCTGTCGAGCGCGCCGTCGAGCTGGCGGGCCTGGACGCGGCGGCTGCGGTTTTCGCGCTTGAACCCGGAGCGCGCATACAGCAGTAAGGTCTGCAGCATGTCGCTCATGCGCAGGGCTTCGCGGGCGGCGTTGCCCAGCGCCACCGGCGGTACGTCCAGCGCGGATTCGTCCAGGTAGCGCGGCAGTCCCGGGTCGTTGGGATCGCTGCGCTTGGGCAGCCAGCGGGCGAGCAGGGCGGCGTAGGGCCTGAGGAAAGGCAGGAATACGGCGGCGATGGCCAGGTTGAAGCAGGTATGGAAGTTGGCCACGGCACGGCCTTCGTCGCCCGCCAGGCCGCTGAGCCAGGGCTGCAGCCACGGCAGCGCGAGCAGCGCGACGATCACTCCGGCGATGCGGGTCAGCAGATTGCCCAGCGGAAGCCGCCGCGCGGCCGGGTCGTCATTGCCCGCGCCCTCGAGCAGCGGGTTGATCGCGGTGCCCAGGTTGGCGCCCAGGACCAGGGCGAAGGCGATGCCCGGGTCGACCAGGCCGCGGTCGGCCAGCGACATGACGAGCACGACCACCGCGACGCTGGAGTGCGCCGCCCAGGCCAGGGCGGCGGCCAGCAGCACGGTCGCCACGGGCTGGCTGGCCAGCGCCTTGAATACGAGGGAAAGCAGGGGGCCGCCTTCCAGCGGCCGGAACAGGTCCAGCAACTGGTTCAGGGAGAGCAGCAGCAGGCCCAGCCCGATGAACACGCGTCCCAGGTCGCGCGTGCGGCCGGGAGGATAGCGGCGGAACATCCAGACGCCGGCCAGGATCAGGATGGGCGCCAGCGCGGTGAGGTCGAAGGACAGCACCTGCACGATGAGCGTGGTGCCGACGTTGGCGCCCAGCATGGCGGCCAGCGCGGGGACCAGCCCCACTATGCCGCCCGCGGCGAAACCGGTGATCATCAGGCCGGTGGCCGTGCTGCTTTGCAGCGCGGCCGTGATCGCCAGGCCGGCGCCGAACGCGCGCAGCCGCGTGCCCAGGGCACGGCTCAGCGTGGCGCCCAGGCTGGCGCCGAAGGCGCGCTGCACGCCGGATTGCACCATGTGCACGCCCCACAGCAGCAGCGCGACATAGCCCGCGAAGTCCAGCAGGACCAGAATTCCCGACATTGCGTATCGGCGCCGCGGGCGCCGCGTTCGAAAACCCAGATGCAACAATGATCGCACGCTTTTGGAAAACGCGTGCCGGCCCGTATGATGGTATCCGTCGCTTGCGAGGAATCCTCCCATGGCAGTTTCCGTTTTCGACCTCTTCAAGATCGGCATCGGTCCGTCCAGTTCCCATACGGTGGGTCCGATGCGGGCGGCATGCCTGTTCGCCCAGTCGCTCGAGCGGGACGGCCTGCTGCCGCGCGTGGCCGCGGTGCGCGTGGAGCTGTACGGGTCGCTGGGGGCCACGGGCAAGGGCCACGGCACCGACAAGGGCGTGATCATGGGGCTGATGGGCGAAGCGCCCGATACGGTCGATCCCGCCGCCATCCCCGGCCATATCCAGGCCTTGCGGCAGACGGGGCGCCTGGAGCTCCTGGGCCGCCATTCCATCGCGTTCGTGGAAAAGGAACATCTGCTGTTCTACCGGCGCGAAGCCATGGCCGAACACCCGAACGGCATGAAGTTCCATGCCTACGACGCCGATGCCCAACCGTTGCGGGAGTCGCGGTATCTTTCGGTGGGCGGCGGCTTCGTGGTGACGGCGGGGGCGCCCAACAGCCAGGTGATCGCGGCCCACGACCGGTTGCCGTACCCTTTCCGCACCGGCCGCGAGCTGCTCGACATGTGCCGCGAGCACGGGCTGACGATCGGGCAGCTGATGCTGGCCAACGAGCTGGTCTGGCGCGACGAGCATGACGTGCGGGTCGGCCTGGATCGCATCTGGGAGGTCATGCAGGCTTGTGTGTCGCAAGGCTGCGCGTCGGACCGCGACGGCGACGGCCATCTGCCCGGGCCGCTGCGGGTGCGCAAGCGGGCCCCGGAGCTTCACCGCATGCTGACGCAGCGGGCCGAGCGCACGCTGTCGGACCCGCTCTCCGTCATGGACTGGGTCAATCTGTACGCCATCGCCGTCAACGAGGAAAACGCTTCAGGGGGCAGGGTGGTGACCGCGCCGACCAATGGGGCGGCGGGGATCATCCCGGCGGTGCTGCACTATTACGACCGCTTCGTGCCGGGAGCGAACCGGGCGGGCATCCACGATTTCCTGCTGACGGCGGCGGCCATCGGCCTGCTGTACAAGTTCAATGCTTCGCTGTCGGGGGCGGAGGTGGGCTGCCAGGGAGAGGTCGGGGTGGCCTGTTCCATGGCCGCTGGGGCGCTGGCGGCGGTCCTGGGCGGGACGGTGGGGCAGGTGGAGAATGCGGCGGAGATCGGGATGGAGCACAACCTGGGGCTCACCTGCGACCCGGTGGGCGGGCTGGTGCAGATTCCCTGTATCGAGCGTAACGCGATGGCGTCGATCAAGGCGGTGAATGCCGCCCGGATGGCCTTGCGGGGGGATGGGCAGCACTATGTGTCGCTGGATTCGGTCATCAAGACGATGCGGGAGACCGGGGCGGACATGAAGACCAAGTACAAGGAGACGGCCCGGGGTGGGTTGGCGGTGAATATCGTCGAGTGCTAGCTCGCGGCCGATATGGCGGCCGGGGCTGTTGGAGGGGGGTGTTCTTGAGCGTCCCTGCGCCGGGCCGGAGTGCCTGTGCCGGCCAAGTCGCTCGGCTCGGGCCCAAAATCACGGGCCCTCGGTCCCGCTGCGCGGGACTGCCCTCTCTCCAATTGGCCGTCACAGGCACTCCGGCCCGGCGCAGGGACTCGCGTCGAGGGCATGCCCTGGACGATCGGGGCCATGATATGCGGGGCCGTCGACGCCAGGCAGGGCGATGCATGGTCGCCATGTCGAGGCGTCTGGCGAACCTTCCGGAGCGCCGCGGGCCCGTCTCGGCGCGCGGCGCGTCAGGCGCGAGCTTGCAACGCCTGGATGCGCGCCGCGATAGGGGGGTGGGATGCGAACAGGGCGCTGATGGCGCGGCCCCCGCTGATGCCGGAGGCTTCGAAGCTCTTGGGCAGCGCTCCGGCTTCCATGCCGCCCAGGCGGGCCAGGGCGCGGATCATGGGGTCGCGCGAGCCGAGCAGGTGGGCCGAGCCGGCGTCGGCGCGGTATTCGCGGCGGCGCGAGAACCAGGCCACGATGACGGAAGCCAGGATGCCGAACGCGATTTCACAGACGATGACGGTGGCGTAATAGCCCAGGCCCACGCCGCGGTCGTTCTTGAGGACGACGCGGTCGACGAAATAGCCGACCACCCGCGCCAGGAAGATCACGAAGGTGTTGACGACGCCCTGTATCAGCGTGAGGGTCACCATGTCGCCGTTGGCCACGTGGGAGACTTCGTGGCCCAGGACGGCCGCCACTTCTTCCTCGCTCATGCTTTCGAGCAGGCCGGTGGAGACCGCCACCAGGGCGTCGTTCTTGAACGCGCCGGTGGCGAAGGCGTTGGGCGCGCCGTCGTAGATGGCCACTTCGGGGCGGCCGATGCCGGCGCGGTCGGCCAACTGGTGGACGGTGTCGAGCAGCCAGGCTTCGCGCTGGCTGGCCGGCGCACCGGGGTCGATGACCTTGGCGCCGGTGCTCCACTTGGCCATGGGCTTGCTCATGAGCAGCGAGATGATGGCGCCGGTGAAGCCCACGACCACGGAAAAGATCAGCAGGCCCTGGACGTTCAGGCCCTGGGCCGTCAGCATGCGGTCGACGCCGAAGATGCTCATGGTGGCGCCGAGCACTACCATGACGGCGAGGTTGGTGAGCAAGAAAAGGAAAATGCGTTTCATGTTATCGATCCCCTGCGGAGTGTCTCGCGTTGGACTGGCGTGTCCGCCGCGGGTTCCCGGCGGTGGCTCCCGTCGGCCCCGGCCTGGGAGACCGGAGTATAGTATCGCCGGCGCAATTTTGCCCTGGTGCGGGAACGATCGGCTCGATGCAGGCTCTTTGGATGTTGCTGGCTTCGGCCATGTTCGCGCTCATGGGCAATTTCATCAAGCTGGCGGCCGACCAGGGCGCCTCGCTGGCCCAGATCGTGCTGTGCCGGGGCCTGCCCTCGGTGGTGTTGCTGCTGCTCTGGGCGCGCGCGGGGCGCCATTCCATCGTGCCTTCGAGCTGGCGCCTGCACATCTGGCGCAACCTGGCCGGCATTTCCTCCATGTGGATGGCGTTCTACGCGCTGTCCCGGTTGCCGCTGGCGACCGCCACCAGCCTGAATTACACCGCTCCGCTGTTCATCGCCGGCTGGATCCTGGCCCAGGGAGGGGCCCGGCGCGACCTGGTGCGCATCGCCGCGGTCGCGCTCGGCTTCCTGGGCGTGCTGGCGATCCTCCGGCCGAGCGTGTCCCAAGACGCCTGGCTGCCGGCGCTGATCGGCCTGGGCGGGGGCGCGGTGTCGGCGGTGGCCATGATGCAGATCCGGGAGCTGGGCCGCATCGGCGAGCCGGCGTGGCGCACCGTGTTGTATTTTTCGCTGGCGGTCTGCCTGAGCAGTTTCGTCGGCGCGGCCATCGAGGGCTGGGGCGACGCCACGCTGGCGGGCTGGATCTTCCTGGTCGGGGTGGGAAGCGCCGGCATGGTGGGCCAGCTCTGCATGACCCGCGCCTTCGGCCTGGGCTCGGCGTTGCTGACCGCCGCCTTGCAGTACACCACCATCATTTTCGCTGCCCTGCTGGGCATCGCGTTCTGGCAGGACCGTCCCGATGCGCTGGCCTGGTGCGGCATGCTGGGGGTGATCGCGGCGGGGGTGCTGTCCATCTGGCGCACGCTGACCGAAGGCGACGACGCGCCGGCGGCGCCGCCGGGCCGGGCAGGCAGGACGGGCAAGGCGCATTGAACGGCGGCCGGGAAGTTCCCGGAGCGGCGCTCAATCGCGCGGCGCGGGCTCCTGCATGATGCTCCGATACCATTCATGGAAGTGCTGCATGCCGTCTTCCATGGGGGACTGGTAGGGGCCGGCCTCGCATACGCCGCGTTCCATCAGGGCGCGGCGGCCGGCATCCATGCGCTCGGCGATCTCGTCGTCCTCGACGGCGGTTTCCATGTAGGCGGCGCGCTGCGCTTCGACGAACTCGCGCTCGAAGGCGACGATTTCCTCGGGATAGTAGAACTCCACCACGTTGACCGTTTCCTGGGGGCTCTTGGGATAGAGCGTGGACAGCACGGCCACGTGCGGATAGAGCTCGATCATGTGGGTCGGGAAATACGTCACCCAGACCGCGCCGAAATCCGGCGCCTGGCCGGCCCGGTACTCCAGCACACGGTCATGCCAGGCACGATAGACATCCGAGCCCGGCTGCGCCAGCGCCTGGTGCACGCCGACCCGCTGCAGGCTGTACCAGTCTTCGAATTCCCAGGTCAGGTCGTCGCAGGTCACGAAGCGCCCCAGTCCCGGATGGAAGGGCCCCACGTGGTAGTCCTCGAGGTAGACCTCGATGAAGGTCTTCCAGTTGTAGTTGCAGTGGTGGATCTCGACGTGGTCCAGCACATATTCGGAGAAGTCGAACTCCGGACGGTCGAATAGCCGGGCCAGGTCGCGCGCGGGATCGCGCGGGCCCTCGAACAGCAGGCCGTGGCAATCGCGCAGCGTGTAGCGCTGCAGGTCCATGCAGGGGCGGCTGTCGAATTGCGGCGCGCCCAGCAGTTCGCCGCGCGCGTTGTAGGTCCAGCGGTGCAGGGGGCAGACGATGTTGCCGCCGGTGGCGCGCAGATTGCCGCGGGTATTGACCGGGCCGGAGACGTTGCCGGTGGCGCCCCCCAGCATGAGCGACTGGCGATGGCGGCATACGTTGGAGACCAGCTCCACGCCCTGCGGGTTGCGCACCAGCACGCGGCCGTTCTTTTCCTGGACGAGCGCGCGCCAGTCGCCGACCTCGGGCACCGATTTCTCGTGGCCGACGTAGAGCGCGGATCGCTTGAAGATCAGCTCCTGCTCGCGCGCGAAGCGGGCTTCGTCGAAATAGGCGCTGACGGGTAGTTGGGTGCGTGCCGGCGCGATGTGCGCCAATCGACCTATATCGGTCATGATTCCCCCCGCGTGGATAAAAAAGCCAGGACGGCATGGTTCCGTACTGGCGCGAAGAAAAATCGGTCTGGCCGATCACCTGAGACAGGCATTGTACCCCAAGCGGGGAAGGGGGGCTAAGGGGATGTCCTCGCCGGCATTTTCAGGTGACGCGTCGCATGAGAGGCGAGCGCTGCATCAGCCAGGTGCTGAGCGCGGACAGGACGAAAATGGCCGCGGCGGCCAGCGGCACGTTCCACCCGTCCGGCCCCCTCCCGGTGAACAGTCCGGTGCGCCGCGCGATGTCGATGAATACGGGGTGAATCAGATAGACGCCGAACGTGAGCGGCGCGAGCACCGCCATGCGCGGCAGGCGGCTGTCCAGTATGAGCTGGAACGCCGCGAGCGACATGAAGGGAACGGTGAGGCTGAAGTACTCGTAGAAATACAGATTCAGCGCGCCCGCGGTGGACAGGGCATACACCCCCAGCGCGGTGACGGCCACCGAGGCCGCCAGCAGCGTGCGCGGCAGCGGCACGCGCAACGCGCCTTCGAAGATCATGCGGCCCGCGACGAAATAGCCCAGATAGGGCAGGAACCAGGTCAGGAAAAAGCCGGGGCCGGTGTTCGTGGCCTGGCGATACAGCGTGTCGAGCGTCGCCACGGCTAAAATGCCCGTCACCCAGGCCAGCCGCCGGCGCGGGCCGCTGCGCAGGTAGATCTCCCGCACGAACGGCGCGAACAGATACAGGCCGACGATCATGTACAGGTACCACAGGTGGTAATAGGGCGTGCCTTCGGCCAGCTTGGCCAGCCACAGCCGCGCGTCCTCGCGGCCGTCGTCCAGGTGGGCGAGCAGGGCGCTCCACGCCAGGTAGAAGACGGTCCAGAATACGAGCGGCAGGCAGACCCGGGCCGCCCGCTTCAGGTAGTACCGGCGCAGCGGCTCGGTCCGTTCGGGGGCCAGCAGCAGCGCGCCGCTGATCATGACGAACACCGGGACGCACCAGCGGACGGCCGAATCGTAGATATTGGCCGCCAGCCAGGCGCCACTGCCATAGCGCCCGGCGTCCGACACCGGCACCGCCGCGCAGTGCAGCAGGACCACCGCCAGCGCGGCCAGCCAGCGGGCGGTATCGAGTTTGCGTAGTCGCGGATCGGGCGGAAGAGGCATGGATGCTGCGGGCCTTTGCGCGTGGCGCATGCAGGCCGGCCGGGGATCGGCCGGCACCCCCATACCGTAACAGAGCCGTGCCTGGCCCATGTTTCCAGGCGTTAGGAAGGGGTTACCGATCTGTTCCCCATTTGTGCAAATGCGCCGGCCGGGGTGTCTGTACAATTCCAGGATACATATTCCTTTTCGAACGAGTTCTCGTGGAGACAGGTTTGGCCGAGCCCTCGCACGCCGATCCGCGCCCCTTGCCCCAGGATTTCGAGACGGCCCTGGCCGAGCTCGAGGCCCTGGTCGCCACCATGGAAGATGGTTCCCTGCCGCTGGAGCAATCCCTCGCGGCCTACCGCCGCGGCGTGGAGCTGACCCGCATCTGCCAGGAACGTCTGGCGCAGGCCGAGCAGCAGGTCAAGGTGCTGGAGGGCGAGCTGCTGCGTCCGCTCGATTCCTCGGCCCTGGATCCCGATACCAACGGATGAAATCAGCCTCTCCCGATTTTGCGCTCTGGATCCGCGCCCGCGCGGACCATGTCGAACACGTGCTCGATGAATTGCTGCCGCCGCCCGACCAGGCGCCGACGCGGCTGCACGATGCCATGCGCTATTCGGTGCTGGGAGGCGGCAAGCGCGTGCGCGCGGCCCTGGTCTACGCCGCGGGACAGGCCTGCGCCGGTTCGGGCAACGGCGTGGCCGTCGAGGCGTCGCTGGACCGGGCCGCGGCGGCCGTGGAACTGATCCATGCCTATTCGCTGGTGCACGACGACCTGCCCTGCATGGACGACGACACGCTGCGCCGCGGGCGTCCGACCACCCACGTCCGGTACGACGAAGCCACCGCCATGCTGGTGGGCGACGCGCTCCAGCCGCTGGCCTTCGAACTGCTGGGCGACATGCCCATCGCGCCGGCGCTGGTGGTGCAGGCGGTCCAGGTCCTGGCGCGCGCCTCGGGCAGCGGCGGCATGGCCGGGGGACAGGCGATCGACCTGGACAGCATCGGGCGACCGCTGTCGCGCGACGAACTGCAGACCATGCACATGCTGAAGACCGGCGCGCTGCTGGGCGCCAGCGTGGCGTTGGGCGGCATCGTGGCGGGGGCCAGTTCGCTGCAGCGCAGGGCGCTCGACGACTACGCGCAAGCCGTGGGGCTGGCATTCCAGGTGGTCGACGACATCCTGGACGTCACGGCCGACACGGCCAGCCTGGGCAAGACGCCGGGCAAGGACGCGGCCGGCGGCAAGCCGACCTATGTCTCGCTGCTGGGCCTGGATCCGGCGCGCACGCTGGCCGGGGAACTGCGGGACGCCGCCCACCATGCCCTCGGGCCGCTGGGGGAATCCGCCGCCTGCCTCGCCGGGCTGGCCGACTTCATCGTGCTGCGGGACCGCTGACCGGCGCGGGGCGGGCCTTTCCGAGCAATGAGCAACCAAGACGAATCTAGCATGACGACGGAACTCCTCGATCGCATCCATTCCCCGGCGGATCTCAAGCCGCTGGACCGTCGCGAGCTCAAGGAGTTGGCCGGCGAACTGCGGGCCTTCATCCTGGAATCGGTGTCGCGCACGGGCGGACACCTGTCCTCCAATCTGGGAACGGTGGAACTGACCATCGCCCTGCACCATGTGTTCGATACGCCTCACGACCGCATCGTCTGGGACGTCGGCCACCAGTCCTATCCGCACAAGATCCTGACCGGCCGCCGCGAAGGCATGGCCCGGCTGCGGCAGCAGGGCGGCATCTCGGGTTTCCCGAAGCGCAGCGAATCCGAATACGACGCCTTCGGCACCGCGCATTCGTCGACGTCGATCTCGGCCGCGCTGGGCATGGCGGTGGCCTCGCGCAACGCCGGCATCGCCCGCCAGCATATCGCCGTGATCGGCGACGGCGCCATGTCGGCCGGCATGGCCTTCGAGGCCATGAACAACGCCGGCGTCACGCCGGGCATCGACCTGCTGGTGGTGCTCAACGACAACGACATGTCGATCTCGCCGCCGGTGGGCGCCCTGAACCGCTACCTGGCGCGGCTGATGTCGGGCCGCTTCTATGCCGCGGCCAAGAACGTCGGCCGCGCCATGCTGCAACACATGCCGCCGGTGCTGGAACTGGCGCGCCGCTTCGAGGAGCACGCCAAGGGCATGGTGACGCCGGCCACCCTGTTCGAGGAACTGGGCTTCAACTACGTCGGTCCCATCGACGGCCACGATCTCGACGCCCTGGTGCCCACCCTGCAGAACCTGCGGGCCTTGCCGGGCCTGCAGTTCCTGCACGTGGTCACCCGCAAGGGCCAGGGCTACAAGCTGGCCGAGGCCGATCCGGTGCTCTACCACGGGCCCGGCAAGTTCGACCCGGCGGTGGGCATCCAGCAAGCCAAGGCGCCCGCCCGCCGGACCTTCACCCAGGTCTTCGGCCACTGGCTGTGCGACATGGCCGCGGCCGACGAACGGCTCGTCGGCATCACCCCCGCCATGCGCGAAGGCAGCGGCCTGGTCGAGTTCGAACAACGCTTTCCTCAGCGCTACTTCGACGTCGGCATCGCCGAACAGCATGCGGTGACCTTCGCCGCCGGCTTGGCCTGCGAGGGGCAGAAGCCGGTGCTCGCCATCTATTCCACCTTTCTGCAACGAGGCTACGACCAACTGATCCACGACGTGGCCCTGCAGAACCTGGACGTCACGTTCGCCCTGGACCGCGCCGGCCTGGTGGGGGCGGACGGCGCGACGCACGCCGGCAACTACGACATCGCCTACCTGCGCTGCATCCCCAACATGGTGGTGGCCACGCCTTCGGACGAAAACGAGGCCCGGCTGCTGTTGTCCACCTGCTACCGCCATCCCGGCCCGGCCTCGGTGCGCTATCCCCGGGGCGCGGGCCGCGGCGCCGCAGTCGATGCCGGGCTGGACGACGTGCCCGTGGGCAAGGGAGTGGTCCGGCGGCGCGGCGCGGGCGTGGCGATCCTGGGCTTCGGCACCCTGGTGCCTGCCGCGCTGAAGGCGGCCCAGGCGCTGGACGCGACCCTGGCCGACATGCGCTTCGTCAAGCCCATCGACCGGGAACTGATCCTGGAGCTGGCGGCGGGACACGAATTGCTGGTCACGGTCGAAGAGGCCGCCGTCATGGGCGGCGCAGGCAGCGCGGTGTGCGAGACCCTGAACGCCGCCGGCGTCGTCGTGCCGGTGCTGCAACTGGGCCTGCCCGATCTCTTCATCGACCACGGCGAACAGGCCGCGCTGCTGGCCGGCGCGGGGCTCGACGCGGCGGGCCTCGAGCGGGCCATCCGGGCGCGCCGCGAACCGGGTTCCGGCCAGGGCGGCACCCGCGCCGCATGACGCCAGCAGGGTCTTGCGGGGCACGCGTGGCGCTTTGGGCGATAATATCCGTTTGAAAAGACTCCGGAGCCGCGCCCGGCGCTCGCATCCCGGCCCCGATTGGTACCCGAAATGAATTCCCCCCTCGATCCCGCCCTCGTCATGCCGGACGTCCAGAGTTCGGCCGATACCCGACAGATTCCCATCCAGCGTGTCGGGATCCGGGGCGTGCGGCATCCGCTGCTGGTCGCCGGCCCGCACGGCGTGGCCATCCCCACGGTGGCGACCTGGACCCTCACGGTGGCCTTGCCCGCCGAGGAAAAGGGGACGCACATGTCGCGCTTCGTGGCGCTGCTGGAAAAATACCGTACGGTCCCCATGACGCCGGGGCTGTTTCGCGCCATGGCGGCCGAAATGCTGCCCCTGCTGCATGCCGAGCGCGGCGACATCACCGCGGCCTTCCCGTATTTCGTGGACAAGGCGGCGCCGGTCTCCGGCGTGCGCAGCCTCATGGACTACGAGATCCAGTGGATTGCGCGCGCCGCGGGCGACACGGTCGAGTTCGAGCTCGTCGCCCAGGTGCCCGTGACCAGCCTGTGCCCCTGTTCCAAGACCATTTCCGACTACGGCGCGCACAACCAGCGTTCGCACGTGACGGTGCATGCGGTGCTGGACGGCGACCTGACCATGGAACAGTTGATCCGCCTGGTCGAAGACGAAGCCTCCTGCGAGCTGTGGGGCCTGCTCAAGCGTCCGGACGAGAAATACGTCACCGAACGCGCCTACGACAATCCCAAGTTCGTCGAAGACCTGGTGCGCGACGTGGCCGCGCGGCTGCAGGCGCAACCCGGCGTCGCCCGCTATCGCGTCGAGGCCGAGAACTTCGAATCCATCCACAACCACTCGGCCTACGCCGTGGTCGAAGGCTAGACCCCGGACCGCCGCCATCCGGCGGCGCCCGCATGGACGGAGGGACGGGCCGGTTGAAACCGGCCCGTCCCTTTTATCCTGGCCTTGTTGTTTTGCATTGATGCCCCGTTTGGGCGATAATCTAAGGCTTTCTTGCTCGACCAGTGCCTTGTGCGGGGTATTTCGGGCCATTAATGACGCATTCATGGATCTTGCCATCAATGGTGCCGAACTAGTGGATCTTTCCCGGAGTCTCGCGGCGGCATGTGGCGGGCTGCCCCTTGCCGGGGAAGCGGCTGCCTTTCGGCCGGAATCCGGCGAGACATCCTCGAGGAGTAGTTCATGCGTCACTACGAAGTGGTGTTCATCGTGCACCCCGATCAGAGCGAGCAGGTGCCCGCCATGGTCGAACGGTATCAGACTCTCGTCACCGGCCAGGGCGGCACGGTGCATCGCCTGGAAGACTGGGGCCGCCGCCAGTTGGCCTATCCGATCCAGAAACTCGTCAAGGCCCACTATGTGTGCCTGAACATCGAGTGCGGCCAGGCCACGCTCGACGAACTGGAGCATTCGTTCCGCTACAACGACGCCGTGCTGCGCCATCTGGTCATCAAGACCAAGAAGGCCCAGACCTCGCCCTCGGTCATGATGAAGTCGGTCGAGCGCGAAGAAGCCCGCAAGGCTTCCACGGAAACGGCGCAAGCCGAATAACGTCGTACTTGCCTGCGTGAACCGGCTGGAGATCGTCGGCCAGGTGCTCGAATGCGAGCCCTTGCGCCATACCCCCGCCGGCTTGCCCGCACTGGAAATGGTGCTGGCGCACGAGTCGGAAGTCGTCGAGGCCGGGCATCCCCGCCGCGTCGAACTGACCGTGCAGGCGGTGGCGCTGGGCGACCTGGCCGCGATGCTGGCCGGTACGCCACTGGGCACCGTGCTGCATGTCCAGGGTTTCCTGGCTCCCGCGCGCAAGGGCTCGAACCGGTTGCGGCTGCACATGCAGCGGGCGCAGCCGATACAGGCAGGCAGGGACCCGGCGGTGGCCTGAAGGCCGCCGGCCGTTGGGCAGGCAAGGGGCGGCACGCCGCCACGGACACAAATACCGGCCGGATCGCGATCCGGCCACTTGAAAGAGGCATACCATGGCTTTCTTCGGAAAACGCAAAGAGAAACGCAAGTTCAACCAGCAGAACCCGCTGTTCAAGCGCCGCAAGTTCTGCCGCTTCACCGCCGCGGGCGTCGAAGAGATCGACTACAAGGATCTGGACACGCTGCGCGACTTCATCCAGGAAAACGGCAAGATCATCCCGGCCCGGCTGACCGGCACCAAGGCGCACTACCAGCGCCAGCTCGACACCGCCATCAAGCGCGCCCGCTTCCTGGCGCTGTTGCCCTACACCGACAACCACAACTGATCGGGGCCCTGACATGCAAGTGATTCTGCTCGAAAAACTCCCCAACCTGGGCAATCTGGGCGAAGTCGTGCGCGTGCGCGACGGCTATGCCCGCAACTTCCTGATTCCCCAGCGCAAGGCCCGCCGCGCCACCGAAGCGGCCCTCAAGGAATTCGAAGCCCGCCGCGTCGAGCTCGAAAAGGTTCAGGCCGAGAAGCTGGCCGCCGCCCAGGTGGTGGGCGAGCGCCTGAACGGCTACTCCCTGAAGCTGGCCCAGAAGGCCGGCGTCGACGGCCGCCTGTTCGGCTCGGTCACCAACATGGACATCGCCGCCGCCCTGCACAAGGGCGGTTTCGACACGGTCGAAAAGGCCCAGGTGCGCCTGCCCGACGGCCCCATCAAGCACGTCGGCGAGTTCCCCGTGCAGGTCGCCCTGCATGCGGACGTGGTGATCGACATGACGATCGTGGTCGAAGGCGAGATGGCCTGACGGCCTCGGCCGCAAGCCTTCGGAAAAAGCCGGCCCTGGCCGGCTTTTTCGTCTTTTGCGTGGAGCCTAGGCATCCGGCCGGCAAGACGGGAGAAGGGTGATCGATCCGAACCAAGGCAGCGAGCCGCCCGAGGGCTTGCGGGAATGGCTGGCCGGCGTCGATCCGGCGCGCGAGGAATCGGTGCGCACCGTGCGCATCGGCCAGGTGCGCTGCGTGGTCAAGCGCCGGCGCCGTTCGGTCGCCGGTACGCTGGGCTATCTGGCCCGTTACGCGCGGGCCGCCTTGCTTGCCCTGTTCTGCCGGGTCTTCCTGGGCGAGTTTCCCGCGCCCCGGGTGCTCCTGCGCAACGGCCTGTCCGACGAGGCCCGGCGCCTGCGCGAATTGCGGCGCGCCGGGTGCCGGGTGCCCGCCGTGTACTGGGAGGAACCGGAGGTCCTGGTCCTGGAGTTCGTCGGCGAGGATCTGCCCTATATCGCCAAGCGCGCCGATCCGGCCGGGCGCCGGGCCCTGCTGGAACAGGCCAGCCTGGACCTGGCCGAATTCCATCGCGACGGCCACGTCCACGGCGGCGCGCAGTTGCGCAACCTCACGGTGCGGGACGATATGCTCTGGCGCATCGATTTCGAGGAAAACATCGGCGGCGCGTTGTCGCGGCCGCTGGCCCAGGCCTACGATGTCTTCCAGATGCTGGCCTCGCTCATGTCCATGCGCCGCGTGGCGCCCGAGGAGCTCTCCGGGTTGGGTACACTGATGCTCGAGCGCTACCTGGAAGCCTGGCCCGATCCGGCCGTGCGCCGGGAACTCGAGCGCGTGGCCCGCACGCTGCGCAAGGTGGCCGGCGTGCCGGGACTGGGCCGCCTGCCCTGGCGCGACGTCCAAGGCTTCGTGCGGGTGGCCGGCATCCTGCAGCATCTCCAGAGAACACCATGACTTCGCCCGTCGATCCCCAGCTCGAATACCTGCGCGTTCCTCCTCATTCGATCGAGGCCGAGCAGTCGGTGCTGGGCGGCCTCATGCTGGACAACGCCGCCTGGGACCGTATCGCCGACGTCCTGGCCGAAGAGGATTTCTACCGGCACGACCACCGGCTGATCTGGCATCACATCGCGCGGCTGATCGGCCTGGCCCGGCCGGCCGACGTGATCACGGTCAACGAGTCGCTGTCGAGCGCCGGCAAGTCCGACGACGTCGGCGGCCTGGCCTATCTCAACGCGCTGGCCCACAACACGCCGTCGGCCGCCAATATCCGGCGCTACGCCGAGATCGTCCGCGAACGGGCCATGCTGCGCAAGCTGGTGTCGGTGGCCGACGAGATTTCCGCCGGCGCGCTCAATCCCCAGGGCAAGGAGGCCCGCCAGCTCCTGGACGAGGCCGAGTCCAAGGTTTTCCAGATCGCCCAGGAAGGCTCGCGCGGCACGGCGGGCTTCCAGGAAATCCAGCCCCTGCTCACGCAGGTGGTCGAGCGCATCGACGAGCTCTATCATCGCGAAGGCGATTCCGACGTGACCGGCGTGCCCACGGGCTTCAGCGACCTGGACCGCATGACCTCCGGCCTGCAGCCGGGCGACCTGGTCATCGTGGCGGGGCGGCCCTCCATGGGCAAGACGTCGTTTTCCATGAACATCGGGGAGCACGTGGCCATCGAGCAGGGTTTGCCGGTGGCGGTGTTCTCCATGGAAATGGGCGCGGTCCAGCTCGCCATGCGGATGCTCGGCTCGGTCGGCCTGCTGGACCAGCACCGCATGCGCACCGGCAAGCTGCTGGCCGACGACTGGCCGCGCGTGACGCACGCGGTGCAGCGCATGCAGGACGCGCAGCTCTACATCGACGAGACGCCGGCGCTCAATTCCATGGAAGTGCGCGCCCGGGCGCGGCGTCTGGCCCGCCAGTGCGGGCAACTGGGCCTGATCATCCTCGACTATATCCAGTTGATGGGCGCCAACTCGGCGGGCGAGAACCGCGCCACCGAGATCTCCGAGATCAGCCGTTCGCTCAAGAGCCTGGCCAAGGAACTGAACTGCCCGCTGATCGCCCTGTCGCAGTTGAACCGCAGCCTGGAGCAACGGCCCAACAAGCGTCCGGTGATGAGCGACCTGCGCGAATCGGGCGCCATCGAACAGGACGCGGACCTGATCCTGTTCATCTATCGCGACGAAGTCTACAACCCCGATTCGCCCGACAAGGGCACGGCCGAAATCATCGTCGGCAAGCAGCGCAACGGTCCGATCGGCACCGTGCGCCTGACCTTCCAGGGCGCCAGCACCCGCTTCCTGAATTTCTCGGCCGCCGGCCAATATTGAACCCGGTTTGTTCCCGGCCGTCGCCGCGCGGCGTGGTCCGGCGCGTCGATGCCGCGCGCCCGTGCTGTCCCGCGGCCCGAACGCAGATGGCTGATAGACTCTCGAAACGTTGCAAAATGGAGCAAAAATGATGTCCCTGCACAAGAGCCTCTCGGCGGTCCTGTTTTCCTGCGCCGTACTGGCGGTCCCGGCCGCACGGGGCGCCGAGGCCTTTCCCCAGCGTCCCATCACCCTGATCGTCCCATTCTCGGCCGGCGGCACCTTCGATCTGGTGGCCCGGTGGGCGGCGGAAAAGGCCGGAGCCGGACTCGGCCAGACCATGATCGTGGAGAACAAGCCCGGCGCCGGCGGCACCCTGGGCGGGCGCATGGTGTCGCAGGCCAAGCCGGACGGCTACACGCTGCTGCTGTCCGGAGTCGGCCCGATTTCCATTTCTCCGGCGGTCTACAGCAACCTCGGCTACGATCCCGGCAAGGCCCTGGCTCCCGTCATCCAACTGACGTCCTCTCCCCTGGTGCTGGCGACCTCGCTGGAGTTCAAGGGCGCGAGCGTTGGCGATTTCGTCGAGTTCCTCAAGCAGAAGCCCGACGCCTACAACTACGCTTCCACGGGCAACGGCACGGTGGTGCACCTGGCGGGCGAGTACTTCAAGCAAAGCACCGGAACCTCTTTCGAGCATATTCCCTATTCGGGCGGATCCCAGGCCACGTTGTCCCTGCTCAAGGGCGACGCGAATTTCTCCATCACCAATATTCCCAATGTCCTGGAGCAGATCAAGTCGGGCAAGCTCAAGGGCCTGGCGACCACCGGGCGGCATCGCTCTCCCGCATTGGCCGACTTGCCCACGATGGACGAGGCGGGCCTCAAGGGCTTCGACGTGACGGGCTGGATCGGCATCTTCGCGCCGGCCGGCACGCCGCCGGCCGTGCTGGACAAGCTCAACGCCGCTTTTGCGCAGGCCATGCGGGATCCCCAGATCAAGCAGCGTCTCGAGCAGCAGGGCGACAACATCGCGACGGGACCGGTGGCGGACTTCCAGAACTTCGTCGCCGAGAGCAACGTGAAGTGGGCCCGGATCGCCAGGCAGGCCCACGTGTCCATCGATTGAGGCCCATGCCATGCCTTGCAAGCCCAATACCCTGAAGCAAAGGATAGACCGCCGCGAGTGCCTGGTCGGACTGTGGTGTTCGCTCACTTCGGCCACGGCGGTCGAGGCGCTTGCGGGCCTGGACTACGATTGGTTCCTGCTGGACATGGAGCATGCGCCCAACGGGCTGGACACCGTGATCGACCAGTTGCGCGTGCTCGATTCTTCGGCGGTCTCGGGCTTCGTGCGCCCGCCGGGCAACGACCGGGTGACGATCAAGCGCCTGCTGGACGTGGGCGCCAAGAACCTCCTGTTCCCGTATGTCCAGAACGTGGAGGAAGCCCGGGAAATCGTGCGCGCCACCCGCTATGCGCCGCAGGGCGTGCGCGGTGTCTCGACGGCGGGCCGGGCGGCGCTGTACGGCGCCTATCCCGACTACCTCGGCCAGGCAGCCAAGGAAATCGCCATCGGCCTGCAGATCGAAACCCGCGAGGCCTTGCGGGCCATCCCGGAATTCGCCGCGCTGCCGGAGGTCGACATCCTGTTCTTCGGGCCGGCCGACCTGTCGGCCGACATGGGGCTGCTGGGACAGGCCGAGCATCCCGAAGTCAGGGCGCGGATCGAAGCCGGGATCCGCCAAGTGGTCGAGGCGGGCAAGATGGCGGGCGTGCTCGCGCCCAATCCCGCCGTGGCCCAGGGCTACTACGAAGCGGGCGCGCGCTTCATCGCGATCGGCAGCGATCTCCAATGCCTGCGGGGACAGGCCGCCGCGCTGCTCGGGACGAGCCCGGGACCCGGCCGTTCCTAGGCCGTTTCTTCGCCGACCGGCCGGGCGGAGGCGGCGTCCTCTCGCTTGGCATAGCGCTGCGCCAGCAATGCGCATGCGAAGAGCTGGATCTGGTGGTACATCATGAGCGGCAGCACGATGGCGCCCACGGCATGGCTGGTGAACAGCATCTGGGCGATCGGTATGCCGGTGGCCAGGCTCTTGTTCGAACCGCAGAACAGCAGCGTCATGCGGTCCGCATGGCCGAATCCCGCGATGCGCCCGGCCGCCTGCACCGCCGCTACCGCCAGCGCGAACAGTCCGGCGCAGATGGCGGCGAGGGCCAGCAGGGCCGGCAGCGGCGTGTGGGTCCACAGCCCCTGCATGACCGCCGCCGAGAACGCCGTGTAGACCACCAGCAGGATCGACCCCTGGTCGACCAGCGACAGCAGTTTCCTGCGGCGCAGCGCCCAGCCGCCGATCAGGGGTTGCAGGACCTGGCCCAGCACGAACGGCAGCAATAGCTGGACCACGATCTTGAGAGCGGCGTCGAACGAGACGGGAGCGTTGCCGGCGCTGGTCAGCACCAGCCCCGCCAGCAGCGGCGTGAGGAAGATCCCGAGCAGGCTCGACGCGGAGGCGCTGCATACGGCCGCCGGCACGTTGCCCCTGGCCATGGACGTGAAGGCGATGGCCGATTGCACCGTGGAAGGCAGGAAGCAGAGAAACAGCACGCCCGCATAGAGATTGGGCGTGACCAGCGGCTCCAGCAGCGGCTCGAAGACGATGCCGGCCACGGGAAACAGCACGAAGGTCATGCAGAACACCGCCGCGTGCAGCCGCCAGTGGGCGGCGCCGGCCAGCACGGTCTGCCGCGACAGGCGCGCCCCGTGCAGGAAGAACAGCAGCGCGATCGCCAGGTTGGTGATCCAGCCGAAGATCGCCGTCCCCGCGCCATGCACCGGCAGCAGGCTGGCGATCGCCAGGGCGCAGATCAGCGCCAGGGTGAACGCATTGGGAATCAGTCGGGGCAGGCGCATGTATCGGAGGGAAGAGTCTGGCGTTCGCCGCGGGGCGAGGCCGGGCGGGCGGGACGGCAATCGGCCATTGTAGAGGCGCCGTCAGGCGCGGGCGGGGGTCATCGCCAGCGCGAGGGCGTGGGCCGCCAGGAGCGACGCGGGGTCGGCGACGCCGCGGCCGGCGATGTCGAAGGCGGTGCCGTGGTCCACGCTGGTGCGCACGAAGGGCAGGCCGACCGTCACGTTCACGCCTTGGTCGATTCCCAGATATTTGACCGGAATCAGGCCCTGGTCATGGTACTGCGCCACGACGATGTCGAATTCGCCGCGCCGCGCGCGCATGAATACCGTGTCTCCGGGCCAGGGGCCGCTGGCGTCGATGCCGTCGGCGCGCGCCCGCTCTACGGCCGGCGCGATGACGTCGAGATCCTCGCGCCCGAAGCGGCCGTTCTCGCCCGCATGGGGATTGAGGCCCGCCACCGCCACGCGGGGCCGGGCGATGCCCATCTGCCGGCAGGCCAGGTCGGCCAGGCGTATGGCGCGGGACTCGGCGTCCGCGGTAATGCGCGCCGGCACGTCGGCCAGCGCGATGTGGATGGTCGCCAGCAGCACCCGCAGTTCGTCGTTGGCCAGCATCATGGCGAAGTCCCGCGTGCCGGAGCGCTCCGCCAGGATTTCGGTGTGGCCGGGATAGTCCAGCCCCGCCGCGTGCAGCGATTCCTTGTTGAGCGGCGCGGTGACGATGGCGCGGATGCGGTCCGCCCGCGCGTCGTCGATCGCGGCGCAGAGACTGTCGTAGGCGCAGCGTCCGGCCGCGGCGCTGACCCGGCCCAGGGGCAGGTCGGCGGGCAGGGCGGGGCTGCAGGCCACGACTTCGATCGTTCCCGGGCGATGGCGCGCCTGGCGCGGACCGTCGATGCCGACGACGTCGAGTCGCGCGCCGAGCCGCGCCGCCTCGCGCCGCAAGGCGCCGGCATCGCCGTAGACCACGGTGGGAGCCGGCAGGCCGGCGGCACAGGCCTTGACGACGATTTCCGGGCCGATGCCGGCGGCATCGCCCAGCGTCAGCCCGACGGGAAGCGTGGAACGGTCCATGGCGGCGGTGGGCGGTTCAAGCAGGAACGGCGCCCGGACGGGAGCGCCGTTCGGGCCATGCGGGGACGGCAAGGATCAAAGCACGTCGCCTGCGTAGTCGGCAAGGCGGGAGCGCTCGCCGCGCTGCAGGGTGATGTGGCCGGAATGCGGCCAGCCCTTGAAGCGGTCGACGACGAAGGTCAGGCCGGAACTGCCTTCGGTGAGGTAGGGCGTGTCGATCTGCGCGATATTGCCCAGGCATACGACCTTGGTCCCCGGGCCGGCCCGGGTGATCAGGGTCTTCATTTGCTTGGGCGTGAGGTTCTGCGCCTCGTCGATGATGAGGTACTTGTTCAGGAAGGTACGTCCGCGCATGAAGTTCAGCGACTTGACCTTGATGCGCGAGCGGATCAGGTCCATGGTCGCCGCCCGGCCCCATTCGCCGCCATGGGACTGGCTGCCGGTGTCGGCGTCGCCCATGTTGAGCACGTCCAGGTTGTCTTCCAGCGCGCCCATCCAGGGCAGCATCTTTTCTTCCTCGGTGCCGGGCAGGAAGCCGATGTCCTCGCCCACTGGCACGGTGACGCGGGTCATGATGATTTCGGTGTAGCGCTTGGTCTCCAGCACCTGGGTCAGGCCGGAGGCCAGCGCCAGCAGCGTCTTGCGGGTGCCGGCCTGGCCCAGCAGCGACACGAAGTCGCACTCGGGGTTCATGAGCAGGTTGAAGGCGAAGTTCTGCTCGCGATTGCGCGCCGTGATGCCCCAGACATTGTTCTTGCCGTGGGTGTAGTCGCGCAGGGTGGCCAGCACGGCGCTCTTGCCGCTGACTTCCTTGACCTGGGCGTACAGCGGCATGGAGCCTTCGAAGTACACGAACTGGTTGACGACGAATTGCGCGCACAGGGGGCCGGTGATGCGGTAGTAGGTGGTGCCGCCCTGTTGCCAGGACTCCACGCCCTTGCCGTGCCGGTTCCAGAAACTGTCGGGCAGCTGCAGCACGCCGGTGTAGAGCAGGTCGGAGTCTTCCAGCACCTGGTCGTTGAAATAGTCCTCCGCGGCCAAACCCAGCGCGCGCGCCTTCAGGCGCATGTTGATGTCCTTGGACACCAGCACGACCTCGCGCGCCGGATACTGCTGATGCAGGCTGCGCACCACGCCCAGGATCTGGTTGTCGGCCTTGCCCACGGGGAGTTCGGCGGGCAGGGCGTTGGCCATGGTCGTGGTCTGGAACAGCAGCCGGCCGCTGGCGTCCTTGTTGCCCAGCGTATTGAGGGCCAGGCCTTCCTCCAGGCTTTGCTCGTCGCCCATCAGCGCGTCCAGCGACCGGCTGACCTGGCGCGCGTTGCGGGCCACTTCCGACATGCCTTTCTTGTGATGGTCCAGCTCTTCGAGCGTGACCATGGGAAGGTAGACGTCGTGCTCCTCGAAGCGGAACAGCGAGCTCGGGTCGTGCAGCAGCACATTGGTGTCCAGCACGAACAGCTTGCGCCTGGCCGAGGCGGCCTTGAGCACCGGCTTGCGCGCGCGGGAGGTGCCGTTGCGCGCCGGCTTGGGCGTCAGGACGGGGACGTCGGGCGCGGGCATGGCCGCGGCCAGGCCGTGGAGCTGGGGTTGGAGGGTCTTGGCCGGAGGCTCTTCCGCGGCCGGCGGCTCGCGGCGGGCGGCGGCGCTCTCGCCCGAAGGAAAGGTCAGGATGGCTGCGGGACGGGTAGGCAACTTCGGAAGCGGCATGTGCATCACTCTCCTGTGGGACCGGCTGGCTTGCTGTCGTGACGGAGCCGGGTCCGGCTCCTATCCGATACTGCGGGCGGCTTGCAGCACCTCCTGGGCATGGCCGGGCACCCTGATGCCCCGCCATTCCTGCACGAGCACGCCATAAGCATCTATGAGAAAGGTGCTGCGCTCGATGCCGCGCACCTGTTTGCCATACATGTTCTTCTGTTTGATGACACCGTACAGGTTGCAGACGCTCTCGTCGGTGTCGGCGACGAGGGGAAAGGGCAGGGAATGCTTGGCGCAGAAGCTGTCGTGGGATTTCAGGCTGTCGCGCGAGATGCCGATCACCACGCATTTCGAATTCAGGAACTCGTCGTGCAGATCGCGGAAATTCTGGCCTTCGACCGTGCAGCCCGGCGTATGGTCCTTCGGGTAGAAATACAACACCACCGCACGCCCCCGGCATTGTCCCAGGCTGATTCGGCCTATGGTGCTGTCCGCATTGAAATCGGGGGCGGGCTTGCCGATGGCGGCAGTCATCATGGCTGGGGATCTCCGGAAGGAATGAGGGCCGCGACCACGCGCCGTCCTTCGGCCATCAGGATGTTGTATGTGCGCGAGGCGGCCTGGGTGTCCATGGTTTCCACGCCGATGCCGGCCGCCAGCAGGGGGCCGAGCAGGGCGGGAGGCAGGAAATGCTGTCGGCGGCCGGTGCCGACCAGGAGGATTTCGGGGGCGCCGGGCGGCAGCCGGGGCGCCGGCGCCTGTTCTGGGTCGTCCAGGAAGGAAAGAGGGTCGGAAGAGGGTTCGGGCAGGCCGGCCGCCTGGCGCAGCAGGGCGGGCGTGATGGCGGCCGCCTCGTGGACGGGCCAGGCCGCGACATCGCCCTCGGGCCCGAAAGCGATCGCATGGGAAAAGCGTACCTGGTTGACCTCGATATAGCCTTCACCGTATGCGGTGACGGTATTGAGCGCGGACTCGGAATCGTTGTGCAGCTTCAATAAATGCTCCGGCTGATGCTTCGATAATAGCGCACTCGCGTGGCGGGCGCGCGTCGCAGATCGGCCGCGGCGCCGGGGCGGGCCCGATTTGCCGAGGGGGTCGGCTTGCGCTAGATTAACGGGTTTTGTTGCATTGCAATCGCGCCTGCCCGCAGGCGTTTCCCGTTCGCCCCGTCCACGGTCTGCGCAGCCATCCCGCCAGCCCACGAAGATCCTGAGGATTCCCGCCATGAGGAAGTTTTCCCGCATCGAGCGCCTGCCGCCCTACGTGTTCAATATTACCGGCGAGCTCAAGATGGCGGCCCGGCGGCGCGGCGAGGACATCATCGACATGTCCATGGGCAATCCCGACGGCCCGACTCCCCAGCATATCGTCGACAAGCTGGTCGAGGCCGCCAGCCGGCCGACGACCCATGGCTATTCGGTGTCCAAGGGCATTCCGCGCCTGCGCAAGGCGATCGCCGACTGGTACCAGCGCCGCTACGAGGTCGAGCTCGACCCCGATTCCGAGGCCATCGTCACCATCGGCTCCAAGGAAGGCCTGGCCCACCTCATGCTGGCCACGCTGGACCGCGGCGACACGGTGCTGGTGCCCAATCCCAGCTATCCCATCCATATCTACGGCGCGGTGATCGCCGGCGCCAACATCCGTTCCGTGCGCATGACGCCGGGCATCGATTTCTTCGAGGAACTCGAGCGCGCCGTGCGCGAATCGATCCCCAAGCCGAAGATGATGGTGCTGGGCTTTCCCAGCAATCCCACGGCGCAATGCGTGGATCTCTCGTTCTTCGAGCGGGTGGTGGAGCTGGCGCGCGAGCACGACATCCTGGTGGTGCACGACCTGGCCTATGCCGACATCACCTTCGACGGCTTCGTGGCGCCTTCCATCATGCAGGTGCCGGGGGCGCGCGACGTGGCGGTCGAGTTCTTCACGCTGAGCAAGAGCTACAACATGGCCGGCTGGCGCGTCGGCTTCATGGTCGGCAACCGCGAGCTCGTCAATGCGCTGGCGCGCATCAAGAGCTACCACGACTACGGCACGTTCACGCCGATCCAGGTGGCCTCCATCGCCGCGCTCGACGGTCCCCAGGACTGCGTGGCGCAGATCCGCGACAAATACCGTAGCCGCCGGGACGTGCTGGCCCGCGGCCTGCACGATGCCGGCTGGGCGGTGGACATTCCCAAGGCCTCCATGTACATCTGGGCGCGCATTCCGGAGCCTTATCGGGCGCTGGGCTCGCTGGAATTCGCCAAGCAGGTGCTGACCGACGCCAAGGTGGCCGTTTCGCCGGGCATCGGCTTCGGCGAGTACGGAGACGAATACGTGCGCTTCGCGCTGATCGAGAACGAGCAGCGCACCCGCCAGGCGGTGCGCGGCATCAAGGACATGTTCCGCAAGGACGGGTTGCTGAAGTGACGCCGCCTGCCGCGCGTTGCGCGCGCGCCCGCAAGGGAGCGGCGCCGGCGGACAGGCAAGGCCGGCCCGGCGGTGTCGCTGATGGCGGCGTATCAGGTTCATGCAGTAAGGAAGGCGCGATGCGCCATGGAATGTTGGGATGAAACCGATTAAAGTGGGCCTGCTGGGCCTGGGCGTGGTGGGTGGCGGCACCTGGAAAGTCCTGTCGCGCAATGCCGAGGAAATCGCGCGTCGCGCCGGCCGGCGCATCGAAGTCTCGCGTGCGGCGGTGCGCGACCTGGCCAAGGCCCGCGGCCGCGTGGGCGACGCGGTCGAGATCGGCGACGATCCCCATGCCGTCGTGCGCGATCCGGCGATCGACATCGTGGTCGAGCTGATCGGGGGCGACACGCTGGCGCGCGAGCTGGTCCTGGAAGCCATCGCCAACGGCAAGCACGTCGTGACGGCCAACAAGGCCCTGCTGGCCAGGCACGGCAACGAAATCTTCGCGGCGGCCTCGGCGCGCGGCGTCATGGTGGCCTTCGAGGCCGCCGTGGCCGGCGGCATCCCGATCATCAAGGCCATCCGCGAAGGCCTGACCGCCAACCGCATCGAATGGCTGGCCGGCATCATCAACGGCACGACCAACTTCATCCTGTCCGAAATGCGTTCGCGCGGCCTGCCCTTCGACGAAGCCCTGGCCGAGGCGCAGCGGCTCGGCTACGCGGAGGCCGACCCGACCTTCGACATCGAAGGCGTGGACGCCGCCCACAAGCTCACGCTCCTGGCTTCGCTCGCCTTCGGCGTGCCGGTCCAGTTCGACAAGGCCTACATCGAAGGCATTTCCGGCCTGGCGCAGGAAGACATCGCCCATGCCGAGCGCCTGGGCTATCGCATCAAGCTGCTGGGCATCACCAAGAGCCGGCCCGACGGCATCGAACTGCGCGTGCATCCGGCGCTGGTGCCGGCCGAGCGCCTGCTGGCCAATGTCGAAGGCGCCATGAACGCCGTGCTGGTGAAGGGCGACGCGGTCGGCCCCACGTTGTACTATGGACAGGGCGCGGGCGAGGAGCCCACCGCCTCGGCGGTGGTGGCCGACCTGGTCGACGTCACCCGCCTGCACACCGCCGATCCGGGGCACCGGGTGCCGCACCTGGCGTTCCAGCCCGACGCCATGTCCGACAGCCCGATTCTGCCGATCGACGAGGTGCGTACGTCGTACTACCTGCGCTTGCGGGTCGATGACCGGCCGGGGGTGCTGGCCGACATCGCCCGCATCCTGGCCGATGCCGGCATTTCGATCGGCTCCATGATCCAGGAGCCGGGAGACGACTCCGGCGCGGACATCATCTTCCTGACCCACCAGGCCGTGGAGCGCGACGTCAAGCGCGCCATCGGGCATATCGGATCGCTGCCGTTCGTGCGTTCGGCAGTGACGCGCATCCGCATGGAAAACCTTGCATGAAGTACCTGTCCACCCGGGGCGGCATGGCGCCGCAATCCTTCTCCGACATCCTGCTCGAAGGGCTGGCGCCGGACGGCGGCCTGGCCATGCCCGAGTCGCTGCCGCGCGTGTCCGCCGCGCAACTCGAGGCCTGGCGCAGCCTGTCCTACCCCGAACTGGCGTTCGAGGTGCTGCGGCTGTTCATCGACGACATCCCCGCCGACGACCTGCGGCGCCTGACGCGCGAAGCCTACCGCGTCGGCGTCTTCAGCAGCGAGGACATCGTGCCCCTGCGCCCGCTGGCCGACGGCCTGCACCTGCTGGGCCTGTCCGAGGGGCCGACCCTGGCGTTCAAGGACATGGCCATGCAGTTCCTGGGCCAGGTCTTCGAGTACGTGCTCGAACGCCGCGGCACGACGCTCAATATCCTGGGTGCCACCTCGGGCGATACCGGCTCGGCGGCCGAATACGCGCTGCGCGGCAAGAAGAGCGTGTCGGTGTTCATGCTGTCGCCGCAGGGCCGGATGAGCGCGTTCCAGCGCGCGCAAATGTACACGCTGACCGACGCCAACATCCACAACATCGCGGTGCGCGGGGTGTTCGACGATTGCCAGGATATCGTCAAGGCCCTGGCGGGCGATCTCGAGTTCAAGTCGCGGTATCGCATCGGCGCGGTGAATTCCATCAACTGGGCCCGCATCGCGGCCCAGGTAGTCTATTACTTCCATGGCTGGCTGCGCGCCACGTCGGGGGCCGGCCAGGAAGTCTCCTTCGCCGTGCCCTCGGGCAACTTCGGCAATATCCTGTCCGGCCACATCGCGCGTGGCATGGGGCTGCCGGTGCGCCGCCTGGTGCTGGCCACCAACGAGAACAACGTCCTCGAGGAATTCTTCCGCACCGGCATCTACCGGCCGCGCGGCGCGCAGCACACCTACGCCACCTCCAGCCCCTCCATGGACATTTCGCGCGCCTCCAACTTCGAGCGCTTCGTCTACGACCTGGTCGACCGCGATGCGGGCCGCGTGCGCGCGCTGTGGGAGCAACTGGCGAGCGAGGGCCAGTTCGACCTGTCCTCGCACCTGCCGCTGTTCGAATCGCGCTACGGCTTCCAGGGCGGAGCGAGTACGCATGCCGATCGCCTGTCGACCATCCGCTCGGTCTATGACAAAAGCGGCGTGCTGATCGATCCCCATACCGCCGACGGCGTCAAGGTGGCGCGGCAGTACGTCGAGCCCGGCGTCCCCATGCTGGTGCTCGAAACCGCGTTGCCGGCCAAGTTCTCCGAGACCATCGAGGAAGCGCTGGGCCATCCCGCGCCGCTGCCCGCGGGCCTCGAAGACCTGGAGTCCCGTCCGCAGCGGGTCACGGTCATGGAGTGCGATGCGCAGGCGATCCGGCAGTACATCGCCGGCCACGCGCAACTCCAGGCCTAGGGCCGGCGGCGCGGGCCACGCGCCGGTTCAATAGACGTCGCGACGGTACCGGCCCGTCGCGGCGAGCGATTCCAGTTGCGCCGGTCCCAGTATCGTTTCCAGCGCCTGGTGCACGCCGGGCGCCATGCCCGCCTGGCTGCCGCAGACATAGACGGCCGCTCCGCGGCCGATCCATTCGCGCACGTCGTCGGCGGCGGCCATCAGCTTGTGCTGCACGTACACGCGTTCGCCCTGATCGCGCGAAAACGCCAGGTCCAGGCGGCGCAGGTGTCCCTTGCGCAGCCAGGCCTCGATCTCTTCCCGGTAATGGAAATCGTGGGCGCCGGTGCGTTCCCCGAACAGCAGCCAGTTTTCGTGGTCGCCCGCGTGCTCGCGGGCCTGCAGGTGGGCCCGCAGGCCGGCCAGGCCGGTGCCGTTGCCGACCAGGATCAGGCCGCGTCCCGGCTCGGGAGGATGGAAGTTGCGGTTGCTGCGGATCCGCAGCGCGATCGCGTCGCCGGGTTGGGCGCGCGCCGTCAGCCAGCCGCTGCCCGCGCCGAGTTCGCCGTCGGGCCGGCGCATCCTGCGCACCAGCAGATGCACGGCGCCCGCTTGCGGCACGGACGCGATCGAATATTCCCGATGCGGCAGCAGTTCGGGATCGTCCGCCGACCGGCGCGGCCCGATCTCGGCGATGTCGCCGGCCCGCCACTCCGGCATCGCGCCCGGCGGGCGCAGCACGATGTGAAAGCAGGGGTCGCCGGGACTGCCGGGATTGAGTTCCCGGCGTTCGGCCAGCGTCCATTGGTCGTAGCGCGGCGCTTCCCAGTCCGGCAGGTCGACGCCGCCGGCCAGCAGGCCCAGTTGGCGTTGCCAGTGGCGCAGCGCGCCGTCGTCGCCGTCGTCGACCTCGACACGGTCGAACAGCGCCCGGGCGCCGCGGTGGCGCAGCCATTCGTCCAGCAGGCGGCCGAAACGGCAGAAGTTCGCGTATTCACGGTCGCCCAGCGCCAGCACGGCATACTCCAGCCGGCTCAGTTCCGTGCCCGGCGCGGCGGCCCGCGCTTCGTCGTCCATGACGCGCGAGGCGAAGGCCATCGCCGGGTCGGGAGCGTCGCCCTCGCCGGTGGTGCTGGCAATGAACAGCATGCGGCCGGGCCGGGCCAGCAGCGCATCGTCGATCCGCGCCAGCGGCAGCACGCAGGCCGGCACGCCGGCCGCCTGCAGCGATTCCTGGGTGCGCCGCGCCAGGTCTTCGGCGCATCCTGTCTGGCTGGCGTAGGCGACCACGGTGAGCGCGTCGCCGGCCGTCGCGGGGGCCGGCGCCTGCGCCGCCTGCCTGCGCCTGGCGGCGCGCCAGGCATGGAGGCACAGCAGCAGCCATACCAGGACGAGGCCGGCCGCGGCAATGATGCGTGCGGTCATGCGCGCCTATTCCTCGCGCAGCGCGTCGAATGCCGGTGTCGCGGCGGACTCGAAACCGTCGCCCGCCCGCGATACGAACAGCGCCGCCAGGCCGTGGCGCCGGGCGTACGCCATGCCGGCGTCCGGCCCCAGCACGGTCAGCGCCGTCGCCAGCGCGTCGGCCTGCATGCACGCGCGATGGGCGACCGTCACCGACGCCAGGGCGTGCCGGACCGGCCGTCCGGTACGCGGATCGAGCGTATGGGAATGGCGCGCGCCGCCAGCGTCGAAGTAGCGCCGGTAGTCGCCCGACGTCGCGACGCAGAGGCCGTCCAGCGCAAGCAGCGCCGCCATGCCGGCATCGTCGGGCAATTCGACGGCGACCCGCCATGGGTGGCCGTCCGGCCGCCGCCCGCGGCCGCGCAGTTCGCCGCCCACCTCGACCAGGTAATGCGACGCGCCCAGTGCGTCGAGCGCCCGCGCGGCCTGGTCCACTCCGTAGCCCTTGGCGATGGATGACAGGTCCAGTTCGGCGCCGCCGGGTTGCCACACGCGGTTCGCGTCCGGATCGAACCGCAGGCGGCGCCAGTCGACGCGGGCGCGGGCGGCGGCGATCCCGGCCGCGCCGGGCGCGGCGCCGCGGCGAGGCCGGGGGCCGAATCCCCAGAGATCCACCAGCGGCCCGGCGGTCGGATCGTAGGCGCCGTCGGTGTCGCGCGCCAGCTCCCAGGCCGCCCGCAGCACGGTGAAGAACTCCGCGGGAATCGCGTGCCAGCCCGCGGGCGCGCGATTCAGGCGGCAGATGTCCGACTCCGGCAGCCAGGTGCTCATCTGGGCCTCGACGCGGTCCAGCGCGTCCTGCACGCAGGCGTGTGCCCGCCCGAGCGCGGCCCCGGGGGGCAGGACCAGCCGGACGGACCACGTGGTGCCCATCGTCTGGCCTCCCAGGTCGGCGATCGCGCCGGCGCCGTGCGGCGCGAAGGGAGTCGCGGCGGGCAGCATGGCGGCGTCCGCGGCTTATTGCGGCAGGACTTCCAGCGTGGCGGTGTAGGCCAGGCGGCGCTTCGCGGCCTGCTTGACCGAGGTCTTGGCGTCTTCGGCATCGGCGTCCAGCCAGTACATGCCGGCCTGGGGCCACTTGACCGAGAATTTGCCCGCATTGTCCGTGGTCAGCGACATTTCCCCGACCTGATCGCGGTAGCGGCCGCCGCCGCGCACGACACTCACCTTGACGCCGGCGGCCGGCTTGCCGTCGAGCATCAACTGGAAATTGGCCGATTCGCCGGCGTACAGGTCGTTGGGGTGGGTCAGGGCCACCATTTCCAGCCCCTGGCCGGTCGGCTTCAGCACCGTGGGCTTGCCGGCGGTCACGAAGGTCTCGACCCGGGTATGGGACTGCGACACTTGCAGCTTGGCCGCGCCCGCCGGCACATTGGCGTCCAGGTCCGCGGGCTTGCCGAACCAGCGCTTGGGCTGGCCGTTCTCTTCCCAGCGCGCGAACACGCCGTCATTGACCACCGCGATGCGGTACGTCCCGCTCTGCGTCAGGTTCAGGTCGAACGTGCTGCGCATCTGGCCGGTGGCGACATGCTGCGGCTGCAGCGTGGAGCCGTCGGGCGCGGCGACCTGCAGGTTATCCAGCCGCATCGGCCGGTGGTTGAAGTAGAACTTGTCGTTGCCGTTGGCCGCGTCCACCGTGACCCAGGCATCGTCGGCCGACAGCACGGTGGAGGAGGGCAGCAGCCACGAGTCGTGGGCCTGGGCGGCGAGCGGCAAGGCGAAAGCGACGGCGGCGGCCAGGCTGAGCAGGGATTTCATGCGGGACTCCAGAGGTAGGGGTAAGGGTTCAGGGAGCGAGATCGAGCGCGACGCTGCCCAGCTCGTGCTCGCCGCGGGCCTTGGCGTGCTCGGGCTGGGCGGCTGGCCAGGTGAACGGCAGGCGCAGCAATTCGCGCTCGCCTTTTTCGCGCGCGGCTTCCACCACCAGGCTGTAGCGGCCCGGCGCCAGCTCCGCCAGCGGCGATGTGTCGCCGGGAAAGCTCAGCGCATGCCGGCCGGCCGGCCGCGTGGCGCCGCTGACGCCGTCGATGGGGTAGCTGTGGTCGCGCCCGCTGCGTCGCCACCATTGGCGCAGGTCCTTGAGCCACTTGGTGCCTTCGTTGTCCTTCTTGTCGACGTCGTACCAGAGGGCGAGGTCCGCGGCCACGCTCTGGTCTTCGCGTTCGATCCAGATGGCGACATAGGGACGGTGGTATTCGGCGGCGTTCAGCCGCGGGATTTCGACGTCGACCTTGAGGTCGGCCGCCTGGGCCGGCAGGGCGAGCGTGCCGCCCAGCATGGCGGACAGAAGCAGGGTGCGCATGAATGTCCTCGTCGGGTCAATGTATGAAAAGCAGGGCCAGCACCACGGGCGCGACGATGCCCAGGCCGACCATGGGCCACGTGGCGCCGCGGCTGCCTGCGTGCATCTTGAGCAGGAACAGGCCGGTCACGGAAAAGACCAGGCAGGCCGCGGCGAAGATGTCGATGAACCAGCTCCAGGCGGCGCCGGTGTTGCGGCCCTTGTGCAGGTCATTCAGGTAGGAAATCCAGCCGCGGTCCGTGAGCTCGTATTCGACCTCGCCGCTATGGCGGTCGATGGATAGCCAGGCATCGCCGCCCGGGCGCGGCAAGGAAAGGTAGATTTCGTCGGCCGACCATTCCGCCTCGCGCGTGCCGGCGGCGATCGACCACCGGTCGGCCAGCCAGTCCCGGACCTGCGCCGGGAGAGGCGCCTTGGCGCCGGCCGCGATGCCGGCCGCGGCGGTGCGCGCCAGCAGCTCCGGGGGCAGCTCGGCGGTGCGCGAGACGACCTGCGGGTCGGCCTCGATCGCTCCGGCATGGTTGAGCGTGATGCCCGTGGCGGCAAACGCCAGCATGCCCAGCAGGCACAAGGCCGAGCTGATCCAGTGCCATTGATGCAGCGTTTTCAGCCAATAGGCGCGGCGCTTGGGGTCGGGTTTGCGGTTCATGTCGAGGGGCGGCAAGCGCGAAATTCTAACACTAATGAGAATTAATCTCACGCCATGCCCCGCTTTTCGCCGGCTGGCCGGGCAGGGCTTGCAGCTAGAATGGCCCGCATGTCCATCACTCCGAACACGGCCGCGGCGCCACCGCCGGCGCTGCAGGCGGTCGACCTGGTCAAGCGCTATGGCCGGCGCACGATCATCGACGGGCTGTCGTTCGAAGTGCGGCGCGGCGAGTGCTACGGACTGCTGGGTCCCAACGGCGCCGGCAAGACCACGACCCTGCGGGCGCTGCTGGGCCTGATCCCTTATGAAGCCGGCATGATCCGCATGCTGGACCGGGACATCCCGGCACAGGCGCGCGCGGCCCGCGCGCGCGTCGGGGTGGTGCCGCAATCGGACAACCTGGACCCCGATTTCACCATCGAGGAAAACCTGCTGGTCTTCGGGCGCTATTTCGGCATGCGCGACCGCGATATCCGCCGGCGCATCCCGGGGTTGCTGGAATTCGCCGCGCTGACCGCCCACGCCCGTTCGCGCATCAACGAACTGTCGGGCGGCATGAAGCGGCGCCTGACGCTGGCGCGGGCGTTGATCAACGACCCCGACCTGATCGTCATGGACGAACCGACCACCGGCCTGGACCCGCAGGCCAGGCACTTGATCTGGGAACGCCTGAAGGCGCTGCTGTCGGAAGGCAAGACGCTGTTGCTGACGACGCACTTCATGGACGAGGCGGAGCGGCTGTGCCACCGCCTGGGCGTGCTCGACCGCGGCCACCTGATCGCCGAAGGCGCGCCGCGCGCGCTGATCTCGCGCCATGTCGAACCCCAGGTGGTGGAGGTCTACGGGGAGGGCATGGCGGCCTGGTTGCAGGCGCATCGCGAGCGCCTGCAGGCCCGCCTGGAAATGAGCGGCGAGACGGTCTTCTGCTACACCTGGCAGGCCGAGCCCATCGTCCGCACCCTGCAGGACCGCGACGACCTGCGTTATCTGCACCGGCCGGCCAATCTCGAGGACCTTTTCCTGCGGCTTACCGGCCGCGGCATGCGGGAGGAAACATGAGCGCCGCCGGATGGGGCTGGCCGCGGCCGGGCAGGCTGTGCCTGGCGGTGTTGCGACGCAATTTCCTGGTCTGGCGCAAGACGGCGTGGTCCACCGTGCTGGGCGACGTGTTCGACCCGTTGATCGTGCTGCTGGCCCTGGGCCACGGGCTGGGCGGCCTGCTGCCCGCCATCGACGGGGTGTCCTACATTACTTTCCTGGCGGCGGGCTCCATCTGCATGGGCACGCTGTACGGCGCCACCTTCGAGGCGACCTACAACGCGTTTTCCCGCCTGCAGATCCAGCGCACCTGGGACGCCATGCTGAACACGCCGCTGTCGCTGGACGACGTGGTATGGGCCGAGATCCTCTGGGCGACGGCCAAGGCGCTCAAGAGCGGGATCGCGATCCTGGCGGTGGCCGCGGCGCTGGGCATCGCGCGCCATCCGGCCATGCTGTGGATCCCGCCCATCCTTGCGCTGGCGGGCCTGGCGTTCGCGGCGCTGGCCATGGTGGTGAGCGCGCTGGCCCGCAGCTACGATTTCTTCATGTACTACTTCACGCTGGGCATCACCCCCATGGTGTTCCTGTCGGGCGTGTTTTTCCCGGTTTCGCAATTGCCGCCGTTGCTGGTGGGCGCGGTGCAGGTCCTGCCGCTGGCGCCAGCCGTCAACCTGATCCGCCCCCTGGTGCTCGGCCAGTGGCCGCCCGATCCCTGGCTGGACCTGCTGCGGCTGGCGGCCACGGCGGCCGTGGCCATCTGGCTGGCCTCCGTGCTGATGCGGCGGCGCCTGCTGCGCTAGTCGGTATTTCCCTTCTCCACGCCGTGGGTCCGCCGTGAGTCCCTTGTTGCTCAGTCCCGTCAACTTCATCGCCATCGCCCTGGGCGCGGCGCTCGGCGCCTGGCTGGGCTGGCTGCTGGGCCTGTGGCTGAACACCCATGCCGCGGCATGGCCTGGGGCACGCTGGCGGTGGGTACGCCGCGTTCAGCCTGGCGGCGTCGCTGGCGCTGACGGTGCTGGGGCTGTATAGCGCGCACGTCCTGCGCTGAGCGCGTCGTCGAGCGCCCGCGCCGCCCGCAGGCCGCTGCGCACGGCGCCTTCCAGTACGCCGGGGTAGCCGGTATCGGTCCAGTCCCCGGCCAGGACCAGGCGCGGCCATGGCGTGCGGGCCGGCGGCCGCGCCAGGCCGGGCACGGCGGAGAACGTGGCCCGCTTTTCGACCACCAGCGCCCGGGCGGCGACTTCCGGCATGGGCGGCAGGCGGGCCGGGTGGCGCGCCAGTTGCGCGCGGACCTGCTCGACCAGCCCCTCGCCGAAGCCGGTCCGGCCGGCTTCCCGCACGGCGCCCGCGGCGCTGACGACCACCGCCAGTTCGCCTTCGCAGTCACTGTCGCGGCCGGCCAGCCATGAGCGATCGAACAGCCATTGGCCGTGATGGCCGCGCGACGCGTCCTCGTTCAGCATCATCATGGGCCGGGGCAGGCGCCATGCGCCCAGCAGCTTCAGGGTGAGGGTGGCGATGGGCTGGTACCGGTAGGCCTGGAGCATGGACAGCAGTTCGCGGCTGCCGTCGGCCGCCGGCAGATCCCGGAGCAGCCGCGCCGCCGCGTAGGGCGGGACGGCCAGGACGGCGCCGGCATGGGACTCGCCGTCTATCCGGATGCCGTCGCGTCCGGCCTCGAGCTTGCGGGCGGGACAACCCAGGCGCAGATCGCACAGGTGGGCGGCGGCTTCCGGCCAGAGGGCGCCGAGATCGACGCGCGGCAGCAGCAGGTCGGATGCCGCGCGCCGGCCGCCCAGGCTGTCGCGCAGCACGCAGGCGAACAGCCCGGCGCTGGCCGACTCGGGCGGCGTATTCAGGGCCGCCAGGCAGAGCGGCGCCCACAGCAGGCGGCGCGGCGCCTCGGGCTGGCCATGCCTGTCGAGCAAGTCCCGCACGGTCCAGTCGGCCGGCACCCGCCAGCCTGTGCGCCGCAAGCCCAGCATCAGGCGCAGCACGGCCCGCCTGCCGCCATGGCCCAGGCCCCGGGCGCGCAGGAGAGCGGCGAGCGCATGCAGCGGCGCGGGCAGGCGCGGCGCATGCAGGCGAAAGGCGCCGTCGGCGCTTTCCAGGTGCAGCGGGCTGCGCAGCAGGCCGGCGCCGGGATCGCAGTCCAGCCGCCGCATCAGCGCCAGCGTTTCGGCGTAGGCGCCCAGCAGGATGTGCTGGCCGTTGTCCAGCGGGTGGTCGAAGTCGGGATGATCGAGTCGCCGGGCCCGTCCGCCCATGGTGCGGGACGCTTCGTAGACGGTGACGCGATGGCCCGCGTCGCGCAGCCGCAGCGCCGCGGCCAGCCCCGCCCAGCCGGCGCCGACGACCGCGATGCTCACCGCGCCAGCCGGGCGACGAGTCCGCGCCCGCCGCCGACCCAGGTTTTCCACGCGAGCCAGAGCTTGCGCAAGGGCGTGAGCGCGATACGCTGGTGCAGCACCTGCCAGCCGTCGCGTTCGATTTCCTGGAGCAGGGCGTGGTAGATGGCGGCCATCATGAGGCCGGGACGCTGGGCGCGCCGGTCCTCGGGCGGCAGGTCGCGCATGGCGTCCCGGTAGAGCGCACGCGCACGCTCGGTCTCGAAGCGCATGAGCTGCGAGAAACCGTCGGAGTACCGGCCGTTGAGGATGTCGGCCGCCTTGACGCCGAAGCGTTGCAGGTCCTCGACCGGGAGATAGATGCGGCCGCGCCGGGCGTCGTCGCCGACGTCGCGGATGATGTTGGTGAGCTGGAAGGCCAGTCCCAGCTTTTCGGCATAGGCCAGGGTCCGGGGATCGCTGTAGCCGAAGATGCCGGCCGACAGTTCGCCCACCACGCCCGCCGCGTGCCAGCAGTATTTGCGCAGTCCCGCCCAGTCCAGGTAGCGCGTCTGGTCCAGGTCCATTTCCATGCCGTCGATCACGGCCAGCAGCCGCTCGCGCGTGATGCCGCTGGTCTCCAGGTGCGGGCCCAGGGCGAGCGTCACGGGGTGTTCGGCGCGGCCGGCGTACATCTGGTCGACCTGGGTGCGCCACCATGCCAGCTTGATGCGCGCCACCGACGGGTCGGCGCATTCGTCGACCACGTCGTCGACCTCGCGGCAGAAGGCATAGAGCGCGGTGATGGCGCGCCGGCGCTCGGGCGGCAGGAACAGGAAGGCGTAGTAGAAGCTGGATCCGCTCTTGGCGGCTTTTTCCTGGCAGTATTCGTCGGGCGTCATGTCAGTCGCTCCCAAGGGACTGACATGCCCCTTCGGGGGCAGCGAACGTAGTGAGCGTGGAGGGTCGTTTCATCTCGGTACATCATAGCGTCGAGCGCCTGCGCGACGCATCCAACGGTGCTGCTCGATCCGGCACGCCGCGGAGCCGGCTTTGCCGGTCCGCCGGCGTGATTCCCTTGAGGGGATGAGCCGAACGGTCCTACCCCAGCGCACGCCACAGCATGATCGCCCAGTCCCGCGCGCCCAGTTGGGGCCGGTTCAGGAAAACGTCGCAACCCGATCGTTCGATGCGTTCCAGGATGCGCAGGCCGCCTTGCACCACCAGCCTGAGTTCCAGTCCGATGCGGCCGGGCAGCCGCCTGCATAACGGCAGGCCGGAGTGTAGCAGCGCCCGCGTGCGTTCGACCTGCATGCCCATGAGCGCTCGCCACCGGTCGTCGATGCGATGCGCCGCGATATCGTCCTCGGACACGCCGAAGCGCCACATGTCCTGTCGGGGCAGATAGACGCGGCCTTTGTTCCAGTCCAGCCGCACGTCCTGCCAGAAGTTGGCGAGCTGCAGGCCGGTACAGACGGCGTCGGCGTCCCGCTGGTTGGCCGGATCCGCGGCGCCGTACAGATGCAGCATGAGACGGCCGACCGGGTTGGCCGAACGCGCGCAATAATCGAGCAGCCGGTCGTAGTCCGGATACCGGGTGACGGTCACGTCCTGCTCGAACGCCGACAGCAGGTCGTAGAAAGGGGCGATGGGCAACTGGTGTCGCGAGATGGTGCGCGCCAGCGGCTCGAAGACGGGGGCCAGCGCCGGATCGAATCCCGTCGCCTGCGCCTGGCCGACGGCGCCGATCCTGTGCAGCCCGGCGCGGTAGGCATCGAGCGCGGCCAGCCGCGACGCGGCGTCCGCCGGTCCTTCGTCCGCGATATCGTCGGCGCTGCGCGCGAAGCGATAGATGTCGGCGACCGCGCGGCGCAGCCGGCGCGGCAGCAACAGGGAAGCGACAGGGAAGTTTTCGTAGTGGTCGACCGCCATGCATTCATCCGGGCGCAGGGCTTCCTGCGACACTGCATTTTAATGATACGGCGCGGCGGGGCCGATACCGGCCTGGGGTAGACTACGGGGCACAGGACTGACCCCCATGCCCCGCCCCATTTCCGCCACGGTTTCCACAGCAGCGCTCGCCCACAACCTGGACACGGTCCGGCGCCATCTCGAAGCGGCGGCGCGCGAGGCGGGCACGCCCGCGCCCTCGATCTGGGCCGTCATCAAGGCCAATGCCTACGGGCACGGCATCGAGCGGGCGGTGGCGGGCTTCTCGGCCGCGCAAGGCCTGGCCATGCTGGACCTGGCCGAGGCCGTGCGCTGTCGCGAGGCCGGGTGGGGCGGCCCGATCCTGATGCTCGAAGGTTTTTTTTCCACGTCGGACATCGAGATCCTGGATCGCTACCATCTGACCACGGTCATCCACCACCGCGACCAGCTCGACATGCTCGAGTTCTCCAAGCCCGGGCGCCGGCTCGACGCCTACGTCAAGCTCAACAGCGGCATGAACCGGCTGGGGTTCGGCGAAGCCGCCTATCGCGAAGCCTATTCCCGCGCCCGCTACCTGCGCGACCTGGGCGTCCTGGGCACGCTGGGCAAGATGACGCACTTCGCCACGGCCGACGGACCGGCCGGCATCGGCGAGCAGCTCGCCTGCTTCGAGCGGGTCACGCGCGGCCTGTCCGGACCGGTGAGCGTGTGCAACTCGGCGGCCACGCTGCGCTTTCCGGAAGCGGCCGCGCGCGCGGACCACGCGGCCTGGGTGCGGCCCGGCATCTGCCTGTACGGCGCCACGCCGTTCGAGGACACGCCGGCCGCCGCCTATGGCCTGCGGCCCGCCATGACACTGAGCGCGGAGATCATCGCCACCCAGAACCTGCGTCCCGGCGACGCGGTCGGCTACGGCGGGCTGTTCCGCGCGGAACGCCCCATGCGCGTGGGCGTGGTCGCCTGCGGCTATGCCGACGGGTACCCCCGCCATGCCGGAACCGGCACGCCGGCCACCGTGGGCGGCGTGCCGACGCGGCTGGTGGGCCGCATCTCCATGGACATGCTCATGGTCGACCTGGAGCCGGTGCCGGCGGCCGGCATCGGCACGCGGGTCGTGCTGTGGGGAGAAGACGGACCCTCGGTGGACGACGTGGCGCGCGCCGCCGGGACCATCGGCTACGAGCTCCTGTGCGCGGTGGCGCCGCGCGTGCCCGTGTCGCGGGCCGATTGAATGCCGCAAACCCGATGACGGAGAACTCCATGAAAGACATGTGCGTGTTGGTGACGGGCGCGACCCGGGGCATAGGCTGGGCGCTCAGCCGCCGGCTGGCCGATCTCGGCTGCCATGTGGTCGGCCTGGCGCGCAATGCGGCGGACGTCGATTTCCCGGGATACCTGTATTCCTGCGACCTGTCCGACGCGGGCCGCACCGAGGACGTGCTGCGCGAAATCCGCGACAAGTTCCCGGTCGACGCGCTGGTCAACAACGCCGGCGTGTCGTCGCGCCAGGCGCTGGGCGAGATCGACCTTGCCACGCTGTACGGCGTGTTCGACCTCAATGTGCGGGCCGCCGTGCAGGTCACGCAGGCCTTCGTGGAATCCATGAAAGTCCGGCGCCGCGGCCGCATCGTCAACGTGTGCAGCCGCGCCATGCTGGGCGCCTCCGAACGCACCAGCTATGCCGCGGCCAAGAGCGCGCTGGGCGCCTGCACCCGCACCTGGGCGCTGGAGCTCGCCGAATACGGCATCACCGTCAATGCGGTGGCGCCGGGCCCCATCGAAACCGAATTGTTCCGCCTGAACCACCCGGTCGGCGGAGAAGCCGAAAGGCGTTCGCTGGCTTCCATTCCCATGAACCGTTTCGGCACGCCCGACGAAGTGGCGGCCCTGGTCGCGTTCCTGCTGTCGGACGACGCCAGTTTCATCACCGGCCAGATCATCGGCGTGGACGGCGGCGGCACGCTGGGCATCAGGCGCTGAGCCGCGGGGGCGCGCCAGGCCGGCCGTCATCGTCCGGGATAGAGCTGGGCATAGACCTCGCGCGCCAGGGCCTGGAGTTCGGCCGTCGGCAAGTCGGCGCTGAGCGCATAGCCGTAGCCGTCCTCCATCCAGTAGAACGATTCCCCGTCCTCCTTGCGCAGGGACCGGAAGGCAGTCTCGCGCGGCGCGGCGCCGTCCGGAAACACGGCGACGTACAGCGTGGTGCGCCGGCCCCGGGCGTCTTCGTACATGAACTGGGCGCGCGGCGCCGGGGCGCCGGGCAGCAGGCGGCCGCCCAGCAGCCGGAACCCGCGGTCCTGCAGGACGGGGGCATGCAGCGGGCGCCCCAGCCGCCGGCTCAGCCATTGCACCAGGTGATCCTGTTCGCTGCCGGAGACTTCCACCGGATGCCGGACTTCGGGCGTGTACACGGCATAGGCGACCGCGGCGTCCCGCACGAACGCCGGCGCCGAGGCGAGCCGGTCGGCCGGCCCGGCGGAGCCCGGCCAGAAATGGCCGGCGGCCGCGCCGATCGCCAGCAGCGCCACGGCCGCGGCGGCCCGCGCCCAGGGCGCGGCGTCGCGGCGCCGCCGATGGCGCATGACCGTCGCGGCCATGGCCCCGGGCGTCGCGCCCGGCTCCTGCGCACGGTGCCAGGCGCGCAGGCCGCTGCGCTGGGCCTGCCATTCGGCCGCGCGCACGGCCTGCTCGGGATGCGCCCGCAGATAGGCCAGCACGGCGGGCAGCCGCGCGGCGTCGAGTTGTCCGTCGACGAACGCGTGCAGATCGCCGTCGTCGATGGAGGACGTGCTTTCCGTCATTTCTTTACCAGCTCCAACGCGGGCCGCGGCAGTTCGCCGCCCGGCGGTCCCATCATGGCGCGCACGCTTTCCCGGGCGCGATGCAGGCGCGACATGACCGTGCCGATCGGCACCCCGAGTATGTCGGCGGCCTCGGCATAGGTGTACTCCTCGACGCTGACCAGCAGCAGCACGGTGCGCAGCGCCGGCGGCAGGCGCGCCACGGCCCGCTGCAGGTCGATCATTTCCGGCGCGCGCGCCAGCGGCTCGTGCGACGGCTCGTTCGCCTGCTCCAGGCTGGCATGGCCGTCGTCGTGGCGGCGGTCCCGCGCCTGGTTCAGGTACAGGTTGTGCATCAGGGTCATGAGCCAGGCGCGCAGGGCGGTGCCTGGCCGCCATAGCGGCCATTTCGCGCAGGCGCGTTCCAGCGTGTCCTGGACCAGGTCGTCGGCCTGCGCCGCGTTGCCCGTCAGCAGGCGGGCGTAGCGGCGCAGGGCCGGGACGTGGGACAGGGCCTGCTCGACACCCATGTGGGCGGGGGGGCAGCGCCTACCTCAAGGCTGGGCGACGTGCCAGGCGCCGATCACGCCGTCGCCGGTGCGGTCGCCGGGCGCCTTGTCCTTGACCCAGTAGTACAGCGGCCGGCCCTTGTAGGCCCACTGCTTGCTGCCGTCGTCGCGGGTGACGACCGTGTAGTCGCCTTCCGGCTTGGCATCGGCGGAGGCTTTCAGCGGAGGCCAGTTGGCGGCGCACTTGTCGTTGCAGACGCTCTTGCCCGAGTTGGGCGTGTCCTTGTCGAAAACGTACAGGGTCATCTGCTTGTCCCCGACCAGCGCGCCGTCCTGGACGGACGCGGGAGGCGCGGCGAGGGCGCTGCCGGCGGCCAGCAGGCCGGCCAGCGCAAGGGCGGAAAGAAAAAGGGAACGCATCGTCATGGAGGACCTCCGTGGTTGGGTTGCATAGCGGTTAACACCGATCCCGGCGGATTTATTCCATCCTGGGGCACGTCGTTCCTGCCCCGGGGCGCCCCAAGGCGAAACGCCCGCCCGGAAAGCCGTCCGAGGCGCGATGCCGGGGACATTTCCACGTCTTCCCGCCGCGGCCGCCCGTCGTCGAGTGTAGACTGCCGGCCTATATGGCAAAAAGCAAAACCGTCTATGCCTGCGCCGGCTGCGGCGGCACGACGCCCAAATGGCAGGGCCAGTGCCCGCATTGCGGCGCCTGGAACACGCTCGAGGAAACCCGCGACGCGCCGGCGCCGGGCGGACACCGCTATGCGCCGCTGGCGGCCGCCAGCCCGGTGCGCAGCCTGGCGGACATCGAAGCCCGCGAATTGCCGCGCCAGCCCACCGGCCTGCCGGAATTCGACCGGGTGCTGGGCGGCGGGCTGGTCGCCGGGGCGGTCGTGCTGATCGGCGGCGACCCGGGCATCGGCAAATCGACCTTGCTGCTGCAGGCCCTGGCGGCCATGTCGGCTTCCGAGCGGGTGCTGTACGTGACCGGCGAGGAATCGGCCGAGCAAGTGGCGCTGCGGGCCCGCCGGCTGGGGTTGGCGACCGGGGCGGTGAGCCTGCTGGCGGAGATCCGCCTGGAGGCGATCCAGGCGGCGCTGGCCGACCAGCGGCCGGCCGTCGCCGTCATTGACTCGATCCAGACGCTGTATTCCGGGGAACTGAGCTCGGCGCCCGGCTCGGTGTCGCAGGTCCGGGAATGCGCGGCCCAGCTCACGCGCCTGGCCAAGCAGACGGGCGTGCCGATCGTGATGATCGGCCACGTGACCAAGGACGGCGCCCTGGCCGGCCCGCGCGTGCTCGAGCACATCGTCGACACCGTGCTGTATTTCGAGGGCGACACCCATTCCTCGTTCCGCCTGGTGCGGGCGTTCAAGAACCGCTTCGGGGCGGTCAACGAACTGGGGGTGTTTGCCATGACCGACCGCGGGCTGCGCGGCGTGGCCAACCCTTCGGCGCTGTTCCTGTCGCAGCACGAGCGCCAGGTGCCCGGCTCCTGCGTCATGGCCACACAGGAAGGCACGCGGCCGCTGCTGGTGGAAATCCAGGCCCTGGTCGACAGCGCCCACGTGCCCAATCCGCGCCGCCTGTCGGTGGGGCTGGAGGGCAATCGCCTGGCCATGCTGCTGGCGGTGCTGCACCGCCACGCCGGGGTGGCCACTTTCGACCAGGACGTGTTCGTCAATGCCGTGGGCGGGGTCAGGATCTCCGAGCCGGCGGCCGATCTGCCCGTGCTGCTGGCCATCATGTCGTCGCTGCGCGACCGTCCGCTGCCGCGCGGCCTGGCGGCATTCGGCGAAATCGGGCTGGCGGGCGAGATCCGGCCCGCGCCGCGCGGCCAGGAACGCCTGCGCGAAGCGGCCAAGCTCGGTTTTTCCACGGCCTTGATTCCCAAGGCCAATGCGCCCCGCCAGCCGATCGACGGGTTGGAAGTGTGGGCGGTGGACCGGCTCGACGCGGCGCTGGAGCGCCTGCGATGACCGCGCGCGGACCAGGCGGGGTTCCCGGGCGGCCGGCGGGAGCGGGGCGTTGAGCATGTTCGTGGTGCTCGCGGGCTGCCTGCTGTCCGGCGCGGCCATCGGCTTCCTGGGCGGCGTGCTGGGCATCGGCGGCGGGCTGATCGCCATCCCCGTGCTGGGCATGGCCCTGGGCATGAGCCAGCAGATGGCGCAAGGCACTGCGCTCATCATGGTCCTGCCCACCGTGCTGGTCGCCGTGCGCAAATACCACCAGCACGAACGCATCGACCTGGGCGTGGCGGCGGCGGGGGCCGTCGGCGCCATGTCCAGCACCTGGATCGGCGCCCGCCTGGCGCTGGGCATGGATCCCATGGCGTTGCGGCGCGGCTTCGCCGTCTTCCTGTTCTGCATCGGCCTGTACTATGTCTGGCAGACTTGGCGCCGCCGCCGCGGGTCGCCGGCGCAGGCCCGTTCCGGCCGGCCCGCGCCGGTCCTGACGCGCGCGCATTCGCTGGTGCTCGGCATGGTCGCCGGCACGCTGGGCGGCTTCTTCGGCGTCGGAGGCGTGCTGCTGGTGGTGCCGTTCATGACCATCGTGTATCGCCTGTCCCAGACCATGGCGCAGGCGCAGGCCCTGGCCATGGTGATCCCCGGTTGTTTCGTCGCCCTGGCGACCTATACCTGGGGCGGCCAGGCCGACTGGCTGGTGGGCGTGCCGCTCGCGGCGGGCAGCCTGCTGTGCGTGCAACGCGGCGTGCGGCTGGCGCACCAACTGCCGGAAGCGGCCCTGCGCGGGGCGTTCGCCGCCATGCTGTTTTCCACGGTGATGCTGCTGCTCCTCGAAACGGCGTGACGCCGCCGCGAATCCCGTTACCATTGCTCCCATGAGCAATTCCGCATCCCGTCGCGTTCCCCCGTCCGTTCCCGGTTTCACCGGCCTGCTGAAGCTGGCCGCGCGCATGACCCTGCGCGATGCCCGGGCCGGCGAGCTGCGCCTGCTGATGCTGGCGCTGGTGGTGGCGGTGGCCGCGGTCGGCAGCGTCGGCTTCCTGTCCGACCGGGTCGGGCGCGCCCTGGAGCGCGATGCCGGCCAGATGCTGGGCGGCGACCTGGTGCTGGAGGCCGACGAGCCCATTCCCGCCGCTTTCCTCGAAGCGGCGCGCGGGGAAGGCCTGGCGGTGGCTCGCACCTGGCAGTTTCCCTCCATGGCGAGCGCGGGTGACGCCATGCAATTGGCGGCGGTCAAGGCGGTCGAGCCGGGCTATCCCCTGCGCGGGGCGTTGCGCGTGGCCGACGCGCCGGGCGGTCCCGCCGTCGCGGCGCGCGGGATTCCCCAGGCCGGCACCGCATGGGTCGACGCCCAGTTGCTCGCGGCGACCGGCCTGCATATGGGCGACACGATCGCCCTGGGCAATGCGCGCTTTCGCATTGCCCGTGTGATCGCCTACGAGCCCGACCGGGGGATGCGTTTCGTCAATGTCGCGCCCCGCGTCATGATCGCGGCCGCCGACCTGCCGGCCACAGGGCTGGTGACGATCGGCAGCCGGATCGGCTACGGCATGGCGGTGGCGGGGGAGCCGCAGGCGGTCGCGCGCTATTCCGGCTGGCTGCGGCCGCGGCTGACGCGGGGGCAGGACATCGCCACCCTGGAGACGGGCCGTCCGCAGGCGCGGCTGGCGCTGGACCGCGCCCAGCGCTTTCTTTCGCTGGTGGCCCTGCTGGCCGCCATGATCTCGGCGGTGGCGGTGGCGCTGGCCGCCCGCCGCTTCATGCTGCGCCACGTGGACGGCACGGCGGTCATGCGCTGCCTGGGGGCCACGCGTGCGCAGGTCGCCTGGCTGCTGCTGGTGGAGTTCACCCTGCTGGCCGCGGCAGCGTCCATCCTCGGCGGCATCCTCGGCTACGTCGTGCACGAAGGCCTGGTCGCCGCGCTGGGGGCGCTGATACAGGCCGACCTGCCGCCGGCCACGCCGCTGCCCGCCGTGCAAGGCGCGCTGGCCGGCGGCTGGCTGTTGCTGGGATTCGCGCTGCCGGCGCTGGCCCGCCTGCGGCGCGTGTCGCCGGCGGGCGTGCTGCGTCGTGAATTCCGCCGCGTGCCCGGCCGCAGCCTGGCGGGCTACGCGGTCGGCACGGCCGGTTTCGCGGGGCTGTTGCTGTGGTTTGCCGGCGATCTGCGCCTGGGCGCGTCGGTCGCGGGCGGGTTCATGGGAGCCTGCGCGATATTCGGATTGCTGGCCTGGGGCTGCCTGGCCGCGCTGACCCGGCTGCGCACCACGGCGGCGACGCCGCCCGCCCTGCGTTTCGCGCTGGCGGGGCTGGTGCGGCGGCGCGGCGCCGGAATCGTCCAGATCTGCGCGCTGGCGGTGGGGCTGATGGCGCTGCTGCTCCTGGCCATGACGCGCACCGACCTGCTGGCCGGCTGGCAGCGCACGCTGCCGCCCGACGCGCCCAACCGCTTCCTCATCAATATCCAGGCCGGCCAGCGACAGGCGGTCATGGAACGCCTGCGGCAGGCGGGACTGGACGGCATAGAACTCCATCCCATGGTGCGGGGCCGCCTGCTGGCGATCAACGGCCGGACGGTGTCGCCCGCCGATTACCAGGAGCCGCGCGCGCGCAGGCTGGTGGACCGCGAGTTCAACCTTTCCTACGCGCGAGCCGTCCCGCCCTACAACCGGATCGCCGAGGGCCGGCCGCTGGATCCGGACGCGGCGGAAGTCTCCATGGAATCCGGCATCGCCGATACGCTGGGCATCGCGCTGGGCGACACGCTGCGCTTCGACGTGGCGGGGCGGGAGATCGACGTGGCGGTCACCAGCCTGCGCGCCGTGGACTGGGACACCATGCGGGTCAACTTCTTCGCCATCATGACGCCGCAGGCGCTGCAGGGCATGCCGCAGACCTGGATCACTTCCTTCCATCTGCCCGACGCTTCGTCCGGCGTGACGCGACGCTTGCTGCGCGACTTTCCCAACCTGACGGTGTTCGACGTCGACACCATCGTCGGCCAGTTGCAGTCGGTGCTGGACCGGGTGATCGCCGCCGTGCAGCTCCTGTTCCTGTTCACATTGGCCGCGGGCGTGCTGGTCCTGGCCTCGGCGCTCGCCGCCACCCGCGACGAGCGCATGCGCGAAGCGGCGCTGATGCGCGCGCTAGGCGCGACGCGCCGGCAACTGGCGCGCGCGCAGCGCATCGAGCTCCTGGCGCTGGGCGGGGTAGCGGGGCTGCTGGCGGCCGGCGGCGCCAGCGCGCTGGCCTGGATCCTGGCCAGCCAGGTTTTCGACTTCCACCTGGAGTTCAGCGTGTGGCCATGGTTCGCCGGGCTGGCTGCCGGCATGGGCAGCGCCTGGGCCGGGGGCGCGACGGCGTTGCGCGGCGTGCTGCGCACGCCTCCTCTGGTCACCCTGCGCGAGGCTTGAATGACGAACGTGCCGGCCATATTCGAACCCTACGACCATACCCGGACCGTGTATGAGCAGATCGGCGGCGAAGCCGGCGTGCGCGAATTGGTGGACCGCTTCTACGATCTGATGGACATTGAGTCCGATTTCGCGGAATTGCGGGCGCTGCACGGACCGACGCTGGAGCGTCCGCGCGAACGCCTGTTCTGGTTCCTGTGCGGCTATTTCGGCGGCCCCGACCATTATGTGCAACGCTTCGGGCATCCGCGGCTGCGGGCCCGGCACCTGCCGTTTCCCATCGGCGAGCGGGAGCGGGACCAGTGGGTGGCCTGCATGGGCCGCTCGATGAAAGACCTGGGCTATCCCGAGCCGCTGGCCGAGCGGCTGCTGCACGCGTTCTACGGCACGGCCGACTGGATGCGCAATCGTGCCGGATGATCGCTGCGGCTATCTCGCCTGGCCGGGAGCGGCGCCCGGCGCCATGCTGTTCGATCCGCGCCGGGTGAGCGAACCCGGCCCCGGGCTGTTCGATCCGCGGGCCTACGGCGACGACGCCCGCGCGGTGGCCGCCGGCGGCCGGCAGGCCGCCTGGTTCGTGCGCGGCGGGTTCGGCGACGCGGTGCTGCGCGGCTTCCGCCGCGGCGGGTTCGCGGCGCGTATCAGCGCCGCGTCCTATCTGTGGCAGGGCGAGTCGCGCACCCGCTCCTTCGCGGAATACCGCCTGCTGCAGGACCTGCACGCGCGCGGCCTGCCCGTACCGGCCCCGCTGGCCGCCGCCTATTGGCGGCGAGGGTGGTCCTATCGCGCGGCCATCCTGGTGGAGCGGCTGCCCGAGGTCCAGCCGCTGGCGCGCAGCCTGGACCGGCCGGCCTGGCGCGCGGTGGCGCGGGCCGTCGCCGCCATGCATGACGCGGGGGTATGGCATGCCGATCTCAATGCCTACAATGTCCTGCTCGACCCCGCCGGCCGGGCGTGGCTCATCGATTTCGACCGCGGTCGCGGCGGCGGCCTGTCGGAAGGGGCGCGGCGCGACAACCTGCAGCGGCTGCGCCGCTCGCTGCGCAAGGTGGGGGGCGAGGCCGGACTGCGCTATTGGGAGCGCATCGCGGCCGAATACCGGTCGCTGCGCCAGGCGGGCAGCGCCTGATTTCCCGGGCGCCGCCGCCGGACGGGGCAGGCCTGCCGGGCATGACACGGCGTAGCCAAAAGGCTTTATGATTTTGCCCTTTATCCAAGCACCAAGGCAGAGGCTCGCTATGGGATTCTACGCGGCGAAACGGATCGCGCTGGGCGCGGCGATGGCGGCGGCCGCAGTGGCCGCCTGCGCGCAGGACAAGGTCCTGAACGTCTACAACTGGGCGGAGTACACCGCCCCGGACACGCTGCCGGGATTCGAGCGCGCCACCGGCATCAAGCTGCGCTACGACGTCTACGACAACAACGACACGCTGCAGGCCAAGCTGCTGACCGGCAAGTCGGGCTACGACGTGGTCGTGCCGTCCACGCATTACGCCGCGCGCCAGCTCGAGGGCAGCCTCTTCCAGAAGCTGGACAAGGACAAGATCCCCAACTGGAAATACCTGGATCCCGAGATCATGGCCCTGGTGGCCACGGTCGATCCCGGCAACCAATACCTGGTGCCGTGGGGCTACGGCACCAACGGCCTGGGATACAACGTCACCAAGGCCAGGGCCGCGCTCGGCGCGGACGCCGACCTGGGCAACTGGGACATGCTGTTCCAGCCCGAAAACGCCGCCAAGCTGCAGGGCTGCGGCATTTCCATACTCGACGAAGCCGCGCAGGTCTTTCCGGCCGTGCTGCATTACCTGGGCAAGGATCCCAACAGCAGCGATCCCTCCGACTACAGGGAAGCCCTGGCGCTGCTCAAGAAAATCCGTCCCTATGTCCGCCAGTTCAGCTCGTCGGGCTACATCGACGAACTGGCCTCGGGCGATCTCTGCATGGTGTACGCCTATTCCGGCGACGTCATGATCGCCCGCCGCCGCGCCAAGGAGGCCGGCAAGTCCTACGACATCAACTATTTCATTCCCAAGGGCGGCGCGCCGGCCTGGTTCGACACCATGGCGATTCCCAAGGACGCCCAGAACGTCGACGCCGCCCACGCCTTCATCAACTATATCGAGACCCCGCAGGTCCACGCGGCGATCACCAACCACATGTTCTATCCCAACGCCAACAAGGAAGCGCGCAAGTACGTGGATCCCGACGTCGCCGACAACCCCATGATCTATCCGCCGCCCGAGGTCTCCAAGACGCTCTTCGTGATCAAGCCGCAGCCGCTTGCCGTCCAGCGCCTGCAGACGCGCCTGTGGGCCGAACTCAAGTCGGGGCGCTGACATCATGGCGGACAGCCTTCTGGCTTCCCAGCAATATTCGGGCGATCCCGACGCCTTCGTGCGAGTAGCCGACCTGGTCAAGATTTTCGGCGATACCGTGGCCGTGCGTTCGGTCAACATGTCGGTGCGGCGCAACGAGCTGTTCGCGCTGCTGGGCAGTTCGGGTTGCGGCAAGTCGACCCTGCTGCGCATGCTGGCCGGGTTCGAGCAGGCCACCTCGGGCCAGATCCTGCTCGACGGCGAGGACATCACCGATGTGCCGCCGTACCGGCGGCCGGTCAACATGATGTTCCAGTCCTATGCGCTGTTTCCCCACATGACGGTCGAGGCCAACGTCGCCTTCGGCCTCAGGCAGGAAGGCGTGCCGGCGGCCGAAATCCACGACCGTGTCTTCGAAGCCCTGGACCTGGTACAGATGGCGGGCTATTCGCGGCGCAAGCCCCACCAGCTCTCGGGCGGGCAGCAGCAGCGCGTGGCGCTGGCGCGCAGCCTCGTCAAGCGGCCCAAGCTGCTGCTGCTGGACGAGCCCATGTCGGCGCTGGACAAGCAGATCCGCCAGAAGACCCAGATCGAGCTGGTCAAGATCCTCGACCAGGTCGGCGTCACCTGCATCATGGTCACGCACGACCAGGAAGAGGCCATGACCATGGCGGACCGGCTGGCCGTCATGACCGAGGGCCAGATCGTCCAGTGCGGCACGCCGCAGGAAGTCTACGCCTTTCCCAGTTCGCGCTTCGTCGCCGGCTTCATCGGCTCGACCAACCTGTTCACCGGCACCATCGTGGTGGACGAGCCCGACCATATCGCCATCGAAAGCGACGAGCTGGCCCGCCCGCTGTATGTGAGCCATGGCGTGAGCGAACCGCTGGGCATGGAAGTCCACGTGTCGATCCGGCCGGAACGCGTCGTCGTGTCCCGCGAGCAGCCGGCCGGCGAAAGCAACTGGGCGCACGGCATGGTGAGCCACATGGCCTGGCTGGGCCGCTACGCGCTCTACCAGATCCGGCTCGACTCCGGCAAGGTGATCGAGGCCAGCGTGCCCAGCATGCGGCTGGCGCAGACCGACGCGCCCGGCATCGACGACGAAATCTACGTCAGCTGGGACAGCGACAGCGCCACGGTGCTGGCATCATGAGACTCGACTGGCGCGATTTCCGGCCTTCGGCGCGCGCGCTGGCGATTGTCCCGCCGTTCGCGTGGCTGGTGCTGTTCCTGCTGGTCCCGTTCCTGCTGGTGCTCAAGATCAGCTTCGCCGATCTCAAGTTCGGCGTGCCTCCCTATACCTCGCTGGCCGAGATCGGCGACGAGGCCGTCCGGTTCACCCTGCATGTGCGCGGCTATGTGCTGCTGTTCACCGACAGCCTGTATGTCGAGACCTATCTCAACTCGATCAAGATCGCCTTCGTCACCACCGTCTATTGCGCGCTGATCGGCTATCCCGTCGCGTATTACATCGCCCGTTCGGCGCCGCCGGTGCGCAACCTGCTGCTCCTGGGCGTGATCCTGCCGTTCTGGACGTCGCTGCTGCTGCGGGTCTACGCCTGGGTCGGCATCCTGCGCAACGACGGCGTCCTCAACAACCTGCTGATGTGGCTGGGCGTGATCGACAGTCCGCTCGAAATCTACCGTACGGACCTGGCGGTGTATATCGGCATGGTGTATGCCTACCTGCCGTTCTTCATCCTGCCGCTCTACGCCAACCTGGTCAAGATGGACACGCGGCTGCTGGAGGCCGCCTACGATCTTGGCGCGCGCCCGTGGCAGGCCTTCGTGCGCATCACGCTGCCGCTGTCGAGGCCGGGCGTGATCGCCGGCGCCATGCTGGTGTTCATCCCGTCGGTGGGCGAATACGTCATTCCCGAAATGCTCGGCGGGGCCAACACGCTCATGATGGGCCGCGTCATGTGGGGCGAGTTTTTCACCAATACCGACTGGCCGATGGCCGCCTCGATCACCGTGGTCATGGTGGTGCTGCTGCTCGTGCCGCTGGCGCTGTTCCAGTACAGCCAGGTCCGGGAAATGGAGCAGGTCCGCGAGGGGGTGCGATGACCGGCCCGAATCGGACCCTGCGCGCGCTGGCCCTGGGACTGGGCTTCGCCTTTCTGTATCTGCCCATCGCCTGCCTGGTCGTCTTCTCGTTCAACGCGTCGTCGCTGGCGACGTCGTGGTCCGGCTTCTCGCTGCGCTGGTACGGCGAATTGTGGAACGACAAGGTCCTGCTGTCGGCGGCTTGGCTATCGCTGCGGATCGCCGCGCTCAGCGCCACCGCGGCGGTCGTCATCGGCACCTGGGCGGGCTATGTGCTGGCCCGCATGGGGCGCTTCCGCGGCTTTTCGCTGTACCTCGGCATGGTCAGCGCGCCGCTGGTTCTGCCCGAGGTGGTGCTGGGCGTGTCGCTGCTGCTGATGTTCGTCGAAATGGACGGTCTGTTCGGCTGGCCGGGCGAGCGCGGTTTCTTCACGATCTGGGCGGGGCTGGTCATGCTGTGCATGGCCTATGTCACCATCATCATCCAGTCGCGCATCCGCGACCTGGACCGTTCGCTCGAAGAGGCCGCCCTCGACCTCGGCGCCTCGCCCATCAAGGTATTCTTCGTCATCACGCTGCCCTTGATCGCGCCCGCGCTCGGGGCGGCCTGGCTGCTGTCCTTCACACTGTCGCTGGACGATGTCGTGATTTCCTCGTTCCTTTCCGGCCCCGGTTTCACGCCGCTGTCGCCTGAAATCTTCTCGCGGGTGCGGCTGGGCATCAAGCCGGAAGTCAACGCCCTGGCCACGCTGTTCATCCTGGTGGTGGGAATCTGCGTGGTGATCGCGCACCGCGTCCAGCGGCGCAAGGAGACTCAATGACCGTTACCCTCTATGGCCTGACCCGCTGCAGCACCTGCCTCAAGGCCCGCGCCTGGCTCGACGAGCACGGCGTGCGCCACGAATTCGTCGACTATCGCGACCATCCGGTCGCCCCGGCCAGGCTCAAGGAATGGGCGGGCCAGGTCGGCGGCTGGGAAAAGCTCGTCAACCGCGCCTCCATGACCTGGCGCAACCTGCCGGAATCGCTCAAGTCCCCGGCCAGCGACGCGCAGTGGCTGGCGCTGATCGCCGACTATCCCGCGCTGGTGCGGCGGCCCGTGACGGTGGTCGACGGCCAGGCCGCCGTGGGATTCAGCGAAAAGCGCTACGCGCAGCAGTTCGCCTGAGCCATGCCGCTTGCGTCGCACCAGGCCCGCATGCTGCCTGATGCGTTCTTCGATCGCGATGCCCAGCAGCTCGCCCGCGAACTGCTGGGCATGGTGATCCGGCGCCGCCTGGGCCGGCTGTGGCTGTCCGCGCGGATCATCGAGACCGAAGCGTATTACCGGCACGAGAAGGGCAGCCACGCCTCGCTCGGCTATACCCACAAGCGCCGCGCGCTGTTCATGGACGGCGGCGCCATCTACATGTATTACGCGCGCGGCGGCGATTCGCTGAACTTCAGCGCCGGCGGGCCCGGCAATGCCGTGCTGGTCAAGTCGGGCCACCCGTGGCTGGACGACCTGTCGGGCGCGGCGTCCCTGGCCTGCATGCAGAGGCTCAATCCGGACGCCCAGGGCCGCCCCCGGCCCGCGGAAAAACTGTGCGCCGGCCAGACGCTGCTGTGCCGCGCGCTGGACTTGCGCGTTCCCGATTGGGATGCCGGGCGCTTCGACCCGCGCCGGCTCTTCGTGGAAGACGTCGGCACCCGCCCGGCCCGGCTGGTGCGCACCCGCCGGCTGGGCATACCCCCCGGGCGCGACGAGCACCTGCCCTACCGCTATGTCGACCCCGATTACGCAGCGTCCTGCACCTTGAATCCCCTGCGGCGGGGACAGGTGGCGGAGCGGGATTATTGCTGGGTGGACCGGCAGGGCTGGATCACGGCCTAACATTGCGGCGGTCATGCGCTACCATGGACGCATGCCTGCGCCGCCTTCCCGCCTCCCGCCGTTCAAGGTCCGCCAACTGGACCATATCGTGCTGCGCGTCGTCGACCTGCCGCGCATGATGCGTTTCTATATCGACGCGCTGGGCTGCTCGCTGGAGCGGGCCGAGGAAACCCTGGGGCTGTATCAGTTGCGGGCCGGCAACGCCCTGATCGACCTGGTGCCGGTCGGCGGCAAGCTGGGCGCCAAGGGCGGGGCCGCGCCGGCGGCCGAGGGACGCAACCTGGATCATTTCTGCCTGGCCGTCGAACCGTTCGACGCGCCGGCCATCGTCGCGCATCTGCGGGCCCATGGCGCCGGGCCGGGCGAGCCGGCGCAACGCTACGGCGCCCAGGGCGAAGGGCCGTCCATCTACCTGGCCGACCCCGAAGGCAACGCGATCGAACTGAAAGGGCCGCCGCGGGCGGACTAGCGTTCGCGGCGGGCGGGCTCGGCCGGCATCCGGCCGCCCGGCGGCATCGCGCCGCCGGGGGCGCTGCCGAGCGCGGCTTGGACCTTGCCGTCCGCGGCCAGGTGGTCCAGCTTGACCCGCAGCTCCGCGTAGCGCAGCCGGATGTGCCGGCCGTTCAAGGCCTTGCTCCAGGAATAGAGCGGGATGGCCTGCTTGACCCCGAAACCGTCGATCAGGTAGAGACCCTGCACGCCTTCCGCGTTGCGGCCCACGGCGATATTGCGCGGCGAGATATCGTTGAGCACGACATGGGCCTCGATCAAGGTATCGAAGAATTCGTCCAGCCGCCGGCGCAAGGCGGCATCGAAGCCTTCGGCCGCCACCACCTGGGCCAGCGTCGGGGCCGTGCCGCCGTCGTCGGCCGCGATCTTCTCGACCAGCAGGCCCAGGCCGGCCGAGGTCTGGGCCAGTCCCAGCACCCGGGCGACCGGCAGCCGCCAGGGATGTCCGGCCCGTCCGCCAAACGTCGTGACATACTCGGCCAGTTCGCTGATATATCCGCGATAGGAACCTTCCCGCTGATAGCGGCGGTACCACCTGCGATAGCGGCGCCGGCCGAGATAGGCCGCATGCGCCTGGACGTCGATCACCTTGACGAGCAAGGACGGGACGTGGGGATGCTGGAACACCCGGCGATCGGCGCCCTTGCCCAGGGGCACGATGCCTGCCAGGTCCAGCGGTCCGAAGACGGCGGCGTACGTGCCGGCGGACGCCCGGTCAAGGCTCGCCCGAAGGCCGGGAATGGGAAGCTCCGACATCGACCTGATAATTGTTTCGTTTTGATGACGGTTCCGATTCTAGGCCATGTCAACTTTGGCGAGGCGCGTGAAACCGTAACGCCTGGTGAGAACGGCCAAAAGGACGGGGAATGTGTCTCATCGACCCTACAATGGGCGCTTTTGGGAGTATCTCTTGACGGAAATCCTGCTCTGGATCGCCAGCGTGGCGGCCGTGCTGGCCGCCGTGGCCGCGCTGCTGGCCTGGCTGCGCCGCCCGCCCGCCGATCCCAGGCTGGACGGCGTGCTGGCGGGCCAGGAAAAGCTCGAACGCAGTCTGCGCGCGGACCTGGCCGAGAGCCAGCGCGGGCTGCGCGCCGAGTTCGCGGATTCCAACCGGGCCGTGCGCGACGAACTGTCGAAGAGCCATGCCGAGCTGCGCGCCGGCCTGAGCCGCGATGCCCAGGCCGCCCGCACCGAGTCCGCGGAATCCCTGTCGCGCTTCGCCGCCCGTTTCGCCGACCAGTTGCAGGGCCTGATCGAGATCAACGACCGCCGCATGCTCGAAGTCCGCCAGGCCGTGGACCAGCGGCTGCAGGCCTTGCAGACCGAGAACGCGTCCAAGCTTGACGACATGCGCCGCACCGTCGACGAGAAACTGCATGCGACCCTGGAACAACGGCTGGGCGAATCGTTCAAGCTCGTCTCGGAACGGCTGGAGGCGGTGCACAAGGGGCTGGGGGAAATGCAGACGCTGGCCGCCGGCGTGGGCGATCTCAAGCGCGTGCTGACCAACGTCAAGACCCGGGGCACCTGGGGCGAAGTCCAGCTTGCCAGGCTGATCGAGGACACCATGACCGCCGACCAGTACGGCCGCAACGTGCGGCCGCTGCCCGGCAGCGAGGCCACGGTGGAATTCGCCATCCGGCTGCCGGGCCGGGGCGAGGACGGCTCGCCGGTTTGGCTGCCCATCGACGCCAAGTTCCCCAAGGAGGAATACGAGCGTCTCATGGACGCCCAGGACGCGGCCGACGGCGAGGGCGCGCGCCTGGCTTCGGCGGCGCTGGCGCGCGCGGTCGAGACGCAGGCCCGGTTGATCGCCGGCAAGTACGTGGCGCCCCCGCACACCACCGACTTCGCCATCATGTTCCTGCCCACCGAGGGCCTGTACGCCGAGGTGCTGCGCTGCCCCGGCCTGCTGGACAAGCTGCACGACCTGCGGGTGAACGTGGCCGGGCCCAGCAACCTGGCGGCCCTGCTCAACAGCCTGCAGATGGGCTTTCGCACCTTGGCGATCGAGCAGCGCTCGTCCGAGGTCTGGCAGGTGCTGCGCGCGGTCAAGACCGAGTTCGGCCGCTTCGGCGAATCGCTGGCCAGCGTCAAGAAAACCCTGGACACCGCGAGCAACAAGATCGGCCAGACCGAGGTCCGCACCCGTGTCATGCTGCGCAACCTCAAGTCGGTGGAAGCCTTGCCCGACAGCCAGGACGCGCTGTTGCCGGGCGACGAGGACGACGAATCCTCCCAGGCGCCGGGCCCCGGTTGACGGCGGGGCGCAGGGCGGGGCCTACAATGGTCCGTACGTAGCCCCCTCCGGGCGGGAGCGACATGGAACCGTTCACGACCCACATCGTCACCAACCAGCCGGCGCCCTTGCAGGACTATTGCCTGTACGACACCGATCCCGCCTTGCGGGAGGCCGTCCTCCGCGAGGGCGCGGGCACGGACGAGGCCGCTCTGCGCGAACACGGGCAGTGGCTGGGCCGGGCGGAAACGCTGGCGGCCGGGGAAGCCGCCAACCGCCATTCCCCCGAACTGCATGCCTACGATCAATACGGCCACCGGATCGACCGTGTCCGCTTCCATCCGGCCTGGCATGCGCTCATGGAGGGCATCGCCTCGCGCGGCCTGCACAGCGGGGCCTGGGCCGATCCCGCCCCCGGCGCCCAGGCGGCGCGCGCGGCGCGCTATCTGATGCAGGGCCAGGTCGAGGCGGGCACGCTGTGCCCCACGACCATGACCTTCGGCGCCGTGCCCATCCTGCGGGCCGAGCCGCCGGGCGCGCTGGACCTGGCGCGCGACTGGCTGCCGCGCCTGCTGGCGCCGCGCTACGATCCGGCGGACCGTCCGGCGCCCGACAAGGCGGGCCTGCTGATAGGCATGGGCCTGACCGAAAAGCAGGGCGGCTCCGACGTGCGCAGCAACACCACCGAAGCCCGTCCGGCGGCAAGGGGAGGGCGTGGACAGGCCTATCTGCTGGTGGGCCACAAGTGGTTTCTTTCGGTGCCGCAGGCCGATGCCCACCTGGTGCTGGCGCGCGCGCCCGAAGGGCTGTCCTGCTTCCTCGTGCCGCGCTATGTTCCGGACGGCGCGCGCAACGCGGTGCGCATCCGCCGGCTCAAGGACAAGCTGGGCAACCGCAGCAACGCCAGCGCCGAGGTCGAGTTCGAGAACGCCTGGGGCATGCTGGTCGGCGAACCCGGCCACGGCGTGGCGACGCTGATCGCCATGGCCACCCATACCCGCCTGGACTGCGCGCTGGGCAGCGCCGCGCTCATGCGGCAGGCCCTGGTCCAGGCCGCGCACCATGCCGCCGGGCGCAGCGCGTTCGGCAGGCGCCTGGCCGAGCAGCCCCTGATGCGCAGCGTGCTGATCGACCTCGCGCTGGAATCCGAAGCCGCCACCGCGCTGACCATGCGGCTGGCGCGCGCCTTCGACCAGCGCGCCGACGCCGGCGCCGCGGCCCTGCTGCGCATCGGGACGCCGGCCGTCAAGCTCTGGGTCTGCCGCCGCGCGGTGGCCATGGTCGCCGAATGCCTGGAAGTGCTGGGCGGCAACGGCTATGTCGAGGAATGCGTCATGCCCAGGCTGTACCGGGAGACGCCGGTCAACTCGATCTGGGAAGGATCCGGCAACGTCATGGCGCTGGACGTGCTGCGCGCGCTGCAGCGCGAGCCCGGCGTGCTGGACGCGCTCATGCCGGAGCTCGACGCGGCGCGCGGGCAGTACGCCGCCTACGACGCGGCGCTCGCCGCATGGCGGGGCCTGCTGGCCGAGCGCGACGCGGAACGCGCGCAGGCCCTGGGCCGCACCGTGGCGGGAGGGCTGGCGCGTCTCTGGCAGGCGGCGCTGCTGATCCGCCATGCCCCGGCGTTCGTCGCCGATGCCTTCGTCGCGGCCCGCTGCGCGGCGCCCGGCGCCATGGCCGGCGACCTGCCGCCGCAGGCCATGGACCCCCGCATCCTGGCCCGTGCCTGGCCGCCGATCTGCTAAAGTTCCTGCCTTCCGGGCCGGCGGCATCGCGCATTTCGTCTTTCTCCAGGCTATCCATGCTCACGCAACAGCAGCTCAAACAGCAGGCGGCCGACGCCGCCCTCGAATACATCGACGGCATTGCGGCGCCGGACCTGGTCGTGGGCGTCGGCACCGGCTCGACCGCCGACCTGTTCATCGACGGCCTGGCCCGCCTGAAGGGCCGGCTGGCCGCCACCGTGGCCAGTTCCGAACGCAGCGCTGCCCGCCTGGCCGGGCACGGCCTGAAGGTCCTGCCGCTGGAGCAGGTGGCTTCCATGCCGGTCTATATCGACGGCGCCGACGAGGTCGACGCCCGCCTGCACATGGTCAAGGGCGGGGGCGGGGCGCTGACCCGCGAGAAAATCGTGGCTTCGGTGGCCGAACGCTTCGTCTGCATCGCCGACGAATCCAAGCTGGTCGAGCGGCTCGGCAGGTTTCCCCTGCCCGTGGAAGTCATTCCCATGGCGCGGAGGGCGGTGTCGCGGGCGCTGGCGGCGCTGGGCGGCCGGCCCGTGCCGCGCGCCGGCTTCGTCACGGACAACGGCAATGCGATCCTGGACGTCGGCGGCCTGCGGATCGCCGACGCGGCGCAACTGGAGTCGCGCATCAACGACATCCCGGGCGTGGTCACCTGCGGACTGTTCGCCATCAAGGGGGCCGACCTGGCGCTCCTGGCCACGCAATCCGGCATCCGCCGCCTGCAGCCGGCCTAGGCCGCGCCGTTGCGGCCGGCAGGCCGGCTTCATAATATTGTCATGTAAGAGTCATAAGCTTGCGGGTCAGAACAGGCCCGCGCGAACGTTCACATTTCGAGGGCGCCCACCATGACACAGTCCCAGACATCGCAGGGAGCCAGGATGACCGAGCACACCAACAAGCAGTTCGATACGGATCTGGAAAAGATCCGCTCCCAGTTTCTGCAAATGGGAGGCCTGGTCGAAGCCATGATCCAGGACGGCATCGACGCCCTGGCCAACGGCGACATGCCGCTGGTCGACAAGGTGTACGAGCGCGAGAAGACGGTCAACCGCCTGGAAGTCGAGATCGACGAGCGCATCAGCCAGATCCTGGCCCGCCATCAGCCGACCGCGATCGACCTGCGCATGCTGCTGGCGGTCTCCAAGATGCTGACCGACATGGAGCGTTCGGGCGACGAAGCCGAAAAGATCGCCACCGTCGCGCGCCGCATCCACGAGGACGAGCAGCGCCACCTGCCGATCATCGAGCTGCGGCACATGGCCAACAACGTCATGGCCATGCTGCGCCAGGCGCTGGACGCCTTCGCCCGCCTCGACGCCATCCAGGCCGCCCATGTCGTGCGCAGCGACAAGGAAGTCGACAAGGAATGGAAGGGCGCGCTGCGCCACCTGATCACTTACATGATCGAGGACCCGCGCACCATCTCGCGCGCCATCGACATGGTGTTCGTGGCGCGCGCGCTCGAACGCATCGGCGACCACGCCAAGAACATGGGCGAGCGGGTCATCTACATGGTGCACGGCGCCGACGTGCGCCACACCGGGGTCAAGAACACGGAACGCCAGGCCCGTGGCGAAGCCGCCGACGCCGCCGCCGGGCAGGACGCCTGAATCCGGGCCGTTCCCGCCCCGGGGCCGGGGCGGGACGAAAAGGGCCGGCACCTTGCCGGCCCTTTTTCGTTGCCGCCGCGCCGCGGCGGGCGGCGCTCAGGCCGAGGGGGGCACGTAGCCCTGGGCTTCGACCCCGCCGTCCTCGAACAGGAATTTTTCCATCTGCTGGGCCAGGTACTTGCGGGCCCGGGCGTCGGCCAGGTTGAGCCGGTTTTCGTTGACCAGCCGCGTCTGGACCTGCTGCCATTCCTGCCAGGCCTCTTTCGAAATGCTTTGCCAGATGCGGGTGCCCAGTTCGCCGGGATAGGGAGGGTAATCCAGCCCTTCGGCTTCGCGCTTGAGCTTGGCGCATTGAACCATACGAGTCATGTCTTGCCGCCTGAATTCGGAAACGGATAAGGCATTGTAGCGGGCGTCGGCAGGCTACAACCGCTTGATGAAGATCATGCTGTTGCGCGAACGGTTGTAGCCCGCCTGGCGTTCGCGCGGCAGGTCGGCCACGCCGCCCTGCGTGAAGCCGCGCTTCAGGAACCAGTGCGAAGTGCGGGTCGTCAGCACGAACAGCCGCTTGATGTTCTGGGCGCGGGCGCGGGATTCCACGTGGCGCAGCAGGATCTCGCCCTCGCCGGTCCCCTGCCATTCCGGGTGCACGATCAGGCAGGCCATTTCCGCCATCTGCTCGTCGGGATAGCTGTAGAGCGCGGCGCAGCCGTAGATCACGCCGTCGTGCTCGAGCACGGAGAAGTTCTCGACGTCGCGTTCCAGCAGGTTGCGGTCGCGGGGCACCAGGGTGCCGTCGACCTCCAGCGGCTCGATCAGTTGCAGGATCGCGCCGACGTCGTCGATGGTCGCCGGGCGCAGGTCGTCCAGGGTGTCTTCGACCACCATGGTGCCCACGCCGTCGTGGGTGAAGATCTCGAGCAGCACGCTGCCGTCCAGCGCGAACGGCACCAGGTGGGCCCGCGCCACGCCGCGCTTGACCGCGCGCGAAGCGTGCTTCAGGAAGAACGCGGTGTCTTCGTCGAGCTGGCCGCCGGCCAGCAGGGCATCGGCGTCGGCCCGCGCCAGCTCGGTGTCGATGCTGCCATCCGGGTCGCGCACGCCGGCCGTTTCGGCCAGGAAAATCAGCTTCTCGGCCCGTATCGCCACCGCCACGCTGGTCGCCAGTTCCTCCATGGCCAGGCTGAACGCTTCCCCGGTCGGGGAGAAACCCAGGGGCGACAGCAGCAGGATGGACGATCCGCGCTCGATGGCGAAGCGCATGGCTTCGATGTCGACCTTCCGGACCTGGCCGGTATGGAGATAGTCGACTCCGTCGATCACGCCGGCGGGGCGAGCGGTGATGAAGTTGCCCGAGATCACGCGGATATGGGCATGCGACATCGGCGTGTTGGGCAGCCCCTGGCTGAACGCGGCTTCGATGTCCAGGCGGATCTCCCCGGCGGCTTCCTTGGCGCACTCCAGCGCCTCCGGCGTGGTGGGCGCCATGCCGCGGCCGAATTGCTGGGCGTAGCCCTTCAGGCGCAACTGCTCGTTGACCTGCGGGCGCGATCCATGCACCAGCACCAGGCGCACGCCCAGCGCGGAGAGCAGCGACAGGTCCTGGATCAGCGCGTTGAGGGCGCCGGCCTGGACCAGTTCGCCGCCGAAGGCGACCACGAAGGTCTTGCCCCGGAACGCGTGCACGTACGGGGCGACCTCCCGGAACCATCGCACGAACTGGGGTGCGGCGAATTCCGGGGCTTCCAGGGCGGAGAACGTATCGGTTTCCAGGTCGGGCATGGCGGCGGTCGGGCAGAGTGGCAAGGCGCCGCGGGCGGGCGGGACAGGGCGCGCATCGGCGGGATATATGCAAAATTATAATGACGGGTTAACCGGATGGATGCAGTCATGCCTGATTCTCCTGGTTCGCGCCGCCCGCCCGTGGCCGATGCGCGTCCCATTCCCCCCGTTACGTACCCGGAAGACCTGCCCGTCAGCGCGCGGCGCGGCGAGATCGCGCGGGCGGTGCGCGGCCACCAGGTGGTGATCGTCAGCGGCGAAACCGGCTCCGGCAAGACCACCCAGCTGCCCAAGATCTGCCTGGAGCTGGGACGGGGCCGGGCCGGCATGATCGGCCACACCCAGCCGCGGCGCCTGGCGGCCACCTCGGTGGCGCGCCGCATCGCCCAGGAGCTGGGCACCGAGCTGGGCGAAGTCGTGGGCTATCAGGTGCGTTTCAACGACCGTACCGGTCCGCGGTCCATGATCAAGCTGATGACCGACGGCATCCTGCTGTCCGAATCCCAGCGCGATCCGCTGCTGCGCCGCTACGACACCATCATCATCGACGAGGCGCACGAGCGCAGCCTGAATATCGATTTCCTGCTCGGGTATCTCAAGCAGTTGCTGCCGCGCCGGCCCGACCTGAAGGTCATCATCACTTCGGCCACCATCGACGCCGAGCGCTTCGCCGCCCATTTCGGGACGCCGCAGCGCCCGGCGCCGGTGATCGAGGTGTCGGGGCGCCTGTATCCCGTCGAGATCCGCTATCGCCCCGTGCGCCCCGAACCGGCGGACGACCCGGCCGCGCGCCCGCGCCCGGGCGAACGGATGACGGGCGACGAAGAGCGGGACCTGGTCGAGGCCGTGGTGGACGGCGTCGACGAATGCGCCCGCCATGGTCCCGGCGACGTGCTGGTCTTCCTGCCCGGCGAGCGCGAAATCCGCGAAGCGGCCGAGGCCCTGCGCAAGCACCATCCCCCCGGCACGGAAGTCTTGCCGCTGTATGCCCGGTTGTCGCAGGCCGAGCAGGAGCAGATCTTTCATCCGCGGGGCAACGCGCGCCGCATCGTCCTGGCCACCAACGTGGCCGAGACCTCGCTGACCGTGCCCGGCATCCGCTTCGTGGTCGACAGCGGGTTGGCGCGCATCAAGCGCTATTCCTGGCGCAACAAGGTCGAGCAACTGCGCATCGAGCCGATCAGCCGGGCTTCCGCCAACCAGCGGGCCGGGCGCTGCGGCCGCCTGGGCCCGGGCCTCTGCATCCGCCTCTACGACGAGGCCGATTTCCAGGCCAGGGCGCCGTTCACCGACCCCGAAGTCCTGCGCGCTTCGCTGGCCGCGGTGATCCTGCGCATGAAATCGCTGCGGCTCGACGATATCGAGCAGTTCCCGTTCGTGGAGCCGCCGCCCGGCCGCGCGGTGGCCGACGGCTACCATCTGCTCCAGGAGCTGGGCGCGGTCGACGAGGCCAACGCGCTGACGGCCACCGGGCGCGCGCTGGCCCGCCTGCCGGTGGACCCGCGCATCGGCCGCATGATCCTTGCCGCGCGCGAGCGGGATTGCCTGACCGAAATGCTGATCCTGGCCGCGGCCCTGTCGGTCCAGGACCCGCGCGACCGCCCCATGCAGGAGCGCGAGGCGGCCGAGGCCGCGCACGCCAAGTTCGCCGACGACAAGTCGGAGTTCCTGTCCTTCGTCAAGCTCTGGCGCTGGTACGGCGAGCAGGTGGCGCACAAGCAGTCGCAGCGCAGGCTGGTCGCGCTGTTGCGGCAGAATTTCCTGTCGCCGGTGCGCCTGCGGGAATGGCACGATGTCCACTCGCAACTGGCCGCGCTGGTGGGCGAGCAGGGCTGGCGCCTGAACGGAACCGACGCCACCTACGAGCAGGTCCACCTGGCGCTGCTGACCGGCCTGCTGGGCAATATCGGCATGAAGAGCGAAGAGGCCGGCCACTACCAGGGCGCGCGCGAGATCCGCTTCTATATCCACCCCGGTTCCCGTCTGGCCAGGAAGGCCGGGCGCTGGGTGGTGGCGGCCGAATTGGTCGAGACCACGCGCCTGTACGCCCGCTGCGTGGCCCGCATCGATCCCGCCTGGCTGGAGCGGGTCGCCGGGCACCTGATCCGCAAGTCCTGGTCGGATCCGCGCTGGGAAAAAAAGGCCGGGCAGGTCGTCGCCAACGAGCGCGCCACGCTCTACGGGCTGGTCATTTATTCGGGCCGCCGCGTGCACTACGGCAAGATCGACCCGGCGCGCGCCCGCGAATTGTTCATCCGCCAGGCCCTGGTGCCCGGCGAGATCGACACCCGGCTGCCTTTCGTGGCGCACAATCGCAAGCTGGTCGCCCAGATCGAGAAGCTGGAGCACCAGTCGCGGCGTCCCGACATCCTGGTCGACGACGAGCTGATCCATGCCTTCTACGATCGGCAACTGCCCGCCGACGTCTGCCAGATCGCGACCCTGGAAGCCTGGGTGCAAGGCCTGGACCGCGAGGCGGCCCAGGCCTTGCTGCTCACGCGCGAAGAACTCATGCGTCACGAGGCCGCGGGCGTGACCACCGAGGTCTTTCCCAAGCAGGTGGCCTGGCAAGGCGTGTCCATGGGGCTGGACTATCACTTCGAGCCGGGCTCCGCGCGCGACGGGGTCACCCTGAGCGTTCCGCTGTTCGCCCTGAACCAGGTCGACGCCGCGCGTTGCGAATGGCTGGTTCCCGGCATGCTCAAGGAAAAAGTCCATCTGCTCCTGAAGTCGCTGCCGCAGAAACTCCGCCGCCATTGCGTGCCGCTGCCGGAATACGCCGCGGGCTTCTACGAGCGCTGGTTCGACCGGCTGGACGATCCCCGGCAAGGCCTGCTGGAGGCGGTCATCGAGGACATGTGGAAACAGGTCCAGGTGCGCCCCGCATCCACCGATTTCAAGCTGGAAACCCTGCCGGCCCACCTGTTCATGAACTTCCGGGTGATCGACGAGCACGGGCGGATGCTGGCCGCCGGGCGCAACCTGTCCCAGCTCAAGGCCGAACTGGGCCGCCAGGCGCAGGCGACCTTCCAGCAACTGGCCGCGCGCGACGCGGACGTGGCCCAGGCCCTGGCGCACGAGAACCTGGTCGACTGGAGTTTCGGCGTACTGCCCGAGCTCATGGAAATCCAGCGCAAGGGACGGTCGTTCATCGGCTATCCGGCGCTGGTCGACCGCGGCTCGCATTGCGATCTGGACGTGTTCGACGATCCGGAGCAGGCCCGCAAGCATCACCGGGCGGGCCTGTTGCGGTTGTTCCGCCTGGGGTTGCGCGAGCAGGTGAAGTTCCTGGAGAAGAACCTGCCCGACCTGACCCGCATGAGCATGCTGTTCATGCCGCTGGGCACCCAGGAGGAACTGCGCGACCAGATCATCGATTGCGCCGTGGAACGCGCCTGCCTGGCCGAGCCCTGGCCGACCGACGCGGCCGGTTTCGAGGCGCGGCGCAACGAAGGCAAGACCAGGCTGGGCCTGCTCGCCCAGGAGACCGCCCGCCTGGCCGGCACCGTGCTGGCCGAATGGTCGGCGGTGCAGCGCAAGCTGCCGCAGGCCCGTGCCCATGCGGCGGCCTACGCCGACCTGCAACAGCAATTGGGAGCGCTCCTGCACCGCGGCTTCGTGCGCGACACGCCCTACGAACGCCTGGTGCATTTTCCCCGCTATTTCAAGGCGGCGGCGGCCCGCGTCGACAAGCTGCGCGCCGACCCGGCGCGCGATGCCCGGCTGCAGGCCGAGATCGCCCCGCTCCTGGCGCAATACCAGCGAGCCCGGGCCGCGCTCAAGGGCAATCCCGATCCGCGCCTGGACGATTTCCGCTGGATGCTGGAAGAATTGCGCGTGGCCTCCTATGCCCAGGAATTGCGCACGCCCATGCCGGTCTCGGTCAAGCGGCTGCAAAAGGCCTGGGAAGCCATGCAGCGCTGAGCCGCGGCGCGCGCACACCGGCGCCCGGCGGGTCCGGCATGCGCCGCGCCGGGCGGGTCAGATCAGGATGAAGGCGCCGACCACCGCGACGATCAGGCCGTACTTGGTCGCCTTGTAGGCTCCCCGGTTCCACTTCTTGAAGGCGCGGCGCTGCTGGTCGAGCTGCCAGTGCAGGTGGGTCAGCCGGTTGATGGCCCCGGTCTGGTCGCCGCCGTCGTTGGGTGAACTGGCCGCCGACATCACCACCCGCCCGAACCAGCGGTTGAAGCGCTCGGCCCAGCGCCAGCGCAGCGGCCGTTCCACGTCGCAGAACAGGATGATGCGGTTGACGTCCGTATCGTTGCGGGCGCTGTGGACATAGGTTTCGTCAAACACCACGCTTTGCCCGTCGCGCCAGCTATAGCGCTCGCCGTCGACGTCGATGTTGCAGCGGTCGTCGTTGGGCGTGACCAGTCCCAGGTGGTAGCGCAGCGAGCCCGAGAACGGATCGCGGTGCGGATTGAGCTTGCCGTCGGGCGGCAGCTCGGCGAACATCGCCGCCTTGACCGAGGGGATCTGCCCGAGCAGCGCGACCGTGCGCGGGCACAGCGCGTCGGCCGACGGATGGCGGGCGTCGTACCACTTCAGGTAGAAGCGCTTCCAGCCGTACTTGAAGAAGGAATTGAAGCCGATGTCGTCGTGCTTTTCGGCCGCCGTGATGCGCTGCATGCGCGACAGGTTGAGCGCTTCCTCGCGGATGGTTTCCCAGTTGGCGTCCAGGGCATCCAGGCCCGGGATCTGATGCGCCGCGACATAGGGAGTGGTGGGCACGCGCGAGGCCAGGATCATGAAGGCGTTGACCGGCGCCAGCAGCACCGAATGGTCCAGGAGCTGGCGGCCGAGCGGCAGCCGGACGCGGCCCCGGAAGTGGGCGAAAAGAATGGCTGCGAGCCAGATCCCGGGAATCAGCCATTTCATGTTTGCTTACACCTGTTTCATCCGCCAATGATTCATTCGACCGTCGCGGCCAGATGGCGTTCCGCCGCGACCGGTGTGGGTAAAATCCTGCCCATGCCCGAAGCCGCCGTCCCCACCCCCTTTGTTCATTTGCGCGTTCACTCCGAATACTCGGTGGTGGATGGGCTCGTACGCATACCCGACCTGGTCGGGCAGGCCGTCCGGCTGGAGCAGCCGGCCGTCGCGCTGACCGACCTCTGCAATCTGTTCGGCCTGATCAAATTTTACCGTTCCGCACGCGACAAGGGAATCAAGCCCATCGCCGGCTGCGACCTCTGGGCCAGCAACGACGAGGACCGCGACAAGCCGCACCGGGTGCTGCTGCTGGTCGCCGACCGGCGGGGCTACCTCAACCTGTGCGACCTGCTCACGCGGGCCTGGGTCTCGAACCAGCATCGGGGGCGGGCGGAGATCCGGCGCGAATGGCTGGAAGGCATGGAGGGTCTGATCGTCCTGTCCGGCGGACGGGGCGGCGACATCGGCCAGGCCCTGGAAGCGGGCAACCTGGTGGCGGCCCGCGCCCTGGCCCGGCAGTGGGCGGCCATGTTCCCGTCCGCCTATTACATCGAGCTGCAGCGCAGCGGCGCCGAAGGCGACGAGATCTATGTGCAGGCGGCCATGCGGCTGGCGGCCGAATGCGGACTGCCCGTCGTGGCGACGCACCCGGTGCAGTTCCTGGAAAAAACCGATTTCCGCGCCCACGAGGCGCGGGTCTGCATCGCCGAAGGCGAACTGCTGGCGAATCCCCGCCGCGTCCGGCGCTTCACTGAAGAGCAATATCTGCTGTCGTCGGATGAAATGGCCCGGCGCTTCGCCGACGTGCCCTCGGCGCTGGCCAATACGGTGGAAATCGCCCGCCGCTGCAACCTGACGCTCGAGCTCGGCAAGCCGCGCCTGCCCGAATTTCCCACGCCGGAAGGCACGACCCTGGACCAGTACCTGGTCATGCTTTCCGAACAAGGCCTGGAACGGCGGCTGCCGCAGTTATTCCCCGACCCCCGGGAGCGCGAGGCCCGCCGGCCGCAGTATGTCGAACGCCTGCAGCGGGAATGCAAGACCATCATCCAGATGGGTTTTCCCGGCTACTTCCTCATCGTGGCCGACTTCATCAACTGGGGCAAGAACAACGGCGTGCCGGTGGGGCCGGGGCGGGGTTCGGGGGCGGGCTCCCTGGTGGCCTACTGCCTGGGCATCACCGATCTCGACCCCATCCGCTACGACCTGCTGTTCGAGCGCTTCCTGAACCCCGAGCGGGTGTCCATGCCGGACTTCGATATCGATTTCTGCCAGGACAACCGCGAACGCGTCATCGACTACGTCAAGAGCAAGTACGGCCGCGACGCCGTCAGCCAGATCGCCACGTTCGGCACGCTGGGCGCCAAGGCCGTGGTGCGCGACACGGGACGGGTGCTGGACATGCCGTACCTCTTCTGCGACGGCCTGTCCAAGCTGATTCCCTTCAGCCCCACCGATCCCTGGTCGCTGGACCGCGCGCTCAAGAACGAGCCGGCCTTCAAGGAACGCTACGAACAGGAAGAAGAAGTCCGGGCGCTGGTCGACCTGGCGCAGCCGCTGGAAGGCCTGACCCGCAATATCGGCATGCACGCCGGCGGCGTGCTGATCGCCCCGGGCAAGCTGACCGATTTCTGCCCGCTGTACTGCCAGCCCGGCCAGGAGAACAGTGTCGTCTCGCAGTTCGACAAGGACGACGTCGAGGCCGCCGGCCTGGTCAAGTTCGACTTCCTGGGCCTGCGCAACCTGACGATCCTGGACTGGGCGGTGCGCTATGTGCGCCAGTTCAACCCGGGCAAGCGCGATTTCGACATCATGGCGCTGCCCCTGGACGATCCGGGGGCGTACCGGCTGCTCTGCGAAGGCAACGCCACCGCGGTGTTCCAACTGGAATCGCGGGGCATGAAGGAGCTGCTCAAGAAGCTGCGGCCGAGCACCTTCGAAGACATCATCGCCATGCTGGCGCTCTACCGGCCGGGTCCGCTCGAATCGGGCATGGTCGACGACTTCGTCAACCGCAAGCACGGCCGCGCCACGGTGGACTATTTCCATCCCGACCTGGAACCGGTGCTCAAGAGCACCTACGGCGTCATCGTCTACCAGGAACAGGTGATGCTGATCTCGCAGATCATCGGCGGCTACTCGCTGGGCGGCGCCGACCTGCTGCGCCGGGCCATGGGCAAGAAAAAGCCCGAGGAAATGGCCAAGCACCGCGAGCTGTTCCAGAAGGGCGCCGAGGGCAAGGGCTACGATCCCGACCTGGCGGTCAAGCTGTTCGACCTGATGGAAAAATTCGCGGGCTACGGGTTCAACAAATCCCACTCCGCGGCCTATGCGCTGATCGCCTACCACACCGCCTGGCTCAAGGCGCACCATCCGGCCGAGTTCCTGGCGGCCACCCTGTCGTCCGACATGGACGATACCGACAAGGTCCAGGTTTTCTGGAAGGACGCCCTGGCCAACGACGTCAAGGTGCTGCCGCCGGACGTCAATGCGTCGAACTACCGTTTCGAGCCGGTGGAAGACGGCTACACCGCGCGCGGCGAACCGCCGCGCACCATGCGCTACGGCCTGGGCGCGGTCAAGGGCACCGGCCAGGGCGCGGTCGAGGACATCCTGCGCGCGCGTCGCGACGGGCAATTCGCCAGCCTGTTCGATTTCTGCAGCCGGATCGATCGCCACACCGTCAACCGGCGCACCATCGAAGCCCTGATCAAGGCGGGGGCCTTCGATACGCTCGAGCCCAACCGCGCCGCGCTGCTGGCCTCGGTGGGCACGGCTCTCGAAGCCGCCGAGCAGGCCGAACGCAGCGCCAATCAGGTTTCGCTGTTCGGCGACGACAGCCACGCCGTGGTCGCCGGCGAACTGGCCAAGATCGAGCCCTGGGACCTGCGCACGCAGTTGTCCGAGGAAAAGGCGGCGCTCGGCTTCTTTTTCAGCGGCCATCTGTTCGACGCCTGGTGCGACGAGATCCGCCGTTTCGTGCCGACGCCGCTGGGCCGGCTCGAGCCGGCGCGCGAGCCGCAATGGATGGCCGGCGTGCTGGCGGGAGTGCGCACCCAGATGACCCGGCGCGGCAAGATGCTGTTCGCGGTGCTCGACGACGGCACGGCGCAGGTGGAGATCTCGGTCTTCAACGAGCTCTACGAGCAGCATCGCTCGCGCCTGCGCGAAGACCAGTTGCTGGTGGTGCTGGGCAAGGTGAGCAACGACGAATATTCGGGCGGCATGAGGATCGTGGCCGATTCGCTGTACGACCTGCAGCTGGCTCGCGAGGCCCGCGCGCGCTGCCTGCGCATCTGCCTCAATGGCAACGCCGATGCCGCGAAGCTGCGCCAGTTGCTCAACCCATTCCGCGCCGAGCCCGAGAACGGCATTCCCGGCACGCCGGTCGAGATCGCCTATGCCCGCGACGACGCGCGCTGCACCGTCCGGCTGGGCGAGGACTGGCGCGTGCGCATGGCCGATGCGCTGTTCGAGCGTCTTTCGGACTGGACCCAGCCCGGCGACATCGAAGTCGCCTACTGATACATGGACACCGACCTTTCGGGCCCGCCGCTGCGCATCGTGCATTCCGAAGCCGCGATCAGTTTCGGGGGGCAGGAGCGTCGCATATTCAAGGAAATGCAGGGCATGCGCGAGCGCGGCCATACGCTGGAGCTCATCTGCCAGCCGGATACGCCGCTGGCCGTGCACGCCGCGGATGCGGGTTTCGTCGTCCATCCCGTGCCCATGGCGGGCAAGATCAATTTCATGAAAGGCATCGCGCGCGTGGCCTCCATTCTGCGGCGGGGCCGTTTCGACGTCCTGAACACGCACAGCCGGCGCGATACCATCATGGCGGCGACCGCCGGGCGCCTGGTCGGCACGCCGCTCATCCTGCGCACCCGCCACCTGGCCAATCGCGTCAATTCGATGCTGGCCTACACCTGGCTGCCGCATCGCGTGACGACGGTCAGCGAGCATGTGCGACGCTACCTGATCGAGCGCGGCGTGCCGCCGTCCTATGTCCAGACGATCTATTCCCCCGTCGTCCTGCCGCCGCTGGTGGAGCATTCCACCCTGCGCCAGGAGCTCGGGCTGGCGGCCGACGACCTGGTGGTCATCTGCGTGGCCGTCATGCGCGCGCTGAAGGGACACCGCACCCTGGTCGACGCCATCGAGCCGCTGATGCGCGCGCGGCCCAACCTGCACCTGGTATTCGTGGGTTCCGGCTCGCCGGTGTTCGAGCAGACCCGGGCGCGCGTCGCGGAACTGGGGCTGCAGGACCGCATCCATCTCCTGGGTACCCGCAACGACGTTCCCAATCTGCTGGCCGGCAGCGACCTGTTCGCGCTGGCGACCGAGCAGGAGGCCTCGGGCACGGTCTATGTCGAGGCCGCGGCCTGCGGCCTGCCGGTGATCGGCACCGATGTCGGCGGCGTATCCGAAATGATGCGGCCGGGCGCGACCGGCATATTGGTGCCGCCGCGCGATACCGAGGCCTTGCGCGCCGCCCTGGAGCGCCTGATCGACGATCCCGGCCTGCGCCGCAGCATGGGCCGCGCCGGCCATGCCATGGTGCACCAGGAAGGCGCCTTCAGCGTGGAACGCACCGCCCGGCTCACCGAGCAGACTTACCGGCGTTGGCTCAAGGAGCGGCGTACATGAGCTTCCATGTCCCGGTACTCATGTACCACCACGTCACGCCCGTGCGCGGCCCCATCGCCGTCACGGTCGACCATTTCGAGGCGCAGATCGCCGCGCTCGCGCGCGCGGGCTATCGCTCGCTTTCCGCCGAGCAGTTCGCCGGCCATCTGGCCGGCCGGCCGGTGCCGGAGAAGTCCGTCCTGATCACGTTCGACGACGGTTATCTCGACAACTGGATCTATGCCCACCCGGTTCTGGCGCGCCACGACATGCACGCCGTGATGTTCGTCGTCACGGGCTGGGTCGGCGACGGCCCGGCCCGCCCGCATGCGGGCGGCGGCGCGCCGCTGCCGGCGGCGCCGTCGCACGACGCCTGCAAGGCCATGATCGCCGCGGGCAGGGCGGACGAGGCCATCGTCCGCTGGAGCGAGATCGACGCCATGCGCGCCGCCGGCACCTTCGAATTCCACAGCCACACCCATACGCATACGCGCTGGGACAAGGCCTGTCCCGATCCGGCCGAAAAGCGCGTCCGCCTGGCGCAGGATCTCGCCTGGTCGCGCGACGTCCTGCAGGCCAGGCTGGGCGCCGTGTCCGACCATCTCTGCTGGCCGCAAGGCTACTTCGACGCCGACTATGTCGCCGCGGCCCGCGCGGCGGGCTTCGGCCACCTGTACACCACCGTGCCCACGGGCCGCAACGTAGCGGGCGGCGACCCGTTGCACATCTACCGCTTCGCCGTGCGCGACCGGCGCGCCGGCTGGCTGCTGCGCCAGCTCGCGATCACCCGGCATCCATTCTGGGGACCGGCCTACCAGCGCTGGAAGGCCTGGAAAAAAGCACGCAGGAACCGTGCATGAGCCTGTCGGTCATTCTCATCACCAAGAACGAATCGGCGCATATCGCCGCCTGCCTGGAGTCCGTATCCTTTGCCGACGAGATCGTGGTCGTCGACTCCGGCAGCACCGACGATACCCGCGAGATCGCGCGCGCCATGGGCGCGCGGGTCGAGCGCACGGCCGACTGGCCCGGCTTCGGCCCACAGAAGAACCGCGCGCTGGACCTGGCGACCTGCGACTGGGTGCTGTCCATCGACGCCGACGAACGCGTGACGCCGGAATTGGCGCGGGAAATCATCGATACGCTCGCCGCGCCGTCGGCCGACGCGTACGAAATCGCCCGGCTTTCCAACTTCTGCGGCCGCTTCATCCGCCACAGCGGCTGGTGGCCGGACTATGTGCTGCGGCTGTTCCGCCGCGGCACCGCGCGCTTCACCGACGCGGCGGTCCACGAGAAGGTGGTGCCGCGGGGCGGCCCGCCCGCGCGCCTGCGGCATCATTTCCTGCATTATCCCTACGCCGACATGGCGGTGCTGATCGACAAGGTGAACCGCTACTCGTCCGACGCCGCGGCCATGATGCACGCGCGCGGCAAGCGGTCTTCCGTCTTCGGCGCCGTGGGCCACGGCGCCTGGACTTTCGTGCGCATCTACCTGATCCGGCGCGGCTTCCTGGACGGCCGCCACGGCCTCGTCCTGGCGGTCACCGCCGCCGCCGGCAGTTTCTTCCGCTACGCCAAGCTCGCTTTCCTGTCCGGACGCGGCAAGTGAAAATCCTCTACACCAATTTCCATCCCCGCAACGGCGGCGGACACGTCACCTATGTGCTGAACCTGGCGCGGGCGCTGGCCGGCGAGCACGAGATCGGCGTGGCCGTGCCGGGCACGAGCCGCCTGTATCGCTATGCCCGCGCGGTGCCCGGCCTGCAGGTGACGGACATGCGCTACGCCACCCGGCTCTCGTCCTGGTTCGGCGATCGCGCCGCGCTGCGCCGCCTGCTGGTCCAGGGCGATTACGACATCGTCCACGTCAACGGCTCGGCCGACCACAAGCAGGTCATGCTGGCCACGATCGGGATGCGCAGGCGCCCGCGCATCGTGTTCACCAAGCACAACGATCATCCGCTGGCCAGCATCGGCCACCGGCTGCGCGCGCGTCATGCCACCGACCGGGTCATCGCGGTGAGCGATTACGTGCGCGGGCTGCTGGAGCAGCCGGGGTCGCCGTACCGCCGCCTGCCCATCGACACCATCCGCCACGGCATCGATACGGAGTACTTCCGCCCGCCGTCGCCGCAGGAGCGCGACGCGTTGCGCGAGCGCCATTTCGGGCCGGACTGGCGAGGCAAGCTGCTGCTGGGCAGCTCGGGCGGCACCGACTACGACAAGGGCTGGCTGGACCTGGTGGACGCCGCCGGCAGCCTGCCGCCGGAGCTGCGGCAACGCATCCGGATCCTGGTGGCGGGCGATCCGCCTTCCGAGGCCAAGCTGGCGCGCGTGCGGCAGGCCGGCATGCAGGACCAGATGGTGTTTCCGGGCCTGCTCGACGATGTGCGCCCCGCGCTGGCGGCGTGCCAGGCCGGCTACGTGCTGTCCTACCGCGAAGCGCTGTCCTATGCCTGCCGGGAACTGATGGCCACCGGATTGCCGGTGCTGGCCAGCGACGCCGGCGGCCTGCCCGAGAACATCCGGCCCGGCGTCGACGGCTGGGTGGTCCCGGCCCGCGACGTGCCGGCGATCGCCCGGGTCCTGCGCGTCATGCTCGAGCAGCCCGACGAGGTCGCTGCCATGGGCGCCCGGGCACGCGAGAAAAGCGTGCGCGAATTCGGGCTGGCCGATTTCGCCCGCGCCACGCTGGATGTCTATCGGCAGGCACTGGGACAGGGGCCGCGGTAGCCGCCTACGCAGCTGGCGCGACGGCGGGCCGCGTGCTCCGTTCCAGCCGGTCCAGCCATATCAGGGCATGTTGCCGGGAGTCGCCGCACATTTCCGCGGCGGGCTTCAGGCCGGAGCACACGGGCGGCCGTCGCGGGTGGCCGAAGATCGCGCACCGCCCGTCCCGCGTGAGCTGGACGCAGCGCACGCCGGCCGGCTTGCCGTCCGGCATGCCGGGTATCGGCGAGGAAATCGACGGCGCGACGCAGCAGGCTCCGCAGCCCGGACGGCAGTCCATGCGCGTCAGACCCAGCCGCGCAGCCAATACACCAGCAGCCCCGCGTATTCCTTGATGATCGACCGGCTGGCGTCCAGGGTGCGGTAGTCGGGCATCCAGATCCTGAGCGGCCGGTCCGGCGGCGGGAAGATCTGGGGCTTGCCGGGCGCGGCGACGGCCTCCACGCCCTGCTTGTCGAAGGCCGCCATGGCGCGCGGCATGTGCAGGGCCGAAGTCACCAGCAGCACCTTGCCGATATGGTGGTCGGCCAGGGCGTCCTGCGTGAGCGCGGCGTTCTCGTAGGTGTTGCGGCTGGCGTTCTCCAGCACCATCGCCGCTTCGGGTATGCCCATCTGGCGCAGCGTGTGCGCCATGCCCTGGGCTTCGCTGACGCTGCCTTCCAGGGCACCGCCCGACAGCACGATGAGCGGGGCCCGTCCGGCCTTGTAGAGCTCGGCCGCACGGTCGATGCGGGCCGCGGCGGTGTCCTTGTCGTAGGGTTCGAACCAGTTGGCCCGATTGTTGGCCGTGTTGCCGCCCAGCACCACGATCGCATCCGCGGTCTGCACCTCGGCGGCCGGCAGGTAGGGGTAGCGGTGCTCCAATGCTCCGCCGAGCCGCAGCGAAGTGGCCGGCAATGACCAGACCAGGACCCAGCCCACGCCGGCTGCGGCCAGCAGCAGGCCGGTCCGGCGCCAGCGCACCAGCGCCACGACGGCGCCGGTCACGACCAGGACCACGCACAGGTTCAGGGGAACGATCAATCCGGGCAGGAAGTTGGACAGATGGGACATCGGCGATTCATCCGTTTGCGGCGTCCAGCAGGGCCAGCGCCCGCTGTTCGACGGTTGGCGGGTCGGGCCAGGCGTTTTCCCGGCCCAGGCAGACGGCGTCGGGCGTCCAGGGTCCGGTGCGGCCCTGGCGGGTGACGCCGAACAGCGTGATCTGCCTGGCTCCGGCGGCTGCCGCGATATGCGACACCCCCGAATCGTTGCATACGACCAGTCCGGCGCGCGCCGCCAGCGCCGCGTAGGCGCCCAGGGACAGCGCGGGCAGCAGGCGGGCCGTGGGCGCGTTGTGCCGGGCTGCTTCGGCTTCCGCCGGCGGCGGGCACATGGCCACCGCGTGGCCGCGTGCCTGCAGGGCGCGGGTCAGGGCGTCGAAATGCGGCCAGACCTTGACCCGGCCGCGATGCAGGCCGGTGGCCGTGGGCGCGATCAGCACGAATGCGCCGGCCCGCAGCCCGCTATCGGCCAGTAGGCGCTCCGCCGCCTGGCGGTGGGCATCGGTGAGCGGCAGCGACAGCCGTCCGGGCGGCTGTTCCGGCCCATCGTCCAGGCCCCAGCGCCGCAGGGCCGCGCGTGCCAGGCCATACCACGACTGGACGGCATGCACGGCGGCGGCCGGTTTTGCCAGGGGCCAGCGCAACAGCAGGCCGCGGGCGTCGTCCCGGTAGCCGGCGCTGCGCAGCCCGGCCAGCCGGAAGACCGCCGCGCTCGACAGCGAATCGGGCATCAACAGGCCCCGGGCACCGTGTCGGGCCCGACGTTCCAGGCCAAGGAAATGGCTGCGCACCGCGCGGCGGTCTTCCCATACGCGGCCCCGCATGGGAACGAAATCGTGCGGGGGCAGCCCGGCGAGCATGTCCCGGGCCCAGGGACGTGCGCACAGGACCAGTCCGGCGCCGGATGCCGCCAGCAGGTCCAGGGCCGGCAGGCTCATGCAGACGTCGCCCACCCAATTGGGCAGGCGGACGTAGATTCGTGACACTCCGGGCATGGGCAGGCGACGCGCGTTCACATTCAAGGGTTGATAGGGAAGCCGGGACCTGTTCGCCAGCGCCGGCAGGCAGCGACTGGGTAAAATCCCCGGCACGATTGTATAAAAGCGAGAAGATTCTTGAATTCTGCCGCACGCACGGCCCCGGCCGGCTCCCATCCCGTCAGGTCCGACCTCTGGCGGCGGATCTATTCCCGCGTCGGCGCGTACTGGAAGGCCCTGGCCCTGGCGATCGTGCTCATGGCGGGTGCCGCCGCCACCCAGCCCACGCTGGCGGTCATCATGAAGCCGCTGCTCGACGAAGGCTTCGCCGGCACCAAGCCGGAGTACGTCTGGCTGATCCCGGCCTCCGTGGTCGGCCTGATCCTGGTGCGCGGGCTGAGCAATTTCTTCAGCGACTACCTGCTGGCGTGGGTCGCCAACAACGTGCTGCTCGGCATCCGCAAGGACATGTTCGAGCGGCTGCTGAGCATGCCCGACGCCGAGTTCAAGCGTGGCGACACCGGCCGGCTGCTCAACCGGTTCACGATCGACGTCGGCAACGTCACCGGCTATGCCACCGATGTCATCACCGTGCTGGTGCGCGAGACGCTGGTGGTGGTGGCCCTGATCTGCGTGCTCCTGTACATGTCCTGGGTCCTGACCCTCATCATCCTGGTCATGCTGCCCGTGTCGGTCGTGATCGCCCGCTCCTTCATCCGGCGCCTGCGCCGCATCAACCGCGATACCGTCAACATGAATGCGGAGCTGACGCGGGTGGTGGGCGAGGGCATAGAAGGGCAGCGGGTGGTCAAGCTGTTCGACGGCTACACCTACGAGCGGGATCGCTTCGGCTACGTCAACGCCCGGCTGCGGCGTTTCGCCATGCGCACCGCCACCGCGGACGCCGCGATGACGCCGCTGACCCAGGTCTGCATTTCGATTTCGGTCGGGGCCGTCATCGCGGTGGCGCTCAGCCAGGCCAACCACGGCACCCTCACCGTGGGCAGCTTCGCTTCGTTCATGGCGGCGCTCGCGCAACTGTTCGATCCCATCAAGCGGCTGACCAACATCGCCGGCAAGATGCAGAAAATGCTGGTCTCGGCCGAAAGCGTGTTCACGCTGGTGGACCAGGAGCCGGAGCCGGATACGGGAACCCGCGCCTTCGACGGGCCGGTGCGCGGCAGGGTCGAGTTCCGCGACATTTCCCACCGTTTCTCGGACGCCATGCGGGACACGGTCAATCACGTGTCGTTCGTGGCGGAGCCGGGCCAGACGATCGCCCTGGTCGGGCGTTCGGGCAGCGGCAAGACCACGCTGGTCAATATGCTGCCGCGTTTCGTGATTCCGACGGCGGGCGCGATATTCATCGACGACGTGGATATCCACGACCTGCAGTTGTCCAGCCTGCGCGCCCAGCTTTCGCTGGTCAGCCAGGACGTCGTGATGTTCGACGATACGATCGCGGCCAACGTCGGATACGGGGCGCTGCACAAGGCCTCGGACCGGGAAATCCGCGACGCGCTGGCGGCGGCCAACCTGCTGCAGTTCGTCGAAAGCCTGCCGCAGGGCCTCAAGACCCCGGTCGGCGAGAACGCTGCCCGGCTCTCTGGCGGGCAGCGGCAGCGCCTGGCCATCGCCCGCGCCCTGATCAAGAACGCGCCCGTTCTGATCCTGGACGAAGCCACGTCGGCGCTGGACAACGAGTCCGAGCGCCAGGTGCAGGCTTCGCTGGAGCAACTCATGAAGGGCCGCACCACGCTGGTGATCGCCCATCGTTTGTCGACGGTGCAGAACGCCGACCGGATCGTCGTGCTCGACGGCGGCCGCGTGGTGGAGCAGGGCAGGCACGCGGAATTGCTGGCGGCCAACGGGCTGTACGCCAGCCTGTACCGCATGCAATTCCGGGACGAGTAGGACTCGGCCGCGGGGGCTGCCCGGCATCGTCAGCCGGCAAGCACCAGCGCCGGGGCCTTGCCCGCCGGAAGGACGGGCCCGGCCCCGCCGTTCCCCGGGGCCAGGCGGCGTCCCGCCAGCAGGTCGGTCGCCTGCCCGTATCCCGCGCGCTCAAGATGAGCTTGCACCGGGCCGGCCAGGCCGTACAGGAGCGCATGCCTGCCGTCCGCCGACTCGAATTCCAGGGTGCGCACTTCCGCGTCCTTCGAGGCGCCCAGGCGCAGCGTGCCGGCCGGCAGCAGGGCGGCCAGCGCCGCCACCGTCCTGCCCGCGGCGCGGGGGTCGAAGCGGCGGTCGATGAAGGCATTGCGCGGGAAATACCCGCGATCCACGTCCATGAAGGCATCGAATACATAGCGTATCCGGTCGCCGGTCCGCGAGACGATCAGCGCCTGGGCCGCCAGCAGCGCGATCCGCGCGTCGTCCTCGTTGGCCGCGGCGAGACGATCCGCCAGTTTCACCGACGCCAGGACCCGGCATCCGCTCTCGGCGGCGAAGGCTTCCAGTCGCGCATGCGCGGCCGGCAGGTCGGTTCCCCAATCCAGCCTGACGGTGATGCCATCCAGGTCGCCCGCGTGCAGCGACCGCAGCAGCGGTTCCGGCAGGGCCCGCAGTTCCTCCAGCCGCAAGCCCGTATTCACGAAATGGCTGAAATGACGGCCGTCGAAGCGAGCATCCTCGGTCGTGCGGATCTTGCAGAAATACAGCGGGGCATCGGTGGACTTGCGCAATCCGGCGATGGCCTCGCGCGATTCCAGGAATGTCTTTTCGGTCAGGTTCAATTCCACGCCGCTCACCCGCACGCCGCGCGTCGCCGCTTCCCGCAGCAGGCCGGCGTCCGGCAGTCCCAGGGCCGTCAGGAGGAACTCCTGGCCGATCCCGCTCATCATGGCGGCGCGCGCCGCGCTGCGCTCGTCGCGCAGGTCCTGCGTCGGTATCTTCAGGAGGCGCATGCCCATTTCCCATAGGGCCATGACGGGATAGTCGTTGCGCGCGGCCTTGCGCCCGAACTCCTGGACGCCGCCCGTGGACGGGATCTGCACCACTTCGGTCCAGTCGTGGCGCATTTCCGCGCCGATGCCCAGCAGGGGAGAAACCTTGGGATGCGTGGGCGGCAGCGGCGACGGCGCGGCCAGGATATCCCCCTCGGCCCGGCTGGCACCGTGCGTGCGCATGAGCTGGGCCACATGGCCTCGCTCGTAGACGTCGACCACGAAGTAGCCGAACTTTTCCATGTCGCCGCGGCCGTACTCGCGCTTGGCGCCCACCCGGTAGAACTCCGAGAAATCGTGCCGCAGGAATGCCGTCGACGGCAGCATGTACATCTCGGCGTTGCCCACCACATCGTACCAGAAGTTGTGCACGTGGCCGGCGAACAGGGCCTCCACCTTGGGATGCTCCATGCGGGACAGCAGCCAGCCGCGTCCGGGCTCGTCGATGTTGTCGTAGCTGCCGCGTTCGTCGCGTTCGTACAGATAGGGCGGGTAGTGGATGAACAGGAACACGCGGCCCGGCGCCGTCTCGATCTGTTCGTCGATCCACCGCTGCTGTTCGGCTTCGCAGGCCAGTCCGGAATTGAACAGCAGGGCATTGACCAGCAGGAACCGGATGTCGCCGCGGTCGAAGGCGTGGTAGTCCGGGCCGAACAGGCCGCGGTACTTGTCCAGGTAGTCGTCGCACACCACGTCGGCGGGCATCCAGTCTATGGCCTTGTCGCCCACGTCGTGATTGCCGGGGACCAGGTGGAGCGGCATGGAAATCTGGGCGGCGATGTCGCGAAAGCGCCGCGCGGCTTCCTCGAAGGAGGGCAGGCTGGGCACGGGGTGGACGATGTCGCCCAGATGGATGACGAACTCCGGAGCGGGCTCGAGCGCCGCGATTTCCCCGAAGGCATGGCGTGCGCGCGCATTGGCGCCGGCATTGGTCGCGTAGGGCGAGGCGGAAGCGTCTTCCGATTCGTTGACGTGCGTGTCCGCGATGACGGCGAACGAGAACAGCTTGCGACCTTGCGGTTGGCGGGCGAATGAAGCCGGCATGATGTCTCCATGTTTCGAATAATGGAATTAAAGACCGATATATGGGCTATAGTTTTATATGGCGGGTACCTTACACTGTCAACCCGCGCCCGAGGCCTTTTCTTTCCTTCCGCCGCTTTCTTCGCGCCACCATGAGACAACCCACGCCCATCCGCCACGAGCTCGAATCGCGGGCCATGCTCGAAACCCGTCCGCAATACGTCTCGACCCTGGCGCACGGCCTGGACGTCCTGCGCTGTTTCGCGCTGGGCAGCGCGCAACTGGGCAACAAGGAAATCGCCGACCGGCTCGGCCTGACCCGCCCGACCGTATCGCGGCTGACATTCACGCTGGTGGGGCTGGGCTACCTGTGCCGCGACGCGCGCACCGGCAAGTACGCCCTCGGCCCGGCCGTGCTGTCCCTGGGCTATCCCTTGCTGGCGCACATGACGCTCAGGCAACTCGCGGCGCACGACATGGTCGAACTGGCCCGCCTGGCGCAAGGCCCGGTGTCGCTGGGCATGCGCGATCGCCTGCACGTCGTATATGCCGAAACGGTCCACGACCGCGAATCGAATAGCACGCGGCCGGACATCGGTTCCACGCGACCGTTGCTGCGCACCGCCATCGGGCGGGCGCTTCTGTGGGCCCACGATTCCGCCGAACGCGAATTGCTGTACGAACGCCTGGCCGAGGAATTCCCCGATGACTGGGCCCGCCACCGCGATGCGCTGCCGGCCGCGTTCGAACAGATCGAAGCCCGAGGGTTCTGCACGGTATGCGGCGACTGGCAGCCCAATCTGCACGGAGCCGCGGTGCCCATGCACTACAGGATCAACGACATGCCGCTTGCCTTCAATGTGACCGTCCAGGCGCACGCCGCCGATCGGGATGGCCTGGAGCGCGAACTCGGCCCCCGCTTGCGCGCCCTGGTGCGCAATCTGGAGGCGCGCCTGGGCGTTGCCTGAAGGCCTCCCGTCGCGCCAGGGGACAAGCGGCTCGCAGGCGGGCCGGGTGCGGGGAGCCAGTATTTATTTCGTGAAATGGGAATCCCGTTCTTGGGGAGATTCTGGCCGAGCCATTTCGAAAGCCCGCTTTTTCGCGCGCAATTCACCCCGTCGAACCGGTCCGAACGCGCCGTTTCCCCGTGATATCATGCTGCTTATCCCATAAATTGTATTATCAAATCCCAATTTATAGGATTCCTGTTCAGCGCGCCCGCCGGGCGCGCATTTCGCACTTCCAAGGAGCGTTGCATGTGGATCAACTGGGTAGAGACTCTCTCCAATCTGCGTAAGACGGCGGGCCTGTTCACCAAGGCCAATCCCGCGGTCGTCACGGCCTATCGTGGCCTGAACGAAGCGCAGGCCAGCGGCACCGCGCTGGACGCCAAGACGCGTGAACTCATTTCGCTGGCCGTGGCGGTCACCACGCGCTGCGACGGTTGCATCTCTTCCCACGCCGCCGCCGCCAAGCAGGCGGGCGCCACGCAGCAGGAAGTGGCCGAAGCCCTGGGCACGGCCATCGCGCTGAATGCCGGCGCGGCCTACGTGTACTCGGTACGAGCCCTCGAAGCCTTCGAGCAGCAAGGCGCCTGATCCCGCGGCTGGCGGCGGGGCGCCGCTTTTACATCAGGACGATGTCGTACTGTTCCTGCGTGTAGGCGCCTTCGACTTCCAGCGAGATCGGCTTGCCGATGAAATCCCCCAGCATCGCCAGGTGCTGGCTTTCTTCTTCCAGGAACAGGTCGACGACCGCCTGCGACGCCAGTATGCGGAATTCCCGCGGGTTGAACTGGCGTGCTTCGCGCAGGATTTCGCGCAGGACCTCGTAGCAGACGGTGCGCGGAGTGCGGACCGTTCCGCGCGCCTGGCAGGTCGGGCAGGGCTCGCACAGCTGGTGCGCCAGCGAGTCCCGCGTGCGCTTGCGCGTCATCTCGACCAGGCCCAACTGGCTGAAACCGTTGACCGTCATGCGCGTACGGTCCCGCGCCAGCGCCTTCTTCAGTTCCGCCAGCACGGCTTCGCGATGCTGGGCGTCTTCCATATCGATGAAATCCAGGATCACGATGCCGCCCAGATTGCGCAGGCGCAATTGGCGTGCGATCGCCTGGGCCGCTTCCAGGTTGGTCTTGAAAATGGTGTCGTCGAAATTGCGCCCGCCCACGAAACCGCCGGTATTGACGTCTATGGTGGTCAGCGCTTCGGTCTGGTCGACGATCAGGTAGCCGCCCGACTTGAGCTCCACGCGGCGCGACAGCGCGCGGGCGATTTCCTCGTCGACGTTGGCGGTGTCGAAGAGCGGCCGTTCGCCGCTGTAGTGCGCGATGCGGTCCACCACCGAGGGCGTGTAGATCCGCGCCCATTCGACCAACTGTGCGGTCGTGGTGCGCGAATCGACCAGGATCGCGTTCGTGTCCGGGCCGACGATGTCGCGCAGCACGCGCTGAGCCAGCGTCAGGTCGCGATGCAGCGCCGAGGGCGACGGCTGGGTGCGGGCCAGGGCCTGGATGCTCGTCCATAGCTTGCTCAGGTAGTCCAGGTCGGCCTGCAACTCGTCGTCGGTGGCGCCCTCGGCCTGCGTGCGCACGATGAAGCCGCCTTTTTCTTCCGGCGGCATGAGCCCATGCAGGCGTTCGCGCAGCTGGATGCGCTCGGTCTCCGAATCGATCTTCTGCGAAATGCCGATATGCGGATCGTGGGGCAGGTAGACCAGCATGCGGCCGGCGATGCTGATCTGGGTGGACAGGCGCGCGCCCTTCGTGCCCAGCGGATCCTTGATGACCTGGACCATCAGCGTCTGGCCCTCGAACAGCAGCTTTTCGATCGGCGTGGGAGTCAGCCCTTGCGCGCGCTCGCTGCGGTTCTCGCGCAGGTCGGCGATATGCATGAACGCGGCGCGTTCCAGGCCGATGTCGATGAAAGCGCTCTGCATGCCGGGCAGCACCCGCACCACGCGGCCCAGGTAGATGTTGCCGACATGGCCTCGCTGCACGCTGCGTTCGACGTGCAGTTCCTGCACCGCGCCTTGCTCGACCAACGCGACGCGGGTTTCGAAGGGGGTGACGTTGATGAGGATGTCTTCTGTCATGGAGGAGCGGGGTGGCGGTAGGCGACGATTGCGTATGATGACCTCTATATCCTGGATGCGCCAGCATATTGGGGACGGCTTTGGATGGACGAAAGCCTGTCCCTGATTGTTTGCCCAGTATCCTATCCCTCCTTTCGCCGGAGCGCAGCGCGGGTTCGTGAAGCTGTGCTATAGTTCGCGCCCTTCGCCGCTGGCGGGGCGGGCCGGGAGGCCGGCCGGGGGTGGGGAGGGGTCGAGGCGGGTTTGTCGCCGGAATCGATCCAGTTTCCGCCGCTGATGCATGTCACGCAAAAGTCATGGTATAGTGTCGGGCTTGCAGTGGCACCGGGTTAACCCGAAGCGGCTGTGAGGGA
>Ga0182749_1000057_pt1 | contig 147927 bp, 124 predicted proteins | sample eDN3rd37CKraftMG_FD_128875 | JGI IMG/M metagenome (GOLD analysis project Ga0182749, IMG submission 128875) | Enriched Miracle-Growth compost microbial communities from Emeryville, California, USA - eDNA 3rd pass 37_C Kraft MG (version 2) (version 2) ...
CGGCACGCTCTACCCGAACAAGCAGGAGTTCAAGGAGGCCGCGCCGGCCGTCCTGCGCGGCACGGCGCTGGGCTCGATGCTCGGGATCCTGCCGGGCGGCGGCGCGGTGCTGTCCTCGTTCGCCTCGTATACGCTCGAAAAGAAGATCTCGCGCCAGCCCGAACGCTTCGGCAGGGGACACCCGGCGGGCGTCGCGGGCCCGGAATCGGCCAACAATGCGGCCGCGCAGACCTCGTTCATCCCGCTGCTGACCCTGGGCATCCCGGGCAACGCCGTGATGGCGCTGATGGTCGGGGCCATGACGATCCACAATATCCAGCCCGGCCCGCAGGTCATGAGCAGCCACCCGGAACTGTTCTGGGGCCTGATCGCCTCCATGTGGATCGGCAACCTGATGCTGGTGGTGCTGAACCTGCCGCTGATCGGGATCTGGATCAAGCTGCTGAAGGTGCCGTACCGGATCCTGTTCCCGGCGATCCTGGTGTTCTGCACGATCGGGGTGTATTCGCTGAACTACAACACCTTCGACATCTTCATCACGGCGATCTTCGGCATCGTGGGCTATGTCTGGTCCAAGCTCCGGTGCGAAGGCGCGCCGCTGCTGCTGGGCCTGGTGCTGGGCCCCATGATGGAAGAGAACTTCCGCCGGGCGCTGCTGCTCTCGCGCGGCGAATTCCTGACGTTCGTCGAGCGGCCGTTGTCGGCGTCGCTGCTGGCCGCGGCGGTCTTCCTGGTTATCCTCGTGGCGTTGCCCTCGATCCGCAGGAAGCGCGAGGAGACCTTCGTCGAGGAAGACTGATCGAACGGAAAGCGGCCCGTAGCACGATGCGGCGAGTATCGCGTTGCGGGCCAAGCGGCCACGCCTTATGCCCACTCGCCAACTGCCCCCGCGTATTGATCGGCGCCCCCTGCACGCGCTGCGCGAAAGGCACTTGCTCTGTTCAACGCCGTATCAGGACGACATTGTCATCGCCGATCACTCCAGGCGCGACGTAGCCGGCGTCTAATCAGGCATTGGCTGCCTTGGGGTCTCTCTCCCCATGAGGGCCTCCGTCTTTACTTGCCACCCGGTCTCCTTATCCCAAACTCGGGAATTCTCCGGCTGCCGTTTCTGCTCGAATCCCGCGGAACAGTTGTGGTGCAAGCACATTGCAAAATAGAATAAACCGGTCTAATATTCACTTGTGGCCCAGGTGCTGCGAGGAACGGCATCCGCAAGTTCACTCATGAAAACCCGCGAGGAGAGAATGTCCGATTCGCAGCAGAGGCCCCTGGAAGGCTACCGGGTTCTGGATCTGGCTACCATGATCGCCGCGCCGCTTTGCGCCGGCATCCTTGGAGAATTCGGTGCCGAGGTGATCAAGATCGAAATGCCGGGCAAGGGCGATGCCTTGCGCAGTTTCGGAACCATGAATGCCAGCGGCTCGAGCTTCAATTGGCTGAACGAGGGCCGCAACAAGAAGTCGATCACGCTCGACGTGCGTACCGGGCAGGGGCTCGACATTTTCAAGCGCCTGGTTGCCACCAGCGACGTCGTGGTCGAGAATTTCCGGCCGGGTACGCTGGAAAAGTGGGGGCTGGGCTATGACGTCCTCAAGGCCATCAAGGAAGACATCATCCTAGTGCGCGTATCCGCCTATGGCCAGGACGGGCCTTATCGCAACCGCCCAGGCTATGCGCGGGTCGCCCACGGATTTGCCGGCCTGACGCACCTCGCTGGAGAGCCCGACGGGCGCCCCGTCGTACCCGGTTCGACTGCGCTCGCCGACTATATCTCGGGCGTATACGCCGCAGTCGGAGCCCTGCTGTCGCTGATCGCCCGCGATCGTTTTCATGTCGGCCAGGCTGTGGACGTAGCGCTGTACGAAGGCATTTTCCGCTTTCTGGACGAATTGGCGCCCGTCTATCACGCCACCGGCTACGTGCGCGACCGCATGGGGGCGGACACCGTGAACGCGGCACCGCATAGCCATTACCAGACGAAGAACGGCAAATGGGTGGCTCTGGCGTGCTCCAGCGACAAAATGTGGGAACGCCTGTGCAAGGTAATGGATCGCATGGATCTTGCCGCGCCCGAGGCCTTTGCCTTCGTGGACCAGCGCATGGCCCGGAAGGACGAGGTCAATCGCATCGTACAAGACTGGATGTCAAGTCATTCGTACGAGCGGGTCTTGGCTTTGTGCCTGGAAGGGGACGTGCCGCTGGGGCCCATCAATACGATCGCGGATATCTTCGAGGACGAACAGTTCGGGGCCCGCGGCAACCTGCTGAAGGTTGAGGCTCCTCAGGTTGGCGAGGTCGTCGTTCCGAATGTGGTGCCGCGGCTGTCCCGCACGCCCGGCGAAGTACGCTCCCTGGGGCCGGAATTGGGCCAGCACAACGAAGAAATCTACGGCCAGCTCGGTATCGGGCCGGAGGCGCTGCGCCAGCTCAGGGAGAGCAAGGTGATCTAGCACGCCATGCAGGCAAGCGCTGAATCGACTCATGAGCGGACCCATGCGAAGACGTCGATGTGACAAAAGGCGGGGGTCGATGTGCTGGCGATCCGGCCGCCGCAATTAGAAAATCTCCAGGAGACAGAACGATGAAAGCCAAGCATGGCCTGCTTCCCTTGCGCCGCTCCCTGCTCGCCACGCCTGGAAACGTGCCGAGCAAAGTGCAAAAGGCGCTGCAGCTACCTGTCGATGTGCTCATGCTCGACCTGGAGGACGGTGTACCGAATACCGATTCCGCCAAGGCTCGTGCGCGCGCGGTACTGAAAGAAGCCCTGGGCTCGGGGCAAGGGTTCGTTCCGCGAGAAATAGCGGTGCGCATCAACGGTCCGCGTACTCAATGGTTTCTTGACGATATCCATTTCGTTGTGGCGTCGGACCTGAAAACGGTAGTGATTCCCATGGTTTACGATGCCGCCGACCTGGAGTTCGCCGAACGCTGTCTTCGCGCAGCGGGAGCGTCCGAGGCGCTGCGCCTGATCCTCCTGATCGAGACGCCTGCCGGCGTGCTCAACCTGCCCGAGATCGTCAAGGCGAGCCCCCGCATCACGGGGCTCATCGGCGGCGGGCTCGATTACGCGGCGGCCATGCAAAGCCTGTCGATCCTGCCGCTACCCGGCGATCATGGCGGGCGCCCCGACGATGATCTCATATACATGCGCCAACGCATTCTGGCCGTCGGACGGGCGCATGGACTGTCGGTCCTGGATGCCATGCGCCCGAGCCTGTTGGCCGACATGGAATCGTTTCGCGCCGATGCGCGTCGCGCGCGCTGGCTGGGGTTCGACGGCGTGGATTTCTTCCACCCCGGTTTCATCGAAATCGCCAATGAAGTCTTCTCGCCCACGACCGAAGAACTCGATTGGGCGCGGCGCGTTCTCGACGCCACCGCATCGCGCCAGGAAGATGCGCCGGCGTCGGCCAAGATCGATGGCCGCGTGATACTGCCCCAACACATCGAGATTGCGCATCGGTTCATCGCCCAAGCGCAGCAAATCGCCGGACGCTGACCACGCTTCCCGGCTTCCCTTCCACATAGTCCTGGAGGAATTCCAGATGACCAAGTCTGTCCAATCCGTGCGTCGCAAGCTCATGGCGGCCGCATGCTATCTCGCGTTCGGCTCTTTCGCGTTCGGCTCTTTGGCCGGCCAAGCGCTGGCCCAGGACGATTTTCCCACCCAACCCATCCGCCTGGTCGTTCCCTTTCCATCGGGCGGTTCGACCGATGCACTGGGACGCCTGCTCGCGCAGGAAATGTCGTCCGAACTGGGCCAACCTGTCATCGTCGAGAACAAGGCCGGCGCCAGCGGCGACATCGGCGCCGTCCATGTAGCGCGTTCGGCGCCGGACGGTTACACCTTGCTCTTGGTAAGCGGCGCCTTCGTGGTGAATCCTTCGCTTGGCGCTCCCTACGACGCGGTGAAGGACTTCGCGCCCGTTGCCTATGTTGCCACGGTACCCAGCGTTCTGGCGGTTCATCCCAGTGTCAAGGCGAAGACGTTGCAGGAGCTGGTGGCTCTCATCAAGCAATCGCCGCCAGGCACTTTCAATTTCGCAACGCCCGGTACCGGCAGCGTCCAGCACCTGACCGGCGAATTGCTCAAGCGTGAGGCCGGCGTCGACCTTACCCATGTTCCCTATAGCGGGGCGGGACCGGCCATCACCGCGTTGTTGGGCAATCACGTGCAGATGGCGGTGGTCTCGGTGCCTTCCCTGAAGGGCCAGATAGAAGCGGGCAATGCGCGGGCCATCGCTACCACTCTGAAGGCGCGCGTGCCGACCCTGGCGCAAGTGCCGACCTTCGTCGAAGCCGGGTATCCTTCCATCGTGGTCGACCAGGTCCAAGGGCTGCTCGCGCCTGCCGGCACACCGCCTGCGATCGTGGAAAAACTGAACCGGGTCGTCGTCTCGATCATCCATCGACCCGATATCCATGAAAAACTGATCGAGCAGGGCTACGTGCCGCTCGGTACCACCCCTCAGGAATTTGCCAGCGAATTGGAGCGGCTCACCCGCAAGTGGGCGGCCGTCATCAAGGATGCGAATATCCGCAAGGAATAAGGCCGTTCAGGGCCATGCGCGGTGAGCGGGCCGCAGGCAGGGGCGAGCGATACGGTCAGCCGGCGCGGCCGTCCATGCAGGCCTGGAAAGCGCGGTTGTAGCTGTCGACCGACGCCCCCGTGGTCCATCGGGTCACGTACGACGGATCGAAGCCGCTCTGGTTCATGGCCCAGCGCTGGCATTCGTAGCCAGTGCTGGCCGCCAGGCGCGGATCCCGGGCAGGATCGGCCTGGGAACGCGGCGCCTGCGGCCGTTCCTGCGGCGCGGGGGCTGGCGCAGGCGCCGCGTTCGGTTCGGACAGCGGCGCCGGCGCACCGTATTGAGGCGGCGGCGCGCTGTACGTGGCCGGAGGCTGCGCATAGACGACCGGCGGTGCGTACACCACCGGCGGCGAGGCATACACGACCGGCGGCGCGGTATAGACCACCGCGGGCGCCGCATACGATGGCCGGGAGCTCGCCGCGATCAGGGCACCGGCGCCCAGCAGGGCGAACGCGCCCCCGACCCACCAGCCGGCGGACGATCCGTGGTAATGGCCGCGGTAGCCATGGTAGCCGTGGTAGCCGCCATGCCAGCCTCGGGCCGAAGCGGGAGCGGCGATGGCGGCGCAGGTCAACGCCACCGCGGCGGCCTGCAGGAACTTCGATTTCATTTCGGGCCTCCTGGGAGCCGACGCGGTCGCGCCGGGCTCCGGATATCTAGCTTACTAGACCTGGAAAAGCGCCGAAAGTTGTGGCGCAAGAGGGCAACAGGCTGCAATTCTGCGCATGGATTTGTAGGCATCTGTAACGTCGGCCAGGATCATGCCCTCAAGCCGGCTGGCGCCGCGCTTCCAGCATGCTCCAGATCCGCTCCATCGCCGCGGGGTGGTGCGAGTGCTCGTTGCGGTACAGGCCCAGCCCCAGCGGGATGACCTGCAGCACGTCGTCGAGCGCGACCAGCGTGCCGGCTTCCAGCTCCCGTTCGACCAGGCTTTCCGGCAGCCAGGCGATGCCCAGGCCGGCCAGGACCATTTCCTTGACGCCGGCCAGGAAGACCGATTCGTGGACCACTTCCACGCGATGCTGCTGGAACAGGGCGTCCAGCGTGTGCTTGTACAGGATGCGGCCCATGAAACTGTCCGGCGGGAAGGCGAGCAACTTCAGGCTGCACCCCGCCTTGGGTGTATGCAGCGGGCGTCTCCTGCGGCCGGTACAGGCGCTGATCGGCATCAGCCGGTCATGTCCCAGCGGCATGCGGTGGATGTTGGGAACCAGGTTGTGCAGCAGATCGTTCTCCTGTTCCAGGCAGAAGAGCAGGTCTGCTTCGCCGCTCATGAACAGCGCCACGCAGTCGTCGTGGTTTTCGGACTTGACGTGCACTTCGATGCGCGGATTCTGGCTCGGCGCCAGGATCTGCAGCAGCGCCGGCAGGCGCGAGATGGTCAGCGAGTGCTGGGTGGCGAGCACGACTCGCGCCGTGCCGCCGCTGCCGGCCTGCAGGCTGTCGCGCAGCCGGCTGATGTCGCGCATCAGGCCCCGGAAGAGAGGAATGTGACGTTCCGCGACGGGCGTCAGCCGCATGGGCTGCGCGTGCCGGTCGACCAGTTCGACGTTGAGCCAGGCTTCCAGTTGCTGGATGCGGCGCGAGAACGCCGGTTGCGATACGTTGCGCATGGCGGCGGCGCGCGAAAAAGTGCCCGCATCGACAAGCGCCAGGAAATCTTCTACCCAGAGATGTTTCATCGAACCTCCCGAGAGGTTCCGGGCTTTTCGCCGGGAACCGGATCCTCGTCCGCCCGCCATGCAAAAAACGCATATCGAACTAAAAATATAGCATTGGGCAAAGCCGCCGCGGCTCAGTACGATGAATGGCTTCCAAGAACGGCTCTCAAGAGGTCGCCATGCAGCTCGATGCGTTTCCCCGCATGCGGTTGGGTCATTTCCCTACGCCTCTGGAACCCATGCCGCGCCTGAGCCGGCATCTCGGGGGACCCAATCTCTACATCAAGCGCGACGACTGCACGGGCCTGGCGACCGGCGGCAACAAAACCCGGAAACTCGAGTTCCTGATCGCGCAGGCGTTGGAGCAGGGCGCGGATACGGTCATCACGCAAGGGGCCGTCCAGTCCAACCATGTGCGGCAGACCGTCGCCGCCGCGGCCCGCGCCGGCCTTCGATGCGAAATCCTTCTCGAAAAACGGGTGCCGGATCCCACGGACGAATACGAACACTCGGGCAACGTGCTGCTCGACCGCCTGCTGGGCGGCGAGATCGTTTCCTGTCTTCCGGCCGGCAGCGACATGCAGCAGGCCATGGAGGACCATGCCGCGCAGTTGCGCAAGTCGGGCGCCAAGCCCTACGTGATCCCGGGCGGCGGCTCCAATCCCGTGGGCGCGCTGGGCTACGTGACTTGCGCCGAGGAAATGCTGGGGCAGTCCCGCGAGGCCGGGCTGCGCATCGATCACGTCGTCCATGCCACCGGCAGCACGGGCACCCAGGCGGGGATGGTGGTGGGCCTGCGCGGCAACCATAGCGGCATTCCGGTCTACGGCATCAGCGTACGCGCGCCCAAGGCCCGGCAGGAAGAAAACGTCTGGAGCCTGGTTCAGGCCACGGCGGAATACGCCGGCCTGCCGGCCTCGTCCGTGTCGCGCTCGGACGTGGTGGCCGACGCGGATTATGTGGGCGACGGCTACGGCATGCCTACCGATTCCATGCTCGAAGCGGTGCGGCTGACGGCCCGGCTCGAAGGGATCCTTCTCGACCCGGTGTACTCCGGCAAGGGCATGGCGGGCCTGATCGCGCTGATCCGGCGCGGCCGTTTCAGGCCGGACGAGAACGTGGTGTTCATCCATACGGGAGGCTCGGCCAGCCTGTTCGGCTACAGGCAGATATTCTGAGGAGGACGCGACCCCGGCCTCATATGGCGGCCGAGGCCCGAATCACGCAGCAGCAACCGCCCGCGAAAAGGGCGACAAGGGGAAAAGCATGAAATCACCGAAGCAATCCGAGGGTTTCGACGTGCCGACCGCCACGCGCCGGCAGTTCCTGCAGTTGGCCGGAACGCTGGGCGCCGGCGTGGCGCTGGGCAGCCTGCCGCCCCAGGTCCTGGCGGCGGCGACCGCCGAACCGACCCCGCGCAAGGGGGGAGCGCTGATCATGCTGGTGCAGCCGGAACCGCCGACGCTGGCGTCGTACCAGAGCACATCCGGCCCGGTGGGGCAGGTCGCGGCCAAGGTATTCGACGGCCTGCTCGAATACGACTTCAATCTCAAGCCCATCCCGGGCCTGGCCGAATCATGGACCGTCAGTCCGGATGGCAAGACCATAGAGTTCAAGCTGCGCAAGGGCGTCAAATGGCACGATGGCCAGCCCTTCACCAGCGAGGATGTGAAGTTCACCGTGTTGGACGTGCTCAGGAAAATCCACCCGCGCGGCATCAATACCTTCCGGTCGGTGCAGGCCATCGAGACGCCCGATCCGCTGACGGCGGTCTTCAAGCTGGAACAGCCCGCGCCCTACATGATGATGGCGCTGTCTTCCTACGAGTCGCCCCTGCTGCCCAAGCACGTCTACGGCACCGGGGACATCCAGAACCATCCGAACGCCAACAAGCCGATCGGCACGGGGCCGTTCAAGTTCGTGGAGTGGCAGAAGGGCCAGTACATGCGCTTCGACCGCAATTCCGACTATCACAAGAAGGACCTGCCCCGGCTGGACCGCATCGTCGCGCGGTTCATCGCCGACGGCGGCACCCGCGCGGCGGCCTTCGAGACCGAGGAAGTCCAGCTCGCCGGTTTCAACGCCGTGTTGCCGGTCGAGGTCAAGCGCCTGCAGCAGCTTCCGCATATCGGTGTGACCACGCGCGGCTACGAAATGCAGTCGCCGATCGTCCAGCTCGATTTCAACACCACCAAGGCGCCGTTCGACAACGTCAAGGTGCGCCAGGCGGTCGCCTATGCCATCGACCGCAAGTTCGTGATCGACAATATCTGGTTCGGTTTCGGCAAGCCGGCCACCGGTCCGATCAATTCCAACTTCAAGGCCAACGGCCTGTATACGGGGGACGTCAAGAACTACAACGTGCCCGACGGCGTCGAGATCGCCAACAAGCTGCTCGACGAGGCGGGGTTCCCACGCGACGCCAAGGGCGTGCGGTTTTCCATCGTGCACGACATCACGCCGTACGGCGAGGAATGGCGGCGCTTCGGGGAGTACGTGCAGCAGCAGCTCGGCAAGATCGGCATCCAGGTTTCCCTGCGTTACGAAGACCTGGCCGGCTGGCTGCGGCGCGTCTACACCAACTACGACTTCCAGCTCACCAGCAACTGGATCCAGACGCTGGCCGACCCGGTCATCGGCGTGCATCGCCTGTATCACTCTTCGTCGATCAAGGCCGGCACCGTGTTCGTCAATGATTCGCGCTGGCATACGCCCGAGACCGACGACCTGATGGACAAGGCCACGGTGGAAGCCGACCACGAAAAGCGCTCGGCGCTCTACCACGAACTGCAGAAGAGGATCGTGGAGGCCAGCCCGCTGGTGTTCGTGCTGGAGCTGGATTTCCCGACGGTCTACAACAAGAAGGTGCAGGGTTTCCCGGCAAGTCCGCTCGGGCTGTATTCGAGCATGGACACCACCTGGCTGGCCAAGTAGGGAGAGCCGTCCGCGGAGTCACGCATGAAGATGTTGAATTTCATCGCCCGGCGGCTGCTGCAGGGGTGTCTCATCGTGCTGGTGATCCTGTGCCTGAACTTTGGCCTGGTGCAGCTGGCCCCCGGCGACGCGGCCGATGTGCTGGCCGGGGAAGCGGGGGCCGCCACGCCGGAGTACATGGTGCAGTTGCGCCAGAAGTTCGGGCTGGACCAGCCGCGCTACGTGCAGCTCGGCGTCTACCTGCGCCAGGCCGTCACGATGGACCTGGGCTATTCGTTCCGCTACAACCAGCCGGTATCGACGCTGATCCTGTCGCGCCTGGGCCCCACCCTGCTGCTGATGGTCACGGTGCTGGTCCTTGCCGTGGGGATGGGGATACTGCTGGGCGCGACGGCGGCCCGCCACCTGAACCGATGGCAGGACAACGTGGTTTCCTCGCTGGTGGTCTTCGCCTATGCCACGCCGGTGTTCTGGGCCGGCCTCATGCTGATCGTGGTGTTCTCGATCAAGCTGGGCTGGTTCCCGACCAGCGGCATGGAGGACGTGACGGCGTTCCATACCGGCATGCGGCGCGTGCTGGACATCGCCCATCACCTGGTGCTGCCGGCGATCACGCTGACCATGTTCTACCTGGCCCTCTATGCCCGCCTGATGCGCGCCTCGGTGCTGGAGCAGGCGTCCATGGACTATGTCACGACGGCCCGGGCCAAGGGCCTGACCGACCGGCAGATCGCCCGTCGCCACATCCTGCGCAACGCGGTCCAGCCGGTGGTCACCATGGCCGGCCTGCAGGTGGGGGCGCTGCTCGGGGGCTCGGTGGTGGTGGAAACGGTGTTCGCGTGGCCGGGGCTGGGCCTGCTGGCCTACGAATCGCTGTTCGCCCGCGACCTGAACCTGCTGCTGGGCATTTTCTTCATCTCGGCCTGCCTGGTCGTGATCGTCAACCTGCTGGTCGATATCGCCTATTCGGTCATCGATCCCCGCGTCAAGCTGAGCTGAGATGAAACCACCTGCGCGCTCACTATATTCCCGGCGGAGCTGACATGAAAGACTTCGCTCTACGTTTCATGCGCAACAAGCCCGCGGTGCTCGGCCTGTTGCTGCTGCTCTTCGTGATCGGCGTCGCGCTGCTGGCGCCGGTCCTCTATCCTCGCAGCCCGTTCGAAATGGTCGGCAAGCCCTTCCAGGCGCCGTTCGGCGAATACCTGTTCGGCACCGACCAGCTCGGCCGCGACCTGACTGCGGCCGTGGCCTACGGCGCCCGGGTCAGCCTGCTGATCGGCTTGGTCGCCACGGCCATCGCCGTGCTGCTCGGGGTGACCATAGGCGGGCTGGCGGGGTATTTCGGCGGCTGGCTCGATACCGGGCTGATGCGCATCACCGAGATTTTCCAGACCATTCCGTTCTTCCTGTTCGCGATCCTGCTGGTGGCGGTGCTGACGCCGTCGCTGGGCAGCGTCGTATTCGCCATCGCCGTCGTGTCCTGGCCGCCCATGGCGCGCCTGGTGCGCGGCGAGTTCATCCGGGTGCGCAGCTACGAATTCATCGAAGCCTGCGTTTCCATGGGCATGAGCCACCGGCGCATCATCTTCCTCCACATCCTGCCCAACGCATTGTCGGCCATCATCGTGACCGGATCGCTCATGGTCGCGACCGCCATCCTGATCGAGGCGGGCCTGTCCTTTCTCGGATTGTCCGACGCCAATATCATGAGCTGGGGCTACATCATCGGCGCCGGCCGCTCGGTGCTCCGCATGGCGTGGTGGGTATGCGCCATTCCGGGCGTGGCGATCCTGCTGACCGTGATGGCCATCAATCTCGTGGGCGAAGGCCTGAACGACGCGCTCAATCCCAGGCTGAAACGGCTATGAACCAGGCACCCCAAGCCCTGCTGCGGATCGAAGGACTGACGATCGACCTGCCGCCCGACGCCGACCGGCCCCATGCGGTCGAGAATGTCAGCCTGCACCTGAACCGCAACGAGATCCTCTGCATCGTGGGGGAGTCGGGATCGGGCAAGTCCATGGTGTCGCGCGCGATCCTGGGGCTGTTCGCCTCGACCAAGATCAAGGTCGGCGCCGGCAGCATCGTGTTCAACGGCGAGGACCTGCTGCGGGCCGCGCCGGCGCGCATCCGGGCGCTGCGGACCAGGCACATCGCCATGGTGTTCCAGGAGCCCATGACGGCCCTGAATCCGGTCATGAGAATCGGCCAGCAGATCCTGGAAGTGCTCGAAGTCCACGGCGAAGGCACGCCGGATGGCCGGCGCCAGCGGGTGCTGGACATGCTCGAAGCGGTCAACCTGCCGGACCCGCCCGCGATCTTCAATGCCTATCCGCACCAGCTCTCGGGTGGACAGCGCCAGCGCGCCATGATCGCCATGGCCCTGGTGCTGGAGCCGGACGTGCTGATCGCCGACGAACCGACCACCGCGCTGGACGTGACCACCCAGGCCCAGATCCTGGCGCTGATCCGGGAGATCCAGCGCAAGCGCCAGATGGCGGTGATGTTCATCACTCACGATTTCGGCGTGGTGGCGGACATCGCCGACCGCATCGTCGTCATGCAGCACGGCAAGGTGGTGGAACAGGGAACCGCGAACGAAATCCTGTCCGCGCCCCAGGCCGGCTATACGCGCGCGCTGCTGGCGGCCGTGCCCGGTCTCGAGCCCGAGCACGGCAAGGCGGCCTTCGATGCGCAGCCCGACGCCTTGCGGGTCGAGGGCCTGCGCAAGACCTATGGTTCGACGGGCCTGCTGCCCCGTGCCCGCGCCCGTCGGGTGCAGGCGTTGAAATCGGTCAGCCTGTCGATCCGGCGGGGAGAGACCCTGGGGATCGTGGGCGAGTCGGGCTCCGGCAAATCGACGCTGGCCCGATGCATCACCCGGCTGGTCGAGCCGGACGAAGGAAAGATCCAGATCGACGATCTGGATATCGCGACCCTGAGCCAGCGCGAGCTGCGCTCGGCGCGCCGGCGCATGCAGATGGTCTTCCAGGATCCGTACGGGTCGCTGGATCCGCGCAGGACCATCGGCAAGCTGATCGCCGAAGGGCCGATCGTGCACGGCACGGCGCCCGCGCAGGCCTGGGCCAGGGCGCGCGAGCTGCTGGAGCTGGTCGGCCTGGACAAGCGCGCGCTGGACCGCTTTCCCCACGAGTTCTCCGGCGGGCAGCGCCAGCGCATCGGCCTGGCCCGCGCCCTGGCGCTCGACCCGGACATCCTGGTCCTGGACGAACCCGTTTCCGCGCTGGACGTGCTGGTGCAGGAACAGGTGCTCCAGTTGCTGGCCGACATCCGCCACCGGCTCGGCCTGACCATGCTGTTCATCACCCACGATCTGCGGGTGGCCTGCCAGGTCTGCGACCGGATCGCCGTCATGCGCTACGGAGAGATCGTCGAGTCGGGACCGGTCGGGCGCGTGTTCGAGCGGCCCGAGCATCCCTACACGCAGGAACTGCTGGCGGCCGTGCCGGGACGGCACCGCAAGCTCGGACTTTCGATTCAGGAGGCAATGTGACGCGCGCGGCACCGTTTTTTCCCCAGGGTTTCGATCTCGCGGCGTTCGGCGCGGCCCTGCGCAAAGGCGATTTCACCGCGGCGGAGTACGCGCAGCGGGCGCTGGACCGGATCGACGAACTCGATCCCAAGCTCGCGGCCTTCACCTGCGTGGGCCGCGAGGCCGCATTGGAACAGGCGCGCCGCGTCGACGCCGACCTGGCGGCGGGGAAGGACCGGGGGCCGCTGATGGGCGTGCCCGTCGCGGCCAAGGACCTGTTCACCGTCGACGGCCTGCCCACCCATGCCGGCAGCCGGATGGACGTCGCCGACCTGGTGCCGCCGGAAGGGCCGTTCATCGGCGCCCTGCGGCGCGCGGGCTGCGTCATCCTGGGCAAGACGACGACTACGGAATTCGCGCTGGGCGGCTACAACCTGACGCACCGCCTGCCGTGGAATCCCTGCGATCCGCGGATTCCGCGCATGACCAGCGGTTCCAGCCATGGCTCGGCGGTGGCCATGGCGGCGGGTCTGGCGGGATTTACCCTGGGTTCGGACACGGGCGGCTCGGTGCGCGTGCCGGCCGCCCTGTGCGGCGTCGTGGGCTACAAGTCGACGCACGAGTACTGGCCGTGCGAAGGCGTGTTCCCGCTGTCCCCCGATCTGGACAGCGTGGGGATCTTCGCCAACAGCGCCATGGACGCGGCGCGGGTCGAGGCGGCGCTCGCCGGTCGCGAGGTCGGAGCCGTTCCCGGGGTCGATCGATTGACCTTCGCCCTGCCGCGCAATCACTTCCTGGAAAACATCGAGCCTCCCGTGACGGCCTGCTTCGAAGCCGCGGTGCAACGGCTCCAGGCGGCGGGCGCCCGTTTCGTCGAAGTGGACCTTCCGGAGGCCTCGGAGATCGACGTGGTGTTCGCGGGCATGGTGCCGGCCGACATACTTGCCTTCCTGGGCGACGAGCGCGTGGCCGGGCAGGGCCATCTGCTCGATCCGGTGGCGGCGGCGCGCCTGGGCGGCGCCCTGCGGCGGGATTCCGACGAATACCGTCGCTGCCATGCCAGGCTGGCGGCTGTCGAGCGGGCCGTGAGCGAACGGCTCGCGGGCATCGATGCCTGGCTGTCGCCCACCGTGCCGTGCCTGCCCGGTCCGACCGCGGATTTCCCCACCGTCGAATCGGTGGCCGCATGGAACCGGCTGACCACGCAGAATTCCCGGCCGGGGAATCTTTTCGGCCATTGCGGCATTTCGCTGCCGGTCCATCACCTGGGGGCGGATCTTCCGGTGGGATTGCAGCTGTGTGCGCCCGCCGGCGCCGACGCCGCCCTGCTGCGCGCCGCGATCGCGGTGGAGTCGGTGCTGGGGCGGCCGGCGCCGCAATAGCGGCCGGAGGGACGCCGCGATAAAAAAAGCCACTCCGTCCGGAGTGGCTCAAATCAAGGTGCCCCGACTCTGCTCGCTCGATAAGGGCAACCCGAAGCGGTTCGCAGCCTAGAAGCGGTGCTGCAGGCCGACGCCGACCGTCAGCATCTTGTCGCCTTCCACGAAGGCCGCGCCGTCGGTGTACGCGCCGAAGGCGTACAGATTGGTCCGCTTGGACAGATCGTAGCTGTAGCCCAGGCTGTAGACGTCCAGGTTTTCCATGCCCTTGTTGGGGTCGGCGCGCTGCCAGGAAGCGTAGACCTTGCTGGCGCCCAGGGGCACGGTCAGGCCGAGCATGTACGAGTTGATGCGCAGGCCGTCCCAGCTGAAGCGGCCGTTGGTGTCGCCCACGCCGTGCGCCGTCGTGTTGGTGTTGAGCCTGCCGCCCATCAGGTCGTAGTCCTGGCCGCTGATCACGCCGTCCTTGGAACGGCCATAGGCCAGCGCGAGCTTGACGACTTCGAGGTCGTAGGCGGCGCCGATGATCCACTGCTCGGGCTGCGGCTGGCTGGGCGCCAGGAATTGGCGATCGTAGGTCAGCGCGACTTCCAGCGGGCCGCCGGAGTAGCGCAGGCCGGCGGTGACGGCGCGGTTGTTCTCGTCTTCCTCGAAGCCCGTCGGGCCGCCGACGTCGTCGAACGAGAAGGCATAGCCCACGCCGCCCTGGAAGCCGCCCCAGTTCGGGGTCTGGTAGACCACGCTGTTGTCGTAGCGGACCGTGTTGGCGGCGCTGAAGGCGGTACCCATGTTCGCGGTCATGAAATCGAGCGAGAACGGGTCGATGGACTCGAAATAGCGCGACGCGATATTGGTCTGGCGGCCGAGGTCGATCGAGCCGGCGTCGACGTGCGACAGGCCGATGGTGGCCTGGCGGCCGAACAGGCGTCCGCCCTGGGACTGGTCGCCGTCACGGGAAGAAAAACCGCTTTCCAGGACGAAGTTCGCGGCCACGCCGTTGCCCAGGTCCTCGGTGCCGCGCAGGCCCCAGCGGGATCCGTTGCGCATGCCGTCACCCATGCCGACGCGCGACTTGTAGTCGCCTTCGTAGAGTCCACGGTTGGCATCGTCCGTACCAACCTTGCCGCGCTGATAAACAATACCAGTGTCGATCAGGCCATACAGCGTGACCGAGGTTTCGGCGTGCGCGGCGGCGCCGAAGCCGGCGAGCAGGGCGCCCGCGAGCAAGGTTTTTGTTAGTTTCATTTCTCTTCCCGTTCGATAGTGTGGAGTGCAAGAAACTGCACGCAATGCAGCAATGGGAATTATCCGTGCATACATAAAGGCTTAGATTCAAATAGAATCCGGGGAATTCAGAATGTTTCCTTTAATGCCGCTTTTCCTCGGGGCCGGAGAATCGCGGTTAATAATGCTTAGGTTTATTTCCGGAAAAAGGCGCGTTCCTGGCTTCCGGACATTGCGCGGAAACAACGGTTTGCGCCGCGGCCGGGCCGCCGGGATGGCGGCATCGGCTGAAAAACCGGCGCAGTAGAATGCGGCACTCCCGGTCGCGCCGCGACCCTCCGCCCGGCGGCCCGCGCCGCCGGCCACGCCGATACCCGGAAGCCCCACGATGAGCGCCGACCGTCCCGCCCACCCGAATCGCCGCCCTGCGGCCATCCGCGAAGAAACGCTGCGGCTCGCCGACGGGCGATCGGCCGTGCGCGCCGCCATGGAGGTGCGCGACCCGTACGACGGCACCCTGGTGGGGACCGTGCCCAGGGCCGGGGTCGACGACGTGCGCCGGGCCTACGAGGCGGCCGGCCGCTACCGGCCCGACCTGACGCGTTACCAGCGCGCGGACATCCTTTCGCGCACGGCCACGCTGCTGCGCGAGCGTGTCGACGAGGCCTCCGACCTGATTACGCGCGAGTCCGGCTTGTGCAAGCAGGATTCGGTCTACGAGGTCGGCCGCGTGTGCGACGTGCTGGGATTCGCCGCCCAGGAGGCCTTGCGCGACGATGGCCAGGTATTTTCCTGCGACCTGACGCCGCACGGACGCAGGCGGCGCGTGATCACGCAACGCGAGCCGCTGCTGGGCGCGATCTGCGCGATCACGCCGTTCAACCATCCCATGAACCAGGTCGCCCACAAGGTCGCGCCGTCGATCGCCACCAACAACCGCATGGTGCTCAAGCCGTCCGAGAAAGTCCCGCTGTCGGCGCTGTACCTGGCCGACCTGCTGTACCAGGCCGGATTGCCGCGCGAGATGCTGCAGGTGGTCACCGGGGATCCCGCCGAGATCGGGCTGGAGCTGTTCACCCATGAGCGCGTGGACCTGGTGACCTTCACCGGGGGCGTGGCGATCGGCAAGTTCATCGCGCGCCATCTGGGCTACCGGCGCGCGGTGCTCGAGCTGGGCGGCAACGATCCGCTGATCGTCATGGAGGATGCGGACCTGGACCGCGCATCCGACCTGGCGGTGCAGGGCTCCTACAAGAACTCCGGGCAGCGTTGCACCGCGGTCAAGCGGCTGCTGGTGCAGGAGTCGGTGGCCGCCCGCTTCACGGAACTGGTGGTCGAGAAGACGCGTGCCTGGTCCTGCGGCGACCCGCTGGATCCGTCGGTGCGCATGGGCACGGTGATCGACGAACCCGCCGCCCGCGCGATCCAGGAGCGGGTCGATGCCGCCGTGGCGCAGGGCGCCCGGCTGCTCGTGGGCAACCGGCGCGAGGGCGCGCTGTACAGCCCCACGGTGATCGACCGCGTCGATCCGGGCATGGAAGTGGTGCGCCAGGAGACGTTCGGGCCGGTCTCGCCGATCATCGCCTTCAAGGACCTGGACGAGTGCATCCGCATCGCCAACGGCACGGCCTACGGCCTTTCGTCGGGCGTGTGCACCGATCGCCTGGACTACGCGACGCGGCTGGCCAACGAACTGCATGTCGGCACGGTCAATGTCTGGGAAGTCCCGGGCTACCGGATCGAGTCCACGCCTTTCGGCGGCATCAAGGATTCCGGACTGGGCTACAAGGAAGGCGTGCAGGAAGCGGTGCGCAGCTTCACGAACCTGAAGACCTTCACGCTGCCCTGGGGCTGAACCCCAGGGCCCGCCCGGCGCGCGGCGAGGCCGGCTAGAACAACGATTCCGCCATGTTCTGCTTTTCCACGACCTCGCGCACCGTGTTGCCCGCGCCGGGGCGGCCGGCGAACCGGCATTCCTGGTAGAGCTCGCTGTCGAATTCCTCGTCGCGCCCGCTCAGCAGCGGGCAGCGGCCGAACAATTCCGCCGCCCAGTCGACGAAGGCCCGCACCTTGGGCGAGAGATGGCGGTTGTGCAGGTACACCGCCGAGATCGGCATGGGGCTGGGGCTCCATTGCGTCAGGACTTCGCGCAATTCGCCGGATTCCAGGTGGCGGTGGACCATGTAGCGCGGCGGCTGGATCAGCCCGAAGCCCTGCAGGCCGCAGGCCACGTAGGCTTCGCCGTCGTTGACCGACACCACGCCATGGACCTTGACGTCGGTGGCCACGCCGTCGACGATGAAATCCCAATCGATGTTGCGCCCGGTGCGGCTGGAAAAATAATGCACCGCGTGATGGTCCTTGAGATCCTCGATGGTGCGCGGTTCGCCGTGCCGCGCCAGGTATTCGGGCGAGGCGCAAGTCACGCTGCGGAACGTGCCGATGCGCCGCGCCACCATGGACGAGTCCTGGAGCTCGCCGATGCGGATCACGCAGTCCACGGCTTCCTGCACCAGGTCCACCGGACGGTCGCCCATGCCGATGACCAGCTCGATGTCCGGATAGCGGGTGTGGAACTCGCACAGCGAGGGAATCAGGATCAGCCGCCCGATGGAGGCCGGCACGTCGATGCGCAGCCGGCCCTTGGGGCCGCGCGCCACGTCGAGGAACGAGGCTTCGGCTTCCTCGACCTCGGCCAGGATGCTGGCGCAGCGTTCGTAGAAGGCCGCGCCGTCGGGAGTCAGGCTGAGCTTGCGGGTCGTGCGATTGAGCAGGCGGACTTGCAGGCGCCGCTCCAGGTTCTGGACGGCGGTGGTGACGGTGGTGCGCGGCAGGCCCAGGCTGTCGGCCGCCGCCGTGAAGCTGTTGGCGTCGACGACCCGGGTGAAAACCTGCATGGCCTGGAAACGATCCATGGCGCTCTCCCGAGGGGAAACGGGGCGCGCGGCCCCCAATTGTTCTTCATGAACGAATAGTGTTGACGAAGTTTAGCAGTTTATCCCTGTAAACCGAACATTCAAAATGCGCTCCATGTCAATCCCACCAGGCGGATATTCCGCCTTGCATCATGGACGCCTTGCCCGCCGCCGCGCTGCCGCGCCCGGTTTTCATCCGCGATCTTGAGATTCCCGGCCCGGCCCGGACCATACCCGCGCGCCTGTACCGGCCGGCGGCCCCGGCCGCCTTGCCGGTGATCCTCTATTTCCACGGCGGCGGCTTCGTGCGGGGCGGGCTGGACGACGCGGATCCGCCGGCCCGCCACCTGGCCGCGCGCGGCCCCGCGCTGGTGCTGGCGGTGGGCTATGCGCTGGCGCCGCGGCATCCGTTTCCCGCGGCGCCCGAGGACGCCTACGCCGCCCTGGCCTGGGCCGCCCGGCATGCCGCAGGCCTGGGCGGCGACGGCGGCCGGCTGGCCGTGGCGGGCGACGACGCGGGCGGCAATCTCGCCGCCTGCGTCAGCATGATCGCGCGCGACCGCGGCGACGTGCAGCCCGCCGCCCAGGTGCTGATCGGCCCCATGCTGGATCCCAGCATGACGCGGCTGGGCGACGCCGCGCGCCTGCGCTCGGACGTCGACGAACGGGCGTGCGCCGAATGCTATCGGCAATACCTGCCGCAGGCCGCGCAGCGCCTGCATCCGTATGCCGCGCCGCTCGAATCGCGCCGCCTGCGGGGATTGCCCGCCGCGTTCGTGGCGACCGCCGAGCGCGACGTACTGCACAACGAAGCCGAGAAGTACGCCGCGGCGCTGATCGCGGCGGGCGTGCACACGGAAGTGGCGCGCTACGCGGACGTGCGCCATGCGGAGCTTCGCGCGCATCCGGCGATGCTCGACGAGGTGGCCGGCTTCCTGCGCCGCCGGCTGGCCTGCGCCCCCGACACCGTTTCCTGAATTTTTTCCATCCGATCGCCAGGAACCTTGCAAAGGAATTTCCCATGTCTCTCTTACGCAAACGCTATGCGCTGACTGCGGCCGCCGCCATCGTGGCGATGCTCGCCGCCGGCCACCTGGTGCCGCGCACGTCCGCGGTGGCGGCCGTCGACGCTTCGCCGCCCGCCGCGCGGCTCGTCGCCGTCGACGTGGCCACGGTCGTCGATCGCCGCATCATCGATTGGCACGAGTACTCCGGCCGCCTGGAGGCGGTCGATCGCGTGGAAGTGCGCCCGCTGGTTTCGGGCACGCTGACCGAGGTGCATTTCAAGGACGGCAGCCTGGTGCGCAAGGGCGACGTGCTGTTCACCATCGATCCGCGTCCCTATGCGGCCGCGCTGGCCCATGCCGAGGCCCGGTTGGCCGCCGCCCAGGCGCGGCAGGCCTATACGGCGTCCGACCTGGCCCGCGCCAGGCGGCTGCTGGCCGAGAACGCCGTCGCCCGCCGCGACTTCGAGGAAAAGCAGAATGCCGCCCGCGAAGCGGCCGCCAACCTGCAGGCGGGGCGCGCGGCGGTGGAATCGGCGCGCCTGGATCTGGAATACACCCGTATCACCGCGCCGGTCTCGGGCCGCATTTCCCGCGCGCGCCTCACGGTGGGCAACGTCGTGTCGGCCGGCGTGGCGTCCGAGCCGCTGACGACGCTGGTGTCGGTGGCCCGCATGTACGCGGCCTTCGACGTCGACGAGCAGAGTTTCCTGAAATACGTCAATCCGGCCCTGGCGCAAGGCGCGCCGGTGGCAGTCGAGCTCGGCCTGGCCAACGAGGACGGCTATCCGCGCAAGGGCGCGCTCGGTTCGGTGGACAACCGCCTGGATGTGTCCTCCGGCACCATCCGCATCCGCGCCGTGTTCGACAACGCCGACGGCACGCTGGTCCCGGGACTGTATGCGCGCGTCAGGCTGGGCGCCGGGGCGCCGCGCGATGCGGTGCTGGTCGACGAGAAGGCCATCGGCACCGACCAGGACAAGCGCTTCGTGCTGGTCCTGGATCCGGCCGGCCGCGCCGTCTACCGCCAGGTGCGCACGGGCGCCAGCCATGTCGGGCTGCGCGTGATCGAAAGCGGCCTGGCGGCCGGCGAGCGCATCGTGGTCAACGGGTTGCAGCGGGTGCGTCCCGGCGAGACGGTGCAGCCGCACGACGTGTCCATGGGCGCGGCATCGTGAATATCTCCCGCTTCTTCATCGACCGCCCGATCTTCGCGGGCGTGCTCTCGATCCTGGTCCTGCTGGGCGGCGTGCTGGCGGTGTTCCAGTTGCCGATCTCCGAATACCCGGAAGTGGTGCCGCCGTCCGTCGTGGTGCGGGCGCAATATCCCGGCGCGAATCCCAAGGTGATCGCCGAGACGGTGGCCTCGCCGCTGGAGGAATCGATCAACGGCGTCGAGGGCATGCTCTACATGCAGTCCCAGGCCAACAGCGACGGCAACCTGGCGATCACGGTCAATTTCAACCTGGGCGTCGATCCCGACAAGGCGCAGCAACTGGTGCAGAACCGGGTCTCGCAGGCGCTGCCGCGCCTGCCCGAGGACGTGCAGCGGCTGGGCGTGACCACGCTCAAGAGCTCGCCGACGCTGACCCTGGTGGCGCACCTGATTTCGCCGGACGACCGCTACGACATCACTTATCTGCGCAACTACGCGCTGATCAACGTCAAGGACCGGCTGGCGCGGATCCCGGGCGTGGGCGAGGTGCAGCTCTGGGGCGCGGGCGACTACTCCATGCGGATCTGGATCGATCCCCGGAAGACCGCGCAGCGCGGATTGACCGCGAGCGACGTGGTGCGGGCGATCCGCGAGCAGAACGTGCAGGTGGCGGCCGGCGTGATCGGCGCCTCGCCCAGCCTGCCGGACGCGCCGCTGCAACTGTCGGTCAATACCCGCGGACGCCTGCAGACCGAGTCCGATTTCCGCGACATCGTGCTGAAGATCTCGGACGACGGCGGCGTGACGCGGCTCTCGGACGTGGCGCGGGTGGAACTGGCGGCGTCGGAGTACGGCCTGCGGTCCCTGCTGGACAACAAGCCCGCCGTGGCGCTGGCCATCATGCAGTCGCCCGGCGCCAACGCGCTGGCGGTGTCGGACCAGGTGCGCGAGGCCATGGCCGACCTGGCGCGCGACTTTCCGCCTTCGGTGGAATACCGCATCGTCTACGACCCGACGCAGTTCGTGCGCTCGAGCATCAAGGCCGTCGTGGCCACGCTGCTGGAAGCCATCGCGCTGGTGGTGCTGGTCGTGATCGTGTTCCTGCAGACCTGGCGCGCGTCGGTCATCCCGCTGCTGGCGGTGCCGGTCTCCATCGTCGGCACCTTCGGGCTGATGCTGGCCTTCGGCTATTCGATCAATGCGCTGTCGCTGTTCGGCATGGTGCTGGCCATCGGCATCGTGGTGGACGACGCCATCGTGGTGGTGGAGAACGTCGAGCGCAACATCGCGGCCGGCCTGTCGCCGCGGGAGGCCACCTACCGCGCCATGCAGGAGGTCAGCGGGCCCATCATCGCCATCGCCCTGACCCTGGTGGCGGTGTTCGTGCCGCTGGCCTTCATGACCGGCCTGTCGGGCCAGTTCTACAAGCAGTTCGCCATGACGATCGCGATCTCCACCGTGATCTCGGCGTTCAACTCGCTGACGCTGTCGCCCGCCATGGCGGCGCTGCTGCTCAAGGGCCACGACGCGCCGGCCGATCGCCTGACGCGGATCATGAACCGGGTGCTGGGCGGCTTCTTCCGCGGGTTCAACGGCGTGTTCGGCCGGGCCTCGGACGGCTATGCCAGGGGCGTGTCGGGCATCATTTCCCGCAAGGCGTCCGCGCTGGGGGTGTACGCGGCGCTGCTGGCGCTGACCGCCGCCGTGTCGTATGTCGTGCCTGGCGGCTTCGTGCCCGCGCAGGACAAGCAGTACCTGATCAGTTTCGCCCAGTTGCCGGCCGGCGCGTCGCTGGACAGGACCGAGGCCGTGATCCGGCGCATGAGCGACATCGCCCTGCGACAGCCGGGCGTGGTCAACGCGATCGCCTTTCCGGGACTGTCGATCAACGGCTTCACCAACAGTTCGAGCGCCGGCATCGTGTTCGTGGCCCTGGACGATTTCCACCGCCGCAAGGCGCCGGAGCTGTCGGCCGACGCCATCGCGGGGGCGCTCAACGCCAAGTATGCGGACATCAAGGATTCGTTCGTCGCGGTCTTCCCTCCGCCGCCGGTGATGGGGCTGGGCACCATGGGCGGATTCAAGCTGCAGCTCGAAGATCGCGGGGCGCTGGGCTACGCGGAGCTCGACGCCGCGACGCAGGCCTTCCTGGCCGCCGCGCGCCAGGCGCCGGAGCTGGGGCCCGCCTTTTCCAACTACCAGATCAACGTGCCGCAACTCGACGTCGACCTGGATCGCGTCAAGGCCAAGCAACTGGGCGTCCCGGTCACCGACGTGTTCGACACCATGCAGATCTACCTGGGCTCGATGTACGTCAACGACTTCAACCGCTTCGGGCGGGTCTACCAGGTGCGGGCGCAGGCCGACGCGCCGTATCGCGCCCACCCCGAGGACATCCTGAACCTGAAGACCCGCAATGCGTCGGGCGAAATGGTGCCGCTTTCGACGCTGGTCAAGGTCAGGCCGACCTACGGGCCGGAGATGGTGGTGCGCTACAACGGCTACACGGCGGCCGACATCAACGGCGGCCCGGCGCCCGGCTATTCCACGGACCAGGCGCAGGCGGCGGTCGAACGCGTCGCGGCGCAGACCTTGCCGCGCGGCGTGCGGTTCGAATGGACCGACCTGACCTATCAGCAGATCCTGGCCGGCAATGCGGGAATCTGGGTGTTCCCCATCAGCATCCTGCTGGTCTTCCTGGTGCTGGCAGCCCTGTACGAAAGCCTGACCCTGCCGCTGGCCGTGATCCTGATCGTGCCCATGAGCATCCTGGCGGCGCTGGCGGGAGTGTGGCTGACGGGGGGCGACAACAACATCTTCACCCAGATCGGATTGATGGTGCTGGTGGGACTGGCGTCCAAGAACGCCATCCTGATCGTCGAATTCGCCCGCGAACTGGAGCTGCGCGGCAGTTCGCCGCTGGCGGCGGCGGTGGAGGCCAGCCGGCTGCGGCTGCGGCCCATTCTCATGACATCCATCGCCTTCATCATGGGCGTGGTGCCGCTGGTGACGTCCACCGGCGCCGGCGCCGAGATGCGGCACGCCATGGGCGTGGCGGTGTTCTTCGGCATGCTGGGGGTCACGCTGTTCGGCCTGTTCCTGACCCCGGTCTTCTATGTCGCGCTGCGCGCCCTCGGCGGCGCGCGCAAGCTGCATGCGGCCGGGCGTCGCGAAGCCCCGGCCCCGTCCGCTCCGCCCGCGGACGCCGCCCACTACACGCACGCGGAGGTGAAATGAACGCGAGCATGCAATACGCGCGTTGGCTGCCGGTCCTGCTGCTGGTCCTGGCGGGATGCTCGGTGGCGCCCGACTACCGGCGGCCGGCCGTCGAGACGCCGCCCGCCTATAAAGAGGCACCGGCCGTGCCGGCCGCCGGCGAAAGCGGGCAGTGGAAACCCGCCGCGCCGGCCGAGGACCAGCCGCGGGGCCCATGGTGGCGGGTCTTCGGCGACGAGACGCTGAATGCCCTGGAACTCCAGGCCGAGGCCGCCAACCAGGACCTGAAGGCCGCCGCCGCCCGGCTGGCGCAGGCCCGGGCCTTGCAGGGCGCGGCCCGGTCCGATCGCTATCCCCGGGTGGACGCCGGCTTCGGCCCCACGCGCCAGCGGCCGTCGCCCGCCTCGCAAGGCCTGGACGACGGCGCGCCGTCGCAGGCCTCGACGCTGTGGCGCGCCAGCCTGGGCGTCTCCTACGAGGCGGACCTGTTCGGGCGGGTATCCTCCACCGTGGCCGCGGCCGACGCGGAGCTCGGGCGCAGCGAGGCCCTGTTCCGGTCGGTGCAACTGGCATTGCAGGCCGATGTGGCCCAGGCCTATTTCCAGGCGCGGGAGCTGGACGCCGAGCGCGAACTCTATGCCGGCACCGTGGAACTGCGCCGGCGCACCCTGGGCCTGGTGCAGCGCCGCTACGACGAGGGCGACATCAGCGAACTCGATCTCGCCCGTTCCAGGTCCGAGCTGGCCTCGGCCCGCGCGCAACTGCTGGGCATCGAGCGCCGGCGCGCCGCCGCCGAGCACGGGCTGGCGATCCTGCTGGGCCGGGCGCCGGCGGATTTCTCCTTGCCGGCACGGCCCCTGGCGCGGGTATCGTTGCGGATCCCCGCCGGATTGCCGTCCTCGCTGCTGGAGCGCCGCCCCGACATCGCGGCCGCCGAGCGCGCCATGGCCGCCGCCAATGCCCGCATCGGCGCGGCGAAGGCGGCGTTCTTCCCGCGCCTGGACCTTACCGGCGCCCTGGGATACGAATCGTCCCAACTGGGCAATCTGTTCGAATGGAGCAGCCGTACCTTCCTGCTGGGACCGCTCGTGGGCACCGTGCTGTCGCTGCCCCTCTTCGATGGCGGGCGCCGCCAGGCCGGGCTGGACCTGGCCCGCGCCCGGTACGAGGAAGAGGTGGCCACATACCGGCAGACGGTGCTCGGCGCCTTCCGCGAGGTCGAGGACAACCTTGCCAACCTGCGCATCCTGGCCGACCAGTCCGGCACCCAGGACCAGGCAGTGGAGGCGTCCGCGCGGGCCGCGCGCCTGTCGCAGATCCAGTACCGCGAGGGCTCGATCAGCTACCTGGAGGTGATCGACGCCGACCGCACAGTGCTGCTGGAACGCCGCGCGGCGGTGCAGCTCGACGGCGAGCGGGCGCGCTCCGCGGTCAACCTGATTCGTGCGTTGGGCGGAAGCTGGGAAGCTGCTCGGGCAGCTCCGTGATGCGCAGCAACTGCTCGGGCCGCGCCAGTTCGACGCCCTGGCGCTCCAGATCCTCCAGGATGCCCAGGTTGAGGGATTGCTGGATGTCCATGTAGCGGTTGTAGTCCGCCAGGAGCACGTAGTAGACGACCTCGAACTCCAGCCCGCGGTCGCCGAAGCGCGCGAAATGCGCGCGATCGAAGCGGGTGTCCCGGCACTGCTCGATCCGCGCCCTCACGTCGGCGGCGACGCGTTCGAGCTGCTGCTGCGACGTACGGTAGGAAACCGCGAAGCCGAACACGATGCGCCGCAGGTCCATGCGCTTGTAGTTCTGGATGGTCTGCTTGAGCAGTTCGGTATTGGAGCAGACGATCTGCTCGCCGCCCAGGCTGCGGATGCGCGTGGTCTTCAACCCGATATGCTCGATGTTGCCGGCGATCGGCCCCACCACGATGAAATCGCCGTGCTCGAAAGGCTTGTCCAGGCCGATCGAGATCGACGCGAACAAGTCGCTGAGCACCGTCTGCACGGCCAGCGCCACGGCCACGCCGCCGATCCCGAGGCTGGCGACCAGGGCGGTGATGTTGACGCCGACGTTGTCCAGCATGGCCAGCGCCAGCGTCGCCCACAGCACCGTGCGGATCAGCAGCGACAGCAGGGTGGCGGTGACCAGGTTGCCGTGCCCGCGCGCTTCCAGATGGCGTTCGGTCCAGAGGACCACCGCGCGGTTCAGCCAGATGCCGGCCTGGATCGCGAACAGCACGAACCACAGGTGCGACAGGTCGCCGCTCCACCGGTCCGGCAGGTCGAGCAGCCGGGTGCCGATGAGCAGCGAGACCAGCGCCAGGATCAGCCAATTGGTGTGTCCCAGCATGTCGGCCGCGACGGCGACCGAGCGGTTGCTCCGTCCCCTGGCCGTGGTCCCCAGGCGGTTGGCGAGGATTTTGAACACGATGACGAAGACCAGGAAGGCGATGACCGCCGCGCCGGCGGCCAGCAGCCAGTTCCAGATCGGGATCGTCAGGAATTCGGTGTCGAGCAGCCACTGTCGCACGGAAGTCTCCCTTTATTGCCACGGAAGGCAGCGGGGAGGGCAGTGCAAGCGGCATGCCCGGGGACGGCAGGGGGCAAAAGACCGGGGAAGCGGCGGCCGCGAAAGCCGGGCGTGCGCCCGGTGTAAAAATTCCACGGCCCGCTCCGCGCGGCCCGCAAAAAACCCCGGACCGCGCAGGGCGGACCGGGGCCGGCCGGACGCAGCCCGGTGTCAGGCCGCGGCGGTCTTGCGCCGGCGTTTTTCCATGGCGGCGCGCACGACCGGGTAGATCAGTCCCAGGGCGGCGATGGCCAGCACGGTGCCGCTGATCGGCCGCGTGAAGAAGACCGTCCAGTCGTTGTCGAAACTGATCATCGTGGTCATGAAGTTGTTCTCGGCCAGCGGGCCCAGGATGGTGCCGAGCACCAGCGGGGCGATGGGGAACTTGAACCGCTCGAACAGGAACCCGATCACGCCGAAGATCGAAATGATGTAGAGATCCGTCAGGTTGTTGCGGGTGGCGAACGCGCCCACGAAGCAGAACATGATGACGAAGGCCGACACGATCGATTCGGGCGCGTCCAGCACCTTGCACAATGGGCGGATGGCGAAATAGCCCAGGACGCACATGCCGATGACGCTCAGGAACACGGTGGCGAAGATCGTGTAGACCAGATCGGGCGAACTGGAGAAGACCTCCGGCCCGGGCTGTATGCCGTGCAGCAGGAATGCCGCGAGCATGATCGCGGTCGCGCCGCTGCCGGGGATGCCCATGGCGAGCAGCGGCACCAGCGCGCCGCCCACGGACGCCGTCGCCGCCGACTTGGCGACCACGATGCCTTCCGGCGCGCCCTTGCCCAACTGCTCGCGGTTCTTGCCATACTGGCTTTCCAGCCCGTAGGCCACGAAGGCCGAGACGGTCGCGCCGGCGCCCGGTATCACGCCGACGATGATGCCGGTCAGCGCGCCGCGCAGGAATGTGGCCTTGATCGCCAGCATCTCGGCCAGCTTGGGGAAGGCCGTCTTGAAACGGCCCTGGCGATCGACCTGTTCGTCCGATTCGGCCGCGAAGCCCGTGTTGAGCCGGCTCAGGACTTCGCCGATACCGTAGGCGCCCACCATGACCAGCAGGAATTCGATGCCGTCGAGCAGCAGGGGCTGGCCGAACGCGAAACGATCGGCGTTATAGGTGGCGTCCACGCCGACGGTGGCGATCAGCAGGCCGAGGCACAGGCTGATGAGCGAGTTGACGATGGACGAGCCCGATAGCGCCACGACGCTGGCGAGACCGAAAAGCACGATGGAAAAGAATTCCGGCGAAGAGAAACTGAGCGCGATGTCGGCCACCGGCTTGGTCAGGGCGACCATGATCACGGCGGCGATGAGCCCGCCGACGAGCGCGGCGATCAGCGAATAGCCCAGGGCGGTCGCGGCCTTGCCCTGGCGGGTCATTTCGTATCCGTCCCAGAGCAGGGGGACGTCCATGGGCTCGCCCGGTATCCGGAACAGGATGGACGTGATCGCCCCGCCGTAGGTTCCCGAGACGTACATGGCCGTCAGCAGGATCAGCGCGGGACCGACGCCGAGCTTGTAGGTGAACGGCAGGGCGAGCACCACCCCCATGACCAGCGTGAGCCCGGGCAGCACGGCCACGAGCATGCCCAGCACCAGGCCGACCACGAGGATCAGCAGGTGGGCGGGGGTGAAAACGATGCTGGCGCCATGCGCCAGGTTCAGCAAGACATCCATGGTTGCCCCTTATTGCGCGCCGAGCAGGCGCAGCAGCCAGACCGACAGGTCTTGAAACGGACCCGTTCCCAGCGGCAGCGAGATATAGGCCACGCGCATGAACAGGATCAGCAGGACGAAGGCGCCCAGCACCGCGATGAGGGCGCTGGCCAGGGGCTTGCAGATGCCGCCTATCCATTGGAAGCTGAACAGGAACAGTATCGTGGTGAGGAAGAAGCCGAGATACGGGGCGACGACGACAAAGGCGAAGATGAGCGCGATGCCGACCAGCAGCTTGCCGGGATGCTCGGGCGCGGAGGCTTCCGGCGGCTCTTCGGCTTCGGTCGGATTGTGGACCGAGACCATGCCGGTCGCGGTGAAGTTGCTGTGGACGACCAGCCGCTTGATGATTTCGTAGAGGCAGAGCAGCCCCATGAAGACGACGATGACCTTCGGCCAGAAGTCCGGACCGATGCGGTCGTCGCCGGCGCCGCTGACGTCGATCTGCATGGTACACCAGTACAGAAAGAGGGAGACCAGCAGCATGATGGAATGCGGCAGGATCTGCCGTATGCGTTCAGGCATGAAATGCTCCGTGCTGTTGCGCGAGCCGGTCCCAGGACGGGACCGGCGGTTCCTGCGGGATCAGGACTTCTTGGGAAGGTTGTCCTCGATCAGCTTGAGCTGCTGCTCCAGGTACGCGCGGGCCTGGGCCGCCGGCACGAAGCTGTTGGGCGAGGCGAGCTCTTCCTCGAGCGATTTCTTGTACTCGTCCGAGCGCGCGACCTTCTCGATCGCCGCGGCCAGGGTGTCCACCTGCTTGGGATCGGTGCCCGCGCGCACGATGAGCGAGCGGAACTGGCTGATCGCCAGCGTGAATCCGGAATCCCTGGCCAGCGGGATGTCGGTGTATCCGGTCTGCGGTTCGTCGGAGAAGAACACCAGCGGACGCATCTGCTTGTTCTGCAGGAATGAGCGGATGTCGCCGGCCTGCTCGACCAGCACATCGGCGTGGCCGCCCAGGATGGACGTGTAGCGCTCGCCCGGGGCGCCGAACGGAATCACCCGGAACTTCGAGCCCTTGTCGTTCATCTGCCGCACCATCATTTCGTCGGGGCTGCCGAAACCGGTGATGCCGACCTTGATGTCCTGCTTCCTGGAGTCCGCGAGCAGGTCGTCGAAGGTCTTCCACTTGGAATCGGCCTTGACGAACAGGCCGGTGGACTGTTGCATCAGGATGCCCAGCGGCTCGATGTCGGCGAGCTTCCAGCGCCCCTTGCCGCCTGCCAGCGTGCCGAGCGTGTCGGCGATGAAGACGCAGATGGAATAGCCGTCGGGCGCGGCCGACAGCAGCTTGGTCGTGCCGGTGTTGCCGGTGGCCCCCGTCACGTTGATGATCGGCAGCGACACCCCGAGCTCGGGCTCCAGCATCTTGCCGATGCGCCTGGCGAGCTGGTCGGCGCCGCCGCCGGCGCCCCAGGGCACGATGAAATCGATCGGGCGGGAGGGATATTTTTCTTCGGCCCAGGACAGGCAGGGGGCCGTGGCCATTGCGGCGCCTGCGAGCAGCAGCGACCGGCGGGTGCCGCTCTGGACTGTGGAATGCGAGTCTTTCATGTATGTCTCCGCGTTATGGCCGCCATCGGGAGCGGCTGTTGTTGGTACGTAGTACTACGTAGTGCTATTGTCGCGAACTTCCTGCACCATGCGTACCATATTGCAGATGGCGGTGCGCCACAGTCCCGTTTTTATTGTTTTTTGATGCTCCAAGGGTTGGACATATGGAAAGCAATCAATCCAATGCGGCAGCCGTCCGCGCCTTCCGGCTGCTGGAAGTCGTCGCGGAGCACGAAGACGGCTGCAGCCTGTCCGACATCGTCCAGGCGGTGGCCTTGCCCAAGCAGACGGTGCACCGCCTGGTGGGCCAACTGCAGTTGGCCGGCCTGCTGATACGCGAGCCGCACGGGCGGCGCGTGCAACTGGGAAGCCGGATCGAACGCCTGGCCGTGCTGACGCTGATGAACGGGCCGCTGCGCAACGAGCGCCACGCGATCCTGCGCGGCCTGGTCGACAGCATCGGCGAGACTGTCAACCTGACCGCGCTGGCGGGCACCGACGTGGTCTACCTGGATCGCGTGGAAACCTCCTGGCCCCTGCGCCTGATGCTGGCGCCGGGATCGCACGTGCCCCTGCACGCGACGGCCAGCGGCAAACTGCTGCTCAGCCTGCTGCCCAGGACGCAGCGCGACCGCCTGCTCGCCCTGCTGCCCTTGCGCGGCTTCACCGAAACCACCATCATCGACCGGGAAGCCCTCGAAGAAGAATTGGTGGAGACGCGCAAGCGGCGCATCGGCATCAACCGGGCCGAGCACCTGCGGGGCATGACCGGCGTCGCCGTGCCGATCATGGTCGACCGGCAGCGCGCCTGCGCGGCGATCGCCCTGCAGGCGCCGGAAGGCCGCATGACGCTCGAGGAATTGCTGGAATACGTGCCCCGCATGCGCGAGGCGGCCGCCGCGCTGGGGCAGACCTTCGGGCTGTAGGCCCGTGGCGGGCGTTCAGCGATGCCCGCCGAGCACGCTCTCGTAGCGGCGCGGTCCGGTGCGGATGTATCGCAGGCGCATGTCGGCCGGCTCGCCTTCGTAGCTGTAGGCCGTGCGCTCGATCCGCAGCAGGGGGTGGCCGGTCTCGACCCCGAGCGGTTCGGCGATGGCCGCCGGGGCGGCGATCGCCTCCAGGTGCTCCACCAGGCGCACCACGTTCACGCCGTAGCGTTGCTGCATCAGGCCGTAGATGGTCATGTCCCGTTCGGACAGATCGTTCGGGGTCAGGCCGGGGAATCGCTCGGGCGGCAACCGGATATCGTCGAATACCGTGGGACGGCCGTCGATGGAAAGCAGGTTGCGCACGCGCAGCACGGTGCTGCGCGCCGGCACCCGCAGCAGCGCCGCGGTCTTGGCGTCCGCCCGCCACTTCCCGAAGGAAAGCAGGCGGATGCTCGGCAGCTCCTTGTGCCCGTGCTGGTCCACGATCTGGAAGAAAGCGTTGAGCATGTAGTCGCGCGTATGGCTCTTGACGAAGGTCCCCCGGCCCTGCTCGCGGACCAGGATGTTCTCGGACACCAGCTCGTCGACCGCCTTGCGCACCGTGCCGATGCTGGCGGCGAAGCGCTGGGCCAGCAGCGGTTCGCTGGGAATGGCCTGGCCGTGCTTCCATTTGCCGTCGCGCAGCAGGTCGACCAGGGCAAGCTTGATCTGCCGGTAGCGGGGAAGGGGGGCGGCAGCGGCGGCGGACATGGAAAACGACCTCTCGATGTCTGAAGACATATATATGAGTTGTAAACAACTATATGACTTTTTGGAGAGCCCGGCAGATGGTCCGGAGTTCGGGGTGTGGATAAAAAGTATTTTTAAATCAAAAAGTTGAATATTGATCTTGTGGCTTCGATGCGGGTATTGCCGGGCATTGCGCGGCGGCGGCCTTTCTGCAATCCTTGGGCATCGCTGAATGATACCGATATAAAGGACTCGCATGCTGGCCGCATTGACGACGAACCAATTCATGCTGGTGGGCGTGGGAGCGCTGCTGGGCGGGGCGATCTTCGGCGTGGCCGGCTTCGCCTTCGGCATCATCGCCTCGCTGTTCCTGCATCACGGGTTCCCGGCGCCGGACGTCATTTTCATCGTGGTGAGCGGGGCGCTGGTGCTGAACCTCGGCATGCTGCCCCGCTTCTGGCGCGATATCGACATGCGCCGTTCGCTGCCCTACCTGGCCGGCGCCACGCTGGGCCTGCCGATCGGCCTGTTCCTGCTGAGCGAACTGGATCCCCGCGTGACCCGCACTTTCATTGCGCTGCTGATCATCGGCTACTGCCTGCTGGCCCTGCGCCAGCAGTCGCGCGACCCCTTGCGCCTGACCGGCGCGCACGGCGTGTTCGTCGACGGGCTGGTGGGCATGGCGGGCGGCGCCGTCGGCGGCGTCTCGGGCCTGGGGCCCATGGTGCCCGCGATCTGGTACGGGTTGCGCGGCCTGTCCAAGCAGGAACAGCGCGCGCTGACCCAGCCTTACGGAATCTACGTGCAGGGCATCATGGTGGCCTGGCTGCTGGGGACCAGCACGGTGAGTCCGGCCGCCGTCACCGGCATCGCCACCGCCGCGCCCATCATGCTGGCGGCGGCCTTCGTCGGCCTGATGGCCTTCGACCGCATGAGCGCGGCACGCTTCCAGCGCCTGATCATCGTGCTGGCGATCATCGGTGCGGTGTTCCTGCTCGCCAGCCAATTCTAGGATATCCGAGCATGCTTCCGACAGCCGAACCCCGTCCCGCTTCCATGAACGCCTCCGGCGATAGCCCCCGCCCATCGGCCGCCGGTCCGGCGGCGCGCTTTTCCCCGCGCCCGGCCGCGGTCGAGGCCTGGCTGCTCAAGGTGCCGCTGGAGCGGCCTTACAAGCTGTCCTTCGGACCGGTCAAGGAGTTCGAGACCGTGCTCGTGCGGGTGACACGGCAGGACGGCGCCGAGGGCTATGGCGAGGCGACCCTGCTTACCGGCTACACCGACGAAACCATAGGGGAGACCTGGGCGCGCGCCCGCCAACTGGTCGAGGCCATGGCGCAGCCCGGCTTCGACGCCGAGGCGGCCCTGGCGGCGCTGGACGTTTCGCATCCTTTCCTGACGACCGCCTTCCGCACCGCCGACGAAATGGCGCAGGGCTCGCCGCTGTTGCGCCTGGACCGTCCGGCCCGGGTGCCCATCCTGGGTTTGCTGCAGGGCGATACGCCGCAGCGCATCGAAGCCGAGACCGAGGCCTTGCTGCAGGCGGGCTACCGCACGCTGAAGGTGAAGGTGGGCTTCGATCCCGGGCGCGACGCGGAGATCGTGGCCTTCGCCCAGCGAGCCGTGGCCGGACGCGCCCGCCTGCGCCTGGACGCCAACCAGGGGTACTCGGCCGGGCAGGCTTGCGAATTCCTCTCGCGCCTGCATGGCGACCACATCGAACTGTTCGAGCAGCCTTGCGCCGCCGGCGACTGGGACGCGCACATGCAGGCGCTCGCCGTGGCCGACCGGGTCGGCATTCCCCTGATGCTCGACGAGTCGATCTACTCCTTGCGCGAGATCGAGCAGGCCGCCGCCCTGCGGGCCGCGGCCTATGTCAAGGTCAAGCTCATGAAGTTCAACAACCTGGAGCGCCTGGACGCGGCCATCGTCCGGATCGGCGAGCTCGGCATGCGTCCGGTGCTGGGCAACGGCGTCGCCAACGACCTGGGCTGCTGGATGGAGGCCTGCGTGGCGGCGCGCCGCATCGACAACGCCGGCGAGATGAACGGTTTCCTCAAGCCGCGCGGCCGCCTGTTCGGCGAGCCGCTGCCCTTCGAGGACGGAGCCATCGTCCTGCAGCCCGGTTTCGTTCCCCGCATCGATCCGGCGGCGCTCGACGCCTTCCAGGTCGATCGCGTCGGGACCCGCCGGATTTCCATCGGCTGATTCTTTCCATCATTTCGCCGGGCACGCGCCCGGCCCAGCATCAGGAGGTTTTCCATGAGCGCACCCACTGACCTGAAAGTCCTTCCATTGTGTCCCGCGGTCGGCGCGGAGATCGATGGCGTCGACGTGGCCAACCTGTCCGAGGCCGAGTTCCAGGCCATCGAGGCGGCCTGGTACCGGCATTCGGCCCTGCTGTTCCGCGGCCAGACACTGTCGGACGCCGCCCTGATCGCGTTCAGCCGCCGGTTCGGCGAACTCGATCCGCCGCCGGTCAACGAGAACGGCAAGACTTTCGTGGCCGACCATCCCGAAATCTACGTGGTGTCGAACGTGCTGGGGGCCGACGGCGTGCCGATCGGCAGCCTGGGCGCCGGCGAGGCCGTGTGGCATACCGACATGTCGTATCTGTCCGAGCCGCCGGATGCCTCCATGCTGTATTCGCTGGAAGTGCCGCCCGCCGGCGGCAATACGTGGCTGTGCGGCATGGAAGCCGCGCTGCGCGCGCTGCCGGCCCCCTTGCTCGAGCGGGTGCGCCACCTGTCGATCAAGCACGACGGCACGTTCAATTCCGGCGGCTACCTGCGCAAGGGCCTGGCGCCGACCGACGATCCCGTCACGTCGGTGGGCACGCCCCATCCCATCGTCTGCGCCCACCCGGTCACCGGCCGGCCGGTGCTGTACCTCGGGAGGCGGCGCAATGCCTACGTCGTCGGGCTGCCGCTCGCGGAAAGCGAGGAACTGCTCGACGAACTGTGGCGCTACGCGGCCCTGCCGGAGAACTGCTTCGCCCACCACTGGAAAGTCGGCGACCTGCTGATGTGGGACAACCGCAGCACCATGCACCGCCGGGATCCGTTCGACGCCGCCCAGCGCCGCATCATGCATCGCACGCAGATCAAGGGGCAGTCGCGGCCGGCGCCGTATACGGGCAAGGCCATTCCCGCCAGGCAGGCCGCGTGAACGGCATGGGCATGCGCCGCTTCGGCCCGCAGGCCGTCAGCGGCGCACGATCAGGATCCGCATGGCCTGCTGCTTCTTGCCGTCCGGATCGAAGACCCGCACGGTGACCCGGCGGGGGGTGTAGCCGTCGGGCATGGGGGCCCGTCCCACCACGTGCTCGTAGCGCTGCAGCGACACGGGGACCGGATCGAGCGTCAGCGTCTCGTAGCGTCCGTTGGCGTGACGGCCTTCCACCGTGAACTGCATGATGCCCTTGAAGGCCTGGTCCCAGGGAGGATCGCGCATCAGCAGCACGTGATAGGCCAGTTGGCCGTCCTGGTTGTCGAAGCTGGCCGAGCTGATCCCGAGCGGACCGCCGCGCGGATCGGCGGGCATGGCGTCGGCGAACAGGTCCAGTTCCTTGCGCAGGGGATCGAGCGCCTGGCGGGCCTGCGCAAGGTCGGCCGCGAGCTTCTCGCGGTCGGCTCGCTCGGTTTCCAGCGTGCGCGTGGTGTCGTCGAGCTGCGCGCGCAGCCGCTGGCGCTCCAGCGTGACGCTGTTGAGCTCGTTGGTCAGTTGCTGGGATTCCAGCACGGTCAGGCGCTGCGGGCCGTAGCTGGTTTGCAGGAAGAGCAGGCCGCCGGCGCCCAGCACCACGCCGAACAGCAGGAGCACCAGCCAGCGCGGCATGCGCCGCGAACGCTTGCTGGTTTCATAGACCGATGGCTTGAATACCGCCCGCTTGGGCCCTCCGAACATCCCCATCTATACCTTTCCCGATGTATGCCTGCGGCAATGCGCCGACTGAACCCAAACGGCCAAGGATACCTGCTTCCCGGCGTGGCCGCGACCGTCGACAATCCTCGTTGCGAACACTGATATTGTGAAATATGAGGTTATCTCGAAGCCAGTTCGGCGTCGAGGCGGGCCAGCCGCTGGGGAGTGCCGACGTCGGTCCAGGCGCCCCGGTAGTGTTCTCCCAGGATATCGCCGCGCGCAATGGCGGCGCGCAACAGGGGCGCGAGCGGCGCCGGTCCCGCGGGCAGGCCGGCGAAGAACCCGGCCCGGTAGATGCCGATGCCGGCGAATGTGAGCCGGTCCTGTCCGGCCAGGGTCAGCCGGCCGTCGCGGTCCAGTCCGAAATCGCCTTGCGGATGATGCTCGGGATTGTCGACCAGCAACAGCCAGGCCCGGCATTGCCCGCCGTCCAGGCGCGCGGCGGCCGCGCGCGCCGCGCCGGGATCCCAGTCGCACCAGATGTCGCCGTTGATGGTCAGGAAGGGACCGTCGCCCAGCAGCGGCAGGGCGCGCGCGATGCCCCCGGCCGTCTCGAGCGCCGGATGCTCGGGCGAATAGCGGATGCGCGCCCCGTAGCGGGCGCCGTCGCCCAGCGCGGCTTCGATCTGCTCGCCCAGCCAGGCATGGTTGACGACGATGTCCCGCAGGCCGGCGGCCACCAGGCGTTCGACGTGCCAGACGATCAAGGGCTTGCCGCCGGCCGGCAGCAGCGGCTTGGGCGTGCGGTCGGTCAGCGGCCGCATGCGCTCGCCGCGTCCCGCGGCCAGGATCATGGCCCGCATCAGAAGGTATAGCCCACCGCGGGAGTGCGGTCGTCGAGCTTGTCCAGCACCCGCAGCAGCGGCGCGAAGACGCCGTAGCGGCCGGCGGCCTGGCGCACGTAGGCGTTGACACGGGGCATGTGCTGCAGGTAGCCGTCCTTGCCGTCGCGATGGTGCAGGCGCGCGAACACGCCCAGGATCCGCAGGTTGCGCTGCAGGCCCATCCATTCGTAGGCGCGGTGGAATTCGGCGAAATCGGCCGCCACGGGCAGGCCCGCCTTGCGCGCCATTTCCCAGTAGCGGATGGCCCAGTCCAGTTGCTGCGGCTCTTCCCAGGTGGTCCGGGCGTCCACCACCAGGGAGGCCAGGTCGTAAGTGATCGGGCCGGCGACGGCGTCCTGGAAATCGAGCACGCCGGGGTTCGGGCCGTGGCGGGGATCGCGGCAGACCATGAGATTGGGGCTGTGGTAGTCGCGGTGCACCAGTACGGCGGGCTGGGCGGCATTGTGTTCGGCCAGCATCCCGAAGACCTGCCGCAGGGCCTGGCGCGACGCGTCGTCCAGCGGCATGCCGCAATGGCGCTCGGCGTACCACTCCGGAAACAGTTCCAGTTCGTCGGCCAGCCGCGCGCGGTCGTAGGCCGGCAGGCCGGCGACCGGGGCCTGCTGCATGCGCACCAGGGCGGCCAGCGCGTCCCGGTACAGGGCCTGCAGTTCGCCGTCGTCCACGCCCTGGCGGATGCGCTGGTAATAGGTCGTGTCGCCCAGGTCGGAAAGCAGCAGCAGGCCCTGCGCAAGATCCTGCGCCAGGATGCGCGGCACGTTCAGTCCGGCCCCGCGCAGCAGGCCCGCCACATGCACGAAGGGGCGGCAGTCCTCGCGCCCGGGCGGGGCATCCATGACGATCAGGGTGGCGTCGCCGGCGTCCACGCGGAAATAGCGCCGGAAGCTGGCGTCGCTGGACGCGGGGCGCAGCGAGCCGGTGTCCAGCGCCAGGTCGCGGGATTGGGCGCCGAGCCATTCGCGGATCCGGGACAGGCGCGGGTCGTGATCAGTGTTCAAGGGAAATCCGTATCGCGGGTGAAATGGGCGGCGCCGTCCCGACGGCAGGGAAGACGCCGGGCGAGGCTTCTCTATAATACCGGGTCGCTTCCGGTCGGCGAAGGCGGAATTTTCGTCGTTGCGAGGTCGGTTTCCCAGCAATCCCAAGGACATTCCGAAACCCGTGCGCATGGTTCGATGGTTGGCCCTCGCCGCAGCATGTTGCGTTGCCGGGGCCGTACACGCCCAGACTCCCCGGCAGCCTGCCTCGACCGGGGTCAGCGTGCTCGGGCTGCGCACATCCCCGGGCCTGCGGGTGCATCCCGGCCTGACCGACGACGACCTGCCCGTCTTCCTGGAAGGCGACCGCATGGACGGCGACCCCGACGTCGACGTCACCCTGACCGGCCACGCCCAGGTGCGGCGGATGGACACGGTGCTCAAGGGCGACCGCATCAACTATCGCAAGGGCTCGGGCGACCTGGACGCCGAAGGCAGCGTGCGCCTCATGCGCGCGGCCAGCCTGGTGACCGGTCCGCGCCTGCAATACAACGTCGACAAGGAAACCGGCCAGGTCGAGGAGCCCGACTTCTGGGTGGGGGAAAGCGGCGGACGGGGCACCGCCTCGCATGCCGACATCCTGAGCCGGGCCAAGATGCGCCTGACCGACGTCATCTACACCGGCTGCCCGTGCCCGCGGCCGTCCTGGGAAATCCACGCCAACCGCGTCGACCTGGATTTCGACGAGAACGAGGGCGTGGCCCGCAACGGCGTGCTGTACTTCAAGGACGTCCCCATCCTGGCCTCGCCCTACCTCACGTTCCCGATCAAGAAGGAGCGCAAGTCGGGCTTCCTGCTGCCCACCTACGGCACGAGCAGCAACAGCGGCATCGACATCATGGTGCCGTACTATCTGAACCTGGCGCCGCAGTACGACATGACCCTGATGCCGCGGATCCTGTCCAAGCGCGGCGTGCAGCTCGGCGGCGAGTTCCGCTACCTGGGCCATAGCTACGCCGGCATGATCACCGGCACCTACCTGCCGGACGACCAGGTGACCGGCCGCAGCCGCTGGCTGTATTCCGCGCAGCACAAGCAGATACTGGGCAACGGCTTCTACTACGACTGGAACCTGAACGGCGCGTCCGACGACGATTATTTCCGCGACATCACGTCGCTGGGCCTGAACGAAGCCTCGACCACCCGGCTGCCGCGCCGCGCGCGCTTCGGCTGGTCGAGCCGCTACTGGCAGACCTATATCCAGACCTATTCGTACCAGACACTGCAGGACGCCGACGATCCCCTGAGACCGCCCTACGACAAGCTGCCCGAGATCTACCTGAAGGGCGCGCGCTACGACTGGGGCGGCTTCGACCTGGAATGGGAATCCACCGCCACGCGCTTCCGCCGCCCGATGATGTTCGGCGACCGCGTGGGGCAGAACGGCGACCGGCTGGAATCCTATCCGACCATTTCCTATCCCATCGTGCGTCCCGGCTGGTTCATCATTCCCAAGGCCGGGGTGCACATGACCCAGTACCAGACCGATTGGTTCGACACCAACTGGAACGGCCTGCCCGGCGGCTCCTCCGAATACGCCAACCACGATTCCCGCGTGCTGCCGATCGTGTCGCTGGACGCCGGCATGGTGTTCGAGCGCGACACCACGCTGTTCGGCAAGGATTCGATCCAGACCCTGGAGCCGCGCATCTATTACCTGCGCGTGCCGTACCGCAACCAGGACGCGCTGCCCGTCTACGACACTTCGCTGGCCGACTTCAGCTTCTCCCAGGCCTTCGACGAAAACATCTATACCGGCGGCTGGGACCGCATCTCGAACGCCAACCAGGTCACCATGGGCCTGACCACGCGCTGGCTCGACGCCGAAAGCGGATTCGAGCGCGTCAGCCTGTCGGGCGCCCAGCGGGTGTACTTCGAGGACCAGCGGGTCACCTTGCCGGGCGAGACGCCGCGCACCAACGTGCGCTCCGATTTCCTGCTCGGCGCCACCGCGGCGCTCACCGACACGCTCAGCACGCAGGTCTCGCTCCAATACAATCCCTACGACGACCGTTGGGACCGTTCGTCCATCAGCGCGCGCTGGACGCCGCAGCGCCTGACCCGCGTCGCGGCCTCGTACCGCTACCAGCGCGAGCCAGAACCCGGGGTGCGCTACCAGCCGCGGGGCCAGGAGCAGGTCAGCCTCGCGGGGCAATGGCCATTCTCCCAGCGCTGGTTCGGCGTGGGCCGGGTGGATTATTCTCTGCAGGAAAGCCGCGTCACGCAGGCGATCGCCGGACTGGAGTACAAGGGCGATTGCTGCTGGGTCGGACGCATGGTGTTCCAGCGTTATGCCGTGGCCGAAAACGAGGCCAACACGGCCCTGTTCTTCCAGCTCGAGCTGACGGGCCTGGGCGCGCTCGGCACGGATCCCATGCAATTGCTGTCCAGGAGCATTCCGGGCTACGAGTCGGTGTCTCCGAACATCCCGAGTGCAACGACATTCGAAAGGTATGAATAATGGGTAGTTCGCATGTCATGCGCCTGATCGGCGCGATCCTCCCGGTGCTCTGGGCGGTCTCGGCGCCGGCCCAGCCTGCTTCGGGCGCGCGGTCCGCGCAGGCCCGTCCGGCCGCCGCGGCGCCCGCCCGGCCCGCGGCAGCGCCGGTGTCTCCCGCGCCGGCGGCGCAGGCGCAACCGCCGGCGGAGCAGTTCGTCGACGGCATCGCCGCGGTCGTCAACAAAGACGTCATCACCCTGCGCGAGCTCAACGCGCGGGTGGCCGAGGCGCGCCAGGAGCTCGCGCAGCAGAACATCCAGGCGCCGCCCGACGACGCCCTCGAGCGCCAGGTGCTGCAACGCCTGATCATGGAACGGCTGGAGCAGCAGGAGGCCGCCCGGCTCAATATCCGCGTCAACGACGAACAGGTCGACCAGGCGATCGCCAGCATCGCCCAGCGCAACCACCTGCAGGTCGACGAAATGCGCCAGAAGATCGAGTCCTCCGGCACGAGCTGGGACGCGTACCGTTCCATGCTGCGCCGCGACGTCCGCCTGGACCGCCTGCGCCAGCGCACGGTCGACCGCGACATCGTCATCACCGACGCCGAGGTCGACGCCTATCTCAAGGAACAGCAGGCGCGCCGCAACGTCTCGGGGTCCGCCGGCGCCGGGGCTCCCGGGCGGCAGGCGCCCGCCGCGGCGGGCGCGCCGACGGCCATGACCCTGGCCCAGATCCTGGTGCGCGTGCCGGAGGGCGCGTCTCCCGAACAGGTGGCGGCCCTGCGCAAGAAAGCGGAGGACCTGCTTTCCCGGGCACGCGGCGGCGGCGACTTCGCCTCGCTGGCCGCGGCGGCTTCCGACGGCCCGGAGGCCCTGCAGGGCGGCAACATGGGCACGCGTCCGATCGACGGCTGGCCCGACCTGTTCATCAAGGCGGTGGCGAGCCTGCAGGCCGGACAGGTCAGCGACCTGATCCAGAGCGGCAATGGCTTCCATATCCTCAAGGTGCTGGATCGCGGCGGCCCGTCGGCCGCGCCCGCGCCCTCCGCGGCGCCCGGCCCCGGACTGGGAGGCGAGCCGGAAGCGGCTCCTCCGCAGGGGCCGATGCCCGTCACGCAGACCCACGCCCGGCATATCCTGATCAAGACATCCTCGGTCATGAGCGACGACCAGGCCCGGACCCGCCTGGAACAATTGCGCCAGCGCATCGTGCAGGGCGGCGAATCGTTCGCCGACCTGGCCCGGCGCTATTCGAACGATTCCTCGGCGCCGCAGGGCGGCGACCTGGGATGGGTGAACCCCGGCGAGACCGTGCCGCCGTTCGAGCAGGCGATGAACGCCTTGCAGCCCGGCGAGGTCAGCCCGCCCATCCAGTCGCCCTTCGGCTGGCACCTGATCCAGGTCGAGGGCCGCCGCACGCAGGACATGGCCGACGAATACCAGCGCATGCAGGCGCGCCAGATCCTGTTCGAGCGCCGCGCCCAGCCGGCTTTCGAGGAATGGCTGGACCAGGTGCGCGACCAGGCCTATATCGACAATCGCCTCGAACGGCGGGACCGGGTGGAGGGCGGCGCCAATCCCTAGCGGGACCGCGGCCGGAGCGTTCATGGCGCAGCACCAGGCACGCAAGCGTTTCGGCCAGCACTTCCTGGCGGACGAGGCCGTGATCGACGCCATCGTGCGGGCGGTATCGCCCGCGCGCGGCGAGACCGTGGTGGAGATCGGCCCGGGCCTGTCGGCGCTGACCGGCCCGCTGATGCAGCGCCTGGACCGCCTGGCCGTGGTCGAGATCGATCGCGACCTGGCCGCGCGGCTGCGCGAGCGCTATCCCGGCGATCGCCTCCACGTGGTCGAGGCCGACGCGCTGACGGTCGACTTCGGGCAGTTCGGGCCGGATCTGCGGATCGTCGGCAATCTGCCCTACAACATTTCCAGTCCGTTGATGTTCCACCTGATGGCGTTCGCCGAAGGCGTGCGCGACCAGCATTTCATGCTGCAGCGGGAAATGATCGACCGCATGGTGGCGCGGCCGGGCTCGGCCGACTACGGCCGCCTGTCGGTCATGCTGCAGGCCCGCTACCGCATGGAAAAACTGTTCGACGTGCCGCCGGAAGCCTTCGATCCGCCGCCGCGCGTGGTGTCGTCGGTCGTGCGCATGGCGCCCCTGCCGGCCGACCGGCCGCGTCCTCGCAGCGACGCCGCGCTGGAGCAGGTGGTGGCCCGGGCGTTCTCCCAGCGTCGCAAGATGCTGCGGCGCTCGCTGGGGGACTGGGCGGGCGATGTCGACTGGAACGCCCTGGAGATCGCGCCGACGGCGCGGGCCGAGGAACTTTCCGTGGCGCAGTTCATCCGACTGGCCGACGCCCTGGCGCTGGCCGGCCGGCTCGGGCCGGCGCTGCCGCACAGCGCCGAACTGCCGACCTGACCCCGGAAAACGGCGTGCGGGCGCCTACAGCGTATGGCTGCGCCCGGCCAGCCACAGGCGGGTGGCGTCGTGGGCGCGCTCTTCGAGCAGGCGGGCCGCCTGCGCGCAGGCCTCGGCCAGCGCGAGCGGACCGGGCGCCAGGCTGAACGCGGCCGAAATCCCCGCTCCGTAGAGCTCCTGGTAGCCTTCGCCCAGCGATCCGGCCAGCGCCACCAGCGGCACGCCGGCCTGCCGGGCGATGCGGGCCACGCCCGCCGGCGTCTTGCCGTGCAGCGTCTGGGCATCCATGCGGCCTTCGCCGGTGAACGCGAGCGAAGCGCCCTCCATGGCCTCGGCCAGTTTGCCCAGTTCGGCGACCAGTTCGACGCCGGGGCGGAAGGACGCGCCCAGGAAGGCCAGCGCCGCGAATCCCAGCCCCCCCGCGGCGCCCGCGCCCGGGCGGCCCCGCAGATCGTGGCCGAGGTGGCCGGCGCTGACGTCGGCCAGCCGGCCCAGCGCGGCGTCCAGTTGCTCGACCTGCGCCGGCGACGCGCCTTTCTGGGGGCCGAAGACATGCGAGGCGCCATGCGGCCCGCACAGGGGATTGTCGACGTCGGAGGCGATCTCGATGCGGATGGAGGCCAGCCGTGGGTCCAGGCCGCCGGCGTCGATGCGCGCGAGATCCGCCAGCGGCCCGCCGCCCGGCCCGAGCGGCCGCCCCTGGGCGTCCAGCCAGGCGATGCCGAGCGCCTGCAGCATGCCGGCCCCGCCGTCGTTGGTGGCCGAGCCGCCCAGCCCGAGAATGATGCGCCTGGCGCCGGCGTCCAGCGCCGCCGCGATCATTTCCCCCACGCCGTAGCTGGTGGCCGCCAGCGGCTGCCGGCGGTCCGGGGGAATCTGTTCCAGGCCGGCGGCCGCGGCCATTTCGATGACCGCCGTGGCGTCCGGCAGCCAGCCCCAGCGGGCCTGGGTCGCCGCGCCGAGCGCGTCGCGCGCGGCCGTGGTGCGCCATTCGCCGCCCGCGGCGGCCAGCACCGCCGCCACCGTGCCTTCGCCGCCGTCGGCCATGGGGATGCACACGGTGCGGGCATGGGGCGCGGCGTGCCGCACGCCGCGCTCGATGGCGGCGGCCGCTTCGGCGGCGCTCAGGCTTTCCTTGAACGAATCGGGGGCGATGACGATCTTCACTGCGGTGCGATCCATGGCGGGTTGAAAGAAACGGCGCACTGCATGATACCCGTCCTGGAAATATCCGCGACGCTCCACAAGGGATACCATAGCGGTTTCGCATTTCAGAACAGATACCAAGGACAGAGACATGCCTGCCGTGCGCCGCACCAAGATCGTCGCCACCCTGGGTCCCGCCAGTTCCAGTCCCGAGCGCATCGCGGCGCTCATCGCGGCCGGCATGGACGTGGCGCGGCTGAATTTCTCGCATGGCGGGCCGGACGACCATCGCCAGCGCGCGCGCCTGGTGCGCGAACTGGCCGCGGAGCAGGGGCGCTTCGTGGCCATCATGGGCGACCTGCAAGGTCCCAAGATCCGCATCGCCCGTTTCGCCGACAAGCAGGTCGAGCTGGAGGCCGGCCAGGCGTTCACCCTGTCCAACAGCCATCCCTACGAGGCGGGCGACGCGGGCATCGTCGGCATCGACTATCCCGACCTGGTCAGGGACTGCCGGCCCGGCGACGAGCTGCTGCTGGACGATGGCAGGGTGGTGCTGCAGGTCGACCGGATCGACGGCGACGCGGTGCATACCACGGTCACCGTGGGCGGTCCGCTGTCCAACAACAAGGGCATCAACCGCCGCGGCGGCGGCCTGTCGGCGCCCAGCCTGACCGACAAGGACAAGGCCGACATCCTGCTGGCCGCGGAGCTCGAAATGGACTACGTGGCGATCTCCTTCCCGCGCTACGGCCGGGACATCGACGAGGCCCGCCAGCTGGTGCGCGCGGCCGGCAGCGACGCCTGGCTCGTCGCCAAGATCGAGCGCGCCGAGGCGGTGGCCGACGACGAGGCGCTGGACGCGTTGATCCGCGCCAGCGACGGCGTCATGGTGGCCCGCGGCGACCTGGGCGTGGAAGTCGGCGACGCCGAGCTGGCCGGCATCCAGAAGCGCATCATCCAGCATGCCCGCACCCTGAACAAGCTGGTTATCACCGCCACGCAGATGATGGAATCCATGATCACCAGTCCGCTGCCGACGCGGGCCGAAGTCTCGGACGTCGCCAACGCGGTGCTGGACTACACCGACGCCGTCATGCTGTCGGCCGAGAGCGCTTCCGGCCACTATCCCGTCGAAGCCGTGCAGGCCATGGCCCGCGTCTGCCTGGGCGCGGAAAAGCACCCGACGACGACCCGTTCCCATCACCGCCTGGGGGAGACCTTCGCGCGCTGCGACGAGACCATCGCCCTGTCGGCCATGTACGCGGCCAATCACTTCCCAGGGGTGAAGGCCATCGTGGCCCTGACGGAAAGCGGCTATACGCCGCTCATCATGTCGCGCATACGCTCGGGCGTGCCCATCTATTGCTATACCCGCCATCCTTCGACCCAGCGCCGGGCGGCGCTGTTTCGCGGCGTGCAGACCGTGCCCTTCGACGGCGCGGCGCACGATCCCGCCGACGTCAGCAATGCCGCCATCGAGGAGCTCAAGTCGCGCGGCCGGGTGGCGCCGGGCGACTGGATCGTGCTGACCAAGGGCGATTTCTACCAGGACAGCGGCGGCACCAACGGCATGAAGATCCTGAAGGTGGAATAGCTCCGCGTCAACCGAAGAAGCCGTAGCAGACGGCGATCGCCGCCAGCACGCCGGCCAGGTCGGCCACCAGGGCGCAGCCCACGGCGTGGCGGGCCCGCTCGATGCCGACCGCGCCGAAATACACCGCCAGCACATAGAAAGTGGTTTCGGTGCTGCCCTGGATGGTGGCCGCCAGCAGGGCCGGAAAACTGTCGACCCCGTAATGCTGCATGGCTTCCAGCAGCATGGCCCGCGCGGCGCTGCCCGAGAACGGCTTGACCAGCGCGGTGGGCAGGGCGTCCACGAAACGGGTATCCCAGCCGGCGTGCACCGCCACCCACCGGATGCCGTCCAGCACGAAATCCAGCGCGCCGGAGGCCCGCAGCGCGCCGACGGCGCACAGCATCGCGACCAGATAGGGCAGCAGGCCCTTGGCGATGTCGAAGCCCTGCTGCGCGCCTTCGACGAAGGCTTCGTAGACCGGCACCTTGCGGATCGCGCCGGCCACCAGGAAGGCGATGATGATGCCGAACAGCGTCAGGTTGCCCGCCAGCGACGACAGCGAGGACAGCGCGGTGGCCGACAGGGTCGCCACCAGCGCGATGAAGCACGCCAGCACCAGCCCCGCTCCCGCGAGCCACAGCAGCACGACCGGATCGTGCAGCCGCAGGCGCTGCATGAGCGCCACCGACAGCAGCCCGGCCAGGGTCGAGGCGCTGGTCGCCAGCAGGATGGGCAGGAACACCATGGCGGGATCGGCAGCGCCCTGCTGGGCGCGGTACATGAAGATCGTGACCGGCAGCAGGGTGAGCGACGAAGCGTTGAGCACCAGGAACAGGATCTGGGCGTTGGTCGCGGTCTTGGGATCCGGGTTCAGGCTTTGCAGCGCCTTCATGGCGCGCAGTCCGATGGGCGTGGCGGCGTTGTCCAGGCCCAGGCCGTTGGCGGCGAAGTTCAGCGTGATCAGTCCGATCGCCGGATGCCCGCGCGGCACGCCGGGCATGAGCCGGGCGAAGAGCGGTCCCAGCAGGCGGGCCAGGGCGTCGACCAGGCCGGCGGCCTCGGCGATCCGCAGGAAGCCCAGCCACAGCGTCAGCGTGCCGAACAGCAGCACCATGACCTCGACCGACAGGCGGGCCATGCCGAACAGTTCGGCGACCAGGGCGGAGAAGACCTGGCCGTCGCCCAGGCCGAGCCAGCGGATGAGGGCCGCCAGCGCGGCGGTCAGGAAAAAACCCAGCCAGAGTTTGTTGAGCATGTCGTGCCGTGGGGTTGCGTGGCACAAACTGTACGCGATGCGGGCCCGGCGCGCCAACGGCGCGGCCGCCGGCGCCCGCGCCGGGGATCGGCGGTTCCGCGCCGCGCCGCTTTCTGTTACCTTGGGCCGACGACAATGGAAAAGCGAGGAATTCCATGAGCCAGCAGCATGCATTCCGGCGCGAGCGCCTCACCCGGCCCGTCTTCCGCTGGGCCCGCGACGCCATGCCGGGACTGTCGGACACCGAGCGCGAGGCCATCGAGGCCGGCGATGTCTGGTGGGACGCGGACCTGTTCACCGGCAATCCCGACTGGGCCAAGCTGCGAAGCATGCCGGCCGCCAGCCTCAGTCTCGAGGAACAGGCCTTTCTCGACGGCCCCGTGGCGCAGTTGTGCGACATGCTGGACGAATGGAAAATCCATTGGGAATTGCGCGACCTGCCGCCGGAGGCCTGGGACTTCATCAAGGAGCACCGCTTCTTCGGCATGATCATTCCCAAGCAATACGGCGGGCTGGGCTTTTCGGCCACCGCGCATTCCGAAGTCGTGCGCCGTCTCTCGCTGCGCTCGATCACCGCGGCGGTCACCGTCATGGTGCCCAATTCGCTGGGGCCGGGCGAGCTGCTCATGCAGTTCGGCACCGACGCGCAGCGCGCCTACTGGCTGCCGCGCCTGGCCGACGGCACGGAGATCCCGTGCTTCGGCCTGACCAGCCCCGAGGCCGGCTCGGACGCCGCCGCCATGGTCGACACCGGCGTCGTCTGCCGGCAGGAAATCGACGGCCGCGAAGTCCTCGGCATCCGCCTGAACTGGCACAAGCGCTACATCACCCTGGGACCGGTGGCCACCGTCATGGGCCTGGCCTTCAAGCTGCACGATCCGGACGGCCTGCTGGGCAGCAAGCCCGATATCGGCATCTCCGTGGCGCTGGTGCCCACCCATACGCCGGGCGTGGAGATCGGGCGCCGGCACGTGCCGTCCATGCAAGTCTTCCAGAACGGCCCCAACCGCGGGCGCGACGTGTTCGTGCCCATCGACGCCCTGATCGGCGGGCCGGCGCGGGCCGGCCATGGCTGGCAGATGCTGATGAGCGCGCTGGCGGCCGGGCGCGGCATTTCGCTGCCTTCGCTGTCGGCCGCCGCCGCGGTGTTCTGCGCCCATACGACCGGCGCCTACGCCCGCATCCGCCGCCAGTTCGGCATCCCGGTGGGCAAGTTCGAGGGCGTGCAGGACAAGCTCGGCCGCATGGCGGCCAATGCCTATCTGGTCGACGCCGCCCGCCGGCTGACCTGCGCGGCGCTGGACCAGGGGCACAAGCCGGCCGTGGTGTCGGCCATCATGAAATACCACGCCACCGAGCGCATGCGGGTCGCCGTCAACGACGGCATGGACATCCATGGCGGCAAGGCAGTGATCGACGGGCCGCACAACTACCTGTCCGGCCTGTACCGCGCCGTGCCGGTGGGCATCACCGTCGAAGGCGCCAATATCCTGACGCGCTGCCTGATCGTGTTCGGGCAGGGCGCCATCCGCAGCCATCCCTATCTCATGCAGGAGATCCTGGCGATCGGCGACAGCGACCAGGAACGCGGCCTGCGCGCCTTCGACCGCGTATTCTGGAAGCACGCGGCCCACAGTCTCAAGAACGCCGGGCGCGCCTGGCTGCGCGCCTGGACCGGCGCCCGGGTGGGGCCGGCGCCGGCCGCCGGCGCGATCCGCGGGCACTATCGCCGCCTGGGCCGCTACGCGTCCGCCTTCGCCCTGGTGGCGGAGGCGGCGCTGGGCACGCTGGGCGGCGCGCTCAAGCGCAAGGAAATGATTTCCGCCCGCCTGGGAGATATCCTGGGCGAGCTGTACCTGCTGTCCGCGGTGCTCAAGCGCTGGGAAGACGAAGGCCGCCACGAAGCCGACCTGCCCCTGGTGCGCTGGTGCATGGACGACGGCGCGGCCACCATCGAGAAACGGCTCGACGAAGTCCTGTCCAACCTGCCCATGCGTCCGGCGGCCGGGCTGCTGCGCCTGCTGGTGCTGCCCCTGGGGCCGCGTCCCGCGGGCCCGGCCGATGCCCTGACCCAGCAATGCGCCGAACTGTTGCTCGAACCGTCGGCGACCCGGGACCGGCTGGTCGGCGATATCTGGCAGCGGCAGGGGGACAACGGCCTGACGCGACTGGAACGCGCCTTCGACCTGGTCGCTTCGGCCCAGCCGCTCTACGACCAGTTGCATCGCGCCGGCGTGCGCGATTGGCATGACGCGCGCCAGCGCGGCGGCTTGACGCAGGAGCAGGCGCAGCGGCTGGAGGAAACCGAAAAGGCCGTGGCGGCGGCGATCGCGGTCGACGATTTCGACCCGGCGGAACTGGCCCCGTCCCGCGCGGGCTGACCGGCCAAGGCACCGTCGGCGTTCGCGCGGGGCGGGTTCCCGGCCTGGCGCGAACGCCCCGCAAGCGGACTCAGTCGGCGCGGGTGCCTTTCTGGATGAACTCGATCTTGTAGCCGTCCGGATCTTCCACGAAGGCAATGACGGTCGTGCCGTGCTTCATGGGCCCCGCTTCGCGCGTGACCTTGCCGCCGCGTTCGCGCACGCGGTCACAGGCCGCCTTGGCGTCGTCCACCTCGAGCGCGATATGCCCGTAGCCGTCGCCCAGGTCGTAGCCCGGCGTGTCCCAGTTGTGGGTCAGCTCGATCACGGCTCCTTCGTTCTCGTCCTGGTAGCCCACGAAGGCCAGGGTGAACTTGCCGTCCGGATAATCCTTGCGGCGCAGCTGGCGCATGCCCAGCACTTGCGTGTAGAAGGCCAGCGAACGGTCCAGGTCGCCGACGCGCAGCATGGTGTGTAGCAGTCTCATGGGGAATCCTTGTCGTCGAGAAAAGCCGGCGCGCCGCGCGGGGGCGTGCGCCCGGTGGTCCATCATAAACGGCGCGGGGGCGCCGGGCATTACAAGTGGGGGATGTCGGCCGGGTCGTGCCGGCGCAGGGTGTCGCGGGCCTGTTCGAAGTCGGGCAGGATGTTGCCGACTTCCGCCCAGAAGTCGCGGCTGTGGTTCATTTCGCGCAGGTGGGCGAGTTCGTGGGCGATCACGTAATCGATGACCGGCGGCGCGAAATGGATCAGCCGCCAGTTCAGCATGATGCTGCCGTCGCTGCTGCACGATCCCCAGCGCGTCGCGGCCGAGGACAGGCGCCAGCGGCGGATCGTCAGCCCCGTGCGCGCCAGCAGTTCCTGCAGGCGGGCGTCGAACCACGCCTGGGCGCGCCGCTGCAGCCAGGCCTGCGCGGTGTCGCGCACGCGTGCGTGCCCGGCGTCGGGCGGCAGCGCCAGCCACAGCGCGTCGTCGGGGCGCGGCGCGTCGGCGTCGCCGGAGAACCAGGCCTGGGCCGCGCCGGCCGCGCGGGCCCTGGCGTCGGCGGCCGGCGCCGCGTGCGGGTGGCCGGGGGCGGATCCCAGGCGCAGGCCGACGCGGCAGCCCAGATAGGGCAGTTCGCCGCCGTCGCGCCAATGCGTGTGCGACAGGGTGAGCCGCTGGCGGCGCGCCTCCCATTCGCGCAGCTTGGCCAGGATCCAGCGCGCCTTTTCGCGGACGGCCTCGTCGATCTGCGCCAGCGTGACCCAGGTCGGCGCCGTCACCCGCAGGCCGTCGTCGCCCACCACGAAGCCGATGCTGCGCCGGCGCGAACGCTGCAGGACGAACCCTATAGATTGCTGTTCGGTCGGCACGGTCCGCCAGCGGGCGCCGGGCGGCAGGGAGGGAGGGCAGGGAGTCGGCACCATGGATGGGGCCAGGACCGGTGCGGCGTTCGCCGGCGCGCCGCCGCCGGTTGCCGGGGCCTGCCCTTCGGGTGCGAAAGGCAGGCTCTCCGCCGCGGGGAATGTTCCCCCGGCGGTGGAGCCGCCGCCGGCGCGTTCCGGTCCGGACGCGTCGAAGCTGAACTCCATCTGCTCGTTGCGGGACATGGTCATGCGCGGGCGTGCGGGGGCTAGGGCGCGGGGGGCGCGGACGCGCCGGGGTAGCGTTCGGGATTCAGGCGCCGCATTTCGGCTTCTATCCATTCCCGGGTCAGGCGATTGATGGCGTCGGCTTCCAGTCCCTCGGTGGGGATCGGCGGTCCGATGGACACGGTGATCGTGCCGGGCTTCTTGATGAAGGCATTGCGCGCCCAGCATTCGCCGGCGTTGTGGGCGATCGGGATGACCGGCGCGCCGGTGCGCGCCGCCAGCAGCGCGCCGCCCAGCTTGTAGCGCCCGGCCTGGCCGACCGGGATGCGCGTGCCTTCCGGGAACAGCAGCGGCCAGCGTCCTTCCCGCAGCCGCTGCCGCCCCACGCTGGCGACCTGGTCGAAGGCGTCGCGTCCGCGCGCCCGGTCGATGGGGATCATGCGCAGCAGCGCCAGGCCCCAGCCGAAGAAGGGCACGCGATGCAGCTCCTTCTTGTAGACGAAGCAGACCTCGCGCGGCATGTGGGCGGGGAAGAACAGCGTTTCCCAGGCGGACTGGTGCTTGGAGAGCAGGATCGCCGGCCCGTCCGGCAGGTTCTCCCGGCCGCGCACCTGCCAGCGGATCCCGCAGATCGCGCGCGCGCCCCAGATCGCCAGGCGCGGCCAGCCGGCGGTCAGGCGATAGCGCCAGCGCCTCGGCAGCGGCGCCCAGAGCAGGCAGGCGAAGGCGTACGGAACGACCGTGACGCAAAGGAACAGCAGGTAGGCCAGCGAGCGCAGCGCGGTCATGGTCATTGCGCCAGCAGGGCGTCGGCCACGGACGTCAGGTCGTCGGCGACGCAGGTCCCGGGCGGCAGTTCCCGGTCCAGGGTCTCGCGCCCGTTGCCGGTCAGCACCAGCCACGGGCGGCAGCCGGCGGCGGCCGCCGCCTGCAGGTCGCGCAGCGAGTCGCCCACCGCCGGTACCCCGTCCAGCTCGGCGTCGTAGCGTTCGGCGATCTGGCGGAACAGGCCGGTCCGGGGCTTGCGGCAGTCGCAGCCGTCGTCCGGGCCGTGCGGGCAGACGAAGATGGCGTCGATCTCGCCGCCCTGCGCCGCCAGCTCGCGCCTGAGCTTGGCATGCATGGCGTTGAGCGTGCCCATGTCGAACAGGCCGCGCGCCAGTCCCGACTGGTTGGACGCCACCACGACTTTCCAGCCGGCCTGCGACAGCCGGGCGATGGCCGCCAGGCTGCCGGGCAGGGCGATCCATTCGTCCGGATGCTTGACGAATTCCTTGCTGTCCCGGTTGATGACGCCGTCGCGGTCGATGATGACGAGTTTCACTGGGCCAGCCTGGAAAGATCGGCGACCTGGTTCATCAGGCCGTGCAGTTGATCGAGCAGGGCCAGGCGGTTGGCCCGCAGCGCGGGATCCTCGGCCATGACCATGACGTCGTCGAAGAAGGCGTCGACCGGGCCGCGGGCCTGGGCCAGCGTCGACAGCGCGCCGGTGAAGTCGCCCGCCGCCAGCCGCTGTTCGGCCACGGGCCGCAGGCTGTCGACCGTCTGCGCCAGCGCGCGTTCGGCCGGCTCTTCGAGCCGCGCGGCATCGACGGCGCCCAGTTCGCCTTCGGCCTTCTTGAGCAGGTTGCCGATGCGCTTGTTGGCGGCGGCCAGGCTGGCGGCCTCGGGCAGCTTCAGGAAGTCGGTGACCGCGCGCACGCGGGCGGCCGCCTGGTGCAGCGGCGGCTGCAAGGCGATGACGGCATCCACGGCGTTGCGGTCGAACTCGCCGTGCAACTGGTTGCGCACGCGCTCGTAGACGAATTCGCGGACTTCCTGCAGCACGCCGGGCGCGATCCTGCCCGGCCCGAAACCGGCGGCGGCCTGCTCGAGCAGGCCCGCCAGCGTCAGCGGGCCGGGCTCGCTGATCCTGAGCTGGCCGCCGGCCGCCAGTTGCTCGAAGGCGCTGATCAATCCCAGCGCCGCGCGCCGCAGGCCGTAGGGGTCCCGCTCGCCCGTCGGCGCCAGCCCGATGCTCCAGATGCCCACCAGTGTCTCGGCGCGTTCGGCCAGGAACAGGGCCGCGGCCGTCAGGGATCCAGCGTCCACCGGCTGCTCCAGCCGGATGCGGTACTGGCCGCGCAGGGCCTCGGCCACGGGCTCGGGCTCGCCGTCGCCGGCGGCATAGTAGGCGCCCATGACGCCCTGCAATTCGGGGAATTCGCCGACCATGTTCGACGTGAGGTCGGCCTTGGCCAGCAGGGCGGCGCGTTCGGCCTGCGCGCGCGAGCCGCCGAGCGTGTCGGCGATCCAGCCCGCCAGGCGCTGCACGCGCTCGCTGCGCTGCAACTGGGTGCCGAGCTGGTTGTGATAGACGATGCTGCCCAGTTGGGGAACGCGCGCGGCCAGCGGCGTCTTGCGGTCGGTGTCGAAGAAGAACTGGGCGTCGGCCAGCCGCGGGCGCACGACCCGCTGGTTGCCTTCGACGATGTGATGCGGATCGTCGGTCGCCATGTTGCTGACGATCAGGAAGCGATGCGTCAGCTTGCCGCCGACGGGCTCGAACAGCGGGAAGTACTTCTGGTTCAGCCGCATGGTCAGGATCAGGCATTCCTGCGGAACGCGCAGGAAGCCGGGATCGAACTCGCCGACGTAGACCACCGGCAGCTCGACCAGGGCCGTGACCTCGTCGAGCAGGGCCTCGACCTCGGGATCGCCGCCCAGCGTGGCGCCCAGGCGGGCGGCATGGGTCTGCAACTGGGCCTCGATATCGGCGCGCCGCACCTCGAAGGCGGCGATCACGCGCCCGTCGTCGGCCAGCGCGCGCTCGTAGGCGTCGGCGTCGGGCAGGTCGAAGGGCGCCGCGCACAGGAACCGGTGGCCGTGGGTGGCGCGGCCGGCCGTCAGACCCAGCGCGGAGACCGGCACCACGTCGGCGCCGAACAGCGCGACCAGCCCGTGGGCCGGCCGCACGAAGCGCACCGTGGTGACGCCGTCGGCCAGTTGGTAGCGCATGACCTTGGGTATGGGCAGGCCGGCGATGGCGGCCTCCAGGGCTTCCTGCAGCCCCTGGGCCAGGCCGGCGCCGGGGGCGGTGCCGCGCGCCACCAGGTATTCCTGCTTGCCGTCCGATTCGCGCTCCAGCGCGGCCGGCTCGAGATGCGACAGGCCCTTGGCGGCGAGTTTCTTCTGCAAGGCCGGCGTCGCCGAGCCGTCCTCGGCCAGGCCGATCCTGACCGGCATGAGCTTCTCGGCATAGGGCTGGTCGGGCGCCCGGTCCATGACGGCCGACAGGTGGACCGCCAGCCGGCGCGGCGTGGCGTAGTGGCGGGTTTCGCAGCCGCCGGCCAGCAGGCCGTGCTTGTCCAGCGCGGCGCGCAGGCCGTCGCCGAAGGCCAGGCCCAGCTTGCGCAAGGCCTTGGGCGGCAGTTCCTCGGTCAGCAGTTCGACCAGCAGCGGGCGGATGCTCATTGCGCCACCTCCGCGCGCGCGGCGCCCAGCATCGGGAATCCCAGTTTCTCGCGCGAATCGTAATAGGCCTGGGCCACCGCGCGCGACAGGTTGCGGATGCGGCCGATGTAGGCGGCGCGCTCGGTCACGCTGATGGCGCCGCGGGCGTCGAGCATGTTGAAGGTGTGGGCGGCCTTCAGCACCGCTTCATAGGCCGGCAGCGCCAGCGGGACTTCCATGAGCCGCTTGGCTTCGGCCTCGTAGTCGTTGAAATGGGCGAACAGCATATCGGCCGAGGCATGCTCGAAGTTGTAGGTGGATTGCTCGACTTCGTTCTGGTGGAACACGTCGCGGTAGAGCACGCGGCCGGCGCCGCGGGCGCCTTCGGTCCAGACCAGGTCGTACACGCTTTCCACGCCTTGCAGATACATGGCCAGGCGCTCCAGGCCATAGGTGATCTCGCCGGTGGTGGGCGTGCAGTCCAGGCCGCCGACCTGCTGGAAATACGTGAACTGGGTGACTTCCATGCCGTTGAGCCAGACTTCCCAGCCCAGGCCCCAGGCGCCCAGCGTGGGGTTCTCCCAGTCGTCCTCGACGAAGCGGATGTCGTGTTCCCGGGGCGAGATGCCCAGCGCCTCCAGCGAACCGATGTACAGGTCCAGGATTTCCGGGGGCGCGGGCTTGAGCACGACCTGGTACTGGTAATAGTGCTGCAGCCGGTTGGGATTCTCGCCGTAGCGCCCGTCCTTGGGGCGGCGCGAAGGCTGCACGTAGGCGGCGCGCCAGGGCTCCGGACCGATCGCGCGCAGGAACGTCGCCGTGTGCGAAGTGCCGGCCCCGACTTCCATGTCGTAGGGCTGGAGCAGGGCGCAGCCCTGGCGGTCCCAGTAGTTCTGCAGCGTGAGGATGATTTGCTGGAAAGTGAGCATAGGTTCGTCGGCATTGCGGCCCGCCGGCGGGCCGCCGCGCGGGAAGCGGCGCCCGAGCGCCGGAAAGGCGGCATTTTAACTGGCGTGGCGGGAGACGGCGGGGCATTGGTCGTATCATTAGCCCCTCAGTCCATTCCGCATGCAAACCGGAAAGCCGATCCGAGGCATTTCCCCAGGAGGAATCCGTGTCCGAACTGATCAAGGTCGAAGTCGTCGATGGCATCCAGATCGTTACCATCGACCGTCCCCAGGCTCGCAACGCCATCAATCTGGAGACCGCGCAAGCGCTGGCCGGCGCCTTCGAACGCATGGACGCCGACGACAGCGTGCGCATCGGCATCGTGACCGGCGCCGGCGGCACGTTTTCCTCCGGCATGGACCTCAAGGACTTCGCCCGCAACGGCCAGCGGCCCGTGATCCCCGGCCGCGGCTTCGCCGGCCTGGCCGAAAAGCCGCCCGCCAAGCCGCTGATCGCCGCCGTCGAAGGCTACGCCCTGGCCGGCGGTTGCGAGATCGCCCTGGCCACCGACCTGATCGTGGCGGCGCGCAACGCGCAGTTCGGCCTGCCGGAAGTCAAGCGCGGCCTGGTGCCCGGATCGGGCGGCATGCTGCGCCTGCCGCGCCGCCTGCCTTATCACGTCGCCATGGAAGTGATCCTGACCGGCGACATGCTGTCGGCCGAGCGCGCCCACGGCTACGGCCTGGTGAACCGGCTGACCGAGCCGGGCCAGGCCCTGCAGGGCGCCCTGGAGCTGGCGCGCACCATCGTCGAGAACGGCCCGCTGGCGGTGCAGACCGCCAAGCGCGTGGTCAACCAGGCCCTGGACTGGGAACAGGAAGGCATGTTCGACCGCCAGCGTCCCCTGATCGCGCACATCTTCGACTCGGCCGACGCGCGCGAAGGCTCGTCCGCGTTCGCTGAAAAACGCAAGCCGGTCTGGCAAGGGAAATAGAATAGCCCGGTCGCGCGCGCGGCGCCCGACCGCCGCGCTCCCTGTCACTCAACATCGCATACCGTCATGAGCACCCTCATCAAGGAAGAAGACTTCGTCCAGTCGATCGCCGATGGCATCCAGTTCATCAGCTACTACCATCCGGTCGACTACATCCGCCACCTGGCCCGGGCCTACGAGCGCGAGCAGAGCCCCGCCGCGCGCGACGCCATGGCGCAGATCCTGACCAACTCGCGCATGTGCGCCGAAGGCCGGCGCCCGCTGTGCCAGGACACCGGCATCGTCAATGTCTTCCTGAAGATCGGCATGGACGTGCGCTTCGAGACCCGGCGCAGCCTGCAGGAACTGTGCGACGAGGGCGTGCGCCGGGGGTATACGAACCCCGACAATCCCCTGCGCGCCTCGGTGCTCGACGATCCCCTGTTCGCGCGCAAGAACACGCGCGACAACACGCCCTGTATCCTCAACGTCGAGCTGGTGCCCGGCGGCAAGGTCGACGTGCAGATCGCCTCCAAGGGCGGTGGTTCCGAGAACAAATCCAAGTTCGTCATGCTCAACCCCAGCGATTCGCTGGTCGACTGGGTGCTCAAGACCGTGCCCACCATGGGCGCCGGCTGGTGCCCGCCCGGCATGCTGGGGATCGGGGTCGGCGGCACGGCGGAGAAGGCCATGCTGATGGCCAAGCAATCCCTGATGGACGACATCGACATGTACGAGCTGCTGGAGCGCGGCCCGGGGAACAAGCTGGAAGAGCTGCGCATCGAACTCTACGAAAAGGTCAACGCGCTGGGCATCGGCGCCCAGGGCCTGGGCGGCCTGACGACCGTGCTGGACGTCAAGATCCGCACGTTCCCGACACACGCGGCCTCCAAGCCCGTGGCCATGATTCCCAACTGCGCGGCCACGCGCCATGCGCATTTCGAGCTCGACGGCTCGGGGCCGGCCCGGCTGGATCCGCCGTCGCTGTCCGAGTGGCCGGAAGTGCACTGGGCGCCGGACTACAACAAGTCCAGGCAGGTGAATCTCGATACCCTGACCCGCGAGGAAGTGGCCAGCTGGAAGCCCGGCCAGACCCTGCTGCTGTCGGGCAGGATGCTGACCGGCCGCGACGCCGCGCACAAGCGCATCCAGGACATGCTGGCAAAGGGCGAGACGTTGCCGGTCGATTTCACCAACCGTGTCATCTACTACGTCGGGCCGGTCGACCCGGTGCGCGACGAAGTGGTCGGTCCCGCGGGCCCGACCACTTCCACCCGCATGGACAAGTTCACCGAAATGATGCTGGCCCAGACCGGGCTGATCTCCATGATCGGCAAGTCCGAGCGCGGTCCGGTGGCGATCGAGGCGATCCGCAAGCACCGGTCGGCCTATCTCATGGCGGTCGGCGGGGCGGCCTATCTGGTGTCCAAGGCCGTTCGCCAGGCCAGGGTGCTGGCCTTCGACGACCTGGGCATGGAAGCCATCTACGAATTCGATGTCAAGGACATGCCGGTGACCGTGGCCGTGGACGCCGAGGGAACGTCGGTGCATACGACCGGTCCGCGCGAATGGCAGGCCAGGATCGGCAAGATCCCCGTGGCCGTCGCCTGATCCATGGAGCGCGAGCCGGAACACATGGAGCGCAAACCCTATCATCCGGTCGTCCTGTCGATCCTGCGCCAACGGCGCGCGCGCGTGCTGCTGGACGCCCCATGCGGTACGGGCTGGCTGGGGCAGGCGGTCGCCGCCAGGCAACTGGACGTGGATACCCTGGACGGGCTGGGCCTGTGGGAGTTCCCGGCCGACGAGCTGCCGTACCGCGAGGTGCGCGAACACGATCTCGATACGCCGTTGCCGGCGTTCGACCGCGTCTACGACGGTGTGGTGTGCGGCGAGGCCATCCATCTGATGTCGAATCCCGGCATGCTGCTGTCGGGGTTCAAGCGAGCGCTCAAGCCGGGCGGGGTGCTGGTCATCACCACGCCCAATACGTGGTACCTGCGTTCGCGCTGGCAGTTCCTGATGCGCGGTTTCCACTCGGGGTTTTCGCCGATGGTGGGCAAGCGGCGGGGAGAATACATCACTTACGTGCCATGGAGTTTTCCCCAGTTGCACTTGTTTCTTTCCCATTGCGGGTTTCGCGACGTGACCTTGCACGATGTCGACGAGCCCAAGCCGAAGCGGGCGGTGGAGCGCTTGCTCGCCTTGCCCAGTCATCTCTATTGCCGCGGCAAGCGTCGCGCGGCTTCGTCGTCCGACGAGATCGAGTACTGGCGGCAGGCGGGGAATCCGCAATCGCTGTATGGCCGGTGGCTGGTGGTGTCGGCGCGTAGCTAGTGTTCTGTCCCGTAAATTCACCGTCACGAGATATGGTTAGGATAAGGGATCTAGGGAGACGCAGATGCCTAACGCCTACACACGTACTCATGTGGTGGAATTGACAGAAGTCGAGCGCGCAGAGTTGAGCGCGATGGCGCGCTCAAGATCGTTGCCGGCGGCGTTGGCACTTCGTGCCCGTATTGTGTTGGCGTGCGAAGGTGCGGAGACGGCGAGCACGGAAGTGGCCAAGACACTGGGTATTGATCGCAGCACGGTGACCAAGTGGCGTGGCCGGTACGTGCGAGATCGGATCAGCGGGCTGTATGACGAGCTGCGCCCGGGTCGGCCGCGCACCGTGGACGACGAGCGCGTAGCCGAGTTGATCAACAAGACGCTGCATACCAAGCCCGCCGATGGCGCGACACACTGGAGCACGCGCAGGCTTGCTGGCGAGACGGGCATCAGCAAGACAACGGTGGCCCGCTATCTGAAGACGTTCCAGATCAAGCCGCACCGTGTGGAGAGCTTCAAGCTGTCGACCGATCCGCTGTTCATCGAGAAGCTGCGCGATGTGGTCGGGCTTTATCTGAACCCGCCGGAGAACGCGCTGGTGCTATGTGTCGATGAGAAGAGCCAATGCCAAGCGCTGGAGCGCACGCAGCCGATGTTGCCGATGGGTTTGGGTTACGCCGAAGGCGTGACGCACGACTACGTGCGCCACGGCACGACGACGCTGTTTGCCGCGTTGAACGTGATGAACGGCCAAGTGCTGGCGCAATGCCGCCCTCGCCACAGGCACCAGGAATTCCTGGACTTTCTGCGCGCCATCGAGCGGGCCGTTCCTGCGGAATTGGACGTGCACTGCATCGCGGACAACTATGCCAGCCACAAGCATCCCAAGGTGCGCGCATGGCTGGCGCAGCGGCCACGCTGGCATATGCACTTCGTGCCGACTTATTCCAGTTGGCTCAATCAGGTCGAGCGATTTTTTGCGATCATCACCGACAAGGCCATACGCCGCGGTTCGTTCAAAAGCGTCAAGGAACTGACGGCCAAGATCGACACGTTCATCAGCCACTACAACAAGAACTGCAAGCCATTCACCTGGACTGCCACCGCCGACTCGATCCTACAAAAACTCGCCCGCTTGTGCGGGCGAATTAATGGGACAGAATACTAGCCGGCTTTTTTGGCGTTGCTTCGGGGTTCTTGAGCCGTCCGCTGCCGGCCCGATAGGCTGGGCGGCGCGCCGCGGAGCCGGTCCGGCGCGCGGGCGCCGGACACCGCTTCGGCTCGCTCGTCCGCGCGTTCGCGCTCCCTTCGCGGCTGCCTCGCTCGGCTCCGAGGCGCGCCGCCCAGCCTATCGGGCCGGCAGCGGACTCAGGGCAATGTTCGATCCGGCATTGCGGGGATGGGCGGGGTGCTTGGCGTGTTTGCCGGGCGCCGGGGGAAGGGATGAAGGTCTTGCAGGGTTCGTCCGCAGCGACCGTCCTGCGCGGTCACTGCGGACATGCGGGCATGGGGTGGTTGCGGGTTGCAGCGTGGCCGGTATCGGGATTCCGGAAATTTACCTGGCAGGTCCTGGAAGTTTACCCAGGCAGGCGCTCGATCGCCTGGTCGGCGCATGCCGACAGCAAGGTGCGCGCCGGACCGGCCGGCAGGACCAGGCCGGGGTCCAGGTCCAGCAGCGGCGCCAGCACGAAGGCGCGCAGGTGCATGCGGGGATGCGGCAGGGTCAGGCGTGGATGCGCGAGCGTCATGTCGTCGAACAGCAGCAGATCCAGGTCCAGGGTGCGGGGGGCGTTGCGATAGGGGCGTTCGCGGCCATGGCGGGTTTCCAGCGCCTGCAGGAGGTCCAGCAGGGCGAGCGGCGCGAGGTCGGTCTGCAGTTGCGCGACGGCGTTGACGAAATCGGGGCCGCTCGCCTGGAGCGGCGCGCTGCGGTAGAAGGGGGAGGCGCGGCAGGCCAGCACGCCGGGCGCGGCGGCCAGTTCGGCCAGCACGGTTTCCAGCGTGGCGCGCGGGTCGCCCAGGTTCGCGCCCAGCCCGATATACGCCGCTTGGGCCATGGGCGGGCTATTCCGCGGTCGGGCCGCCGTCCTGGGGACGGCGCCGGCGCCGGCGCCGGCGCGCGGCGGGCGCATCGCCGGCTTCGCGCGGCAGGCGGGCCAGGTTTTCGATCAGGTCGGCCCGGCCGGCGTCGTCGGCATTGGCCAGGTCCATCCACCATTGCGCCAGCACGCTGTCGAATTCGCCGGCGGCGGCCCGCAACTGCAGAAAGTCGCAGGCGGCGCGAAAGCGCGGCTGTTCGAGCATGCGGTAGGCGGTCTTGCCGACGCGCCGCTCGAAGCGCGGCTGCATGAACCAGATTTCGCGCATGTCGGCCGCGAAGCGCCGCTGGATGGCGAGCTTTTCCGTTTGTTCGTCCAGCACGGAGTCCGCCGCCTGCAACAGGGCGGGGATGTTGTGCTCGCCTTGCGCGCGCAGTTGCTGCCAGCGCGTGTCGACCTGTTTCCAGAGCAGCGAGGCGAACAGGAAGCTGGGACTGACGGTCTTGCCGCCGCGCACGCGGGCGTCGGTGCGCTCCAGCGCCAGTTCGACGAAGCGCTCGCCTCCGGGCTGTTCGAGCACGACGTCCAGCAGCGGCAGCAGTCCCTGGTGCAGGCCTTCGGCGCGCAGTTGCCGCAGGCAGTCCATGGCGTGCCCGCAGGTCAGGAGCTTGAGCATTTCGTCGAACAGGCGCGAGGCCGGCACGTTCTCGATGAGATCGGCCATGGCGCGGATCGGCTCGCGGGTGGCGGGGTCGATCTTGCCGTTGAGCTTGGCCGCGAAGCGCACCGCGCGCAGCATGCGCACCGGGTCTTCGCGGTAGCGCTTGCGCGGGTCGCCGATCATGCGGACCGTGCGATGCTTGAGGTCCTCGACGCCGTGGTGGTAGTCGATGACTTCCTCGGTCAGCGGATCGTAGTAGAGCGCGTTGAGCGTGAAGTCGCGGCGCGCGGCGTCCTGGGCCTGGCTGCCGAAGACGTTGTCGCGCAGGATGCGTCCGTGTTCGTCGGTCTCCTGCCCTTCGGCCGCCGGGGCGCGGAAGGTGGAGGTTTCGATGATTTCCGGGCCGAAGACCACGTGCACCAACTGGAAGCGGCGGCCGATGATGCGCGCGCGGCGGAACAGCGGCCGGATCTGCTCCGGCGTGGCGTTGGTGGCGATGTCGAAATCCTTGGGCTCGATGCCCACGATCAGGTCGCGCACCGCGCCGCCCACGATATAGGCCTCGTAGCCGTGCTGGCGCAGGACTTCGCAGACCTTGATGGCATGGCGCGAGACGTTGCGGCGGTCGATGCCGTGGCGATCGCGGCCGATGCGCTGGGGGCCCGCGCCGCCGTTGCCGTTGCCGAACAGGCGGCCGACGAACTTCTTGAGGGTATCGGTAATCATCAGGTTTTCGCGTCCTGCATATGGCCGAACAGGTCCAGGATCTGCCAGCCGCGGCTTTGCGCCAGGTCGCGCAGGCCGGGGCTGGGATTGGTGGCGATGGGACGGCTGACGGCTTCGAGCAGCGGCACGTCGTTGATCGAATCGCTGTAGAACACCGATTCCCGGAAGTCGTCCAGGGTCAGGTCCAGGCCGCACAGCCAGGCGTGCACGCGCACGACCTTGCCTTCCTTGAAGCTGGGCGTGCCGGAGATGCGGCCGGTGTAGCGGCCGTCCAGGTGTTCCGGCTCGGTCGCGATCAAATGGGGAATGCCGAAAGCGCGCGCGATGGGCGCGGTGACGAAGCTGTTGGTGGCCGTCACCACGGCGCAGAGGTCGCCGGCTTCCAGGTGGCCGCGCACCAGGTCCAGCGCCTGGTCGCGGATGGCCGGCCGGATGATGGCCGACATGAATTCGTCGTGCCAGACGGCGAGATCGTCCGGCGCGTGCGCGGCCAGCAGGCCGAGCATGAACTCGGCCGCCTGCTCGGCGGTCAGGCGGCCTTCGTTGTAGCGCAGCATGAGATCCTCGTTGCGGCGCCGGGCTTCGGCGGGATCGCCGGCGCGGCCGGTGCGGGCGAGGAAATCGGCCCACTGATAGTCGCTGTCGAGCGGGAGCAGGGTGTGGTCCAGGTCGAAGAGCGCGAGTCGTCGGGCGTCGGTCATGGATTGCGGGAGTCAGGGTCGGCCAGCATGGCGCGCAAGAGCGGTATGGTAATCGGCCGGCGCTCGGCCAGCGAATAGCGGTCCAGCGCGTCGAGCAGTGCGGCCAGGCGCCGCATGTCGCGCTCGTAGCGGGTGAGTATCCAGTTCAATACCTCGGGAGCGAGTTGCAGGCCGCGCTCGGCGGCCTGGGCGTTCAGGGCCGCGCGCTTGTCGGCGTCGGAAAGCGGGTCGAGCCGGAAGACCAGGTCCCACCCCAGGCGGGTGCGCAGGTCTTCGCGCAGCGGCATGGCCAGCGGCGCACGGTCTCCGGCCACGGCCAGGGCGAACGCCCGCGCCGTGGCGGCCGATTCGCGCCAGCGATTGTACAAGGCAAACAGGGCGGCCTGGCCGGCGTCGTCCATGAGATGCACGTCGTCCACCGCCAGGCGGGACGGCAGGGGCGCGCCTGCCGGCGCCTCCGCCAGCTCGCGCAGCGCCCGCGCGTCGCCGGCGCCGAGCCGGCGGGCATCGGGGCCGGCGGCCATGGCGCGCAGCAGGTGGCTGCGGCCGCAGCCCGCGGCCCCCCACAGGTAGAGGGCATGGCCGGGCGCCAGCGCGCGCGCGGCGGCCAGCGCCGCCGCGTTGGGCCCGGGGATGTAATTGTCGAACGTGGGAGCGGGCGCGGGCAGGACGTCCAGGAGCAACTGGCGGCTCATGTCGGCGGGCGCGTCGCGTCGGCGGGGGCCGCGGCGGCCCGGAGCGGACGGGCGGCGGGTTGGGTCATCGTAAAATCGGGCGCTGATCGTTCAAACCCCGCAATTGTTACATACCCCAAGGCTGTCCATGACACATCCCGATTCCCGTCCCTTGACATACCGCGATGCCGGCGTCGATATCGATGCGGGCGACGCCCTGGTCGACCGCATCAAGCCCCTGGCGGCCCGCACGATGCGGCCTGGCGTGCTGGGGGGAATCGGCGGCTTCGGGGCGCTGTTCGAGATCCCCGCGAAGTACAAGGAGCCGGTCCTGGTGTCGGGCACCGACGGCGTGGGCACCAAGCTGCGGCTGGCCTTCGAATGGAACCGCCACGATACGGTGGGCATCGACCTGGTCGCCATGAGCGTGAACGACATCCTGGTGCAGGGCGCGGAGCCGCTGTTTTTCCTGGATTATTTCGCCTGCGGCAAGCTGGCGGTCGATACGGCGGCCAGCGTGGTGGGCGGCATCGCGCGCGGCTGCGAGCTGGCGGGCTGCGCGCTGATCGGCGGCGAGACGGCCGAGATGCCGGGCATGTATCCGGAAGGCGAATACGACCTGGCGGGCTTCGCGGTGGGCGCGGTCGACAAGTCGAAGATCATCGACGGCAAGGACATCGCGCCGGGCGACGCGGTGCTGGGGCTGGCCTCGAGCGGCGCGCATTCGAACGGCTACTCGCTGGTGCGCAAGATCCTGGAGCGCGCGGGCGCAAGACCCGGGCAGGACTTCCATGGCAAGCCGCTGGCCGATGCCGTCATGGCGCCCACCCGCATCTACGTCAAGCAGGTGCTGGCCGCGCTCCAGGCGCACGGCGGCGCGATCAAGGGACTGGCGCACATCACCGGCGGCGGCCTGGTGGAGAACGTGCCCCGGATCCTGCGCGACGGCGCGCAGGCGCGGCTGCACCGGGACGCCTGGCGCATGCCCGAACTGTTCGCCTGGCTGCAGAGCGAAGGCGGGGTGGCCGACGCCGAAATGCACCGGGTGTTCAATTGCGGGATCGGGATGGTCCTGGTGGTGCGGGCCGACCAGGCCGACACCGTGGCGCAGACCCTGCGCCAGCAGGGCGAAACGGTGAGCCGGATCGGCGAGATCGCGGAAGTCCCGCTCGGTTCGGCGCGCACCGTCGTGGTGTAGCAGGGTCTCAGGGCCGCGACGCGCGGCCCAGCAACTCGGCGTAGCGGTCCACCACCCGCGAGCCGGCATCGGGCGCCAGGCAATCCACCACCATCCGCCCGGGTTCGGCGCGCAGCCAGGTGATCTGGTGCTTGGCCAACTGGCGGGTGGCGGCGATGGCGCGCTCGCGAGCCGCGGCCAGGTCGCATACGCCGTCGAGATGTTCCCACAGCTGGCGATAGCCGACGCAGCGAATGGAAGGCAGGCCCGGATGCAGGTCCGGGCGCCGCCGCAGCGCGCGCACTTCGTCGACCAGGCCGGCCTCCAGCATGGCGTCGAAGCGCTGGGCGATGCGCCGGTGCAGGGCCGCGCGGTCGGAAGGTTCCAGGCTGAGCGTCATGTACGGCGAAGGACCGCCGGCCGGGGAGCGGGCGCGCGTCAGCAAAGTGGACATGGGCTGGCCGGTGAGACGCTGGATCTCCAGCGCCCGCTGGATCCGCTGGCTGTCGTGCGGCGCCAGGCGGGCGGCGGTCCGGGGATCGACCCGGGCCAGCTCGGCATGCAGCGCGGGCCAGCCCAGGCGCGCGGCGCGGGCATCGAACTCGGCGCGCAGCCCGGGATCGGCCGACGGCAGGTCGTCCAGGCCTTCGCGCAGGGCCTTGAAGTACATCATGGTGCCCCCCGCGAGCAGGGGAATGCGGCCGCGGGCGCGGATGGCCTCGATCAAGGCCAGCGCGTCGGCGCGGAACTCCGCGGCCGAATAGGCTTCGGCGGGGTCGCGGATATCCAGCAGGTGGTGCGGCGCGACGGCGCGCTCGGCCGCCCCGGGCTTGGCGGTGCCGATGTCCATGTCGCGGTAGACGGTGGCGGAGTCGACGTTGACGATCTCCACCGGCCAGCGTTCGGCGATGGCCAGGGTGGCCGCGCTCTTGCCGGCGGCGGTGGGGCCGGCCAGGCAGACGATGGGCGCCTGGCTCATTGCCCGCGCAGGAACAACTTGTCCAGGTCGGCGACGCTCCATTGCACCCAGGTGGGGCGGCCGTGGTTGCACTGGTCCGCGCGCTCGGTGGCTTCCATGCGTCGCAGCAGCGCGTTCATTTCGTCCACGGTCAGGCGGCGGTTGGCGCGCACGGCGCCGTGGCAGGCCATGGTGGCCAGCAGTTCGTTGCGCCTTTCGGTGAGCAGGCGCGAGATGCCGACCGCGGCCAGGTCCTGCAGCAGGGAGCGGGCCAGCGCCTCGATGTCGCCGCGGGCGAGCAGCGCCGGCACCGACCGCACGGCGATGGAGGCCGGCCCGGCGGGCCGCATGTCGAAGCCGAGTTCGGCGAGCTGGGCTTCGCACTCCTCGACCAGCGCGACTTCCTTCTCGGCGGCATTGAACACCACGGGGACCAGCAGGTCCTGGCGCGGCATGCTGCGCGCGTCGAGGGACTGCTTGAGCTGTTCGTACACCACGCGCTCGTGCGCCGCGTGCATGTCCACCAGCACCAGCCCCTGGCGGTTCTGGGCCAGGATATAGATGCCGTGCAACTGCGCCAGCGCCATGCCCAGGGGCATGTCGTCGGCCGGGTCGAACGCCTGCCCCGGGGCGGGTTCGCGCAGCGCTGCGGCAGGCGCGGCTGGATCGAGCGGGCGGTAGAGCGATTGCCAGCCGGCGCCGTCCGCCCCGGGCTGCGCGGCGGGCAGGCGGAACGGCACCTGGCTGTGGGGGCGCGCAGGCGCCGGGCCAGCGGCGGGGAAGCGCACCGGGGCGGGATGGTCGCGTCCGGACGCGCCGGCGTAATCCCGCGGCGCCATGCCCGGGGACGTCGCTGCGGCCTGCCCGCCGGACGCCGCGGAGGACAGGGCGGATGCGGCCGGATCGCCTGCCTGCGCGCCCGAGCCGGGTACGCCGGCTCCCGCCGTGCGGGCCAGGACCTGGCCGACCGCCTGGCTCACGAAGCGATGGACCGCGCCGCTGTCGCGGAAACGGACCTCGTGCTTGGCGGGATGGACGTTGACGTCCACCGTGGCCGGATCCACGTCCAGGAACAGCACGTAGGCGGGCTGGCGGTCGCCGTGCAGGACATCGGCGTAGGCGCTGCGCAGCGCATGGCTCACGGTGCGGTCGCGCACGTAGCGGCCGTTCACGTACAGATACTGGCGATCGGCCCGCGCCCGGGCCGCGGTGGGCTGGGTGACCATGCCGGAAAGGGAGACGGCGCCGGCGTCCGCCTGCACCGGCAGGCCCTGCCCGGCGAATTCGCTGCCCAGCACGTCGAGGATGCGCTGCAAGGGATCGGCCGGCAGCCACTGGCGCTGGGCCCGGTCGTGATGGAACAGGCGGAAGGCGACGGCCGGATGGGCCAGCGCGATGCGCTCCATGGCTTCCAGGCAATGGCCGAACTCGGTGGGCTCGGCGCGCAGGAATTTGCGCCGCGCGGGCACGGCGTCGAACAACTGGCGCACGTCGACGGTGGTGCCGACCGGGCCGGCGGCAGGCGCCGGCGCCGGATTGCGGGCGTCGATCTGCCAGGCGTGGCGGGCGTCGCGGGTGCGCGAAATCAGCGTCAGTTGCGCCACGGAGGCGATGGAGGCCAGCGCCTCGCCGCGAAACCCCATGGAGGCCACGTGTTCCAGGTCGTGGAGCGAGGCGATCTTGCTGGTGGCGTGGCGCGCCAGGGCCAGCGGCAGTTCGTGCTCGGGAATGCCGCCGCCGTCGTCGGTGACCGCGATGCGGCGGATGCCCCCGCCCTCGAGCCGGACCTCGATGGCGCGCGCGCCGGCATCGATGGCGTTCTCGAGCAGCTCCTTGAGCACGGAGGCCGGCCGTTCGATGACCTCGCCCGCGGCGATCTGGCTGATCAACAGGTCGGGCAGGGCGGCGATCGGGCGGCGTTCGGTCATCGGCGGGGCGGCAGGAGGGAAAGGCCGGGCGGTCGCGAGCGCGGCCCGCCAGGCGAGGGCGATACCCCGATTCTAGCCCTTGCGCCCGCCTGTCGCCGGCCGCCGCCGGACTGTCCGCCATGTCCGGAGCCGCCGCATCACGTCGATTCGACACTGCGCTGGGCTATAGTGACCGGCTGGGATTCTTCCGGGAACATGCATGCTTGAAGTGCTGGACATGATCGTCCATATCGACCAGACGCTCGGCGTCTGGGTGGCGCAGTACGGGGCCTGGGTCTACCTGGTCCTTTTCCTCATCGTCTTCGGCGAGACCGGCTTCGTGGTCCTGCCCTTCCTGCCCGGCGACTCGCTGCTGTTCATCGCCGGCGCGTTCGGCGCCTCGGGCCACATCGATCCCGTGCTGCTCGGCGTCCTGCTGGTGGTCGCGGCGGTCACCGGCAACACCGTCAACTATGCCGTCGGCCGCTACGTGGGCCCGCGCGTGTTCTCCATGAACGTGCGCTTCCTGGACCGCGACGCGCTCATGAAAACCCATGCGTTCTACGAACGGCACGGCGGCAAGACCATCGTCATGTCGCGTTTCCTGCCGGTGGTGCGCACCTTCGCGCCCTTCGTGGCGGGGGTGGCCGAAATGAGCTTCGCGCGCTTCCAGTTCTTCAATGTCGCCGGCGCGCTGCTGTGGGTGGGCTCGCTGGTGACGCTGGGCTATTTCTTCGGCAACATCCCCATCATCAAGGAGCACCTGAACGCCATCGTGCTGGTGGGGGTGGCGGCCGCGATCGTGCCGCTGCTGCTGGCGGCGCTGCTGCGCCTGATCCGCCGCAAGCGCGCGTCGGCGCCGCGCTGACGCGGCCCCGACGCGCGCGCCGGCGCCGGATCAACCGGCGTCGGCCACCGAGGCCAGCGGCGGATTGTCGTCGAAGTAGCTGCGGATGCCGGTCATCATGGCGATGGCCAGCTTGTCCTGGTGTGCGCTGCTGCGCAGCAGGCGTTCCTCGCTGGGATTGCTGATGAAGGCCGTTTCCACCAGGATGGACGGAATGTCCGGGGCCTTGAGCACGGCGAAGCCGGCCTGTTCGACGCTGTTCTTGTGCAGCCGGCCGACGTCCTTGAGCTCGTCCAGGAAGGCGCGGCCCACCTTGAGCGAATCGTTGATCTGCGCGGTCGTCGACAAGTCGAGCAGCACCTTCGCGACCTGGCGGTCCTGGCTGCCCAGGTTCACGCCGCCGATCAGGTCGGCCGCGTTTTCCTTGTTGGCCAGCCAGCGCGCCGCGGTGCTGCTGGCGCCGCGCCGCGAAAGCGCGAACACCGAGGTGCCGCTGGCGGAGGGCTTGATCCAGGCGTCGGCGTGGATGGACACGAACAGGTCGGCCTTGACCCGGCGCGCCTTCTGCACGCGCACGTTCAGGGGCACGAAGTAATCGCCGTCGCGCGTGAGATAGGCGCGCATGCCGGGCTGGGCGTCGATGCGCGCCTTCAGGCGATGCGCGATCTGCAGGACGACGTCTTTCTCGCGCGTGCCGCCGCGGCCGATGGCGCCGGGATCCTCGCCGCCGTGGCCGGGGTCCAGCGCGATGGTCAGCACGCGCCGGCGGGCGGTCTTGGCCGGGCTGCTGGGGCGCGGGGCCGGCACGGAGCCCGGCACCCCGGGGCGGGACGGGGCGGCGTCGCCGGGCGTGACCGGGTTGCGCGAGATGTCGTCCAGGATGCGCGCCAGCGGGTCGTCGTCGGCGGGTGCGGGCTGTTTCTTGAGCAGGGCCACCAGCGGATCCTGGGCGACCTGGGGATACAGGTCCAGCACCAGCCGGTACTGGTAGTCGCCGACCGGCTTGAGCGTGAAGACCTGGGGCGCGATGGCCTGCTTCAGGTCGAATACCAGCCGCACCACGTTGGGCCGGTTCTGCGCCACGCGCACCGACGCGATGTAGGGGTCGTCGGGCTTGACCTTGGAGACCAGTTCGTTGATGCCGGCGTTCATGGCCAGGCCGTCGATGTCGACCACCAGCCGGTGCGGATTGTCCAGCGTGAAGTGCTCGGCCTTGAGCTCGCTGTCCATCTCGAGCGTGATGCGGGTGTATTCCTCGGCGGGCCAAGTCCGCACGGCGAGTATGGTGGCCGCCTGCGCCAAGCGCGGGATGACCGGCAACAGGATCAGCGTGGCGGCCGCGCCGATCAGGCGCCGGCGGTTGGCGGCGCTTTCGTCGTCGAGGACGCCGCGTCGGGGGGGAGCAGTGCGGTCAGCCATGTTTGCCCTCGTGCGGTGTAAGCGGTCAGTCTGGCGTTGCGTCCGTCGCCGGCGTAGGCCAGCGAAATTTCCAGATCAGGGGGGGGCAGCAAACCCTCCGCCCGCTCGGGCCATTCGATCAAAACCAGCGCATCGTTACGCAAAATATCGCGGAATCCTGCGTCCAGCCATTCTCGCGTATCGCTAAATCTATAAAAATCAAGGTGATAGAAGTATAAGTTAGAAATTTTATAAGATTCAAGTAGCGCGTAGCTCGGACTCTTGATCCGGCCCGAAATGCCGCATTCGCGCAACAGTGCCCGCACCAGGCTGGTTTTGCCCGCTCCCAGCTCGCCTTTCAGGTGGATCCGTCCCCCGGCGCCGGGGCCGAACGGCGTCCCGGGAACGGCGCCGGCCGGCCGGTCGCAGACGGGCCCGGCCAGCCGCGCCGCCAGGCGGACGGTGGCCGCTTCGTCGGGAAGGTGAAGTTCCAGGCTGCGGTATGGGGACATCGTGGCGAACGGGGGAGAAAAATGGGAGGATTATAGGTAGCGGCGCCGGCCGTTCCCTGCCGGAGCGGCCCGCGGCGCGGGTTCCCAGGACCCGCTGCGCGCGCCGCCACACCCGCCCGCAATCCCCGGGCCCGGCCGCCGCCGGGCCGGTTTTCCCGGAGTCCCCGCCATGGTTACCCGCACCGAGAAAGACACTTTCGGCCCGATCGACGTTCCGGCCGAGCATCTCTGGGGGGCGCAGACGCAGCGGTCCTTGCAGTATTTCTCGATTTCCACCGAAAAAATGCCCCCGGCCCTGATCGAGGCCCTGGCGCGGGTCAAGCGCGCCGCCGCGCGCGTCAACGCGCAACTGGGCGAGCTCGACGACACCCTGGCCGGCGCCGTCGCGCAGGCCGCCGACGAGGTCCTGGACGGCAAATGGCCGGACGAATTCCCGCTGGCCGTCTGGCAGACCGGCTCCGGCACGCAGAGCAACATGAACATGAACGAAGTGCTGGCCAATCGCGCCTCGGAACTGCTGGGCGGCGAGCGCGGCCAGGCCCGCAAGGTCCACCCCAACGATCATGTCAATCGCGGGCAGTCGTCCAACGACGTCTTCCCGACCGCCATGCACGTGGCGGCGTCGGTCGAGATCGAGCGCAAGCTGCTGCCCGCCCTGACCACCCTGCGCGACACGCTGCGCGCCAAGAGCGTAGCCTTCGACGGCATCGTCAAGATCGGCCGCACCCACCTGCAGGACGCCACGCCGCTCACGCTGGGGCAGGAACTGTCCGGCTACGTGGCCCAGCTCGACACGGCGGCGCGCCAGATCCGCAGCGCCCTGACCGGGTTGCACGAGCTGGCGATCGGCGGCACGGCGGTGGGCACCGGACTGAACGCCCACCCGGAATTCGCGGCGCGCATGGCCGACGAGCTGGCGCGCGATACCGGCTGCGCCTTCGTGTCGGCGCCCAACAAGTTCCAGGCGCTCGCCTCGCACGAAGCCCTGCTGTTCAGCCACGGCGCGCTCAAGACGCTGGCCGCCGCGCTCATGAAAATCGCCAACGACGTGCGCTGGCTGGCCAGCGGGCCGCGCTCCGGCCTGGGCGAAATCGCCATTCCCGAGAACGAGCCGGGCAGCTCCATCATGCCGGGCAAGGTCAACCCCACGCAGTGCGAAGCCCTGACCATGGTCGCCGCGCAGGTCATGGGCAACGATGTGGCGCTCAACGTCGGCGGGGCCGGCGGCAACTTCGAGCTGAACGTCTTCAAGCCCCTGATCGCGCACAATTTCCTGCAGTCGGTGCGCCTGCTGACCGACGGCATGGCCAGCTTCGACCGGCATTGCGCGGCGGGCATCGAACCCAATCGCGACCGCATCGACGAACTGGTCGCGCGTTCGCTGATGCTGGTGACGGCGCTCAATCCGCACATCGGGTACGACAAGGCCGCGCAGATCGCCAAGAAGGCGCACCGCGAGAACCTGTCGCTCAAGCAATCGGCGCTGGCGCTGGGATTCCTGACGGCGGAGCAGTTCGACGAATGGGTGGTGCCGGCGGACATGACCAACGCCGCGCCCCGCCGCGGCTGAGGGCGGCCGTTGCGCCTGCCCTGCGCGCCGGCCGCGCCGGGGAAGTCCTGCGGGGCCGGGGGGCGCTCACGGCCCGATCAGCAACCACAACGGTATCGTCACGGCCGACAGCAGCGTGCCCAGCGAGATCAGCAGGGCCACCATGCGGCCGTCGCCGCCCATGCGGATCGCCAGCACATAGGCCGCCGACGCCGTCGGCAGGCTGGCGAAGACCAGCAGCATCTGCCGGTTCAGGAAGTCGAAGCCCAGCAGCCGGCCGACCGCCAGGGCCACCACCGGCAGCACCGCGAGCTTGACCGTCAGCATCCAGGCGATCAGCCGGCCCGAGCCCTTGCCGCCCTGCCAGGACAGGCTGGCGCCGACGCAGAGGATCCCCAGCGCCAGCGCCGCGCCGCCCAGCCGCGCCAGGAAGACATCGACCGGGCCGGGCAGGTGCAGGCCGGCCAGGTTGCCGGCCAGGCCGAGCAGGGTGGACAGCACCAGCGGATTCCGCAGCAGTTCGCGCAGCGGGTCGCTGCCGTTGTGCCGCGCCAGCGAATAGACGGCGGCGAAGTTGACCATGGGGACGGCGAAGCCGATGACCAGCGCCATGATGGTCTGGCCCGCCGCGCCTCCCAGGTTGTAGGACAGGGCCAGTCCCAGATAGGTATTGAAACGATAGCCGCACTGGCTGGCCGAGGCCTGGGCCAGGGGCGGCACGCGCAGCACCGGCCCGGCCAGCCAGCACAGGGCAATGCCGGCGCCCACGACCAGCGCCGCGGCCTGCAGCAGCCCGATGGCCGTCGACGGCGTGATCGGCGTGCGCAGGATCGCCTGGAACAGCAGCGCGGGAAAGAGCACGAAGTACACCAGCCTTTCCAGACCGGCGAAGAATTCGCGGGAAAAGCCGAGCCGGCGCCGCAGCCCCCATCCCAGGGCGACGAGCAGGAAATCGGGGAGGACGAGCAGGGCCACGGACATGGGTGGATCCTTGTGTTCGGGGGCGGGTAAGCCCCCATGCTTGCGCCTACCGCGCCTCTATGAATGCTGATATTCTCGCCGATTCAGGCCGCGGCCGCGCTACCCGCGCCGGCCGGGCGGCCTAAAACGCATCCGTACTGCAAGGAGATAGCCCAATGAATAAACCCCACAAGCTGGCTTGCGCCCTGGTGCTCTCGGCCGGCACGTTTGCCGGCGCCTGCGCGACGGCGCAGGCGGCCGGGTATCCCGAGCGTCCCATCCGCGTCATCGTCCCGTTCGCGCCCGGCGGCTCCACGGACATCATCGCGCGCCTGGTCACCCAGCGCATGAGCCAGGAGCTCGGCCAGCCCATGGTGGTCGAGAACAAGGGCGGGGCGGGCGGCGCCATCGGCGCGGCCGAAGCCGCGCGCGCGAAGCCCGACGGCTACACGCTGTCGATCGCCACGGTGTCGACCATGGCCGTCAATCCGGCCTGCCGTCCCAAGGACCTGCCCTACGATCCGATCAAGGACTTCCAGCCGGTCACCAATTTCGCCAACACCGCCAATGTGGTCGCGGTCAATCCGAAGTTCCCGGCCAAGGACTTCAAGGGCTTCCTCGAGGAACTCAAGAAGAACCCCGGCAAGTACTCGTACGGCAGCTCGGGCACCTGCGGCGTGCTGCACCTGATGGGCGAGTCGTTCAAGATGGCCACCGGCACCGACATCGTGCACGTGCCGTACAAGGGTTCGGGTCCCGCCGTGGCGGACACCGTGGCCGGCCAGATCGAACTGATCTTCGACAACCTGCCGTCGTCCATGCCGCAGATCCAGGCCGGCAAGCTGCGCGCCATGGCCATCGCCTGGCCCGAGCGCATCTCCACCATCAAGGATGTTCCCACGTTCAAGGACGTCGGCTTTCCGATCCTGAACCAGCCGGTGTGGTATGGCTTGCTCGCGCCCGCCGGCACGCCCAAGGACGTCGTCACCAAGCTGCGCGACGCGGCCGTGGTCGCCCTGAAGGATCCCAAGGTCATCAAGTCGCTGGACGAGCAGGGCTCGGCCCCGTCGGGCAACACGCCCGAGGAATTCGCCAAGGAGATCAAGGAGCAGTACGACTGGGCGAAGGATGTCGTGGAAAAGCAGAACATCAAGCTTGAGTGATCCTGCCGGCGGGCGGACGGGCGCGGCCGGGGGCCGCGCGCCGTCTCCCGCGTCCGCGTCTCCTCCCGGCGTCGATGCTTTCATCGATGCCCTCTGGCTCGAGGACGGCCTGGCGGCCAACACGCTGGCGGCCTATCGCCGCGATCTCCAGGCCTTCCACGAATGGCTGCGGGAACAACCCGCCGGGCCTGCGCTGGACCAGGCCGAAACCGCCGACATCGAATCCTGGTTCGCCGCGCGCCACGCCGACAGCCGCGCCAGCACGGCCAACCGGCGGCTGGCCGTGCTGCGCCGCTATTACGCCTGGGCCCTGCGCACGCACCGCGTGGCCCGCGATCCCTGCCTGACCCTGCACGCGGCCAAGCAGCCGCCCCGCCTGCCCAAGACCTTGTCCGAGGCGCAGGTCGAGGCGCTGCTGTCCGCGCCCGATGCGCGCACCGACCTGGGCCTGCGCGACCGCGCCATGATCGAGCTGCTCTATGCCACCGGCCTGCGCGTTTCCGAGCTGGTGGGCCTGCGGGTGCTGGATGTCAGCCTGGGCGAGGGTGTGGTCCGCGTGGTGCACGGCAAGGGCGGCAAGGACCGCCTGGTGCCGCTCGGCGCGGAAGCCGCGCATTGGCTGGACCTGTATCTCGCCCAGTCGCGGCCGTCATTGCTCGGCAAGCGGCCCTGCGATGCGCTGTTCGTCACCGGGCGGGCCGCCGGCATGACGCGCCAGGCGTTCTGGCTGCTGATCCGGAAATACGCCCTGATCGCCGGCGTGCGCGCGCCGCTTTCGCCCCACGTGCTGCGCCACGCCTTTGCCACCCATTTGCTGAACCACGGCGCCGATCTGCGGGTGGTGCAGATGCTGCTGGGGCATGCCGATATCTCCACCACGCAAATCTATACTCACGTTGCCCGCGAGCGGCTCAAGGCGCTGCATGGACAGCATCACCCGCGGGCCTGACGACGATCGCATGAACAGGCCGCGCCACGTTTCCGAGACCCCCGCCACCCGGTTCCTGCGCAAGCAGGGCGTCGAATTCAGCGAGCATGTCTACGACTACGTCGATCACGGCGGAGCCGGAGAAGCCGCCCGGCAGCTCGGCCTGGAGCCGCACGTCGTGGTCAAGACCCTCATCATGGAAGACGAGGCGGGGCGTCCCCTGGTCGTGCTCATGCACGGCGACCGCGAAGTCTCCACCAAGAACCTGGCGCGCCAGGCCGGCCTCAAGAAAGTCCAGCCCTGCCAGCCCGAGGTCGCGCAGAAGCATTCGGGCTACCAGGTCGGCGGCACCTCGCCCTTCGCCACGCGCAAGCGCATGCCGGTCTGGGTCGAAGCGGCAGTCCTGGAATTGCCGCGCATCTATGTCAACGGCGGCCGGCGAGGCTATCTGGTGGGAATCGCGCCGGCGGCGCTCACGCGCCTGCTGGAGGCGCGGCCGGTGACGGCGGCGCTGGACTAGGGGCATTGCGCCGCGGCTCCCGGAAGCAAGGGCTTCAGCCGGCGCCGCGCGCTGGCGCGGCGGCCGGCTCGTCGCCGCACAACACCTGGATCAGCTTGGCCACGTAGTGCTGGGGATTGTCGTCCGCCCCCGGGCGGAAGCAGACCTGAAGGTCCCGCTGCGACCAGGGCTCCTCGATCTCGACGACCGCCAGGCGTTCCCTGTCCTGGGGCTCGAGCGCCGAACGGGGCACGACGCCTATGCCCGCGCCGGAGGCCACCAGGCGGGCGATCGCGCGATAGCCGGAAACCTGCACGCGGACATCCAGCCGTCCGCCGAGCGCCGCCGCATGATTCATGAGAAAGGTGTGGAGGGCGGCTCCCGACTGCAGGCTGATGAAGGGTTCCCTCAGGCAGTCGACGAAGCGGACCGACGTCCGCCCGGCGAAGCCGCCGCCCATGGGCGCGAGCAAGACCAGCACGTCCCGCTTGTACGAGCGGTAGGCCAGCTCCGGGTGGTGCATATCGACCGCGACGACGCCCAGGTCGGCCTGGCCGCTGGCGACCGCCGAAACGATTTCGTGGCTGGTCCGTTCCTTGAGGGTGATGCGCACGTTCGGGTGCAGGCTGAAGAAGCGCGCCAGGTCCTGGGGCAGGTGGGCGCTGATCGCGTTGTTGTTCGCCAGGAATGTCAGGTGTCCCAGTAGGCCCGTGGAAAAACGCTGGAGGTCCACGTGCATCTGCCCCAATTGCGCGATGCAGCGCCGCACGTGCTCTTTCATGACGTGGCCTGCCGCGGTCAGCGCGACGCCCCGGGCCTTGCGGATCATCAGGAGGCTGCCCACGGCTTCCTCGAGCGCCTTCAGGCGCAGGCTGGCGGAAGAGGGGGAAAGATGGCAGCGCGCGGCGCCCCGGGTGATGTTTTCCTCGTCGGCCACGGCGAGGAACAGTTGCAGGTCGACCAGGTCGTAGTGCATGCAGGCAGGAATCGGTCAAGCGCCAGTTTTTGCCTTTGGCAATGGCGGGAGTCCATTTTGTACCTCGACCCCGGGGCGGGTTCAAGCGAGGAGGCTGCGGTTTCCCGTGGATTCCAGCGGCCATGGCGCGGGCGCCGACGGGAGCGGCGCTGCGGCCGACGTCCGGCCAGGCCTTCGAGCCTTTGTCCATGGCAAAGACTGGTTTTTGGAAATCCCGCTTCTGCGCGACGAGGGGCCCGGCAATACTTTGCCGGTCCTTTTCTTTTCCCTTGCACGCAGCCCGCGATATTTTCCATGCCCACGACCGCCCTTTGTCCGGCCCTCTCCGACTGGATCGGCCGCACCGAAACCGTATCCGACACGATCACTCCCGTTCCCTGCGCCGCGCTCTCCGCCACCCTGGACGGAGCGGCGCAGCCGCCGCGGGCGGGCACGATCCTGCCGCCCCTCTGGCATTGGCTTTATTTCCTGCCCCTGCATGCGAGCTCCGACCTCGGCGAGGACGGTCACGCGCGCCGCGGCGGATTCCTTCCGCCGGTTCCCAAGCCGCGCCGCATGTGGGCGGGCGGCAAGTTCGCCTTCCATGCGCCGCTGCGGGTGGGCGATGCCGTCGAGCGGCGCTCGACCGTGCTGGACGTGAAAACCCGCAGCGGCCGCAGCGGCGAGCTGGTGTTCGTGACCGTCCAGCATGAAATATTCAGGAGCCGCGGCTCGGACCTGGCGCTCGTGGAGCGCCACGACATCGTGTATCGCGACCCGCCGGCGCCGGGCAGTCCGGCCGGCGAGCCGCAGCCGGCGCCCGGCGGATGCGCATGGCGGGAGACGATCACGCCCAGCGATGCGCTCCTGTTCCGCTATTCGGCGCTCACCTTCAACAGTCACCGGATCCATTACGACCGGCGCTACGTCACCGGCGTGGAGGGATATCCGGGCCTGGTCGTCCACGGCCCGCTGATCGCCACGCTGTTGCTCGAACTGCTGCGCAGGAACCTGCCGCGCGCCCGCGTATCGGAATTCGAATTCCGGGCCGTGCGGCCCACTTTCGACACCCATGCCTTCTCGGTGCACGGCGCGCCGGATCCGGACGGCCGTCACGTCCGTCTCTGGGCCCAGGACCACGAAGGCTGGCTGACCATGCATGCCTCGGCGACCCTGGCGAATCCCGACGCCGGCCAGGAGTCCGCGCCATGAGCGCCCTCGCGGGGCTGACCGTCGTCGCGTTCGAGCATGCCATAGCCGCGCCGTTCGCCACCCGTCAATTGGCGGACCAGGGAGCGCGCGTCATCAAGATAGAGCGGCCGGGCGCCGGCGATTTCGCGCGCGGCTACGACGACCGGGTGCGCGGACTGTCTTCGCATTTCGTATGGACGAACCGCTCCAAGGAAAGCCTGGCGCTGGATATCAAGCATGCCGCGGCGCGACCCTGGCTGGAGCGGCTGGTCGGCAAGGCGGACGTTGTCGTGCAGAACCTCGCGCCCGGCGCGGCCGAACGCCTGGGACTGGGGTACGAGCGATTGGCCGCGGCCAACCCGGGCGTGGTCGTCTGCGATATTTCCGGATACGGCTCCGACGGCCCGTTGCGCGACAAGAAGGCCTACGATCTCCTGATACAGAGCGAGGCGGGTTTTCTTTCCGTCACCGGCACCGACGATCAGCCGTGCAAGGCGGGGCCTTCCATCGCCGACATCGCGGCGGGGATGTATGCCTACAGCAATATCCTGACCGCGCTTATCGAACGCCAACGCACCGGGCGCGGGCGGCGCATCGATATTTCGATGCTGGAATCGCTGGTCGAGTGGAACAGCTATCCGCTCTATTACGCCTTCGATGACGCGCCGCCCCCGGCGCGCACCGGCGCCAGCCACGCCACGATATATCCCTATGGACCCTTTCCGGTGCGCGACGGCAGCGTCATGCTCGGCCTGCAGAACGAACGCGAATGGGTCAGTTTTTGCGACATCGTCCTGCAGCAGCCTGACCTTGCGCGCGATCCCCGTTATGACGGCAATGCCAGGCGCACCTTGCACCGTGCGCAATTGAGGGAACGCATCGTCGAGGCGTTCGCGACGCTGGACGTGGCGCAGGTCGAAGCCAGGCTCGAGGCTGCGAGAATCGCCAACGCCCGCGTCAACGACATGCGTGCCGTCTGGTCGCATCCACAATTGCAGGCCCGCGGACGCTGGGGCGAGGCCGGCTCGCCGGCAGGCAAGCTGCCGGCGCTCTTTCCCCCCGGCAGCCCGCCGGGCGCCGCCCGCATGGATCCTGTGCCGGCGCTGGGCGAGCATACGGAATCGATCCTGGCCGAACTGGGCGCTTCGCCTCGGGAGGTGCAGGCGATGCGCCAGGCAGGCGCGATCTGAAACCAAGGAGGAATCATGTCTATCATTGAACACATCGCCCGCTGGGCAGCCGGTCTTGGGCGCGCCCATGGCGCGGCCGCGGTCGAGAATGCACGACGGGTCATCGAAGACAGCGTGGCCTGCATGGTCGCCGGCGCGGGCGACGAGGCGGCCGCGGCCGTGCGCGCCGGCATCGCCGGTTGGGGAGGCGGCGGCTCGACCGTGGCCGGCCAGCAGGCGTCCGTCGCGGCCCCCTGGGCGGCCCTGGCCAACGGCACCGCCGCGCATGCCCTGGATTTCGACGATACCTTCCTGCCGGCGACCAACCATGCCAGCGCGGCGATGGTGACATCGCTGTTCGCCCTGGGCGAGGAAACGGGCGCATCGGGCGCCGACGTCATCGACGCCTATCTCGTCGGCCTGGAGACCACATATATCCTGGCGCGCGGTGTCATGCGCTCCCATTACGACATCGGCTGGCATACCACTTCCACGCTGGGCTGCATCGGAGCCGCGGCGGCCTGCGCCAGGCTGCTGCGCCTGGACGAAGCGCGTTTCGCCAACGCCCTGAGCCTGGCCGTGAGCATGGCCTGCGGCATGAAGGTGCAGTTCGGGACCATGGCCAAACCGCTGCATGCCGGCCTGGCCGCGCAGCACGCCATACAGGCGGCCCGCCTGGCCGAGGCGGGCGTGCAGGGCCGCAAGGAAGCCCTGGAAGGACCCATGGGGTTCCTTGCGTTGTGCGGCGGGCCGGCTGCCGTCGGCTGGGACGCGGTGGTCGCCGGCATCGGCCAGCCGCCGCTGGTCATCGAGACCCGCGGGATCATGGTCAAGCGGTTCCCTTGCTGCGCATCGACGCATCGAAGCCTGGATTGCCTGCTCGAACTGCGCGAGGAAGAGGGCTTTTCGGTGGACGACGTGCAGGCCGTGGATACGTTCATCGGCTACGGCAATGCCCGCAACCTGATGTATTCGGATCCCCGGACGGAGCTGCAGGCCCGGTTCTCGATGCAGTACTGCGTGGCGGTCGCGCTGACGTACGGCACGGTCAGGCTGGAGGACTTCACGCCCCAGGCGGTGCAGCGTCCCGCCATCCGCGAGCGCCTGGCCATGACCACCGTGACGCCGTATGACCCGACCGAGGAACAGAAGAATCCCGACGCCATGCGGCCCCATCGCGTGGAAGTCCGGCTGAAGGACGGACGCACGTTCGCGCGCGAACGGGATCTGCCCAAGGGGACCCTGAAGTATCCCTTGAGCGAACAGGACCGCGAGGCCAAGTTCCGCGATTGCTGCACCGGATTCCTGCCCGAGGCCGGCCTGGAGGAACTGCATTCCCGATTGCTGGCGTTGCCCTCGGCGCCGGACCTGCAGGCGATCACGGCCCACCTGAAATTCCAGGCGGGCTCCGATCGCGGCAGTCGTTTCGTGGACCGCAAGGCGGGCGCTACGCCGGCGCGGACCCGATCCCCGTCGGCGGCCTAGCAGGCGCCCGACACGCCGCCCGGCCAGCCGGGCAAGGCGGGCGCAGCCGCCGCATTTCCTATCGATATCGGAGACAAACCAAATGAACCGCTTCATGACGCGCGTACTCGCGCTTGCCATGTTCACCGCTTCCCTCGCGCTGGGCCAGGCCCATGCCGCCTATCCCGAGCGGCCGATCCGCCTGATCGTCGGATTCTCGCCCGGCGGCAATGGCGATACCTTCGCGCGCCAGGTGGCCCAGGACCTGACGACGCGGCTGGGACAGACGGTCGTGGTGGAGAACAAGCCCGGCGCCGGCGGCATGGTGGCCGCGCGCGACGTCGCCGGCAATCCGCCGGACGGCTACACATTGCTGTGGGCCAACAGCGGCAACCTGTCGACCGCTCCCGCCGTCTACGGCGACCAGTTGCCGTACCGCGTGCCCCAGGATTTCACCTTCATCGGCATGGTGTTCCAGAATCCGCATGGCCTGTTCGTGGCCGGGGATTCCCGTCTCCGGTCGTTCAAGGACCTGTATACCTATCCGCCCAACAAGCTGACCTTCGCCTCGACCGGCACGGGCGGCGCGTCCCACATCGGCATGGAAGCCGTCAAGCAGCTGGGCAAGCTGCAGATCCTGCATATTCCCTATCGCAGCGCCGGGCCCGCGATCACCGACATGCTGGGCGGCCGGGTCGACATGCTCTATACCTCCATTCCGGCTTTCCACGACCAGGTCGAGAGCGGCCAGTTGCGCCTGCTCGCCGTGACCGGCGCCGAGCGCAACCCGGCGTTCGCCGACGTGCCCACGTTCAAGGAGCAGGGGGTAGACGCCGAGATCATGCAGTGGTTCGGCATCGTCGGCCCCGCGGGCCTGCCGGCCGATGTCGCGCGGACGCTGTCCAGGACATTGAAACTATCCCTGGGCGATCCCCGCATCAAGGGGCTCATCGAACAGGGCGGCGGGACGGTCAACGCCATGACGGGAGAAGCGTTCCAGCGCTATGTCGTCGACGATATCCAGCGCTACCAGGAGGCGGTGAGCCCGGAGCTGCGCAAGCAGATCCTCGGCAAATAGCCGCACGGCGTCGGGGGCCGGGTCAGGGCCGGGACTCGGGAGACGGGGCCCGCGCCCCGGTTCGCAGCAGGCGCGGCGCCGGGACGGGCCGCGCAGGCGCCCGGCGTGGCCTCGCCGACAGGAATCGAACCTGTAATCTCCCCTTAGGAGGGGGAAGTTATATCCATTTAACTACGGCGAGAGCAGGTCGCATTGTACCCGCGTGACGAGGCGATTCCCGGCAGCTCGGACATGCTTTTTTGTATATGATGGCAGCGGGCCGGCTGCCTGCCGGCCCGCGTCCTTGGCCGCGCGGCAGCGGCCGGAGCCCGGTTCCCATGTCGACCCCTTCCACCGACACATCCACCCGCGTCGTCGTGCTCGGCACGGTGGTCGTGCTGCTCGCCATGGGCGTGCGCGCCACCTTCGGCCTGTTCATGCAGCCCATGGGCCTGGCGCACGGCTGGGGGCGCGAAGTCTTCTCCATGGCCTTCGCCATCCAGAACCTGGTGTGGGGCGTGTCGTCCATCCTCATGGGCATGATGGCCGACCGCTACGGCTCGGGCCGCACCATCGCATTGGGCGCGCTGCTCTACGCCGCCGGCATGCTCGGCACGCGTTTCGCCGGCACCGAAGCGACGCTCTATCTGAGCGCCGGGCTGCTGGTGGGCCTGGGGCAGGCCGGCGTCACCTTCCCGGTGATCCTGCCCGTCATCGCGCGGGCGGTGCCGCCGGCGTCGCGCAGCACCGCCATGGGCGTGGCCAGCGCCGGCGGCTCCATGGGCCAGTTCCTGGTCGTGCCCACCGGCCAACTGCTGATCGACGGCCTGCAATGGAGCGGCGCGCTGTGGGTGATGTCGCTCTTCGTGGCGGCCGCCGCGCCGCTGGCGTGGTGGCTGCGCGGCCGGCCGGCGGCCTCGGCGGACATGCAGCAATCGCTGGGCGCGGCCGTGCGCCAGGCGATCGCGCACCCGTCCTTCCATTTCCTGTTCTGGAGCTATTTCGTCTGCGGCTTCCATACCGCCTTCGTCACCTTGCACCTGCCGGCCTATGTCATGGATGCGGGCCTCAACGCCAGCCACGGCGCCATCGCCATCGGATTGATCGGCCTGTTCAATGTCGCCGGCTCGCTGGGCGCGGGCAAGCTGGGCGGACGCTACAGCAAGAAGCGCCTGCTGGCCGGCGTGTACGCCATGCGGGCGCTGGGCATCGCCTGGCTCCTCGCCATGCCGCTGTCGCCCTTCGTACTGTATGTCTTCGCCGCCTGGATGGGCGCTTTCTGGCTCGGCACGGTGCCGCTCACCCAGGGCCTGATCGGCCAGATCTACGGGCTGCGCTATGCCGCCACGTTGTCGGGCATCGCCTTCCTGGGACACCAGATCGGCAGTTTCATCGGCGTCTGGCTGGGTGGCCGCGCCTACGCCGAAACCGGCAGCTACGACCTCGTGTGGTGGCTGAGCATCGCGCTGGCGGTGGTGGCCGCCGTGCTCTGCCTGCCCGTGCGGGAGCAGGCGCTGGCCCCCGCGTCGCCGCGGCCGGCCGCCGCCTGACGCCATGCCTCCCATGTCCGCCGATCGCCGCCCGCGCCGCCTGCGCTACGGCCGCGCGGCGTTGTACGCGGGCCTGGCCGTTGTGCTGGGGCTGGCGTTCTGGGGCTACCTCAGTCCCGGTCTCAGGCTGCACTGGGAAACCCTGGTCGCCCTGTGCGGGTTCTGACGACGATCGATGCCGGATACCTATTCCGAACTTCCCACGATCACCCTGGCCGGACTCGCGGCCCTGCCGGCCCGCCGGACCCTGGTGCTCACCGTCAACAATCGGCTGGCGCGCCGCCTGCTCGCCGACCTGGCCGCGCGGCTGGGCCCCGAACGGCGTGTCGCCGAGGCGCCGCGCATCGCGCCGCTGTCGGGCTGGCTCGACGAGACGGCGGCGGCCCTGGTGTTCGACGCCGATGCGCCGGCGGCGGCGCACCGGCTGGACGTTTTCGCCGCCCAGTGGCTATGGGAGCGGACCATCCGCGAAGCCGAGGCGGAGCGGGTGCTGCTCGATGTCGGCCAGGCCGCCCGCCTGGCGCGCGATGCCGACCAGTTGATCGACGAGTGGGCGATCGCGGTGCCGCCCGGCACGGAAACCGACGAGTACCTGCGCTTTCGCGTCTGGCGCGAGCGCTACCGTGCGCGCCTGCAGGCATGCGACGCCGAGGACGCCAACCAGGGATACGAAAACGTGCTGCGCCAGATGCAGGCCGGCAGGATACCGGTGCCGGCCCATGTCGTGCTGGCGGGCTTCGGCGAGGTCTCGGCGCGGCTGATGCGGCTGGTGGCCGCGCTGGTCGCCGGCGGTGCCGCGGTGGCCTGGCTGGCCGAGCCGGACGCCGCGTCCGGCCAGGTGTCGCGCCGGGTGGCGGCCGACCGCGACGCCGAATGGCGGGCCGCGGCGGACTGGGCCGCGCGCTGCCTGCGCGAGCAGCCGGCCGGCCGCTATGCCATCGTCGCCGCGCGGCTCGATGCCGATGCGCCCATCGCCCGGCGCGCATTGCGGCGGGCGCTTGACGCCGCAGGTCCGTCGGATGCGTCGTTCAATGTGGCCGTCGGCCGTCCCCTGGCCGAATGGCCGGCGGCGCGCGCCGCGCTCGCCTGGCTGGACGCGCTGGCGGGGTTCGCGCCGGGCGAAGGCTGCCCCGTGTCGATCCTGGGCGCCGCCTTGCTGGCCGGTCATTGCGCGGGCGATGCGGGCGAGGCTTCGCCGCAGGCCATGCTCGATGCCGGCTGGCGCCGCCGCGCCCGCATCCACCTGTTTCCCGACCAGTGGGAGCATGCGCTGCAATCCAGCCCGCGGCTGGCGCAGGCCTGGCGCGCGGCGCGTGAATCCTGGACCGCGGCCGGCCGTCGGGCGTCCTGCGATACCTGGGCGCGGGTCTTCCGCGCCTGCCTGGCCGCCCTGGGATTCCCCGGCGAGCGGCCGCTCGACAGCGCGGGACACCAGGTGTGCGATGCATTGGGCGCCGCGCTGGAACGCTACGCCGGATTGAGCGCGACGGGCCCGGAACTGGCGCCGTCGGCCGCGGTGAGCCTGCTGCGCCGGCTGCTGCGCGACACCGTATTCCAGCCGCAACGCGACCCGCTGGCCCGGCTCGACGTACTGGGCCTGCTCGAGGCCGAGGGCGGGCGCTGGGACGGTGTCTGGATGCTGGGCCTGAACGACGAAGTGCTGCCGGCCGCGCCGCAACCCAATCCGCTGTTGCCCGTGGCCGCCTTGCGCCGCGCCGACGCGCCGCGCGCGACGCCGGAGCGTGAGCGTCGCTGGGCCCAGGACCTGTTCGCCGCGCTGTGCCGCTGCGCGCCCGGGATCGTGGTCAGCCACGCGCGGCTGGAGGGCGAGCGCGAGATGCGTCCGTCGCCGCTGATCGCCGCGCTCCCGGCAACCGAGGCCCTGGCCGCCACCGCGTCGCCGGCCGCCTGGCCCGTGGAATCGCTGCGCGACGAACAGGGGCCGGCCCTGCCGGCGGGACGGGGCACGGCCGGCGGACTGGACGTGCTCGATACCCAGTCGCGCAACCCCATGTGGGCGTTCGTGCGGCACCGCCTGGGAGGCAGGGCGCTGCCGGACTACGCCGACATCGCCACCGTCAATGTGCGCGGCCAGTTCCTGCATGCCGCCCTGGAACTGGTCTGGCGCATGCTGCCCGACCAGGAGGCGCTGCACGCGGCGCTGGCCGAAGGCCGCCTGGCCGCGCTGCTCGGGCCGGCGGTGGCCGAGGCCGCGGAACGCGAACTCAAGGCCTACGCGCCGGCGCTGCGCGAACTGGAATGCGCACGGGCGCATGCCGTGCTCGCCGCCTGGCTCGATCTCGAGGCAGCCCGCCTGCCGTTCGCCGTCGACCAGGTGGAGCAGGAGTACGCCTGGCAACGCGGGGCGCTGGCGCTGAAGCTGCGGCTGGACCGCATGGACCGGCTGGCCGACGGGCGGGCGGTGATCGTCGACTACAAGACCGGCTCGGGGCGGCTCAAGCCCGAATCGGACTGGGCTCGCCCGCGTCCGATCAATCTGCAATTGCCTTTCTATGCGTCGGTGCTGGCGGCGGACGCCCCGGGCCTGGAGATCGCCGGCCTGGTGCTGGCCCAGGTCCATGCGCGCGAGGTCGCTGCCAGGGGACTCGCGGACGCCGATCTCGGCCTGGCCGGCATCCTGTCGCCGCAGGACGTGCCGGCATTCCAGGGCGCGGCCTGGAGCGCCGTGCTGGCGAACTGGCGCACGGCCATCGAATCGCTGGCGGCCGAATACGCGGCCGGCGTGGCCGCCAATGTCGCCCACGCGTACGACGACCTGAAGTACTGCGATGCCTTGCCCTTCCTGCGGCTCGAAGAGGCGGACGATGACTGAACGGCTGCCGCACGACCACCGCCAGCGCCTGCGGGCGCTGGATCCCGCGCGTTCCTTCCTGGTGCAGGCGCCGGCCGGCTCGGGCAAGACCGAACTGCTCACCGACCGCATCCTGGCGTTGCTGGCCGGCGCCGGCCGGCCCGAGGAAATCGTCGCCATCACCTTCACGCGCAAGGCCGCCGCCGAAATGCATGCGCGGGTGCTGGGCAAGCTGGCCGACGCGCAAGGTCCCGCGCCGGAAGATCCATACCGCCGCCGCGGCTGGGAACTGGCGCGCCGCGCGCTGGAGCGCGATCGCGCGCAAGGCTGGGACCTGCTGCAGCATCCCTCCCGGCTGAGCATCCGTACGATCGATTCGTTCTGCGCGTCGCTGGTGCGCGGCATGCCCTGGCTGTCCGAGCTGGGCGGCATGCCGGGCGTCACCGACAATGCCCGCGAGCACTACGAAGCGGCCGCGCGCGCCACGCTGGACGCCGCCGGCGAATATCCCGAGGTGCGCACCTTGCTGGCGCACCTGGACGTGGACGTCCAGGCCGCGCAGCAGGCGCTGGCGGACATGCTGGGCCAGCGCGACCAATGGCTGCCGCTGCTGCGCGCCGGCTCGGACCAACTGGCCCTGGAGCGCGCGCTGCGCGAGGCCATAGACGAAGAACTCCTGGCCCTGTCGCAAGCCATGCCGGCAGGGTGGGCGCAGGGCCTGGCCGAATGCGCGCGCCTGGCGGCCGACAGCCTGGACGGCGCCGGAGCGGGCCACGCCCTGGAACCGCTGGCCGATTGGAACGGCGAGCCGTTCGCGCCCGACGCCACGGACCTGCCGCGCTGGCGGGCCCTGGCCCAGTTGCTGCTCACCGCGCAGGGCGACTTGCGCAAGGCGCGCGGCATCACGGTCAAGCTGGGCTTTCCCGCCAAGAGCCGCCACAAGGAGCGCTTCTGCGAATGGCTGGAGACCATGGCGCAGGAAACCTCCGCGCCCTGGGCGATCCGCCTGGGCGCCGCGCGCGACCTGCCGCCGCCGGAACTCTCGAACGCGCAGCGCGAAATCCTGCATGCCCAGTTGACCGCGCTCGCGCTGTGCGCGGCGCAATTGCGCCTGCGTTTCACCGAGGCCGGGGAGGTCGACTTTATCGAGATCGCGCAGCGCGCATCGGTGGCGCTGGGTAGCGCGGACGATCCCGGCGAGCTGTTGCTGGCGCTGGACGCCGGCATCCGGCACCTGCTGATCGACGAATTCCAGGACACCAGCCAGACGCAGATCGAACTGTTGCGCACGCTGACCTCGGGCTGGCAGTCCGGGGACGGCCGCACGCTGTTCCTGGTCGGCGATCCCATGCAGTCCATCTACCGCTTCCGCAAGGCGGAGGTCGGCCTGTTCCTGCAGGTTCGCGATCACGGCGTGGGCGAGGTACGGCCGGAATTCCTGCAACTGACCGAGAACTTCCGTTCGCAGGCAGGCATCGTCGATTGGGTGAACCAGGTCTTCGGCCAACTGCTTCCCGCGCGCAACGATCCCGCGGTCGGGGCGATCCGCTATGCGCCTTCGCAGGCATTCCATGACGCGCGCCCCGGCCCGGCGGTGCGGTTCCATCCCGTCTGGTCGACGGCGGAGGGCGCCGGCGAACAGGCCGAGGCCTTGACGGTCGAGCTGGTGCGCGAGGCGCTGGAGCGCCATCCCGACAGCCGGCATCCGGTCGCGATCCTGGTCCGCGCGCGCAGCCATCTCGGCACGCTGTCGCGCAGGCTGGCGCAGGCCGGCATCGCATGCCGCGCGGTGGAACTGGTGCCCCTGGCCTTGCGCCCCGTGGTCTCCGACCTGGTGCAACTGGCGCGCGCCTGGTCGCATCCCGGCGACCGCCTGGCCTGGTTGTCGGTGCTGCGCGCGCCGTGGTGCGGCGCGAAGCTCGATACGCTCGACGCGCTGTTCGGGCACGATCACGCGGCCACCGTGCCGGCGCTGCTGGAACAGGCGCTGGCGCCGGGCGGCCGGGCCGCGGGCCTGCCCCCCGACGAAGCCGCGCGCCTGGCGCGGGCGGCGGACGTGCTGCTCGACCGCGGCAACGCGTCCGGCGCCGAACCGTTCGCCGCCTGGTTGGAGCGCGCCTGGCGGCGCCTGGGCGGCCCGCGGCTCTATACCTCGGTCAGCGACGCGGCCGACGCCGAAAGCCTGTTCCAGTTGATCGAGCGCATCGCGCCGTACGGAGGCCTGGATCCGGCGCGGCTGGAGACCGAAGTCGCCCGCTTGTTCGCCTCGCCCGACGCCGGCGCCGGACGGGCCGTCGAGATCATGACCATGCACAAGTCCAAGGGACTGCAGTTCGACACGGTCATTCTCTACGGCCTGCAGCGCGCCCCGCGCGGCGAATCGCCGCCGCTGGTGCGCTTCGAGCAAAGCGAAGGCCGCGTGCTGCTCGGCCCTGTGAAGGCGCGCGCCGACGCCGAAGCCGATCCGCTGTCGCGCTACCTGGGCCGCCGCGAGAAACAGCGCGCCGACTTCGAAACGGATCGCCTGCTGTATGTCGCGGCCACGCGCGCGCGCGATCGCCTGCACCTGGTGGCCACGATCGGCGCCGACGCGGCCGGCCTTCCCGCGCGTCCCGCGGCGGCCAGCCTGCTGGGACGCCTGTGGCCGTACCTGGACGTTCCCGAAACGCCGCCCGAACCCGCGCCGGACGCGAGCGCGCCGGGCCAGGCCGCGATCCAGGGGCCCGCGCTGCGCCGCGTGGCTTCCGAAGTGCTCGCGCAGGACGCGGCGGCCGGCCCGCCGGACGCCACGCCGGTCCTGCGGCCGGGACAGGCGGCGGGACAGGCGGCGGGACAGGCGGGCGCGCCCGCCGGGCGGGGCGTGCCGCTTCCGCAAGCGGCACGCCTTGCGGGCGCCGCGCCATGGAGCGCCGAGGCCGCCGACGACGCGATCATCGGCACGGTCGCCCATGCCTGGCTCGCCCGCCTGGGAGAAGAGGGCGGGGCGCCCGAACCCGGTTCCCTGCGCGAACGCCTGCCCGCCATCCGGCGCCTGCTGACACGTTCCGGCATGCCCGCCGCATCCGCCGACGCCGCGGCCCTGGAAGTCCTCGAAACCCTGGAGGCCACGCTGGCCAGCGAGCACGGCCGCTGGCTGCTTTCGCAATCCGACGCCCGCCGCGAATGGGCACTGCTGGACCTGGCCGGCAAGGTCTCCGTGCTGGATCTGGCCCTGTCCACCGAAGCCGGCTGGCTGGTGGTCGACTACAAGACCGGCCGCCCCCGTCCGGACGAATCCCCCGACACTTTCGCCGCCCGCATGCGCGCCCGCCACGCCGACCAGATGTCGCGCTACCGCGCCCACCTGACCGCCCTGGATGGCCGTCCCGCGCGCGCGGTCCTGTTTTTTCCCCGCGCCGATCTCTGGCTGGAGCTTGACGACGCACCGTCCTGACACGGCCGCGCGACATTCTCCCGCCACTTTCCCGGAGCACCCTGTACCGATGAAGATGGAGCGACCCGTACCGATGATCCGCGCACTGACCTGCCTGTTCCTGCTGGCCCTGGCCCTGGCCGCCCAGGCCGGCTCCCCCGTCGATCGCGCCCTGGCCGGCCGGACGGTCACGACCGAGATCCCCGGCGGCCAGCAGACCCGCGAATACGCCAGGAACGGCCGCCTGATCTACGAAACCGTCGAGCGGGAGAAGCAGGTCGGCGGCAAGCGCGTCCTGGAAGCCACCGAACGCGAGTGGTACGACAACGGCACTCCGATCCGCGAACAGTTCTTCGCCAACGGCCGAGAAATGAAAGGCACCGCCTGGTACATGAACGGCAAGATCAAGGAAACCCGCCAGGACCAATCCCTGCACCAGCCCGGCGGCCCTCCCGGCACCTACGTGGAGCGTTACTCCGACCTGGGTGTCCTCCAGTCCTCCGGCGTCTACCAGGGCCCCTACCGCCCCATAGGCCCGCACCGCACCTACGACGAAGCCGGCAACCTCGAGACCGAAACCACCTACGCTCCCGGCGGCACCAAACTCTCCGAAAAAACCTACTCCCCCACCGGCGCCCCCACCACCACCCAATACCTCCCCGACGGCTCCAGAAAGTTGAATTGAGACCCCGCGAAGCCGAACTCCCCCAACAATCATCCAAGGAGCCACCAGACCCCCCCGTCAGCCGCCCACCGGCAACGCCTTGACGGCCCCACAAAATTGAATCTTGAACCAAGAAAGACCGCCCATCACCCGCCGAGGGGTTTGGGGGCCGCCAAGCGGCCCCGGCGGCCGCGCAGCGGCAACGCCTTCCCCCTCCCTCTCGGAGGGAGGGCCGGGGAGGGAGCCCACATCCAGCCCCAAAGGGGCCCGCCACCTCGAATTCCAACAGAGGCCGCCCCGCGGCCCTGTTAGAATTCGAGGTGGCGGGCCCCTTCGCATGGTTCGGCGGCGAACCTGGTCAGGTCGGGAACGAAGCAGCCATAGTCGTGCGGAACCAGTGCCGAAGTCAGGCTCGCCACCTTCCCCCCGCCGAAGCGCCGGCCGCGCCGCCGCCTTCCCGCGCGCCGCCTTGCGCCGGCCCCACGCAGACGCCGCGACAGGCTCTACAATCCGCCCATGACTTATCTGGTACTGGCCCGCAAGTGGCGTCCACGATCGTTCGAGACCCTGGTCGGGCAGGACCACGTGGTGCGCGCGCTGACCAACGCGCTGTCCACGCAGCGCCTGCATCATGCCTGGCTCTTCACCGGCACGCGCGGCGTGGGCAAGACTACCTTGTCGCGCATCCTGGCCAAGTCGCTCAACTGCGAGCAGGGCATTACCGCGCAGCCCTGCGGCCAGTGCCGCGCCTGCACCGAGATCGATGCCGGCCGCTTCGTCGACTACCTGGAGCTCGACGCCGCCTCCAACCGCGGGGTGGACGAAATGACCCAGTTGCTGGAGCAGGCGGTCTACGCTCCCGGCGCCGGGCGCTTCAAGGTCTACATGATCGACGAAGTCCACATGCTCACCGGGCATGCGTTCAACGCCATGCTCAAGACGCTGGAAGAGCCCCCCCCGCACGTCAAGTTCATCCTGGCCACCACCGATCCCCAGAAGATCCCGGTGACCGTGCTGTCGCGCTGCCTGCAGTTCAACCTCAAGCAGATGCCGGCCGACGCCATCGTCGGCCACCTGGAGCACGTGCTGGCGCAGGAAAGCATCGGCTTCGAGGCCCCGGCCCTGCGCCTGATCGGCCAGGCGGCGGCAGGCTCCATGCGCGACGCGCTGTCGCTGACGGACCAGGCCATCGCCTACAGCGCCGGCAACCTGACCGAAGTCTCGGTGCGCGGCATGCTCGGCACCATAGACCAGCGGCACCTGGTGCGCCTGCTGGATGCGCTGGCGGCGGGCGACGCCGCCGCCATGCTGGCCGTCGCCGACGAACTGGCGGCGCGCGGGCTCTCGTATTCCGGCGCGCTGGCCGATCTTTCCGTGCTGCTGTCGCGGGTGGCGATCGAGCAGCGGGTGCCGGGCGTCGCGTCGCAGGCCGATCCGCTGGCCGCCGAACTGTCGCGCCTGGCGGCGCAACTGCATCCCGACATGGTGCAACTGTTCTATTCCGTGGCCGTGCACAGCCGCGGCGAACTCGCCCTGGCGCCGGACGAATACGCGGGCTTCGTCATGGCGTGCCTGCGCATGCTGTCGCTGGCGGCCGAGAACGGCGGGCCGTCGCAGTCGGCCGGGCCGGCGGCCAGCGCGGCCGCCGATACGCCCGCGCCGCAGGCGGTCGCGCCGTCCGCTGCGGCGCCTGCCGCATCCGCAACGAATCGGCCCCCCCCCTGGGAGCCCGATGCGCCGGCGGCCGCCGCTCCTCCGGCCGGTTCGATCGTTGCCGCCGGCTCCAACTTCAGTTCCGGCGCCGGGGCCGCGCCGGTCCGCGTCCCGTCCGTGCAAGCGTCTCCCGCGCCCGTCGCGCCGCCGCCTCGCGCCGAACCCGCCGCGGCCCGGCCGCTGCGTCCCGCGCCGGACGACGGCATGCCGGACATGCCCGACTACGGACCCGACGATTTCGAGGCGGCCGGGCGGGAACCGGTCGATTTCGAGCCGCCCGGCCGCGCCGTCCCGTCGCGGCCCGAGCGCGCGCCCGCCGCGTCGCGCGCCGGCGCGGCGCCTTTGCGCGCCTCCCCCCCCGCTGCATCCTCCCGGCCCGCGTCCCGGGCATCCGCCTCCATGGACGCGGCCGATGTCCCCGCCGGCCGGCCGGCCGCGGCCCGGGCCGCCGGCGACATCCGCCTGGACTGCTCCTGGCCGGAGCTGGCGACGCGCCTTCCCCTGTCCGGCCTGGCCGCCGAGCTGGCCCGGCAGTGCGAGTGGGCGGGCGTCCAAGGGCGCACCATCACCCTGCGCGTGGCCGCGCGCACGCTGGCCGACAGTCCCAGCCGCGAACGGCTGCGGGCGGTCCTGGCCGAGCACTTCGGCGGACCGGTCCAACTGGACATGCAGGTCGGCGCCACGGGCGAAGGCACCGCGCACGCGGTGGCCGAGGCCGGCCGCCAGGCCCGCCAGGACGCCGCCGAGGCGGCGCTCCAGAGCGATCCCTTCGTGCAGGCGCTGGTCCAGGATTTCGGCGGGCGCATCGTTCCCGGATCGGTCCAGCCGCTGCAGCCTCCGTCGGGCGCGGCCTGAGCCGTCCGGCCCATTTTCGGAACCCTTCCAGGACTCTAGGACATTCCATCATGATGAAAGGACAGTTGGCAGGCCTCATGCGCCAGGCCCAGCAAATGCAGGAAAACATGAAAAAGGCCCAGGATTCCCTGGCCGATATCGTGGTGGACGGCGCCTCGGGCGGCGGCATGGTCAAGGTTTCCATGACCTGCCGGCACGACGTCAAGCGCGTGGAGATCGCGCCCAGCCTGCTGGCCGAAGACAAGGACATGCTGGAAGACCTCGTCGCCGCGGCCTTCAACGACGCGCTGCGCAAGGCCGAAGCCACGGCCCAGGAAAAAATGGCGGCCGTCACGGCCGGCATGCCCCTCCCGCCGGGCATGAAGCTTCCCTTCTGATGGATCCCGCGCTGCCCGAGCCCGAACCGCTGCGGGCGCTGATCGACGCGCTCAAGCGCCTGCCCGGCGTGGGCGTGCGCTCGGCGCGCCGCATGGCGTATCACATGCTGCAGCACGACCCGGCCGGCGCCGGGCTGCTGGGCCGGGCGCTCGAAGACGCGGTGCGCGACCTGCGCCACTGCCGGCTCTGCAACGGCTTCACCGAAGAGGATATCTGCGGCACCTGCTCCAACCCCAAGCGCGACGCCACGCAACTGTGCGTGGTCGAGACGCCGGCCGACCAGAACGTGGTCGAGTCCAGCCATGGCTACCGGGGCCTGTACTACGTGCTCATGGGCCGGCTGGCGCCGCTCGAGGGCGTCGGCCCGCGCGAGCTCGGCTTCGAACGCCTGCTGGAGCGCGCCGGCGACGGCACCGTGCGCGAAGTCATCCTGGCCACCAATTTCACGGCCGAAGGCGAGACCACCGCGCATTACCTGGCGGAAGCCCTGCGCGAGCGGGGCCTGCAGGTGAGCCGGCTGGCGCGCGGCGTGCCGGCGGGCAGCGAACTGGAATACGTCGACGCCGGCACCATCGCCTGGGCGCTGATGGAGCGCAAGGCCACCTGAAACCGGTGCGCGGTCCCGGAATCGGCCGGGCTTGCGCCCGGGGCCGGCCCGACGCCAAGCTCCGTTTCCAACGCCGCATCCGCGGCGTGCCATCCTAGGGTACATCCCGAGCAGCGGCCGGAAACCGCTGGGGTATGATGCAGCGGCACAACAAGTCGCAGGCGCCGGCCCGCGGGCCCTCAACCGCGGCACCCGCCCGCGCTCCGACAAACGAGGAGATGCCATCATGCCCGTTACCCGACGTGAACTGATCAAGCTGGCCGGCGCGGCCGGCGCCCTGGGCCTCGCGCCCGCCATCGCGCGGGCCCAGAAGCTCGAAAAGCCCAAGGTCCATATCGCCGTGGGCGGCAAGCCGCTGGTCTACTACTTGCCGCTGACCGTGGCCGAACAGCGCGGCTACTTCAAGGACGAAGGCCTGGACGTCACCATCTCGGACTTCGCCGGCGGCTCCAAGGCCCTGCAGGCCGTGGTGGGCGGCAGCGCCGACGTATGCTCGGGCGCCTACGAGCACACCATCAACCTGCAATCGAAGGGCCAGTTCTACCGCGCCTTCGCGCTGCAGGGCCGCGCGCCCATGATCGTGCTGGGCGTGGCCTCCAAGCTGGGCTACAAGAGCCCCGCCGATCTGAAGGGCAAGAAGGTCGGCGTGACCGCGCCGGGCTCGTCCACCAGCATGCTGGTCAACTTTTTCCTTGCCAAGCACGGCATGAAGCCGTCCGACGTGTCCTTCATCGGGGTGGGCGCCGGCGCCGGCGCGGTCACCGCGCTGCGGTCCGGCCAGATCGACGCCCTGTCCAACCTGGATCCGGTGATGTCCGCGCTGGAGACGGCCGGCGACATCCAGGTCGCGGTCGACACGCGCAAGCTCAAGGACACGCTGGACGTGTTCGGCGGAAACATGCCCGCCGGCTGCCTGTACACGTCGCAGGATTTCCTGTCGGCCAATCCCAACACCGCCCAGGCGCTGGCCAACGCCATCGTGCGCGCCGACAAGTGGATCGCCAAGGCCAGCCCCGACGACGTCGCCAAGCTGGTGCCCGCGGCCTACCTGCTGGGCGAACCCGAGGTCTACAAGGCGTCGCTCGCCAAGAGCAAGGAGGGCATCTCGCCCGACGGCTCCTTCCCGGCGGACGGCCCGGCCACGGCGCTCAAGGCCCTGATGAGCTATGTGACCATAGACGAGTCCAAGATCGATCTCTCCAAGACCTGGACCAACGACTTCGTCAAGCGCGCCAACGAGAAGTACGCCAATGGCTGACCGCGGTACGCCGGCGGCCGCGGCCGCCGCGGGTTCCGCCGCCGGGGCCGCGTTGTCGCTGGAGGGCGTGACCTGCACTTTCGCCTCGCGCGACGGGGGCGGGCGCTACACGGCCGTGCGCGACACGACCCTGTCGGTCGCGCCCGGCGAGTTCGTCTCGGTGGTCGGTCCCACCGGCTGCGGCAAGTCCACGCTGCTGAACGTGGGCGCCGGCCTGCTCGCGCCCTCGGAAGGGCAGGTGCGGGTGTTCGGCCAGCCGTTGTCCGGCGTCAACGCGCGCGCCGGCTATATGTTCCAGGGCGAGGCGCTGCTGCCCTGGCGCAGCGCGCTGGACAACGTCACCGCCGGGCTCGAATTCGCCGGCGTCGACAAGCGGGAGGCCCGCGCATCCGGCCGCCAGTGGCTGCGCCGCGTCGGCCTGGGAGATTTCGAGGACCGCTACCCGCACCAGATGTCCGGCGGCATGCGCAAGCGCGCCATGCTGGCGCAGACGCTGATCCGCGATCCCGACATCATCCTCATGGACGAGCCTTTCTCCGCGCTCGACATCCAGACGCGCCAACTGATGGAAAACGAGGTGCTCGACCTCTGGATGGCCAAGCGCAAGGCCGTGCTGTTCATCACGCACGACCTGGACGAGGCCATCGCCATGAGCGATCGCGTGGTGGTGCTGTCGGCCGGCCCCGCCACCCATCCCATGGGCGAGTTCGCCATCGACCTGCCGCGTCCGCGCGACGTGGCCGAAGTGCGCGTGCATCCGCGCTTCGTCGAACTGCACGCGGCGATCTGGAGCGTGCTGCGCGAGGAAGTCCTGAAAGGCTATGCGCAGCAGATGTGACCCACCCCCGAAGCGCTGCGCGCTTCCCCCTCGAGGGGGCGACGCCGGCGGACCGGCAGAGCCGGATCCGCGGCGTCCCGGATCGAGTTGCACCCGTGTAATGCGTCGGGAATAGCGCAACGTGCAGTGGAGTACCTATATGTCAAAACCGTTCAAGCCAGGGGCGGCCATACTACGCTTGTGGCAGTTGCTGCTGCTGGCGGCGATCCTGCTCGCCTGGCACTTCGCCTCGCAAAGCCCCAAGGTGGCCTTTTTCTTCGGGGAGCCGCTCCAGGTCAGCCAGCGCATCTGGGCGTGGTTCGTGACCGACGGCGACATCTACCGCCATCTCTGGATCACGCTGAGCGAAACCGTGCTGGCCTTCTTCATCGGCACCGTCGCCGGCATGGGCTGCGGCCTGTGGCTGGGCCTGTCGCCCATGGCCAGCGCCATCCTGGACCCCTACATCAAGGCGGCCAACTCCATGCCGCGGGTGATCCTCGCGCCGATCTTCGGGATGTGGTTCGGCCTGGGCATCTGGTCCAAGGTGGCCCTGGCCGTGACGCTGGTGTTCTTCATCGTGTTCTTCAATATCTACCAGGGCGTGCGCGAAGTCAGCCCCACGCTGCTGGACAATGCCCGCATGCTGGGCGCCGACCGCCGCCAGCTATTGCGCCATGTGTACCTGCCGTCGGCCACGAGCTGGGTGTTTTCCAGCCTGCACACATCCGTGGGGCTGGCCTTCGTGGGCGCGGTGGTGGGCGAATACCTCGGGTCGGCCAACGGCGTGGGCTACGTGATCCTGCAGGCCGAGGGCACGCTGGACGTCAATACCGTGTTCGCGGGGATCGTCGTGCTGACCGTGTTCGCGCTGGTGCTGGATTACCTGGTCGGCCTGGCCGAGAACCGCCTCCTGAAGTGGCGGCCCCGGTCCGGCGAAACCGAGAAGATCTGAGGACCTTCCCGGCGCCGGCGCGCGTCAGCGCGCCGCGTCGATCAGCGCGTCGAGCTTGGCCGCGTCGGCCGCGAACAGGCGGATGCCCTCCGAGAGCTTCTCGGTCGCCATGGCGTCCTCGTTGAGCAGCGTGCGGAAGGAAATCTCGTCGCAGGGCAGGGGGGCGGCCGGCGCACCGCCGGTGTCGGCGGGCGTCAGGCGGAGCGGCGCGTCTCCCGTCGCGGATGCCAGTTCCTGCAGCAGCTCGGGGCTGATGGTCAGCAGGTCGCAGCCGGCCAGCGCCAGGATCTGCCCCGTATTGCGGAAGCTCGCGCCCATGATCTCGGTGCCGATGCCGAATTTCTTGTAGTAGCGATAGATGCGGGTCACCGACCGCACGCCCGGATCGTGCTCGCCGGCGTTGGAGGCTTCGTCCCAGGCGCCGCCCTGCGCCTTCTTGTGCCAGTCGTAGATGCGCCCCACGAAGGGCGAGACCAGTTGCGCCCCGGCGTCCGCGCAGGCCACCGCCTGCGGCAGCGAGAACAGCAGCGTCATGTTGCAGCGGACGTTCTCGGCCTGCAGGACGCGCGCCGCGGCGATGCCTTCCCAGGTCGATGCGATCTTGATCAGCACGCGCTCGCGCGGCACGCCCGCCGCTTCGTACAGGGCGACGATGCCGCGCGCGCGCTCCACGGTGGAGCGGGTATCGAACGACAGGCGCGCGTCGACCTCGGTCGAGACGCGGCCGGGCACGATATTCAGGATCTCGCGTCCGAAGGCCACCAGCAGCCGGTCCATCAGCGCGGCGGCGTCGGCCTGCCGATGGTCGCGCACGGTGCGTTCCAGCAGCGGCCGGTAGGCGTCTTTCTGGACTGCCTTCAAAATCAGGGACGGGTTGGTGGTGGCGTCGGTGGGCCGATGGACGCGCATGACTTCGAAGTCGCCGGTATCGGCCACCACCGTGGTGTGCCGGCGCAGGGAATCGAGAAGGCTGGACATGATGGGAACGGAGGGCGGCAAAGGACAAGCCGCAAGGGTAGCATTTGTAGACGAGGCCGCCGGGGCCGCGCCTTCGGCGGGTGGCCCGCGGCGGCTGTTTTTCCCCTTCGGGCGGCCCCGCGGCGGCAAGCGGAAAGGGGCGGCAGGTTATAATCCCAAGGTTTGATTATTGATTTTGTCACCGCGGGGTTGAACGTGCTGCCGTCTATCTTTCCCGAGGGAGCCGACCGGTTCCCTCCCGCAATTCTCGCACTGGCGGACGGCACTCTCTTTCGAGGGGTGTCCATCGGCGCCCCGGGCCATTCCGTCGCCGAAGTGGTGTTCAACACCTCCATGACCGGCTACCAGGAAATCCTGACCGATCCCAGCTACAACGGCCAGATCGTGACGCTGACCTATCCCCACATAGGGAACACCGGCGTCAATGCCGAGGACATCGAATCGGCGCGCGTGCATGCCGCCGGACTGGTGGTGCGCGACTGTCCGGCCCGCGTCTCGAACTTCCGGGCCACCGTCTCGCTGCCGGAATACCTGCAATCGCAAGGCGTCTGCGCCATCGCCGGCGTCGACACCCGCAAGCTGACCCGCATCCTGCGCGAGGGCGGCGCCCAGGGCGCCTGCATCCTGGCGGGCGAGGACGCCGAGCAGGCCGTCAAGCTGGCGCGGGGCTTTCCCGGCATGGCCGGACAGGACCTGGCCAAGGCGGTCTCCATCCGCGATCCCCTGAACTGGACGCAAGGCGTGTGGCAGCTCGGCAACGGGTATTCCGAGCCGGGCGGCAACCGTTTCCACGTGGTGGCCTACGACTTCGGGGTCAAGTTCAACATCCTGCGCCTGATGGCCGAGCGCGGCTGCCGCATTACCCTGGTGCCGGCGCAGACTCCGGCCGAGAAGGTCCTGGAACTCGAGCCCGACGGCGTCTTTCTGGCCAACGGCCCCGGCGATCCGGAGCCCTGCGACTACGCCATCGCCGCGACCCGCGTGTTCCTGGAACGCAAGATGCCGGTCTTCGGCATCTGCCTGGGCCACCAGCTCATGGGCCTGGCGGTGGGCGGCAAGACGGTCAAAATGAAGACCGGCCACCACGGCGCCAACCATCCCGTCAAGGACGTGGCGACCGGCCGCGTCTTCATCACCAGCCAGAACCACGGTTTCGGGGTGGATGCCGCCACGCTGCCCGCCACGGCCCAAGTGACCCACGTGTCGCTGTTCGACGGCACGCTGCAGGGTTTCGAGCTGACCGACCGCCCGGCCTTCTGCTTCCAGGGCCACCCCGAGGCCAGCCCCGGTCCGCACGACATCATCGTGCTGTTCGACAAATTCATCAGCCTGATGGCCGGCCAGAAATAAAGATCGCACCATGCCCAAGCGTACAGACATAAAGAGCATCCTCATCATCGGGGCCGGCCCCATCATCATCGGCCAGGCGTGCGAATTCGACTACTCCGGCGCGCAGGCCTGCAAGGCGCTCAAGGCCGAGGGCTACCGCACCGTCCTGGTCAACAGCAACCCCGCCACGATCATGACGGACCCGGAAACGGCCGACGTCACCTATATCGAGCCCATCACCTGGCAGGCGGTCGAGAAAATCATCGAGCGCGAGAAACCCGACGCGCTGCTGCCCACCATGGGCGGGCAGACCGCGCTGAACTGCGCGCTCGACCTGGCCCGCAACGGCGTGCTGGCCAAGCACGGTGTCGAACTGATCGGCGCCAACGAGCACGCCATCGAGAAGGCCGAGGACCGCCAGAAATTCAAATCGGCCATGAGCGGCATCGGCCTGGAGTCCGCCAAGTCGGGCGTGGCACACAGCATGGAAGAGGCCTGGGAAGTGCAGCGCGGCATCGCCGCCGAGCTGGGCGCCTCGGGCTTCCCGGTCGTCATCCGCCCCAGCTTCACGCTGGGCGGCACGGGCGGGGGCATCGCCTACAACTCCGAGGAATTCGAGACCATCTGCCGCCGCGGGCTGGAAGCCTCGCCGACCAGCGAACTGCTGATCGAAGAATCGCTGCTGGGCTGGAAGGAATTCGAAATGGAAGTCGTGCGCGACCGCGCCGACAACTGCATCATCGTCTGCTCGATCGAGAACCTCGATCCCATGGGGATCCATACCGGCGACTCGATCACCGTAGCCCCGGCGCAGACGCTGACCGACAAGGAATACCAGATCATGCGCAACGCGTCCATCGCGGTGCTGCGCGAGATCGGCGTCGATACCGGCGGCTCCAACGTCCAGTTCGCGATCAATCCCGAGAACGGGCGCATGATCGTCATCGAGATGAATCCGCGGGTGTCGCGCTCGTCGGCGCTGGCCTCCAAGGCCACGGGCTTTCCCATCGCCAAGGTCGCGGCCCGCCTGGCCGTGGGCTACACGCTGGACGAACTGCGCAACGAAATCACCGGGGGCGCCACGCCGGCGTCGTTCGAGCCGACCATCGACTACGTGGTCACCAAGGTGCCGCGTTTCGCCTTCGAGAAATTCCCGCAGGCCGACGCCCGCCTGACCACGCAGATGAAATCGGTGGGCGAGGTCATGGCCATCGGCCGCACCTTCCAGGAATCCTTCCAGAAAGCCCTGCGCGGCCTGGAGGTCGGCGTCGACGGCCTCAATCAGAAGACCACCGACCGCGAGAAACTGCAGGTCGAGCTGGGCGAGCCCGGGCCGGACCGCATCTGGTACGTGGGCGACGCCTTCGCCCAGGGTTTCACGCTCGACGAAGTCCACGCGCTGACCCGCATCGATCCCTGGTTCCTGTCGCAGATCAAGGAAATCGTCGACATCGAGCTGGCGCTCGAACAGAAGACCCTGTCCGACCTGGACCACGACACCCTGTGGCAGCTCAAGCGCCGCGGCTTCTCCGACCGGCGCCTGGCGTTCCTGCTGGACACCTCGGAAGCCGAGGTGCGCAAGCTGCGCCAGCAGCTCAACGTGCGGCCGGTCTACAAGCGCGTGGACACCTGCGCGGCGGAGTTCGCCACGCGCACGGCCTACATGTATTCCACGTACGAAGAAGAGTGCGAGGCCGCGCCCACCGACCGCAAGAAGATCATCGTGCTGGGCGGCGGACCCAACCGCATCGGCCAGGGCATCGAGTTCGACTACTGCTGCGTGCACGCGGCGCTCGCCCTGCGCGAGGACGGCTACGAGACCATCATGGTCAACTGCAATCCGGAGACCGTCTCGACCGACTACGACACGTCCGACCGCCTGTACTTCGAGCCGCTCACGCTCGAAGACGTGCTGGAGATCGTCCACAAGGAGCAGCCGGTCGGCATGATCGTGCAATACGGCGGCCAGACGCCGCTGAAGCTGGCGCGCGCCCTGGAAGCCAACGGCGTGCCCATCATCGGCACCAGTCCCGAATCGATCGACGTCGCCGAGGACCGCGAACGCTTCCAGAAGCTGCTCAACAAGCTCGGCCTGCGCCAGCCGCCCAACCGCACCGCCCGCACCGAAGCCGAGGCCCTGTCCCATGCGCAGGAGATCGGCTATCCGCTGGTGGTGCGTCCCAGCTATGTCCTGGGCGGGCGCGCCATGGAGATCGTGCACGAGCAGAGCGACCTGGAGCGCTACATGCGCGAGGCCGTGAAGGTCAGCAACGATTCGCCGGTGCTGCTCGACCGCTTCCTGAACAATGCCATCGAGGTCGACGTCGACTGCCTGTCCGACGGCCAGCAGGTGTTCATCGGCGGCGTCATGGAGCACATCGAGCAGGCCGGGGTCCACTCCGGCGACTCGGCCTGCTGCCTGCCGCCGTACTCGCTGTCGGCCGACGTCATCGCCGAGATCAAGCGCCAGACCGCCATGATGGCGCGGGCCCTGAACGTGACCGGCCTGATGAACGTGCAGTTCGCCGTGCAGGACGGCGACGTCTACGTGCTCGAGGTCAATCCGCGCGCGTCGCGCACCGTGCCCTATGTCTCCAAGGCCACCGGCCTGCAGCTTGCCAAGATCGCCGCGCGCGCCATGGCCGGCAGGAGCCTGGCCGAGCAGGGGCTGTCCGAGGAAATCGTGCCGCCTTACTTCTCGGTCAAGGAAGCCGTCTTCCCGTTCGTCAAGTTCCCCGGCGTCGACACGATACTCGGTCCTGAAATGAAGTCCACCGGCGAAGTCATGGGCGTGGGCGAGAGCTTCGGCGAAGCCTTCGTCAAGTCGCAACTGGCCGCGGGCGTGCGCCTGCCCGAGCGCGGCACGGCCTTCATCAGCGTCAAGGACCAGGACAAGCCGCGCGCCGTCGAGGTCGCCCGCGGGCTGCACGAACTGGGCTTCACGCTGACCGCCACGCGCGGCACCGCCCAGGAAATCCAGGCCGCCGGCATTCCGGTCCAGGCCGTGAACAAGGTCACCGAAGGCCGGCCGCACATCGTGGACATGATCAAGAACGGCGAGATCTCGCTGGTGATCAACACGGTCGAGGAGCGCCGCAACGCCATCCAGGATTCGCGCACCATCCGCACCCAGGTGCTGGCGGCGCGGGTCACCTACTACACGACCATCGCCGGCGCGCGCGCCGCGGTCGAGGGCATGCAGTACCTGCGCAAAGGGGGCGGGCTCAAGGTGTATCCCTTGCAGGAACTCCATGCGGCCCTGCCGGCCTAGCCGGCGGGCCTGCCGTCCCGCGGCCTGACGCGGCGCGGGACGCCGGCGGATCGGAGCGGCCCATGAAGCATGTATTCATCACGGGCGCCAGCAGCGGCCTGGGCCGCGCCCTGGCGCGCCACTACGCGGACCGGGGCGCCCGCCTGGGCCTGGTCGCGCGGCGCGGCGAGCGGCTGCGCGACATCGCCCGCGAGCTGCCGGGCGAGCATCGCTGCTATGCGCTGGACGTGCGCGACCGCGGGGCCCTGCATGTGGCGGCGGACGATTTCGTCCAGGCCTGCGGCGGCCGTGTCGACATCGTCATCGCCAGCGCGGGCATCAGCGCCGGCACCCTGACCGGCGAAGCCGGGGACCACGAGGTCTTCCGGGCCATCGTCGACACCAACCTGCTGGCCACCATGGCGACCTTCGAGCCCTTCGTGGCGCCCATGCGCCGCGCCGGGGGCGGCCGCCTGGTCGGCATCGGCAGCGTGGCCGGCGTGCGCGGCCTGCCGGGGGCCGGCGCCTACAGCGCCTCCAAGGCCGCGGTCGCGGCCTATTGCGAGGCCCTGCGGGTCGAGCTGGCCGGCGCGGGCATCCGGGTCGTGACGGTCGCGCCCGGCTATATCCGCACGGCCATGACGGCGCACAATCCCTATGCCATGCCGTTCCTCATGGACGCCGGGGATTTCGCCCCGCGCGCCGCCCGCGCCATCGAACGGGGCCGCTCGTACGTGGTGATTCCCTGGCAGATGGGGATCGTGGCGCGGCTCATGCGCCTGCTGCCCGACGCGGTCTACGACCGCCTGGCGCGCAACGCGCCGCGCAAGCCCCGGCGCTGAGTCACGCCGACGCGTCGTCCTCGGCGCGGACCACGTGGGCGACGTCGCCCCAGTCCAGCATGCTCCATTGCCCCGGCGCCACGCCGACGCGGTTGATGGCGACGTTGAGCAGCAGGGCGTTGCGCGGCGTGTTCAGCGGCATGCCCTGGGCTTCGCGCCAGATGATGTCCAGCACGCCGCCGTGGGTGAACGCCAGCACCCGACCGCCCGGGTGGCGCATGGCAATGGCTTCGACCGCGTCCACCACGCGCCGGCGGAATTGTCCCAGCGCCTCGCCGCCTTCCAGGGAACGCTCGGGATCGCGGCTTTTCCAGGCCGCGGCCGCCTCCGGGGCCAGTTCGTCGATGCGGGCCAGTTCCAGGCCTTCCAGGACGCCGAAGCGCCGCTCGCGGATGCCGGGCTCGATGCGCAGCTCCAGCCCCAGCCGCTCGGCCACCGGCCGCGCCGTGGTGCGGGCGCGCTGCAGATCGCTGGAATACAGCGCGTCGAAGGGCGCCTGGCCGGCGGTTTCCTGGAGCCGGGCCGCCAACTGTCCGGCCTGGGCGCGGCCGGCCTCGTTCAGTTCCGTGTCCTGCCAGCCCTGGATGCGATGCTGGCGGTTCCAGCCGGTCTCGCCGTGGCGGATGAACCAGATTTCCGTCATGTTGCCTGCCTGCGGTCGTGTTGCGCAATCCGAAGCTTAACCCGGGCGGCCCGGCATCTTGCCCGCGGGGCGGCGCGCCCCTACACTTTCGCCCGCTCGTCCTTCCAACTCTGCGAGGGTTCCATGTCCCCCACCTATTTCCCGCGCTGGCGCCGCGTCGACGATCGCGAACCGGGCGCGGTCATCGCGCCGGACGAATGCCTGTCCTGGCCCCGCAACGTCGCCATGGGCGCCCAGCATGTGGTCGCCATGTTCGGCTCGACCGTGCTGGCGCCGCTGCTCATGGGATTCGATCCCAACGTCGCGATCCTGATGTCCGGCGTCGGCACGCTGATCTTCTTCGTGCTGGTCGGCGGGCGCGTGCCCAGCTACCTGGGGTCGAGCTTCGCCTTCATCGGCGGCGTGGTCGCGGTGACCGGCTACGCCGGGCAGGGGCCCAATCCCCACATCGGCGCCGCCCTGGGGGCCATCATCGCCTGCGGCCTGGCCTACGCGCTGATCGGGCTCGTGGTCTGGGCGGCCAGCTCGCGCGCCGGCGGCGGCTCGCGCTGGATCGAGACGCTCATGCCGCCGGTCGTGACCGGCGCCGTGGTGGCGGTCATCGGCCTGAACCTGGCCCCCATCGCCGCCAAGGGCGCCATGGGCGCCGGCGGGTTCGATGCCGCGATGGCGGTGGTCACCATCCTGTGCGTGGGCGGCATCGCCGTGTTCACCCGGGGCATGGTGCAGCGCCTGCTGATCCTGGTGGGGCTGGTCGCGGCCTGCGCCATCTACGCGGTCTGCGCCAACGGGCTGGGGCTGGGCAAGCCGATCGATGTCTCCGGGGTGGCGGGCGCCGCCTGGTTCGGAATGCCGGGCTTTTCCGCGCCGGTGTTCGAGACGGGTGCCATGGGCCTGATCGTGCCCGTGGCGGTGATCCTGGTGGCCGAGAACCTGGGGCACCTGAAGGCGGTCGCCGCCATGACGGGGCGCGACATGGACCCTTACCTGGGCCGGGCCTTCCTGGGCGACGGCATCGCCACCATGGTGTCGGGCGCGGTGGGCGGCACGGGCGTGACCACCTATGCCGAGAACATCGGCGTCATGGCGGTCACCCGCATCTATTCGACGCTGGTTTTCGCGGTGGCCGCGCTGATCGCCGTCGTCCTGGGCTTTTCGCCCAAGTTCGGCGCCGTCATCCAGATGATCCCGGGCCCGGTCCTGGGCGGCATGTCGGTGGTGGTGTTCGGCCTGATCGCCATGGCCGGCGCCCGCATCTGGGTCGTCAACGGCGTCGATTTCCGGGACAACCGCAACCTGATCGTGGCCGCGGTCACCCTGGTCTTCGGCGCCGGGGACTTCACGCTCCGGATCGGCGACTTCACGCTCGGGGGCATCGGCACCGCCACGTTCGGCGCGATCCTGCTGTATGCGCTGCTGCGCAGCCGGGGCCCTGCCCGGGCTTGACTTGCATAATCCTGAAACTTTGACCACAATGTCACTTGGTTGCCCCGGACACGCGCCGGGGTTTTGTTTTAGACCCGACCCGAAAGACCAGGACTTGCTTGTGGCGTTCAGCTTCTAAGTTTTAAGTCGGCGGCGTGCCCGGCGCGCGACCGCTTCTTTACCGAAACGCTCCTTCGGGAGCGTTTTGCACTTTTGCGACACAGGAAACGAAATGTCTGCTATTCCTTTGACCGTGCGTGGGGCCGAGCGCTTGCAAGAAGAGCTGCATCGGCTGAAGACCGTCGAGCGTCCGGCGGTAATCGCCTCGATCGCGGAGGCGCGTGCTCAAGGCGATCTCTCGGAAAACGCCGAATACGACGCGGCCCGGGAGCGGCAAGGCTTCATCGAAGGCCGCATCAACGAACTGGAAAGCACGCTGTCCAACGCCCAGATCATCGATCCGTCCGAACTCGACACCGATGGCCGGGCCGTCTTCGGCTCCACGGTCGAGATCGAAGACCTCGAATCGGGCAGCCGCGTGGTCTACCAGATCGTCGGCGACGTCGAGGCGGACATCCGTTCCAACCGGATTTCGGTGTCCAGCCCGGTGGCGCGCGCCCTGATCGGCAAGTCCGAGGGCGAGGTGGTCGAAGTCAAGGCGCCTTCGGGCGTGCGCGAATACGAAATCATCAAGGTGAGCTACCTGTAGGCCGTCGGGCCGCAGGCAGCGGGAGCCCGCCATGTCGCGCATTCTGGTTCGCCTGATCGCCGCCCTCTGGTGCGGCGCCCTGTGGTGCGTGGGAGCCCTGGTGGCGCCCGCGCTGTTCGGCACATTGGATCCCGCCGCGGCGGGCCGGGTGGTGGCGGTGATTTTCCCCAATCTGGCCACGGCCGGACTGGTGGCGGCGGTCCTGCTGCTGATCGTGGACCGCGTGGGCGGCGGGACGGCGCTGGGCACCGCGGGACGCCGGACGGTCCTGCTCATGGCGGTGGGCGTGGGAGTCGGCTATTTCGGCATCCAGCCCCTCATGGACCATGGCCGCCAGTTGCTGAGGGCCGGACAGGACGTTCCGTTCTGGGCGGATTTCGGCACGCTGCACGGCGTGTCGACCCTGATTTATCTTTTGGTCGCCTTGCTGGCCCTGCGGCTGGTGGCCGTGGTGCGCTGAGCGCCGCCCCGGGCGCCGGCGCGCAGGGACAGGGCACTGCGGCGCGGAATCCCGTGCTCGGGAGCGGCCTTGCGGGCGGGGCGCGTGGCGGCGGTCCGGCCCGGCGTCACCGACGCGGGGGCCGCGGCGGCGGCCTTGCGGGCCGCCCGCACGTCCTGCCGGGTCAGGGTCTTGCCCAGGGCGGCCATTTTCTTGGGCGTGTGGGGTTCGGAAGCCTTGCGCCGCGGCGCGGCGTCCGGATCGCGGGCCGGCTGGGCGTGGGGCTGGGGACGGAACAGGATGAGCATTTTGCCCAGGTGATGCACCGGGGCGCAGGACAGCGTGTCGCAGATCGCCGCCAGCATGGCCGCGCGCGACTCGCGGTCTTCGCCGCCGGCGCGCACCTTGATCAGCCCGTGGGCGGTCAGGTTCCGGTCGATTTCCTTGAGCACGGACTCGGTCAGGCCGTTTTCGCCGATCAGGACGACCGGGCGCAAGGGGTGGGCGGCGGCGCGCAGGGCGCTGCGCTCGCGAGCAGTGATTTCTAGATTCGGCATGGACGAATTGTACGGGAATGGCCAAGAACAAATTTTCCAAGAACTGGATCCGCCAGCACATCAACGACCCCTATGTGAAACTGGCGCAGCAGAAGGGCTACCGGGCCCGCGCGGCCTTCAAGCTGATCGAGATCCTGGACACCGAGAAGCTCATGCGGCGCGGCGACGTGGTGGTGGACCTGGGCGCGGCCCCGGGCAGTTGGTCGCAGGTGGCGCGCGAGCGCCTGGCCGGCCCGGGCGGCAAGGTGGACGGCCGGATCGTCGCGCTGGACATCCTGCCCATGGACCCGGTGCCCGACGTCGCCTTCATCCAGGGCGATTTCCGGGAAGACGCCGTCCTGTCGCAACTTGAAACCCTGCTGGACGGCCAGCGGGTCGATCTTGTAATTTCGGACATGGCCCCCAATCTATCGGGGGTGGGCTCGGCCGACTCCGCGCGCATCCAGCATGTATGCGAGCTGGCGCTGGACTTCGCGAGCCGGCACCTGCAGCCCGAAGGCGCCCTGATCGTCAAGGCGTTCCACGGCAGCGGATTCTCGCAGATCGTGGAAGCCTTCAAGCGGGATTTCCGGCGGGTGGTGGAGCGCAAGCCCAAGGCGTCGCGAGACAAATCGGCGGAAACCTTTCTCGTCGGACGGGGCCTTAAGTCTTAGGCCGCCCCGTTGCCCGGCCTGAAAGGGTAAAATGAGGCATTGACAACGTTGTGACAGTGCCATATGCGCGGGGGCACCGTCGCAGGTCGGAGCGAAAGCAGGAGATCGGCCTTGAACAATTCTTTTTCCAAAGTTGCGGTCTGGATGGTGATCGCGCTGGTGCTGTTCACGGTATTCAAGCAGTTCGACGGCCGTGCCCAGCCCCAGGACGGCGTGAGCTATACCCAGTTCATGGAAGACGCCAAGGGCGGCCGCATCCGGAAGGTCGATGTCCAGGGCGACGTGCTCTACGTCACGCCCGACGCCGGCCGTCCCTATACCCTCACTTCCCCCGGCGACCTCTGGATGGTCTCCGATCTCATGAAGTACGGCGTGCAGGTCTCGGGCAAGCAACGAGAGGAACCCTCGCTGCTGATGAGCATCTTCGTGTCCTGGTTCCCCATGCTGCTCCTGATCGGCGTGTGGATCTTCTTCATGAGGCAGATGCAGGGCGGCGGCCGGGGCGGCGCGTTCAGCTTCGGGAAGTCGCGCGCCCGCATGCTCGATGAAAACACCAACCAGATCACCTTCGCCGACGTCGCCGGCTGCGACGAAGCCAAGGAAGATGTGCAGGAACTGGTCGATTTCCTGCGCGACCCCAGCAAGTTCCAGAAGCTGGGCGGCCGCATTCCGCGCGGCGTGCTCATGGTCGGTTCGCCCGGCACCGGCAAGACGCTGCTGGCCAAGGCCATCGCCGGCGAGGCCAAGGTGCCGTTCTTCAGCATCTCGGGCTCCGACTTCGTCGAGATGTTCGTCGGCGTGGGCGCGGCCCGCGTGCGCGACATGTTCGAGAACGCCAAGAAGCACGCGCCCTGCATCATCTTCATCGACGAAATCGACGCGGTCGGCCGCCAGCGCGGCGCCGGCCTGGGCGGCGGCAACGACGAACGCGAGCAGACGCTGAACCAGATGCTGGTCGAGATGGACGGCTTCGAGTCGGGCCAGGGCGTCATCGTGATCGCCGCCACCAACCGTCCGGACGTGCTCGATCCGGCGCTGCTGCGCCCGGGCCGCTTCGACCGCCAGGTCGTGGTGCCGCTGCCCGACATCCGCGGCCGCGAGCAGATCCTCAAGGTGCACATGCGCAAGGTGCCGCTGTCTCCCAACGTGGACGCCACCATCCTGGCGCGCGGCACGCCGGGCTTCTCGGGCGCCGACCTGGCCAACCTGGTCAACGAGGCCGCGCTGTTCGCCGCCCGCCGCAACGGCCGCACGGTGGACATGTCCGACTTCGAGAAGGCCAAGGACAAGATCATCATGGGCGCGGAGCGCCGCTCCATCGTCATGCCCGAGGAAGAGCGCAAGAACACCGCCTACCACGAGTCCGGCCATGCCATCGTGGCGCGCAGCCTGCCCAAGACCGATCCGGTGCACAAGGTCACCATCATCCCGCGCGGCCGCGCGCTGGGCGTGACCATGCAGTTGCCGGAAAGCGACCGCTACAGCATGGACAAGGAGCGCCTGCTCAATACCATCGCCGTGCTGTTCGGCGGGCGCATCGCCGAGGAAATCTTCATGAACCAGATGACCACCGGCGCCTCGAACGACTTCGAGCGGGCCACGGCCATCGCGCGCGACATCGTCACGCGCTACGGCATGACCGATTCGCTCGGCCCCATGGTGTATGCCGAGAACGAAGGCGAGGTGTTCCTGGGCCGCAGCGTGACCAAGACCACGCACGTGTCCGAGGCGACCATGCAGAAGGTCGACGCGGAGATCCGCTCCATCATCGACGAACAGTACGGGGTGGCGCGCAAGATCCTGGAAGACAACCGGGACAAGGTCGAGATCATGAAGTCGGCGCTGCTCGAATGGGAAACCATCGACGCCGACCAGATCGACGACATCATGTCCGGCCGTCCGCCGCGTCCGCCCAAGACGCCGCAAGGTCCTTCCGACAACCCGGACACGCCGTCGGCCGGAGTGCCGGCGGCCGGCAGCGGCAACGCGACGGCCACGGCCTGATCCGCTTCGTATCGCATGGCAAATACGTTCCTGTGCGGGCGCTATGAGTTCGACCTCGAGCGCCCGCTTGTCATGGGCATCGTCAACGTCACGCCCGATTCCTTTTCTCCCGACGGCCGCGTGCCCGATCCCGATGCCGCCATCGAGCATGCGCGCCGGCTGATCGCCGAAGGCGCGCATATCGTCGACATCGGCGGCGAATCGACGCGGCCGGGCGCGCTGCCGGTCGAGACCGGCATGGAACTGGCGCGGGTCCTGCCGGTGATCGAGGCGTTGCGCGATTGCGGCGTGGCGCTTTCCGTGGACACGTCCAAGCCGGAAATCATGCGGGCGGTGCTGGACGCCGGCGCCGACATGATCAACGATATCTACGGCTTCCGGCAGCCCGGCGCGATCGAGGCCGTGGCGCCGGGACGCTGCGGCCTGTGCGTCATGCACATGAAGGGCGAGCCCCGCACCATGCAGGACAATCCCGAATACACCGACCTGCTCGGCGAGATCGGCGTCTTCCTGGGATCGCGCGCGCAACGCCTGCGCGCGGCCTGGGTCGATCCGCGCCGCATCGTCCTGGATCCGGGCTTCGGCTTCGGCAAGACGGCCGACCAGAACTATCAATTGCTGCGCCGGCTGTCCAACCTGCGCGTCTCGAGTTACCCGCTATTGGTGGGAGTGTCGAACAAATCCATGATCGGCCGCGCCACGGGGCGGCCGGTCGAAGCGCGCATGCCGGGCAGCATCGCGGCCGCCCTGGCCTGCGTGGCCCGCGGGGCCGCTATCGTGCGGGTGCACGATGTCGCGGCCACGGTGGACGCATTGAAGGTCTGGCAGGCAGTCGAGCAGGGAGCCATAAGAGAATGAGCCAACGCAAATATTTCGGTACCGACGGCGTGCGCGGCGAGGTCGGCGGACCCGTCATCAATGCCGAGTTCGCCCTGCGGCTGGGCTACGCGGCGGGCCAGGTCCTGGCGCGCTCGCATGCCACGCGCGGACGCCCCACGGTGCTGATCGGCAAGGACACCCGGGTCTCGGGCTACATGCTGGAATCCTCGCTCGAGGCCGGCCTGTCCGCGGCCGGCGTCGATGTGCTGCTGGCGGGCCCCGTGCCCACGCCGGCCGTGGCCTACCTGACGCGGGTCCTGCGCCTGACGGCGGGCGTGGTGATCAGCGCGTCGCACAATCCCTACCAGGACAACGGCATCAAGTTCTTCTCGCCGCAGGGCATGAAGCTGCCCGACGAGACCGAGCATGCCATCGAGGCGGTGCTCGACCAGCCGGTGGGCTGCGTCGACTCGGACCGCCTGGGCCGGGCCCGGCGCATCGACGACGCGGCGGGGCGCTACATCGAGTTCTGCAAGAGCACCTTCCCGTCGGAGCTCGACCTCAACGGCCTGACGCTGGTGGTCGATGCCGCCCACGGCGCGGCCTACCACATCGCGCCGCACGTCTTTCGCGAGCTGGGCGCCGAGGTCCATGCCATAGGCTGCCAGCCCGACGGCGTCAATATCAACCAGGGCGTGGGCGCGCTCTACCCGGAGGCCCTGGCCGCGGAAGTGCGCGCGCGCGGCGCGGACCTCGGCGTCGCGCTCGACGGCGACGCCGACCGGGTGCAGATGGTGGACGCCGACGGTCGGATCTACAACGGCGACGAACTGCTCTACGCCATCGTGCGCGAGCGCATGCAGCGCGGGCCCGTGGCGGGCGTGGTCGGCACGCTGATGACCAACTACGGTTTCGAGCGGCGCATGCAGGACCTGGGCGTGGCGTTCGAGCGCGCGCAGGTGGGCGACCGCTACGTGCTGGAGCAGATGCAGAACCGCGGCTGGCTGTACGGCGGCGAAAGCTCGGGACACCTGCTGTGCCTGGATTGCCACACCACCGGCGACGGCATCATCGCGGCGCTGCAGGTGCTGACCGCCCTGCGTCGCAGCGGCCAGGCCCTGACGCAGTGGGTGGGCGACCTGAAGATGTATCCCCAGAAGATGATCAACGTGCCGCTGGTGCCGGGCGTGGACTGGAAGACTCACACCGGCCTGCGGACCGCGCGCGATTCCGTCGAGGCCGAACTCGGGGGAAGGGGACGGGTGCTGATCCGCGCGTCGGGCACCGAACCCAAGCTGCGGTTGATGGTCGAGGCCGAGGACGAGGCCCTGGCGACCCAATGCGTGCAGAAGCTGGCGGGCGTAAACTTCACAATCATGTAATGTATTGTTCAAATACATGAAATGTTGAGCGGCGACACTGGTCGGATAACCGAGGAGTCTACGCAATGCTCGAATTAGTCCGCATCGAATCCGGTCGCAGCGCCGCCGAGACCTGGGCAGGTCCGGCACTCGGCGGCCTGGCGTTGGGACTGGCCCGCACATCCGATGAAGTCGAGCGGATCCAGCGTCTGCGCTACGACGTCTTCACGGAAGACATGGGGGCCGTGTTCCCCGAAGCGGCGGACGGCATCGACCGCGACCGCTTCGATCCCTGGTGCGAACATATCATGGTGCGCGAACTCGCCACGGACCGCATCGTCGGCACCTATCGCGTGCTGACTCCCGAGAAGGCGCGCGAGGCGGGTGGCTACTATTCCGAATCCGAGTTCGACCTGCGCGGCCTGGGCGCCACCCGCGGCCAACTGGTCGAGTTCGGGCGCTCCTGCACGCACGCGGACTATCGCAACGGCGCGGTGATCATGCTGCTGTGGTCCGGCCTGGCGGAATTGCTGCGCCGGGGCAATTATCGTTATGCCTTCGGCTGTGCCAGCGTCAGCCTGCGGGACGACGGCGTCACCGCCGCCGAAGTCTGGCGCTCGGTCTCCCGGCACCTGGCCGACCCCGCGGCGCCGCGCGTCACGCCCTTGCACCGGTATCCGGTCGAGCGCCTGGCCAGCACGCTGCCGGCCCGCATGCCGCCCCTGCTCAAGGGCTATCTCAAGCTGGGCGCGCGCGTATGCGGCGAGCCGGCCTGGGATCCGGATTTCAATGCCGCCGACTTCCCGGTGCTGCTGTCCATCGACCACATGGACGAGCGCTATCGCCGGCACTTCGGATTGCAGCAGCAGGCGGACCAGGCCGAGGCCGGCTGAGCCGCCATGCGCCGGCTCCGCATCCTGCGCCGCCTGAGAGTCAGGCTGGTGCGCCGCGCCACGCGGCACGTACGGCTAGCGCTCAAGGAGCTCGAACGAAAAACCTACCTTGCGCCATTCTGATTCTTCGGTGCGCAGGGTGAAGTCGGTGAGCGGGTGGGCGCCCAGCCAGTCGCGGTCCACGGTGACCACGATCGAATAGTCCTTGACCGAGACCGACAGCGGCAGGCGTTCCTGGTCTTCGCGTCGCCGGAAGAGCAGCACGGCCAGCCGCAGGCACAGTATGGCCAGCCATTGCTCGCGGCTGTGCACCAGGGACTGCAGCTTGCCCAGCTTGCCCTGGTGGCCCAGGGCGAGCAGCGCCAGCAGCGACTGGTCCGCGTGCGAAAACCCCGGCATGTCCGCGTTCTCGAGCACGTAGGCCGTGTGCTTGTGGTAGGTGTTGTGCGCGATCGACAGGCCGATCTCGTGCAGGTCGGCGGCCCATCCCAGGGCATGGGCCAGGTCCTGGCGCCCGGCGTCGGCCGGCAGCAATTCGTCCAGGAAAGCCAGCGCGGCCTGGCGCACGCGCCGGGCCTGCGCGGCGTCGACGTGATAGCGCTTCATGAAGAGGCTGACCGATTCGTCGCGCTTGTCGTGGGCGGCGTCGCGTCCCAGCAGGTCGTACAGCACGCCCAGGCGCAGCGCGCCGTCGCCGGGTCGCATGATGTCGATGCCCAGTTCGTCGAACGCCGCGCTCATGATGGCCAGGCCGCCGGGCAGCACGTCGGCGCGCTCGACCTTGATGCCCGGCAGTTCTTCCGGTATTACCCGGCCGGCGCGGATGATGCGCTCCCTGAGCCTGGCCAGGCCGGCCCGCGTGATGCCGCGGGACGACATGCCGCCTTCGGTCAGGATGGCGTACAGCGCCTTGGCGGTGCCCGACGAGCCGTAGGCTTCCTTCCAGCCGGTCTTGCGGTACTGCTTGGCGATGACTTCCAGTTCGCGGCGGGCCGCCAGTTCGGCCAGCTTCATCTGGTGGGCGTCCACCACGCCGTCGGGGAAGAACTGGCGGCTGTAGCTGACGCAGCCCATGTACAGCGAGGACATCAGGCTGGGTTCGAAACCCTTGCCAATGATGATCTCCGTGGAGCCCCCGCCGATGTCGATCACCAGCCGCCGGGAAGAGGAGGGCGTCAGGGTATGGGCGACCCCGGAAAAAATAAGCCGGGCCTCTTCGCGCCCGGCTATGACCTCGATGGGGAACCCCAGGGCCGCCTGGGCCCTGGGCAGGAAATCCGGCGTGTTGCGCGCCACGCGGAACGTGTTGGTGGCGACGGCGCGCACCCGGTTGGGATGGAAGCTGCGCAGCCGCTCGCCGAAGCGTTCCAGCACGGCGATCGCCCGTTCGATGGCGTCTTCGCCCAGGTGCTTGGACGGGTCCAGGCCGGCCGCCAGGCGCACCGTTTCCTTGAGCCGGTCGATCTGGTAGATCTGCGCCGCGCCATCCTGGTTGATGACCCGCCCGATCGACAGGCGAAAGCTGTTGGAACCGAGGTCGACGGCGGCCAGAAGATGATCCATGCGGGAAGCCGGTAAAGTGAGGGCGGGAACCTTTTGCGATCCTGGATTATAAATAAGGGCCACCGTAACAGGACTGTCATCCGCCTGAAGTAAAAATCGGAGTTTTTTCCTTGCCATGGAACGATCCGCGATGTCCCTCCGAGAATCGGCCGAACCCTTGTTCCTGAACCGGGAGCTCGCCCTGCTCAAGTTCAACGAGCGGGTGCTGGCGATGGCCGAGAATCCGGAGGTGCCGTTGCTGGAACGCCTGCGCTATGTGTGCATCGTCAGTTCCAACCTGGACGAATTCTTCGAGATCCGGGTCTCCAGCCTGAAGGAGCAGCAGCGCCAGAATCCCAACCTGGTGGGCGTGGACGGCCTGACGCCCGGCGAGGCCTTCGAGCGGCTGACCCAGCTCACGCATGCGCTGGTGGCGCGCCAGTACGAGCTGCTGAACGACGACATCTTCCCGCACATGCATGCGGCCGGCATTTCCCTGCACCACGCTTCCGAATGGAACGAGGAACAGCGGGAGTGGGCGCGGCAGACCTTCAACCGCGACGTCATGCCGCTGCTGACGCCGCTCGGGCTCGACCCGGCGCATCCCTTTCCCCGGGTCTACAACAAGAGCCTGAACTACATCGTCTCGCTCTCGGGCATCGACGCCTTCGGCCGCAAGGCCACGATCGCCGTCGTGCAGGCGCCGCGCGCGCTGCCGCGCCTGATCAAGATGCCGCAGGCGATCTCGGGGTACCCGCACGGGCATGTGCTGCTGACCTCCCTGATGCGCGCCTTCGTGGGCGAATTGTTCCCCGGCCTGGAAGTGCTGGGCTGCTACCAGTGGCGCGTCACGCGCAACAGCGACCTGTTCGTCGACGAAGAAGAAGTCACCAACCTGCGGCATGCCCTGCAGGGCGAGCTGTCGCAGCGCAATTTCGGCGCCGCCGTGCGGCTGGAAATAGACAAGCTGACGCCGCCCGGGCTCGAGGCCTTCCTGCAGCAGGAGTTCTCCCTGACCGCGGCCGATACCTATCGCGTCAACGGGCCGGTGAACCTGTCGCGGCTGATGCATCTGTGCAGCGCGGCCTCCGAGCCCGAGCTGCTGTTTCCCGAATACCGCGCGCCGGTGCCCGCGCCGTTCGACGAAGTGGGCAACAAGCCGGCCGAGCTGTTCGCGGCGATCGCGGCCGGCGACCGGCTGCTGCATCATCCCTACCAGTCGTTCCAGCCCGTGATCGACTTCCTGACCGCGGCGGCGCTCGATCCCGACGTGGTCGCCATCAAGCAGACGATCTACCGGACCGGCGAGGATTCGGAGCTGATGCAGCTCCTGCTGGCCGCGGCCAAGGCCGGCAAGGAAGTCACCGTCGTGGTGGAGCTCATGGCGCGCTTCGACGAGCAGACCAACATGAACTGGGCCGCCAAGCTCGAAGAGGTCGGCGCGCACGTGGTGTACGGCGTGGTGGGGCACAAGACGCACGCCAAGATGGCGCTGGTCCTGCGCCGCGAGAAGGGCCGCATCCGCCGCTACGCGCACCTGGGCACCGGCAACTATCATCCGCGCACGGCCCGGCTGTACACCGACTTCGGGCTGCTCACCGCCGATCCCAAGCTGTGCGAGGACATGGACAAGGTGTTCTCGCAGTTGACCGGGCTGGGCGCGCGCCGCGCCCTGAAGCTGTTGCTGCAATCGCCGTTCACGCTGCACGGCTCCATGGTGGAGCTGATCCGCGCCGAGGCGCGGGCCGCGGCCGCCGGCAGGAAATCCCGCATCATGGCCAAGATGAATTCGCTGCTCGAGCCGGCGGTCATCGAGGAACTGTACAAGGCGAGCCAGGCCGGCGTGCGCATCGACCTGATCGTGCGCGGCGTGTGCGCCCTGCGCGCCGGCGTGCAGGGGCTGTCCGAGAATATCAAGGTGCGTTCCATCGTCGGCCGCTTCCTGGAGCATTCGCGCGTCTTCTATTTCCACGACGAGGGACGCGAGACCGTCTACCTGTCTTCGGCGGACTGGATGGACCGGAATTTCTTCCGGCGGGTCGAGGTGGCTTTCCCGGTGCTGGACAAGGCGCTCAAGAAGCGCGTCATCGAGGAAGCCTTCACGTTGGCCCTGCGCGACACCGAGCTGGCCTGGCAGCAGCAGCCCGACGGGGACTACGTGCGCGTGCGCAGCCGGCGCCGGCCGTTCAACGTCCACCAGTACCTGATGGAGCGGCTGGGGGGGTAGGCGTGCCCGGGGCCGTCGGTGCAGGCGCCCCTGGGCGCTCGGCCGCGCCGCGGCGCTTTCACCGGTGTTTCCAATCGTTTCCAACCCCGCTCCCGGTCATTTTCCGTAGTATGTGACTGTCACGGTCCTGTCATTTTGGCCTTCTAAGATGCTCGCACGCGGACGAACTCCGCTCCGTATTCCTCAACAGCACAGAAGGAACGTCAAAATGTTCAAGCGAGTGTTCAAGCAAGTGTCGGTCGGCGTCGCCCTGAGCGCGGCCGCCCTGGCCGTCCATGCCACCGATATCACGGGGGCGGGGGCGTCCTTCCCGTATCCTGTCTACGCCAAGTGGGCGTCCGACTACAAGGCCGCCACCGACAACGCGGTCAACTACCAGTCGATCGGCTCGGGCGGCGGCCAGCAGCAGATCAAGGCCAAGACCGTCGATTTCGGCGCCTCGGACGACCCCCTCAAGGCCGACGACCTGGAAAAGAACGGCCTGCTGCAGTTCCCCGCTGTGATCGGCGGCACCGTGGCCGTGGTCCACATCGACGGCGTCAAGGCCGGCGAACTGAAGCTGTCGGGCCCGGTCCTGGGCGACATCTTCCTGGGCAAGATCAAGAAATGGGACGATGCCGCCATCAAGGCCATGAACCCCGACGTCAAGCTGCCCGCGGCCGACATCGTGGTGGTGCACCGTTCGGACGGTTCGGGCACGACCTTCGGCTGGACCAACTACCTGTCCAAGGTCAACCCCGAGTGGAAGTCCAAGGTCGGCGAAGGCAAGGACGTCAAGTGGCCGGTGGGCCAGGGCGGCAAGGGCAACGAAGGCGTCGCCGCCTACGTCGGCCAGCTCAAGAACTCGATCGGCTACGTCGAATACGCCTACGCCAAGCAGAACAAGCTGGCCTGGACGCAACTGCAGAACGCCGCCGGCAAGTTCGTGCAGCCCGAGCAGACGGCCTTCGCCGCCGCTGCCGCCAACGCCGACTGGAAGAGCGCCCCGGGCATGGGCGTGGTGCTGACCAACGAGCCGGGCGATGATTCCTGGCCCGTGACCGCCGCCACCTTCATCCTGATCCACAAGGTCCAGGACAAGCCCGCCCAGGGCAAGGCCGTCATGGACTTCTTCGACTGGGCCTTCAAGAACGGCGGCCAGGCCGCCCAGGCGTTGGACTATGTGCCGCTGCCCCAGAACGTGACGGACGAGATCCGCGGCCTGTGGCAGTCGCAGATCAAGACCGCCGACGGCAAGGCTGTGTGGCAGTAAGCAGGAACCGGCCGCGGTTGCCCGGGTAGGGATGTTCCGTCCCGGGCGGCACGCCGCGGCAGGCGCCGGACTGGTCCGGCGCAGACAGATCCGGGGGCGCGTGGCGGCAGCCGGGCGCCCTCATTCTCCGAAATCCCCAAGGAAAGTCCATCCATGAGCGCGGTAATGGATAATAGCGCGTCGATGCCCTCCGACATGGCCCGTCCGGCGATCACGGCCGGCGCGCCCACGCCTATGCAAAAGAACACCAACGCGCTGATGGATACGCTTTTCAAGAATCTCACGCGCTTCTTCGCCTTCCTGGTCTTCAGCCTGCTGGCGGCGATCATGGTGTCGCTCGTCTACGGCAGCCACGAGTCGATCGCCAAGTACGGCCTGTCCTTCCTGTGGCTGAACGACTGGGATCCGGTACAGCAGATATACGGCGCCGTGGTGCCGGTGGTCGGCACGCTGCTGACCTCGCTGATCGCGCTGCTCATCGCCGTGCCGGTGTCGTTCGGCATCGCCATCTTCCTCACCGAGCTGTCGCCGGCCTGGCTGCGCCGCCCGCTGGGCACCGCCATCGAAATGCTGGCGGCCATCCCGTCCATCATCTACGGCATGTGGGGCCTGTTCGTCTTCGTGCCGGTGTTCCAGGAATATGTCCAGCCGGTCCTGATCACCGTGCTGGGCGGCATCCCGGGAATCGGCGTGCTGTTCCAGGGGCCGGCGTTCGGCATCGGCATCTTCACCGCCGGGCTGATCCTGTCGATCATGATCATTCCCTTCATCACGGCGGTCATGCGCGATGTGTTCGAGCTGGTGCCCGCCATGCTGAAGGAATCCGCCTACGGCCTGGGCTGCTCCACCTGGGAAGTCATGTGGCGCATCGTGCTGCCCTACACCCGCTCGGGCGTGATCGGCGGCATCATGCTGGGCCTGGGCCGCGCCCTGGGCGAGACCATGGCGGTCACCTTCGTCATCGGCAACGCCTTCCGCCTGTCGGGCTCGCTGTTCGCGCCGGGCAACTCGATCGCATCGGCGCTGGCCAACCAGTTCAACGAGGCCGCCGGCATGCAGCGCGCGGCGCTGCTGGAGCTGGGCCTGATCCTGTTCCTGATCACCACCATCGTGCTGGCCATCTCCAAGGTCATGCTGCTGCGCCTGTCCGCCTCCGAAGGCGCCAAGTCCTGAGACCGGTCCGAAGGAAGATTACGCAATGGTCCAATCCGTACTCAACATGCAGAACGGCATCTACATGCGCCGCCGCCGCATCAACAAGATCATGCTGACCCTGTCGATGATCACGCTGGCGTTCGGCCTGTTCTGGCTGTTCTGGATCATCCTGACCCTGCTGGTCAAGGGCGCGCCGGCGCTGTCGTTCGCGCTGTTCACCGAGATCACGCCGCCGCCGGGGCAGCAGGGCGGCCTGCTCAACGCCATCGCCGGCAGCGTGATGATGGCGGCCGTGGGCACGCTGGTGGGCACGCCCATCGGCATCCTGGCCGGCACCTACCTGGCCGAGTACGGCCAGCGCGGCTGGCTGGCCCCCGCCACGCGCTTTCTCAACGATGTGCTGCTGTCGGCGCCGTCCATCATCATCGGCCTGTTCATCTATGCAGTGTACGTGGCGCAGGTCGGCCACTATTCCGGCTGGGCCGGGGGACTGGCGCTGGCGATCCTGGTGATCCCGGTGGTGGTGCGCACCACCGACAACATGCTGCTGCTGGTGCCCAACAGCCTGCGCGAGGCCACCGCCGCGCTGGGCTGCCCCAAGTGGCGCATGATCATGATGATCTGCTATCGCGCCGCCAAGACCGGCATTCTCACCGGCATCCTGCTGGCCGTGGCCCGCATCTCGGGCGAAACGGCGCCGCTGCTGTTCACCGCGCTGTCCAACCAGTTCATGTCGCTGAACATGAACGCGCCGATGGCCAACCTGCCGGTCGTCATCTTCCAGTACGCCGCGAGCCCCTTCAAGGACTGGAACGACCTGGCCTGGGCCGGCGCCACGTTGATTACGCTGCTCGTGCTCGGCATCAACATCATCGCCCGCAACCTGTTCCGCAAATGATCGCCGCCGGCGCGCCGCGCCGGCCCTAGGAAAGCCAAATGGACCAAACCGCCATCGCCACCAAAGCCAAGATCGAGGTCAAGAACCTCAATTTCTACTACGGCAAATTCCACGCGATCCGCAATGTGAATATGTCGATCCGCCAGAACAAGGTCACGGCCTTCATCGGGCCGTCGGGCTGCGGCAAATCGACGCTGCTGCGCACGTTCAACCGCATGTTCGAGCTGTATCCCGGCCAGCGCGCCGAAGGCGAGATCCTGCTCGACGGCGAGAACCTGCTGACGTCCAGGACCGACATCTCGCTGATCCGGGCCAAGGTGGGCATGGTGTTCCAGAAGCCCACGCCGTTTCCCATGAGCATCTACGACAACATCGCCTTCGGCGTGCGGCTGTTCGAGAAGCTCAGCAAGGGCGAAATGGACGAGCGCGTGGAATGGGCGCTGTCCAAGGCGGCGCTGTGGAACGAGGTCAAGGACAAGCTGCACCAGAGCGGCAACGGCCTGTCGGGCGGCCAGCAGCAGCGCCTGTGCATCGCGCGCGGCGTGGCGATCAAGCCGGAAGTCCTGCTGCTCGACGAGCCCTGCTCGGCGCTGGACCCGATCTCCACGGCCAAGATCGAGGAACTGATCGCGGAGATCAAGAACGACTACACCGTGGTCATCGTGACCCACAACATGCAGCAGGCGGCGCGCTGCTCCGACTACACCGCCTACATGTACCTGGGCGAACTGATGGAATTCGGCGAAACCGGCCAGATCTTCATCAAGCCGACCCGCAAGGAAACCGAGGACTACATCACGGGCCGTTTCGGCTGATCCGCGGGCCGCGGCCGGCCCGTTTCAATCCTGGTGCCGGTGCGCCAGGAAGTTGACCAGGGCCGCCGCGGCCGGCGGCAGTCCCGCGCGCTGGCGAAACACCACCACCAGTTCGCGCCCCGCCCAGTCTTCTTCGATGGGCAGCAGGCGCAGGTCCAGGGTGTTCAGGTAGAGTTCCCCGATATGCTGGGGCACCACGGCGATGCCCAGCCCCACGTGGACCATGCGGCACAGGGCGTCCAGGCTGCCGACGCGGATCTTCACGTTCAACCGCTTGCCCAGCGTCTCGGCCTGGCGCTCGAGCAATTGCGTGAGCGTCGCTTCCTCGCCCAGGCCCACGAAAGGCTCGTCGACGAAATCGGCCAGGCGCGCCACCGGCGCCTTGGCCAGCCGGTGCCGGCCCGGCACGGCCAGGCTCAGCCGGTCGCTGCGATAGGGCAGGCGCTCCAGTCGTTCGACGCCGGGGATGCGGTTGCAGAAACCGAGATCGCAGTCCGCTTCCTGCACGGCGCGCACCACCTGGCCGCTGGTCTGTTCCTCGAGCTGGATATCGACGCCGGGAAACACGCGCTGGAAGGCGGCGATGTCCTCCGGCAGGAATTGCACGATGGACGACATGTTGCCGGCGATGCGGATGCGGCCCTTGGCGCCGGTGGTGAACTGCGACAGTTCGGCTTCCATGCGCTCGAGGCTCGCGACCACCGCCTGCGCGTGCCGCAGCACGGTTTCGCCCACCGGCGTGACCGAGATCCCGCGCGATTCGCGGTGGATGACCGGCAGGCCGATCAGGCTTTCGATCTCGGCGATCCGCCGGCTGACGGCCGACGGCACGATGCATTCGCGCTCGGCGGCGCGGGCGATGTTCTTTTCCTGGCATACGGCGATGAACAGCCGCAGCGTGGTCAGGTCGAGCTTGCGCAGCAAGGAAGTCATGCCGGTTCCGGCCTGCGCCGGGAAGGGAAGGGGCTGGAAGAAATATACCCCATAGGCAACGCTGATCAATCCATACGAATTCGCGATTTCACCCGCCGCGGAAGGCTCCATAGACTGGTTGCATTGCCCGGCCCTGCCAGGCCGATCTTTCATGGAGACCCCGCGTCATGCCGATTCCCGATGCCATCGATCCCCGCGCCTTGCGCAATGTCCTGGGCAAATTCGTCACCGGCGTGACCGTCGTCACGACGCGGGATCCGGCGGGCGAGCCCTACGGGGTCACGGCCAACTCCTTCAGTTCGGTTTCGCTGGACCCGCCGCTGGTGCTGTGGAGCCAGTCGGTGAAATCGACCAGCCACGCCGCGTTTCGCGACAGCGATCATTTCGCCGTCAACATTCTCGCCGCGGACCAGGTCGGGATCTCCAACGCCTTCGCCAGGTCGGGCGGCGACAAGTTCGGCGGGATCGCCACTCGCGACGGCCTGGGCGGGGTGCCGGTGCTGGACGGCGCGATTGCCCACCTGGAGTGCCGGAAGGTGGGCGCGTATCCGGGCGGGGACCATGTGATCTTCCTGGGGCAGGTCGAGCGCATGTCGGCCCGGGACCATACGCGGCCCCTGGCCTTCGGGGGCGGCCGCTATCTGCTGGCCCGCGCGCGGGAGCCCCATCCCGTCCTGCGGGAGACGGGCGGCGGGCTCGCGCGGGCCCGCGCCGTGGACCTGGCCGCCTCGGCCCTGCCCCGCATCGCCGAGGCGGTGGGCGAGCGCACCGTCTGCCTGGCCGTCTGGGGCAATCTCGGGCCGACGGCCATCCGCTGGATCCCGTCGCGCCGCCCGGTCAGCGACAACCTGTATGCGGGGCTGGTCATGAGCGTGACGCGATCGGCTACCGGCCGGGCCTTCGCGGCGTTCCTGCCGCCGCAGGCCGTCGCCGCGGCGGTCGAGGAAGACCTGCATAGTTTTCGCGAAACGGACGAGGGCGGAGTCGCGCAGCGCCGGGCGAGGTTCGAACGGCATGTCGCCGAGGCGCGCCGGCGCGGCATGGGACGGGCCCTGGAGCCGCATGCGTCCCCCCTGCACCAGGTGGTCGTCCAGGCCTTCAGCGCCCCGGTGTTCGATGCCGAGGGGCGCATGGCCCTGGCCATTTCGGTGACGGCGCCGGCCGAGCCGGGAGGAGGCGAGTGGGACGGACCGGTGCCCCGGGCGCTGGCGGCGGCCGCGGCCGAACTGACCGCGGCGTTGGGAAAAGAGGCCTGCCGCGCGGCATGAGGGCCGCGCCCGGGGCCGCCCTGTCCGTCAGTTCGTCGGGGGATATTTCTGGATCAGCGGACCCAGCACCTTCAGCTCGCTTTCGACTTCGGCCTGGAACTCCGCGGGCGTATCGAACACCGGCTCGGCGCCGTTGGCCTCGATGGATTCCAGCAGGGTGGCGTCGTCGGAAACGCTCCGGACGGCCTTGGCGATCGCGTCGAACGCCTCGGCCGGCGTGTCCTTGGGAACCATCATGCCGTACCACGTCACCATTTCCACGCCGTAGCCCAGTTCCTTGAGCGTGGGCGTATCGGGCATCAGCTTGAAGCGGTTCTTGGAGGTCACGGCCAGGACCTTCAACTGCTTGTTCCTGACCTGCGCCAGCGCCGTGCCTCCGGCGGCCAGGCCCAGCGTCACCTGCCGGCCGAGCAGGTCGGTCATCATGGGACCGCCGCCGCGGTAGGGCACGTAGATGGCATTGTCCACGCCGAGCTCTTCCATCAGCTGCTTGCCGATCATGGTGCCCAGCGTCGTCGCCGTGCCCACGCTGCAGGGATGGGCCCTGCAGTATTGCACCAGTTCCTTCATGGAGTCGGCCGGGAACGCCGGGTGGACGGCCACGGTCATGGGCGTCTGGTTGATGCGCGAGACCATGCGGAAGTCCTTGAGGATTTCCACCTTGGCTTCCGGCATGGTCCAGTGCCAAAGCAGCATCTGCGGGATCTGGAACAGCATGGTGTAGCCGTCGTGCGGCTGGGCCAGCACGTGCTTGGCCCCGATCAGCCCGTCGGCGCCGGAGATGTTCTGCACCAGGACCGTCCGGCCCCACCGCTCGGTAAGCCGGGCCGCCAGCGCGCGCGCCACGCTGTCGGTCCCGCCTCCCGGAGGATAGGGAACGATCATGGTGACCGGCTTGTCGGGATACCCGGCCAGGGCGGGCGCGGGCGAAGCGGCGGCCGCGATCGCCAACGCGGCCAGCCCGGACTTGAACATGAAACTCAGCGTACGCACTCTGGTGTCTCCTTTTGTGGATCTATAGGACGAATGCGGCCCGGCGCCGTGGAATCAGTCGGATTCCGCGGGCCAGGCCAGTTCCAGCGTCATCAGCGGAATATGCTGCTGGGCGCCGAACGTGTCGCGCTCTCCGACGCTGCCCTGGGGCCAGGCGCGGCGCAGCGTCAGCTTGAAGGCGCGCGCCGGATCGAAGAACATGAACGTGACGATGTCCTCCGGCGGCACGCCGTACAGTTCGCAGACTCTTTCCCGCGTCAGCGCGCCGCAGGCCTTGAGCCGCTCGTATGAGGCCTGGTCGTCCATGATCACGTCGAACGTGATTTCGAAAGGCCCGGCGTTCTTGCTCCGTATGACCTTGGCGACGTCGCGCAGCGTGACGGCGGGCATCATTGGATCTCCAGATAGCGGATCGGGAAGAGGGCGCAGGGGTCGTCCACTTCCATCAGGTGGTACAGGCTGAACTCGCACACCGGCCCGATGGGATTCTCGGGCGGCGTCAGGGGAATGGCGAAGTTGCCGGCGGTCGCCATCTGGCCCGGATACGGCATGTGCAGCACCGTGATGCGCGCCTGGCTGCAGATGGCGTCGGCCAGCTCCTGGGTGGCGGCGGTCGCTTCCCCCAGGACTCCGATCTCGTGGGGCCGGGCATCCTTCAGGGGCTCGGCGGGCCCCATGACGGCGTTCTTGCCGTAGACATGGAACAGCAGGCGCGCGCGGCCGGCCTCCAGGTCGGGAAAAGTCGCCGCGGTGCGCGCGCGCACGCGCTCGAGGAAGTCGTCGATCTGGTCGATCAGGATGGGGTCGCGCACGCCGCCGATGAAGATGGTGCGGTAGCCGATCACGCCGGCCCCTTCGAGCTTGACCGTATAGGGGACGGCGGGCACGAAGGCGCTGCCGCTGACCCGCACCCGCCGGTCGTCGAGCTGCTCGTAGCGCGAGCCCGACAGGTCCAGCGTGCCGCCGGGTCCAGCAAGCAGGTCGGGCCGGCTCTTCTCGTACAGGGTATGCGCGGCGACCGAGGTGGTCGTGCAGCGCTCGTCCGGATTCATCGGTTCCAGGTCGAAACTGTCTTTCCGGATCGTGGCGAGGATCACGCGGCCCTTGGGCTCGGCGCAATTGGCGCCGCACTCGACGATCTTGGCCATGTGCCAGTAGACGCCGGGCGGGATGCCGCGCAGCGCGCAGAGCGCGGCCGCGGGGGCGGGATCGTAGGAGCGGCCGGCCACCACGATGTCCAGGTCGGGCTGCTCGCGCAGCGCCTTCATGAACGGCTCGCCCCCCATTTGCGCGACGATGTGGCGCGCATTGTCGATGGCCCGGGGCTCCAGTCCGGGCGCCGGGCCGCAGGGCGTGATCCTGCCCTCCGCCAGCCGGGCGCGCACCAGCGCGGGATCGACGTCCGAGTAGATCGCCGCGGTCTTGAAGCGCCAGCCGCGGGCCGAGGCGATCTCGCGGATCATCTCCAGCATCGCGTCGACGTGCTCGTCGATGCCGGGGCCGCCGGCCGAGCTGATGAACAGCGGGATGCGGTGCTCGGCGCAGGCGCGCAGCAGCAGGGCGAGGTCCTTCAGGTACGCTTCGCGCGTCACGATCATCTTGCCCAGGCCCAGTTGGTAGGGACCGGGATCGGTCGATCCGGCATCCACCACGATGGCATCGGGGCCGGCCTGCACGCCTCTCCAGAAAAAGGGTTCCGGAATGCCGTAGCCCAGCATTCCGATGGGGGTCAGTATCTTCAGTTCCTCGGACATGTCGGCGGCTCCTTGGGGGTCTAGGCGTGCCGGCGCAGCGGCGCGGCGGCCGGACGCCGGGCGTCCGGCCGGGGCAGGCCCAGGTTCCCGCGCAGCGTGGGCGCGTCGTATTCCTTGCGGAACAGGCCCCTGCGCTGCAATTCGGGCACGACCAGCCTGACGAAGTCCTCGTAGGAGCCCGGCACGTAGGGCGCGGAGACCACGAAGCCGTCGCAGGCGCCGGCGAACCAGTGCTCCATCTGGTCGGCCACCTGCGTGGGCGTACCGACGAAGTTGATGCCTTCGCGCAGCGTGCCGCGGCCGGAGACCTCGACGAAGTCGCGCACGGAAGGGTTCTTCTTGCCGCTGCGGGCCACCACCCGGTCGCGCAGGCTGTGCCAGGACACCGAGGCCAGTTCCTCGTCGGTGAACGGTTCGTCCAGGCCGCGCGTGGAGAAGTCGACGTTCAACGCCTCGCACAGCAGGGCCAGGGAATCGGCCGGCCTGGCCAGCGATTCGATCAGCGCTTTCTGCTCCAGGGCCTGGCTTTCGGATTCGGCCACGACGATCTTGACCGACGGCACGATGCGCACGCCGTCCGGGTCGCGCCCGGCCGCGGCGATCGCCGCGCGCAGCGTCTCGTATTGCTGCTTGCCGTGCTCGTAGCCGGGATAGGACGTGAAGACCGCTTCCGCCCAGCGGGCGGCGAACGCCATGCCCCGGCCGCTTTGTCCGGCCTGCAGCAGCACCGGATGGCCCTGAGGGGACCGGGGGACGGTGAAGGGGCCGCGCGACCTGAAGTACGGGCCCTGGTGGTCCAGGCGATGCACCTTGCCGGGGTCGGCGAAGCGTCCGCTGGCCTTGTCGACGATGAGCGCGTCGTCCTCCCAGGTCGCCCAATGCCCCATGACCACTTCCATGAATTCGTCGGCGCGGTCGTAGCGCAGGTCGTGGGGCAGGTGGCCGGTGTGGCCGAAATTGGCGGCCTCGGAATCGTTGAGCGAGGTCACGATGTTCCAGGCCACCCGGCCGCGGGTCATGAGGTCGAGGGTGGCGAACAGCCGGGCCACGTGGAACGGCTCGTAGTAGGTGGTCGAATACGTGGCCCCCAGGCCCAGGCGGGAGGTCGCCGCCGCCATCGCCATGAGCACCACGGTGGGGTCCATCTTGACCGCCCGCACGCCGTTGGCGACCGTGTCGCGGTGGTCGCCGCCGTAGATGTCGGGCATGGCCAGGCGATCGTCGAAGAACGCCATGTCGAACCTGCCGTCCTCCAGCGTGCGGGCGATGCGCTGATAGTAGTCGGGGGTCAGGAAATCCGACATGCTGGACGGGTGTCGCCAGGATCCCACATAATTCGAGCAATTCTGGGCCTGCAGGAAGGCGACCAGGGTCATTTGGCGTTTCGATGTCTTGGCGGTCATTGCGGTTCCGGGGTCACGCTGAATCGAACAGAGAGGGTCCACATTCTGCGCACGGCCCGGGGGGCGATCAATTCACCATGTGCAATCGCTTTATCAGTTTCTTCTATAGCCCGGCCGGGGACTGACATGGCTGGCCCGATATCGCCCGCCGGCGGCTACGCCACCGGGCTCGACCTGGTGGACCTGGAGACCTTCCTGGCCGTGGTGTCCGCCCGCAGCTTCAGCGGCGCGGCGGGGCTCATGCATGTGTCCCAGCCGTCGGTGACCGCGCGGATCAAGAAACTGGAATCGACGCTGCGCACCCGGTTGCTGGTGCGCACCACCCGGCATGCGCTGCCCACCGCCGAGGGCGAGCGCCTGGCGCGCGAGGCCGAGGCCTTGCTGGCCGGCATGCGCAGCCTGGCGCGCGAATTCCGGGCCGCCGCCGACGCGGCCCGCAACCGGATCGCCGTGGCCGTCACGCCCACGCTGGCGGCGGTCGCGCTGCCGGGCATCATCGCCGGCTATCGCAAGCGCTATCCGGACGTCGAACTGGAGCTGTTCGACCAGTATCACGTACAGGCCCTGACCGCGGTCGAAAGCGGCAGGGCCGATCTCGGCATCATGGCGCCCGACGGGCTGGACGAGCGCTTTTCGTTCGAGCTGCTGCGCGAGGAAACGCTGCTGCTGGTCCTGCCGGCCGGCCATCCGCTGGGCCGGCGCAGGAACCTGACCCTGGCCGACGTCGCCGATCAGCCGCTGATGGTGCTCAAGCAGTATGCGGCCCTGCACGAGGCCCTGGCCGCGGGTTTCGAGAAGCTCGGCCGGCGCTTCCGGCCGGCGATGCGGCCGGGCAACCTGAACACGCTGCTGAGCATGGTCGACGAAGGGGTGGGGCTGACCTTCCTGCCGCCCACCATGGCGCGCCACAACAGCGCCAAGCCGCGGCCGGCGGTGCCGATCGCGGACCTGAACGTCACCCGCCGGTTCGGCATCGTGCGGCGGGAAAGCAGCGAGCCGCGGCCGGTGGTCGAGAGTTTCTGCCGCTACCTGCGGGAGCATTTCCCGGCCTGAGCGGGCGCGCGGCGCCTGTCGTGCGACCGGGAGCCGGCCCCTGCCGGGCGCCTTCGCGCCGCGACCGGCGCTACAGCTCCCGGATATCGACGAAATGCCCGGCGACCGCCGCGGCGGCGGCCATGGCCGGGCTGACCAGGTGGGTGCGCCCGCCGGCGCCCTGGCGGCCCTCGAAATTGCGGTTGGAGGTCGAGGCGCAGCGCTCCCCGGGCGCCAGGCGGTCGGCGTTCATCGCCATGCACATCGAGCAGCCCGATTCGCGCCATTCGAAGCCCGCGTCCAGGAAGATCCGGTGCAGGCCCTCGCGTTCGGCCTGGGCCTTGACCAGCCCGGAGCCGGGGACCACCAGGGCCAGCCGGATGCCGTCCGCCTTGCGCCGGCCCCGCAACACCTGCGCCGCCGCCCGCAGGTCCTCGATGCGGGAGTTGGTACAGGATCCGATGAACACCTTGTCGGGGCGGATATCGACGATGGGTGTGCCGGGCCGCAGGCCCATGTACGCCAGCGCCTGCCGCATGCCCTCGCGCCGCAAGGGATCGGCCTCGCGCGCGGGGTCGGGCACCCGGCCGTCGACCGGCGCCACCATCTCGGGCGAAGTGCCCCAACTGACGTGCGGGACGACCCGGCCGGCATCGATCTCGATTTCCGTGTCGAAGCGCGCGCCGGGATCCGAACGCAGGGTCCGCCAATGGCGCTCGGCCCGGTCCCACAGTTCGCCCGCCGGCGCCAGCGGGCGCCCGCGCAGGTAGGCCAGGGTCGTGTCATCGACGGCGATCATGCCGGCGCGCGCCCCGGCCTCGATCGACATATTGCAGATCGTCATCCTTCCTTCCATGGACAGCGCGCGCACGGCCGGACCGGCGTATTCGATGGCGTGGCCGGTGGCGCCTCCCGTGCCGATGCGGCCGATCAGGTGCAGGACCAGGTCCTTGGCGTAGACGCCGGGCCCCGGAGCGCCTGCGAACCATACCCGCATCGATTTCATCTTGCGCGCCTGCAGGGTCTGGGTGGCGAGCACGTGCTCGACCTCCGAGGTGCCGATGCCGTAGGCCAGGCAGCCGAAGGCCCCGTGGGTCGAGGTATGCGAATCGCCGCCCACCACGGTCATGCCCGGCAGCGTGGCGCCCTGCTCGGGGCCGATCACGTGCTCGATGCCCTGGCGGATGTCCTGCGGTCCGAAATAGGCCAGCCGGTGCTCGCCGGCATTGCGGTCCAGGGCCTGGACCTGGATGCGGGAATAGGGCTCGGCGATCCCCTGGCTGCGGTCGGTGGTGGGGACGTTGTGGTCGGCCACGGCCAGGCAGGACGAGGCCCGCCACACCGGGCGCCCCGCCAGGCGCAGCCCTTCGAAGGCCTGCGGGCTGGACACCTCGTTGATGATGTGCCGGTCGATATAGAGCAGGTGGGTGCCGTCGGCCTCGGGGGCGAAGGCATGCTCGTCCCAGAGCTTGTCGTAGAGCGTGCGGGGCATGGCGCGGAAGAAGGATGGGCTCGCGACCATGATAGGCCGCGGCCCGCGGCCGCGCCGTGACCATTCGAGAGGCCAGGCGTGCCGAGACGGCACTTGGTGCGGGGCCGGCGCGCGCCGTATAGTGGACGCAGGAGATTCCACCATGCAAGACAGTATCCGGTTCGACGGCCGCATTTTGTATCTGTCGCGCGATCCCCGGTGCGTGCGCGCGCAGCTCGAGGGCCGGGCGGTCACGAAGGCGCAGGCCATGCCGCTGCGCGACGATGTCTCGACCGACGAAATCACGCCGGTCACCGTCATGCTCACCTACGACGAGCGCCTGGGCCGCTATCCCTATGTCGGTTTCAAGGCGGGGGACGAACTGCCCGTCGCCCCGGACGCCGTGCGCCGCGGCGGCTTCCAGGTCACGGTGGCGGGCCGGCGCTACGGCAAGGGCTCATCGCGCGAATCCAGCCCGCTGGCCGAGCGCTCGGCGGGCATCCGCCTGATCGTGGCCGAAAGCTTCGAGCGCATCTACCAGCAGAATTGCGACAACATCGGGATCCTGACCACGACCGATTTCGGTGTGCTGGACCGCATCGAGGCGGGTGACGCCATTCCCATGGAAACTTTCCTGCAGGGACGCGATGCGCTGACGCAGGCGATCATCCGTTGCGGCGGACTGATGGCCTACAGCCGGCAGGCGCGCTGGCCGGAGCCCGTCGCCGCCGGCGCGGCCGCACCGGCGTCCGGCGGGAACGAGGACGCGGCGGTTCCCCGCACCCTGGTGGAAAAGATCATCGCCCGCCGCCTGCATCCGGACACGCCCGGCCTGGCTGTGGGCAGCGGCGTCCTGGTGCGCGCCGACTGGCGCTTCAGCCACGACTATTTCACCGGCATGAGCGCCCATCTCATGCACCAGGCCTTCGGCAAGCCGGCCCCCTTGGTGGAGCCGGATCGCATCGTCGCCTTCCATGACCACCTGGTGCTGGCGCCGCAAAGCATCCCCCATGTGCGCGACGGCCTGCTGCCCGGAGTGGCGGGACTGGTGCAGGGGCACCACGAGTTCGTGCGCGACTATCCGGTGCGGGTCCACGGCGAGTCGCCCGACGGCGGGTCGGAAGGCATCTGCCATGCCGTCATGGCCGAGCGCCACGCGCTGCCCGGGCAGGTGGTGGCGGGCACCGATTCCCACACGCCGCATTCCGGCGCCCTCGGTTGCCTGGCGTTCGGCGCCGGCGCGACCGATATCGCCAATAGCTGGGTCACCGGCTATATCCGCTGCCGCGTCCCGCCCACCCTGCGCGTGGAGATCGAAGGCCGCCTGCGCCCCGGTGTGACCGCCAAGGACATCGTGCTGCACCTGCTCAGCACCGAGGCCATCCGCGCCGGGGACGGCATAGGCGCGGTGTTCGAATATGCGGGCCCGGCGGTGCGCGACATGTCGATCGACGAACGTGCCACGCTGACCAACATGGTGGCCGAGCTCGGCGGCTTCACCGGCATCGTCGAGCCGGACGCGCGCACCGTGGCGTTCCTGAAGGAAAGGCGGGGCATCGATTTCGGGATCGAACCCTGGATGCGCAGCGACCCCGGAGCCGACTATCGCGGCGTGATCCGCATCGACGCCGGCGCGCTCGGGCCCATGCTGGCGCGCCCGGGCGATCCGGGCAACGGCGTGCCGGTCGACGGACTGCCCGGGCCGGTCGCGGTGGACATCGCCTACGGCGGGTCCTGTACGGCGGGCAAGCGCGAGGACTTCGACGGCTACCACGAAGTCCTGAAGTGGGGACTGGAGCGCGGACTGCGCGTGTCGCCGCGCACGCGGCTCTACCTGCAGTTCGGCACGCTGGACGTGCGCCGCTACTGCGAATCGCGCGGCTACCTGCCCGTGTTCGAGCAGGCGGGCGCGACGCTGATCATGCCGGGCTGCGGGGCCTGCGCCAACTGCGGGCCGGGCCAGTCGTCGCGCCCGGACGAGGTCACCGTCAGCGCCATCAACCGCAATTTCCCGGGACGCTCGGGGCCCGGCCAGGTCTGGCTGGCCAGCCCCTATACCGTCGCGGCCAGCGCCCTGGCGGGGGCCATCACGGATTTCGACGGCCTGCGCCGGGCGCATTCCTGAAACGCGGCGCGCCGTCGCGGAACAAGGTCTCCGGCGGCGCGCCGGGCTGCCGGCGAATTCGCCGATGAAACGAAGGGCTTGCAGAGACCGGTCTGCAAGCCCTTCGTCTTTTCGGCCACACCGATATCCGCGCGTGTCCGTCCGGACAGCCTGGACGGATCGTCCATGCGCCATCCCGGCGCTTCCTCTCCCGCATCTCCAGCTCCCACCGCGGACGCGCGGCGGCGTCGCGCATCCCGCGCAGGACGCTTGACGGCCGTGGGCGGTTTATGAGACTCTAGATCAAATAATAATACATCTGTACCAATATTTAATACAACAGGCCGTCCGGCAAGTGCTGCCCGCACGGCTCCAGGAAGGAGACTTTCCATGCACGCCATTCGCCGGGCCGCCTGCTTCGCGCTGCTCACCCTTGCCGTCCCGGGGCTTGCCTCGGCGGCATCCGCCGCCGCCCCGGCATGGCCCGGCGAGCCCGTCAGGATCGTGGTGCCGTTCCCGCCGGGGGGCGCCACCGACGCGGCCGCGCGCGTCTACGCGCAGCGGCTGGGGGAAACGCTGGGCCAGAGCGTGGTGGTCGAGAACAAGTCCGGCGCCGGCGGCGAGATCGGCGCCGAATACGTGGCGCGCGCCAGGCCCGACGGCTATACGCTGCTGATGGGCGCGCTGGGCAGCCTGGCGATCCATGCCGCGCTGCCCGACAAGCCCAACTACGACCTGGGCCAGGCCTTCGTCGGCGTGTCGCTGGCCACCACCATGCCCATGGCGATCGCCGTCAACGAGAAAACAGGCATCCGCAGCGTGCGCGAGCTCCTGGACAGGGCCCGCGCGCATCCCGGCGAAATGACCATCGGGTCCGGCGGCCAGGGCACGTCGCAGCACATGGCGGGCGAGCTGTTCCAAACGATTACCGGCACCCGCCTGGTCCATGTGCCTTATCGCGGCAGCGGCCCGGCGATCGCCGACCTGCTCGGCGGACAGATCGACATGGTGATCGACACCATGGCGGCGCTCTCCGGCCAGGCCGACAGCAAGCGGATCCGGATCCTGGCCGTCACGACCGACAAGCGCGCCGCGGCGCTGCCCGACGTGCCCACGATTTCGGAGGCGGGCGTGCAGGGCTATACCGTGGCCACGACCTACGCCCTGCTGGCGCCGGCCGGCACGCCGCCCGGCGTCGTGGAGCGCCTGTCGCAGGCGATGCGCGAGGCGGCCTCGCAGCCGGCGGTGCGCGCGGCGGCCGCCAGGCTCGGCACCGAGGCGGTGGCCACCACCCCGGCCGAGACGGATCGCATCATCCACGAAGAAATCAAGAACTGGGCGCGGGTGGTACGCGCGTCCGCCAACCGGTAACGACCCGCCACGCGCGCTCGCGACCCTTACAACAACATCTCGGAGACCCGACATGCCATTGCGCTTCTGCATTCGTAGCCTGCTGTTCAGCCTGTTCCTCGGCGTGGGCGCCGCCCACGCCGCCTCCTGGCCCGCCCAGCCCGTCCGGCTGGTGGTGGGATTTCCGCCGGGCGGCATGACCGACCTGCTGGCGCGGGTGATCCAGCCCGGGCTCGAAAAGGAACTGGGCGTGCCGGTGGTGGTGGAAAACCGCGGCGGCGCCCAGGGCGTGATCGGTGCGAACGTGGTCGCCAAGTCCCAGCCCGACGGCTATACCTTCGCCGTGGTGGCTGATTCCTACGCCACCAGTCCCGCCATCCTGGCGAGCATGCCCTTCGACGCGCAGAAGGACCTGACCGCGGTCAGCCTGCTGGCCACGTCGCCCACCGTCATCAGCACGGCCAGGAACTCGGATCTCAAGAGTTTCGACGACCTGCTCAAGCTGGCCCGCAAGGGGCCCGGCGCCCTGCAGTACGGGTCCTACGGCACCGGCAGCCTCGTGCACCTGGCCATGGCTTCGCTCACGCGCGAGGCGGGCGTCGAGGCCTCGCATATTCCCTACAAGGGGGGCAGCCCGCTCATGATGGCCGCCATCGGCGGCGAGGTGCCGGTGGCGATCAGCTCCTACGCCCTGGCTTCGCAGCCGATGGCCAACGGCCAGTTGCGGCCCTTGGCCGTCTTCGGCTCGGAACGCTTCGACCGCCTGCCCGACGTCCCCGCCACGGGGGAGCAGGGCCTGTCGAAGACGGCGGTCTTCGCCTGGTTCGCGGTGCTGGCGCCCGCGGCGGTCCCGGCCGGGATCCTCGACCGCATGCATGACGCGATCGCCAAGGCGCTGGAGACGAGCGCGGCCAGGGAAACGCTGGAGCGGCAGGCGCTGAAGAACCCGGCGCTGTCGCGCGCCGAGTTCGAGACTTTCCTGGGCGACGAGATCGGGCGCTGGTCGCGCGTGGCCCGCGAGAACGGCATCAAGGCCGGCGGCTGAGCCGGCGGACCGGCCCTTCGATGCAACGAGAAACGAGATGACCCTGACTGCAATCGCTACGCCTGAACTTCATGAAACGCTTGCCGGGCTCGTATCGGGCCTGGACTGGGACGACCTGCCGGAGCCCGCCCGGGCCGCGGCCAAGGACGCGCTGGTGGATTTCGTCGGCGTGGCCGTCGCCGCCAGCCGCGAGGAAGTGGCCCGGGCCTGCCTGGAGGCCGCCGGTTCGCCGTCGTCCGAAGGCGAGTGCTCGGTCATCGGCCGTCCCGAAAAGATGGCCGCGCCCTTCGCCGCCATGACCAACGCGACGCTGGGGCACGCCTTCGACTACGACGATGTCTACCTGCCGGGGGCGGCGCACTATTCGACGGTGGCCATCCCGGCGGCCATGGCCCTGGCCGAGCGCGCCGGCGCGGACGGCAAGCGGTTCCTGGCCGCCCTCGTGGCGGGCAACGAGGTGGGCGGGCGCATCGCCCTGGCCACGCGCGGCGAGCAGGGCGGCATCGGCATCCGCCTGCAGGGCTTCTTTCCCACATCGGGCGGCGGCGCCGTGGCCGGGGCGGCGGCGGCCAGCCGCGCCCTGGGCGACGGGACGGGGCGGACGGCCCATGCGCTGGGCCTGGGCATGAATTTCGCCGGCGGCCTTGCCTCGATCGGCCACGGCGACAACAACAGCAAATGCCTGCTGGCGGGCTGGGCCGCGCAGGCCGGCGTGCAGGCCGCGCTGTTCGCGCACGCGGGTTTCACCTGCCAGCGCGAAGTCATGGAATCCCGCCGCGGCTATTTCAACGCGCTGGCGGCGGGCAAGTTCCGCGGCGAGCCGCTCACGCGTCCCGCGGGCTCGCCGTGGATCGTGGAGGAGCTGTCGTACAAGCGCTACCCCGTGGAGTACGTCATTCATCCGCTGGTCGAGCTTGCCATCCAGGCGCGCGAGGCGCTGGGCGGGAGGGTCGCCGAGATCGCCGGCATCGAGGTCAGCTGCTATTCCGGCTACGCGCTGTTCGATCCCCCGTCGCTCAAGCACGCGCCGCCCGACGGTTACGCCGCGGTCTTCAGCGCGCCGTATTGCATCGCGCGGGCGCTGACCAGGCCGGAAAGCGGCCACCTGACCCTGAGCGATTTCACCGACGCATACGTGTGCGACGCCGCCACCGCGACCCTGGCTTCCCGGGTGCGCTTCGTGCCGGACGCGGCCTACGACCGCGACTTCCCGCACCGGGTCGGCGCGCGGCTGAAGGCCGTGGCGGCAGACGGCGCGGTCCTGTTCGAAGACGGCGTGCCGCATCCGTACGGCACGCCCGAGCGGCCCATGTCGCGCGAGCAGTTGATCGAGAAGTTCCACCACAACTGCCGGGCCTGGCCGGCCGCGCGGCGCGCGAGCGTCCTGGAGATGCTCTACCGGACCGACGAGGCGCCCGACGCCGGCTGGATCTCGGCGCTGCGGTAGCCGAGCCGCGCCGAGATCGCCAGGGCGGCTTCCCGGACGATCGGCCCGACGCGCGCGGCGGTGGCCGTGGTCAGCCGGTCGGTGGGCGCGGAAATGCCGATGGCGGCGATGGCCGAGCCGTCGCGCCCGAAGACGGGCGAGGCGACCCCGGCCACGCTTTCGCGCCATTCGCCGCGATTGACCGCGTAGCCCTGGCGGGCGCATTTCTCGAGTTCGCGCGCCAGGGGCCCCAGGGAATGGCGGGTCGCGCGGGTGTGCGGCCTGAGTGCGTCGGCGTAGGCTTCGACGTAGGAAAAGGGCCGCTGCGAGAGCAGGGCCTTGCCGGTGGCGACCGCATAGGCGGGCGCCCGGTCGCCCACGACGGTGTGGGTGCGCACGGGTTGCGGGCCGGGCACTTCGTCGATGTACACGACGTCTATGCCTTGCAGGATGGACAGGTGCGTGGTCTCGCCGGTCTGTTCGACCAGCGTGCGCATGTAGGGGGGGGCGATGCGCCGGACGTCGAGCCGCGAGATCTGCTGCACGCCGAGCTCGAACAAATGCGTATTGCCTTCGTACAGCCCGGTCTCGGGATGCTGGGTCAGGTAGCCAGCATGGGCCAGCGTCTGCAGCACCCGGTGGACGTTGCTGCGGGTCAGCCCGGTTTCATTGGCCAGCTCGCTGATGCTCTTCGCGCCCTGATCCGATTTGGCAATGATTTCCAGGATCATCAGACCCTTGAGCAGCGTTTTGTCCATGTCCGGTCGCGTCGTCGGACACGCGCGCCGGCGCGTGCCACACAGGAAATGGCGCAAGTATGACGGTTCCGGATGGCTTTGGAAAGCCGGCCCCCCGGAGCCGGCCGGCCGTGCCTAGGCCGCCTGCCGGCGGCGCGGGAATTCCACGGCGCGCACGCCGCCGGGATCCAGTTCGCGCAGCGCCGCGAGTTCCTGCGCGGTCGGCGCGGGCGTCACGGGCGCGGTCTCCAGGCCCGGGATGTCGAAGCCGGTGTGGTCCGCCAGGTCCGCGCGCGACACGCCCGGATGGATGCTGTCCAGCACCAGCAGCCCGTCCTGCATGCGGAACACGCATTTGGGCGTCACGACACGGTCGACGTTGCCGGTGGAGGTGACGAATTCGACTTCCCGCGTGAAGATCTTGCGGTTATGGTCCGAGCGCCACAGCACGGCGCGCTTGGCCATGGGCAGGATGGCCGGCGCGCCGCCTCCGCCGGGAAAGCGCACCTTGGGCCGGTCGGGGTCGCCGACGAAGCTCGAATTCACGCGGCCCCGCGCGTCGATCTGGGCCATGCCCAGGAAGGTCAGGTCGATGCGGCCGCGCCCGTTGAGCGCGTAGATCTCCTGGTTGTCGAAGATCGCCGCGGTGCCCACGCCCAGTTCGGAATTGCTGGTGTTCGGAATGAGCCGGGCCGGGCGCACGTTGAGCCCGCCCGCCACGGTCAGGAAGACCGTGCGCGGCGCATGCACGCGCCGCGCCAGGCTGACCGCCACGAAGGGCAGGGGAGAGTTCACTCCCACGAAGGTCAGCTCGCCGTCGCGCACCAGCCGGGCCATCGCCACGGCCATCAGTTCCGGCGCGCCGTATTCGATATCGTCCGCAGCCTGCATCACACCGTCTCCCCGCAATCCTGTTCGAGCGTTTCTTCCAGATAGCGCGCCAGCCCGTCGGGCGTGGCGGACATCTCCAGGTAGGCCTGCATCCGTTCTTCCTGCAATCCGTAGTCCGGAAAGGCCGACGTGGGCTTGGCGCCGCCCGGGGCATGGACCACGGCTTCGACGAACAGTTCGGAGACCGTCGTCAATTCGGGCTGGGCCTCGAAGTGTTCGGTCGGCAGGATGCGTTCGGCGGTAATGATGGTGCGGTCGGCGGCCCGGCTCATCAGCCGGTCCCAGACAGGCGAGCCGTAGATGCGGGCGTTGCCCCGCGCGTCGGCCTCGTGCACGTGCAGGACGGCCCATGCGGGCCGGATGGCGGGGGTCACGTAGGCCGGCTGGCCCGTGAACGGATCGGCCACCTTGGCGAAGGGACCGTTGACGATCACGTCGCTGGCGTCGCTGACGCCGGCCACCGGCATGAAGGGCAGGCCGAACGCGGCCGCCTGCAACCCGGCCATGACGCCGGGGCAGGCCGCCTCGATCACCTTGAGCGCGCCGTCCTGGGCGGCGCGGCGAAATGCCGGCGCCATGCCGAACGGCTGCTCCAGGCTGGCGATGCCGCATTGCACGGACGCCAGGCAGCCGGCGGCCGCCAGCACGTCCGCGTCGTAGCCGGGAGAGGATTTCACCAGGCGCAGGCCGGTCACCCGGCGCCGCGCCAACTGCCGTACGAACGCCGCGGGGATGCGCTGGGACAGCGTGCCGCCCAGCGTGATCAATTGCCCGGGGCGGATCAGCGCCGCCGCGGCATCCAGCGACATGAGCTTGGAATCGGTATCCAACGTCGTCTCCTTGCGGCCGCAGTGTGGGGGCGGCCGCGTTCAAGAGCGGGCGCGCGAGCCGGCTGGCGGGTGCGTCCGATGTATCAATATATAAGACATCTGTATCAAATTCATGTGTACAATCTCATGGATCGCCACGCGCGTCAACGAATTTGTTCTCGGTCCCGAAAAGGAAGCGGCCATGCAAGAAGGTTCCCAGACTCTGATCCAATGCCTGCTGCAAGCGTGGCGCGACCCGGCGCGCCGCGCCGCCGTGGCCCTGCTGGCCGACGAAACCGAGATACCCTGCGTCGAGCTGGATCGCCGGGTGCGCGCCGTGGCCGCGGCCCTGCAACGGCGGGGCATCGGCTCCGGGGATCGCGTCGCCCTGGCCATGGCGCGCTCCCCCGGGCAGGTGGCCTGGATCCTGGGCGTCATGGCCGCCGGCGCCTGCGTCTGCCCGCTGGAACCGGGCCTGGCGGTCCAGGAAACGGCCCGCCGCATGATCGCGGTGGGCATCACGGCCCTGGTTCGCGACGATCCGTCCGATCCCGACCCGGCCCTGCTGCCCCTGCCGGCCGATCGTTGCTGGCTGGCCGCGGAGCTCGTCCAGTCCGCGTCCGACGCCGGCTACCGGGAGCCGGACGCGCGTCCGGGCGACGCCGCCTTGCTGCTGTTCACGTCCGGCAGCACCGGCGCGCCCAAGGGCGTGCTGCTCACGCAGGGCAATCTGCTGGCCAACGCGCGCGGGGTCATCGGCCATTCGGCCCTGGGCCCGACGGACCGCTTCCTGCATGTCATGCCGCTCCACCACGCCAACGGGCTGAACAACCAATTGTTCGCCCCGCTGCTGGCGGGCGCGTCGATCGCGCTCTGCCCGCGCTTCAAGGCCGAGCACATGCCGCGCTGGATGGACCGCTACCGTCCCACCATCATCACGGGCGTGCCCACCATGTATGGCCGCATGCTGGACCAGGCGTTCCCGCCGGCCAGCGTGTCCGGGCTGAGACTGGCGCGCTGCGGCTCGGCGCCGATCACCGAAGCGCAGCAGCGGCAGATCGAGCGTCACCTGGGATGCGACCTGGTGATCTCCTACGGCCTGTCCGAAGCGACTTGCACCTCCACCATGAATCCCCCGGGCAGGCGCCGCATCGGCTCGATCGGGACGGTCGTCGAAGGCCAGGACGTCACGCTGCGCGGCCCCGACGGCCGGCATTTCCGCACGCCGGGCGTCGAAGGGGAAATCTGCATCGCCGGCCCGACCGTGATGGCGGGCTATGTGGGCGCGGGCGGTCCCGGCGTGCTGGACGCCCCGCCGGACGGCATCCTGCGCACCGGCGACCTGGGGCGGTTCGACGACGACGGCTATCTTTACATCACGGGCCGCATGAAAGACGTCATTATCCGCGGCGGCGAAAATCTTTCCCCCGCGCGCATCGAAAGCGTGCTGGCCGAATACCCCGGCGTGCGCCAGGCCTGCGTGGTGGGCCGGGCGCATCCGGACCTGGGCGAAGTGCCGGTCGCCTGCGTGGTGCGGTCCGGCGAACGCGAGATCGAAGGCGCGGCGCTGATCGATTTCGTCGCCGAACGCCTGGGGCGCATCTACCGGCCGGAGGAGGTCCTGTGGCTGGACGCGCTGCCGGAGAACGCCGTCGGCAAGGTGGACCGCAAGACGCTGGCGCAACAGGTTGGCCGGACCGGCGAAGTGTCGGGGATGCCGGGCTGACGGGAGAGGCCCGGCGCCACCGCCGGCCGCGCATTCGGCGCGCCGCCCGCGGGCCTGCGGGCGGCGCAGCCTCCGTTCACGCCACGATACGCAAATGCCGCTTGGTCACCAGACTGCGGACGTCCTGCAGCAGCAGGCTGCGGGGCACGTTGTCCAGCTCCCGCCGACCCGCATAGGCATCGCTCAGGCTGTCGCAAAGCAGGCGGGTCGCCACGCCGATCGCTTGCGATGCCGCCGACAGCCGCGTGGCCAGTTCCATGGCCTGCCGTTCGGCCCGGTCCCGCGACGGGACGACGTGCCGGCAATAATGGACCCTGGTGGCGCAGGAGCCGGGAAATCGGCCCTGGACGTCCACATAGCCGCGAAACGCCCCGTACTCGAGTTCCATCACACGGGGACGCAGGACCTGGACCCGGATCGCGTCTTTGAATGCTCGCATGGAGATCCTCCTGGAGGAATCACGACAGGAACAGTCTACAGAGCGCATGCGATACACAAGCATCCAAATGAAACGGGCGACACGGACGGTTCCGTTTCCTGCGCCGGTCGTCGTACGGCATGCGCCGGCTGTCGTTGTCCTATCGTCCGGGTGTCATGATCTGGCGGGCGCATCGCGCATGAGCCGCGCGGGCGCCAGGCCGAAGGCGCCGTGCGCCGCCTCCTTCCCGCCCCAGGGGCGGTACCGCCAAAGAACCGGTGCGGCTGTACCCACCCCGGCGGATGGATGTGCCGGAAGAGGGCGGGGGCTATCCAGGGGCACGCGTTCTATCGCTCGGCTGCGTCTTGCTCCCGGAATGCAAGTTTCAGCATGGCCGGCGCGGCTGCCATCAGGCCGGCGCGTTCTTGCTTGGTCAAGACCGCCGCCATTGCTTTCTGCAACCATTTCTGCCTGGTACGCAGGTCCTCGGCCAAGGCTGCCTTCCCGGCCTGGGTCAAGGCGATCACCAGCACGCGGCGGTCCTCTGCGTTGCGCCGGCGCTCGATCAGCCCATCGCGTTCCAGGCTGCCGACCAGGCGGGTCAGCGACTGCGGCTGCAGGCGCTCCTCGGTGGCGAGCCGGACAGCCGGCATAGGACCCAGACGGCCGAGCGTCCCGAGAAGGCTGATCGCGGAAAGCGTCAAAGCGCCTTCCGGCCGCTCCGAGCGCAAGCGTCGGCCAAGCGCAAGCACGGCCAGCAGAAGCGATACGGCATCCTTGTCAGCGTTTTTCACCATTTACCAAGCATAGCGTAGCGCCATATGATACGCATAGCGTATGATATTTCGGCCCGTCCACTGCAAGGCAAAGTCTGTGTCCCGATTTCGGAAGCACCTGCTGGAGGCATGTCGTTGGTCCGCCGGGGGCGAGGTCGAAGCGGCGGAGATCGCCGCCGCTGCGCTGGGCATGGCGACGCCTGTGTTGCTCGCCGCCGTCAGGGGTAGCGGCGATCTCGCGCCGGGACTCGCGGCGGCCATGGGTAGCCTTGCCGCCGGCCGCTTCCGGGCTCGCTTGGGGCGTGAGGCCGAAGCCCTGGCTCCTGCCGTGCTCGCCGCGCTATTGGCCGTGATTTGTGCCGGCCATGGGTGGCTGACCCAGGCTGCCCTGGTCCTGCTGGCGGGCATTGCCGCGACGGTCGGCGGCTTCAGCCGAGCCATGGCGGTGGCGACGACCCGTTTCGTCCTGTTCCTGATGATCGTCGGCACCGTGGCAACGCCGACGCAGGCCTTTGCCGCGAAAGAGGCGGCCGGCCTGCTGATACTGATCACGGGCGGCGCGCTGTGGACATCGGCGCTCGGCCTCGCCTTGGGCGCGGTCGTGCGTCGGAAACGGCACATCGATGCTTGCAGGCCGCAATCGCGGCCGGTCCCGACTGCTCGCCAGAAATATGCTCGGTGGCGACGCTCCCTGACGAGCTTCGCGGGCTGGAGCTACGTTGTCCGGCTGGTGTCGTGCACCGCCGTCGCCATGGCGATCGATGCCGGCTGGCCTGGCCATCACTTCCACTGGATCGCCCTGACGGTAGCGATCCTCACGCAGCGGCAGGTCGAACCCGTGCCCGTGAGAACGACGCAGAGAGCATTGGGCACTGCGATCGGCGTCGCCATGGCCGCGTTCATCCTGCGCCCGGGACTGACATCCTGGGCGCTCGCTGCGGTCGTTGGCGTTCTCGCCGGCGCTCGCCGCCTGCTGCGCGTCAGGAACTACCTTGCCTATTCGGCGGTGATGACGCTGCTCATCATCCTCATCATCGACGCCGGCCGGGCGCCCGACGGCGGCCTGCTTCGCGATCGCTTGCTCGCCACCCTGATCGGCGCTGCGTTGGTGGTCGGAGCCAATCTGCTGGTCGGGAGGCCCTTGGCGTCCCAAGGTATGTACTGAGACGCGCCTCCGCTGCCTGCGCCACTTTGCCATTGCAGCGGAAGATCCATGGGTCGAACCCGTCGGAGCCGAGACGCAGGTACAATCCTTCCCCGTCCGTCTATTCGAGATGGAATGGGCCCGTCGGGGCGTAGCGCAGCCTGGTAGCGCATCTGCTTTGGGAGCAGAGGGTCGCGAGTTCGAATCCCGCCGCCCCGACCAAGAAAATCAAGGGCTTACAGACGTTTGTCTGTAAGCCCTTTGTGCTCAGTGGACTAATAGGTGGACTATTGGTTGGTGGAAATTGCGAAGCGCGTTACACAACGCTATGGACTGTCACGATGTGGCCGAGCGTCTAACCATGCGCGCACTTCGCCGGCGTCCCATCGAGCGGCACGAGCCGACAGCATCCTGGGTTTGGGGAATTTCCCGGCGGAAATCATCTTGTAAATGGCGGACTTGGACATTTCCAGCACGCCGGAAAGCGTGTTGATGCTGTAAGCCAGAGGTTCGGCGTCAGCCGCAGCGTGGCGCGCTTTCTTCGTGCTCATGCTATGGCCCCGAGTTGTCGATTACACGGCACGCTGGCTGCTATCAGCGCCGGCGCCAGGACCCGCGGCGGGGTCAGCATGCTTCCCCCCCCGCATCGAGCTGGTCGCCTGCTGGCCTGGCCGGTGCCTGCCCGCCGGCCAGGCCGGCAGGCACAGCATGCGCGTCGGTGTAGACGCAACGCGAGTCGATGCATAAGCCGCCGCCGTCGCCACGCGGGTCGGGATTGGCCTCCACGGGGATGATCTGGGCAACGTTGCTACGCCGGGCCAGCAGCTCCCGCGCGAAGGCGACCAATTGCTGATCGGTGAACCAATGTTCCCGCGGCTCCCCGCCCCCCGCGGCGCCGCCGTTTTCGTGCGCGATGGCCAGGTCTAGGACTTCGGCGTCGTCAGGGTCTTCCATCGCGCCGATCCGTGCGCGAAGCTGCTCAATCGCGTCTGCGGCTATTCTCATGATCAGCCGAGTGTGATCCCCTTCACGGAGGTAGGGGCCGTCGCGCAGCAAGGCCGGCAGGTCGCGTTCGTTGATTCGGTCGGTGACGGCGATTGTCATGTTCAGTCTTCCTCATCTCCCGCGCTCGCACGTTTCACGTCGCGGCGCGGCGGGTTGTGATTGGGGGTAGTACGGGTCGATGCAGATCGGGCCGGATCGGGCGGTGGCGCGGCCGGCGGCGGGCGATATTCGTTGGGGTGGGCGCGCCCGGTGGCCAGGGCTTCGGCAGTGATTTCAAGGCAGCGCGCCAGCAGGGGCGAGCGCAGCGCGTCAGCCAGGGTGCCGCTCAGGTGCGCTACGGTGTGCGCTTGGGCGAGCTGCGCTGCGGTCGCCTTCCCCGGGCGCCGCGGTTGGAGCATGATCGTGGGCTTGGCCATCTCAAGCCCCTTTCCGGAATACCCAGCAGTGCACGGTGCTGGGGCTCCCTGCGTTGGCGCGGACGCGGCTCTTGACGGTCTTGACGCCCAGGAACTTGTGTCGGCGGCTGGTGCGCAGCACCTTCTTCAGGTCGCGCAGGTGCGGCACCTGCTGGCGGCGGGTGACCGCTTCTTCCAGGAATTGGTTGAGGTTGACCGCTATCTCGTCGTCGTTGCACGAGTGATTCAACTTCTGCACGTCGTCGCCGTTCAGGTAGTCGAAGGCGTCCCAGAATTCTTGCACCAGCGGGTGGTCCGCGTTTATGACCTGCTGGCGCTCGGCCGCCATGATGCCCAGCAGGTCAATGGCGGCTTGATGCTGCTCATCCGTCAGCCGCACGACCAGCTGCAGAGCATCGACCAGAGCCATCAGCTGCGCATGGCACTTGGCGATACGCACCATCTTGACGTCGGGCCGGGCCTTGATCGCGTCGTGGTGGATCGGTGTGCGATCCTCCACCAGTTTCATGACCTGGGCTTCCCGCTTCGTTGCTGCCAGGACGAAGCCCGACACGTCAGCTGTAGGCGTGGCTTCCAGTGCGACGGCCGCGGCATAGGTCTGCGCGTTCTGCCCGCCGCGGTCGATGTTGATATGAACGATCCGGGACAGTATGGCTTCGGAGGCCGCCACGTCATTGTTCTGCGCAATGACGATAGAGCCTCGGAACGGAGGTTCGTAAGTCTCGTTGCCACCGTTGGCCACGCCGCGCGCGCGGATGCTGCGACCGTTGTAGGCGGTCTTGAGTTCGTCCCAGTCGAAGCTTTTGACATGCGACTTTTCGTCGCCCAGGCGCTCCCGGTCGGACTCGATCAGCACCACGGGCAGGCCGGATACCTGAGAGAAGTTCCGCGCCCGTGCCGCCAGCGATGCCTTGCTGGGGTCGAAGCCTTCATAGTCACTGCGGCCCAGCAGCTTCCAGAGGAACTCGATCAGGGTTGACTTTCCTGAGCCGGCCTCGCCCACGATTTCGAGAAAAGGGAAGTTTTTTTGCAAGGTCCGAACCTGCTCGGCGAACAGCGAACCGAACCAGAAGGCCAGGGCCACGATGCCCTTGGGACCGAATGCGGTCCAGACGTTAGAAAGCCACTCGGGCCGGTAGCTGTGCGGGTCATCGTTGATGGTCAGCGCCACCGACTGGTTCAGACTCTTGACCGACAGCTTGCCGATGTCGAAAAAATCTTCTTCGTTAATGCGGTAGATGGTCCCTTCCTTGACCAGCACGCGGCCGGCCGGCATGAAAGGAACGGTGACGGCGGGCAGTCCGCCCAGGCGCTTTTGGCTGACGATGATGTCGGCGGCCAGCTTCTCGGTGGCCGGGTCGCTGCTGTTGATGATGGGGAAGTACTTGTCGTGCAGCAGGCCACGGCCGACGACGGCGACCAGCTGGGTATCGTTCTGGAACCAGGGGTCCAACAGCTCGATCAGGTCGTAGACCGCAGCGTCCAGGTTGGCATAGTCGCCGCCCCACCAGCCCGGTCTTGCCCGACTTGGCGAAGTTCGGGTCGATCTCCATCGAGGTGTAGATCTTCTGGCGGGCCTTCGAAAGCGCGATCAGGTCCGGGGTGGGATCGATCTCGGCCTGGAGCGTGAGCTTGCCTTCGTCATTCTCGGCAGTGCGCACCGCCAGCACGTCTCCGTAGGCCTTGAACGGGCTGTCGGGCAGCAGGCCCTTGACGTGTTCGAGCCAAATGCGGGCGCCGTACTTTTTGCGGCTGTAGGTCTCGGCGATTTCCTCCAGCCATTTGCGCTCGATGACGCGGCCGTCGGTGGTCTGGCCTTCGGTGGCCACGGTGAACCATTTCATAGCAGTTCTCGCTCGTCGTTGGGATGGTCGGGTGTTCAGGTGTTGCCATACTGGCCGCAGGACCGACCACGTTCAACGCTTGAGCCGTGTATCAGCGTGAAATACAGGGATGTCTCTCACGCGCGCGCGAGGATTGCCTGCAGCATGGCGGGCATGTTGCAAATTGCCGATACCACCGACCCGCGCCGCGTTGCCAGAGACCTTTACTGGCAAGGCTGGCGCGTTTCGTCCATCGCTCGGCATCTGAGCCAGAAGCGCACCACGGTCCACAGTTGGAAGGCACGGGACAAGTGGGACGCGGCCACGCCGCTACAGAAGGTTGAAAGCGCCATCGAGACACGGCTTTCGGTGCTGATTGCCAAGGATGTGAAGGACGGGCGCGATTTCAAGGAAATCGACCTCCTGGGGCGGCAGCTGGAGCGCACCGCGCGCGTGCGCCGCTACGAGGAAGGCGGCACGGAATCGGACCTCAACCCGAACCTGGAGCGGCGCAATACGGGACCGAAGCGCCGGCCCGAGCGCAATGCCATCAGCGAAGAGCAGACCGCCAAGCTTCTGGTGGCATTCCAGGACTCGCTGTTCGATTACCAGAAGGTTTGGTTTCGCGCGGGCGATCAGCGCACGCGCATGATCCTGAAGAGCCGGCAGATCGGCGCTACGTGGTACTTCGCGCGGGAGGCCCTGATAGACGCCATTACCACGGGGCGCAATCAGATCTTTTTATCTGCATCGAAGTCGCAGGCTCACGTCTTCAAGCAGTACATCGTGCAGTTCGCCCGCGAGGCCGCGGAGGTCGATCTCAAGGGGGACCCTATTGTCTTGCCCAATGGCGCGCATCTGTACTTCCTCGGGACCAATGCACGTACGGCCCAGAGCTATCACGGAAATTTCTATTTCGATGAATTCTTTTGGGTGCCGAAGTTCACCGAGTTGAACAAGGTCGCCAGCGGCATGGCGCTGCATAAGCAATGGCGTAAGACGTACTTCAGCACACCGTCCGCAATGTCGCACGAGGCATACCCGCTGTGGACAGGCGAACAGTTCAACAAGCGGCGCTCCAAGAAGGATCAGGTGCTGATCGACATTGACCACGGTGCGCTTCATGGCGGGTTGCTGTGCGCCGATAAGGTTTGGCGGCAGATCGTCACGATCATGGACGCAGAGGCCGGCGGGTGCAACCTCTTCGACATCGACGAGCTGCGCAATTTCGAATACAGCCCGGACCAGTTCGAAAACCTGCTGATGTGCAAGTTTATCGATGACAGCGCCTCGGTTTTTCCGCTGTCCTTGCTGCAAGGCTGCATGGTCGATGCGATGGTGGAGTGGGTCGACGTCGAGTACTTCGGCTTGCGTCGCTATTCCTATCACCCCGTGGCCATCGGCTATGACCCGTCGCTAACCGGGGATTCGGCTGGCTGCGTGGTGCTGGCCTTACCGCGCCAGCCGGGCGGCAAGTTTCGCGTGCTGGAGCGTCACCAGTTCCGCGGCATGGACTTCGCCAAGCAGGCCGAAAAGGTCCGCGAATTGACCTTGCAGTATGCCGTGGTGGACATCGCCATTGACGCGACCGGCCTGGGGCAAGGTGTGTACCAGTTGGTGAAGCAGTTTTTCCCCGCGGCGCGCCAGATCACCTATTCGCCGGAAGTGAAGGCCCGCCTGGTGCTCAAGGCGGGCGACGTCATGCGCAACAAGCGCCTGGAGTTCGATGCGGGCTGGACGGACCTGGCGCAGTCCTTTATGGCGATCAGAAAGACGCTCACCGCGAGCGGGCGCAACGTGACCTACGACGCGGGCCGGGCAAATGATCCCGGCCACGCTGACCTTGCCTGGGCGTGCATGCATGCCCTTGACTTTGAACCCTTGGAAGGCGGGACCGCCGTCCTGGGTACTGTGGAGATATTCGGATGACCCAGCTTCTTGACTCCAGTGGCAACCCCCTTGCTGCGCCTACGGCTCCCGTGTCGGTGGAGTCGTTCACGTTCGACGATCCCGTGGCGGTGATGGATCGGCGCGAAATCTTGGACTACATCGAGTGCCTCGACAACGGCCGCTGGTACGACCCCCCGGTTAGCTTCCATGGTCTGGCCAAGAGCTTTCGCGCCAGCACGCACCACAGCAGCGCAATCTATTTCAAGGCCAATGTGCTGGCTTCGACCTTGGAGCCGAACGCGCTGGTGCCGGCGGCCATGGTGAAGGAACTCGCCCTGAACTATCTCACCTTCGGCAACGGATATGTCGAGCGTCGAAGCAGCATCACGGGTCGCGTGCTGTCCCTGCGGCACGCGCTCGCCAAGTACACCCGCGTGGGCAAAGAGACGGGTCAGTTCTATTACGTGCCAGGGATCAGCGACGAGTACGAGTTCGAGCGGGGCAGCATATGGCACCTGAAGGAGCCGGACATAAACCAGGAGGTGTATGGCCTGCCTGAATACCTGAGCACGCTGCAAAGCGCCTGGCTCAACGAGTCGGCCACGCTGTTCCGGCGCCGCTACTACAACAACGGATCTCACGCGGGTTTCATCTTGTACATGTCGGACTCGGTGACCAATACACAAGACGTGGACGGCATCCGCCAAGCAATGCGCAGCGCCCGAGGCCTGGGCAATTTTCGCAACCTGTTTATCCACGCGCCGGGCGGCAAGAAAGACGGCGTGCAGGTCATACCGATCAGTGAGGTCGCCGCGCGCGACGACTTCTTCAACATCAAGAATGTCACGCGAGACGACATCCTGGCTGCGCACCGTGTGCCGCCGCAGTTGATGGGCATCGTGCCGAGCAACACCGGCGGCTTTGGCGCCGTGCTGCCGGCGACCCAGGTGTTCGCTCGCAACGAGATTCAGCCGCTTCAGGTGCGGCTCATGGAACTGAACGACTGGCTGGGTATGGAGGTAGTTCGGTTCCGGCCCTATGTGGTGGACACGGGCGAGGGCGCGGACGCATGAGCAGGCGCACCGCGGCGCCGCGCGCCGTGGATGGTCTCGTTCATTCGGGATCCGCGGATGAGCCTTCTGCTATCCGGCGCAGGGTGTCAGTCACGGGACCGTAGTAGAACTGCGCGCCCACAGCGCGCATGCGCGCATGAATGCGTTCTAGGTCCTCGGCAGTCAGCTCCAGCTGGGCGCAGGCATAAAACAACATCTGTGGGTTCATGGCGCGCGGCTTTTGGCCGCCAGTGTATTTGCGCCACTGGTGCGATCCGCCGAGCGCGAACAGATCGGCCATCTGGGCGCCGGTGTAGCCGAGCTGGTCCTTCAGCTGCGCGAGCCCGTCGATGGAAGGCGGCGAGTAGTTCAAAATCGTTTTCATGGTGGCCAAAGTGAAAGCCCCGCATGCGCGGGGCTTCTTGCTTAGAGGAACAGCTTGGTGAGGGCCACGATGGAGCCCACCAGGCCGGTGGCGATCAGCAGGGGATACCAGAGGGTCTCCCGGTTGATTTTGCGTGCCTCGGCGTTGATCTTGCCGGTTTCGGCCATCAGCTTCGCAATCTCAGCGTGCATTTTGTCCATCTCGGCGGCGTGCATGGCGGTAGTGCTCATGTGGTCTCTCTCTTGAGGTTGAGGGGCTGCGCCGACTGCGCTACCCACAGACGAATAATAGACCCATTGGGTCTAGTCGTCAACACCTATTTCTGTTCTCTCGTCGCTGGACCTGGATCGCCGATTCTTCGGCGAGCCGGTCATGCGCCCAGTGCCCGGCATTCGTTGCGATGGCCTCCTGGTATTGCTTCTTGCGGTCTATGGGCGCGGCCTCGGCTACGCAAGGTTCTCGCCCAAGCTCGTCTATCGCCCACTGTACGCGCTCCTGCATCGGTGCGGCGTCTTTTTGCAGCAGACCGTTGCGGATTCCCAGCAGCAACCGCCGGAGTCGGTGTATCTCCCAAAGCAGGGCTCGGGCTTCTGCGGTAGGGGCTCGCCAGTACAGCCCGCGCAGCTCCGCGGCCGTCTTCCGAGGCAGGGGACGGAACGGGTCGGACGTCGGGTAGGCGAACGGCTTTTTCACTGTATAAGAATACAGTATTTATGGCCACCGGCACCCTTGGCGCGCGGTCATCCCCCCGCCACGCCTGCCCGCTAAAGAGGTCGCTTGCGACTCACTACCGCGTCACCCTTTCGCCGCAGGCTGGAAGCGCCTCTGGGGGCCGATTCCGGGCCTTGGCGAGCGACGCGAAGCGACGCGATGCTGACGCACGTATCGCTTCTGCTCCAGGCTCTTGTTATAGCTGGCGCTCACGCGCTTATAGGCCTGCTCTTCCCATGCAGGGATCGGGTTTTTGCCGTCCTGTTTGTAGTGTCGGAAAAGTCGTTCGAGCTGAAATGAGCGGGCACGGATCAACTCGGCGGATTTCGCTTCGCGGCTTCTATGGAAGTTCATCATTTGGGTATATCGAGAGTATTGCTCTTCCGTAACTTGCTGCCCGTCGATGAAGTAGGTGGTGTCAGTTTGCGTAGCCCGCACCTGGACGGACTTGCCTTTGGTGTTGATTGCCCAGACGTCCGTGGCTCGCATCTGGATTGCATGATGGACTTCTTCTGTCAGCACGAATTTGCGGACATATAGATTAAGCAAATAGTCCCGAACGATGAAGAGCAGGGGCTGGAGAAAATACACGCCGAGCCACGCCGGGCCTATCCGGGATTTTGTGTGCGGGGCATATCATGAGGATAGACGACCATGGATATGCCGATGAAGAAGAAACGCACCGCCACCGCTCAGGCAGCGGCCCGAGGGCCGCTGCCTGAGTTGC